>Ga0308158_10000692_pt1 | contig 47652 bp, 36 predicted proteins | sample PhyBR2_FD_201038 | JGI IMG/M metagenome (GOLD analysis project Ga0308158, IMG submission 201038) | Phyllosphere microbial communities from UC Gill Tract Community Farm, Albany, California, United States - DLSLB.R2 | ecosystem: Host-associated > Plants > Phyllosphere > Unclassified | place: USA... | reverse complement strand
TAGAAAGTGTGAGAACAATATTCCGCCCGGGAAAGATGATTAAAGATGCACTGAAACTCTCTACATTTCAGAAGAAAGGATAAACCAAAATCCTCCTGAATATTCAGGAGGATTTTTTATAATTATTCAAAAAAATTTCAAACTATTTCCCCAATATTGTTTTCGCCGTCACAAACTCTTTTAAAGCCAACAAAGAAAGCTCGGTTCCATATCCTGAAGATTTGGTTCCGCCAAAAGGAAAACGCGGGTCAGAACTTGTCATTCTGTTGATATTTACAGTTCCCGATTCTAAACCATCAATAAAAAATTGCTGACGTTCTTCATTTTTCGTCCATACCGAATTGGATAATCCAAACGGAATATTATTGGCAATTTCTAATGCCTCTTCATCATTATGAGCAATCAGCACCATGCCCAATGGACCGAATAATTCTTCCTGTAAAATAGGATTTCCTTCTTCCACTCTGATCAATCCCGGAATAAATTCATTCTCAGAAATCCTTTCAAGAGGAATAATAGCTTCAGCACCGTGATCTAATGCTTTCTGATATTGTTTTTCAAGATCATCTGCCAAATCAGGTCTTGCCATACCGCCCAATTTTGTTTCTTTCAATTTCGGATCTGCAGGAACATATTTTTTATATTCTTCAATAAATTTTGGAAGAAAATCAAACTCTACTTCTCTTTGGATAATAAATCTTTTTGCTGCAACACAGGTCTGTCCACAATTTTGTAATCGTGCCAAAGCTCCTACTTTAGCTGCTTCATCCAAATCAGCATCGTCCAAAACGATAAAAGCATCACTTCCACCTAATTCTAGCAGAGATTTTTTTATATTTTTTCCTGCAGTTGCAGCGACTTCAGCACCGGCTTTTTCGCTTCCGGTGAGACTTACCCCTTTAATTGTTTTATGTTCTAAAATTTCTTTCACGTCACCATGCCCCACTTCAAGATTTTGGAAAACTCCTTCAGGAAAACCGGCTTCAACAAAAACTTTTTCTATCGCATTTCCACTTCCGAAACAGATGGATGCATGTTTTAAAACCACTGTATTTCCAGCTAAAATTGCGGGCGTTGCAAACCTTAAAACCTGCCAAAAAGGGAAATTCCAAGGCATAACTCCCAAGATTACTCCTTTCGGAACATAATGAATTTCTGAAATTTCATATTCAGATTCTATTTTTTCTGGTCTTAAAATATTTTGAGCATCCGCATAATAATTCATCATTAACGCACATTTCTCAACCTCCGAAATAGCTTGTGAAATGGGTTTATTCATTTCATTGGTAATCAATTCACCAAAGACTTCTGATTTATTCTTAAAAATTTCGGCAGCTTTTGCAATAAGTTTTTGCTTTTCTTCAAACGGAACTTTTTTCCATTCGTGAAAGGCCTCGTCAGCTTTTAAAAGCTTGTTTTCTATTAAATTTTCCATGTTACATTTCCATTTTTAAAGATTCACAAATGTTGAATCTTTTGCTTTTGGATAAAGCATTTTTAAGGCAACAAATAGTGTTCCTTATACCCTATTTAATTAATGATAAATTCTATGAAGTGTATTCACTAAGGCTAAATCATAAACCATTCGTTGGCCAGACTTGCAGCCAGTCTTGCGGTATGATCCTGGATATCAAAACTCGGGTTGACTTCTGCAATATCCAAAGCAATTAGTTTATCATTTTTAAGAATATGTCTATATAAATGCATGAATGCTGAATCTGCAAAAATCCCGTTGTAAGCTGATGCAGAAACTCCCGGCGCAATAGCCGCATTGAAGACATCCATACAAATCGTTACATAAAGAAAGTCGACCGACTCTGCCAATTCATTGACTCTTTCATATATTGACGGAAGGTTTTCGAAAAACAATTCATCCGCTAAAATATATTTCATCCCAAACTGGTGTGCGGTATCAAAAAGTTTTAACGTATTCGAATTTCTCTGGATTCCTATATGTAAAGAATTGATCTCCCCTTCCTGAGCAATTTGCCAAAAACCAGTTCCCGAGCTTGCTCCTACCCCATCTTGAGGTTGTCTGTTATCAAAATGAGCATCAAAATTGATAATTCCAATTTTCTGTTCCTGAAAGGCAGTTCTCACACCGCGATAATGGCCAAATGTGACTTCATGGCCTCCACCAAGAACCAAAGATTTACCTCCTTTTAGCAAAACTTTAGAAACATTTTTCGCCAGCTCATTCTGTGTATTTTCCAGATTTCCGTCTTCACAGGTAATATTTCCAAAATCAAGAAGTGAAAAATCGGGACGAATCACCGGAAAATTGCTCATATTTTTTCTGATCACATCCGGAGCATCTTTTGCACCTTGTCTTCCTTTATTTCTGCGAACACCTTCATCAACGGCAAATCCGTGTAAAACGAAATCATTAGTTGAAATAGTATCGTAATTATTCTCTTCTTTTACTCTCTGAAATATTCTGTGATGAAGCAGTTCTTCACCGTCTAATCTTCCTTGCCAAATCATGATTATTTAATTTTGATTTACATTATAGCGTTCAAAACTCTGCCAATATTTGTCTTTATAAATTTCGAGTGTCATTTTATATTCAGGATAATTCTCCATTGCTTTTTTCAAAACTTTTGAAGGTTTTCTGAAATCTTTGCTTGCAAAATAACTCTCTTTCAAGTTGTCTGCATTTTCTCTTCCTATGTATAGATGACCGTCTTCGATCTTCAATTCTTCGATAATCTTTTCCTCTATATCGCTTAGCTTTTCGTAATCTTTCTTTTCCGGAAGTCCGTTATTATTGGCTCCGTCATACTGAACTTTCAAAATAGAAATCCACGGATATGAAGCTTTAGAATCATAGTTTAACAAAGACGTATTGATTGTTGCAATAAGAGGTAAACCATTTTTTAAAGTGGCTTCAAAAACAGAAAACCGATCTTCTTCATCAAAGTTTTTTACATTTTTATATTTCTCTGTAAACTCTCTTTCTCGCCAAGACAAAAAGTCTTTCAGTTTCGTAACCGGTACCAATTCTTTTTGGGCATCACTCTTATCAATTACATTAAAGGTATCAATTTGAGTGGCAAAATTCAGCTCACCTAAAAAATTATCCAGAAAAACACAAACTCCTGTTACAACGGAATCTTTGTTTTCATCAATTGTATTTTCGTAGACAAAAGTGATGTCTATTTCGTCTGGGTAACCTTCGATTTCATTTTCGTAGAAAAAAATATTTTCACTTGAAAATTTCTTCCCGTCCATTTCAATTCCGCTTGTAAGATTCATTTCAGGTTTCAGCGCAGTAAATTTCCAATGGTTAAGTAATGGAGCCGCCGCAATAATCTCTTCAGCAAAAACTATATTTTTAATATCACCTTCTACCGTAATAATTAGTTCTGCGATAGCATCATCGCTCATACCTGCAAGGAAATAATACCCGCTATTAATCTCCTTAAGCTTTGGTGCTATAACATCAAAAAAATTGGCTTCGATATTATTCTGGCTTTTTATAACCTGAAAAAAATCTTCTTCTTTAGTTATAAACCAATCCCAAAAATCTTTATAGGTTATGATTTCAGATTCTTTCTGCTCTTCATTTTTACCGAAAATTTTATTTAAAATTCCCATATTTTGTTTTGCTTTTATTTGTGTCTGTAAACAATTATCAAAAATTTAATAATCATATAGATTATTGAAACAATTCCCGATAACCAAATTATTATAATTAAAACATCCTTAAAACCAGATGATGTATCTCCCACTCTTTTTGTTGCAATTTGTAAAACCAAAACAATTGATAAGAAGTAATGAAGGACAATTAATGCAATTATTGAGATAAAATAATAAGTATCCTTTTCATTAAATCTTAGCTCCGTCGATATAAACACGATCAGCCTTCAAGCTTCCCTGATTATAAAGAACATTCTGGAAATTGTTGGTTTTATACGTTACAAAGTCGGCCTTTAATCCTGGCTTCAGTTGCCCTCTGTTTTCCAAGCCTAATGCAAAAGCCGAACGGAATGTCATTCCTGCTAAAACTTCTGCAGTGGTTAACTTTTCAAATGTTGCTAAAATTGAGGCCTGTGTAATTAAGTTTCCCATCGGTGCCGAACCTGGATTCCAGTCACTTGCAATGGCAACAATAGCACCTGCATCCAATAATTTTCTGGCAGGAGTAAATTTTTCTCCTAAACCTAAACTAGCCCCCGGTAAAGCGGTCGCTACGGTTTCAGATTGTGCTAAGAACTCAATATCTTCATCAATTGTAGCTTCGAGGTGGTCTGCAGATTTCGCGCCAACTTCAACAGCGATTCTGGAACTTCCCGGTGTAAACTGGTCTGCATGAACGGTAATTTCAAAACCTAAGTCTTTAGTTTTAAGCAAAAATGCTTTACTTTCCTCTGGCTGAAAAGCAGATTTTTCAATAAAAACATCTACTCGTTTTGCAAGGTTTTCTTCTCTTACTTTTGGTAAAATTTCGGTTAAAATATAATTTAAATAGTCTTCATTGCTACCCTCAAAATCTCTAGGTTTTAAATGCGCTGAAAGACAAGTTGGGACTAAAGTAGCCTTTGTCTGTTCCTGAGCTTTTTTAATCATCCGAAGCATTTTCAGCTCGTTTTCAACATCCAAACCATATCCACTTTTTACTTCAATGGTTGTAATTCCAAGAGAAATCAAAAAGTCTATTCTTTCCAGTAAAGTTGTCAATAATTCTTCTTCCGAAGCGTTTCGGGTATGTTGCACCGAGCTCCAGATTCCACCCCCACTTTCGGCAATTTCAAGATAAGTTTTCCCGGCATTTCGCATCGCAAAATCATTAGCACGGTTTCCGCCAAAACAGATATGAGTATGAGAATCTACAAACGCAGGAAGCACGATTTGCTCGTCTTCCACATATTCAATCTCTATATTTTGATTTTCGGATTTTAAGGTTTCGAAATTTCCGATTTTCTCAATTGTATTTTCATTAATTAAAATTCCGCCATCAACAATAATTTCGAGTTGTTCGTCAGAAAGTTTTCCTCTTAATGGAAGATTAGCAAGTGTTACAACTTGCTTGAAAGGGCCTATAAGTTTCATTTATTTAGTTTAAAAGCTAAACTTTTCTTTTAATGTACTTTGCTTAGATTCCTACGTAATGACAAAAAGAACGTGTAGTTTGTCATTACGTAGGAACCTAAACGATATTAGAAGCTAAGTAATTTTTATATTTAAAATTCTCCTTTCAAAAATACTTAAAATATATCAATCCTGTAAATTGTAAAAGGTCGAGCGTACAATCTTAACCTAAACCTTAACCTCAGCCTTAAATTAATCTAAATCTTAACCTAAATTTCCTATCTTTACGGTAAATGAAACTGAATTAATGCCCGATTTTTTACATCCAGATAAAGACAATTTTTCCCACGAAGAGCTCATGCAGGAAGAGCAGATTCGTCCGCAGAGTTTTAAGGATTTCGCCGGACAGCGAAAAACCCTGGAAAATCTTGAAGTTTTTGTTACCGCTGCCAAAAGACGTGGCGGAGCGCTCGATCATGTTTTGCTGCATGGTCCTCCCGGTTTGGGAAAAACAACTTTAGCAAATATTATTGCAAACGAGCTTGGCGTAAGCTGCAAAATTACATCAGGTCCGGTTTTGGATAAACCCGGAAGTTTGGCAGGATTACTGACTAATCTGGAAGAAAACGATGTACTTTTCATTGATGAAATTCACCGTTTATCGCCTGTAGTTGAAGAATATCTCTATTCTGCAATGGAAGATTATAAAATCGATATTATGCTGGAAACCGGCCCGAATGCAAGAAGTGTTCAGATCGGATTAAATCCTTTCACATTGGTCGGAGCAACGACCAGGAGCGGAATGCTGACCAAACCAATGTTGGCAAGATTTGGTATTCAAAGCAGATTAGAATATTACACGATTGAACTTTTGTCTACCATTATTATCCGAAGTGCAAGAGTTTTGGGCGTTAAAATTTATGAAGATGCCGCCATTGAAATCGCAAGAAGAAGTCGTGGAACGCCAAGAATTGCCAATGCCCTTTTAAGAAGAGTTCGGGATTTTGCAGAAATAAAAGGAGACGGTGAAATAGAAATAGGAATCACCAAATATGCTTTAAATTCTTTAAATGTAGATGAATTCGGATTGGATGAGATGGATAATAAAATCATGCGTGTAATGATTGAGAATTTTAAAGGAAAACCTGTAGGAATTTCAGCTTTGGCTACATCTATTGCAGAAAACCCGGAAACATTAGAAGAAGTTTATGAACCGTTTTTAATTCAGGAAGGATTTATTATCAGAACTCCAAGAGGAAGAGAAGTTACAGAAAAGGCTTATAAACATCTGAATATTGCGGTACCTAGAAATCCCGGTGAGCTTTTTTAATTAATAATTAAAAATGAATAATTAATATCGGAAAATGCAGAGTAATTTTCAAGAAAAGGACAATATTATTCGAAATAAATCTTTTGATTTTTCAATTAGAATCATCAACTTGTATAAAGTTCTTTACAATGAAAGAAATGAAAAAACTCTATCAAAGCAATTACTCAGAAGTGGAACTTCAATCGGAGCAAATATAGAGGAAAGTATTGCCTCTTTTAGTAAAAAAGAATTTATCTATAAACTTCAACTATCATATAAAGAAGCTTATGAATCTTTTTATTGGATTAAACTTTTACATAGAACAGAGTTTATTAATGAAACAGAATTTAATTCGTTAAAAACAAATATTGAGGAAATCATAAAATTATTAACTACAATTTTAAAAACTTCCAAACAAAATTATTAATTATTTATTCTCAATTTTTAATTATAAAATGTTTATTCCTAAAATATATAAAAGTGAAGATTACAATTTGATGAAAGAAATCATCAGAGAAAATTCTTTTGCTTTACTAATTTCTTCGGGTGATAAAGTTCGTGCGACTCATTCTATGATGATGCTGAATGAAGATGATCCGGAAAATAATTATATCGAAACTCATATTTCAAGAGCAAACCCACAAGCTAAAACTATAAAGAACGGAGATGAAGTTCTTTGTGACTTTTTAGGAGCCCACACATATATTTCCAGCAGCTGGTACGATCATATCAATGTTTCTACATGGAATTATGAAGCGGTACAGATATATGGAAAAGTTGAGATCATGAATCAGGAAGAACTGTACAATCATTTGGACAAGCTAACTTCTAAATATGAACAAGCACAGCAATGTCCGATGATGGTGAAAGATATGGGAAAAGAGTTTGTGGAAAAAGAAATGAAGGGTGCTTCTGGCTTAAAGGTCATTCCTACTGAGATTTTCATTAAACAAAAATTGTCTCAGAACAGAAAAGAACATGATTTTGAAAATATTATTTCAAATCTTGAAAACGGCGATGAAAACGGGAAACAAATAGCCGCCAAAATGCAACAATTGAAAAAATAAACAACATTATAAAAACCTAATATTATATGAAATTATATCCTATACAATGTGGGAAATTTAAACTGGACGGAGGCGCCATGTTTGGAGTCGTCCCAAAGAGTCTGTGGGAAAAAACAAACCCGGCAGACGAAAGAAATTTAATCGAACTGGGAACCCGATCTCTTCTTGTGGAAGACGGAAAAAAATTAATTTTAATTGATTGTGGCCTCGGAAATAAGCAGGATGATAAATTTTTTGGACATTATTCGCTTTGGGGTGATGATAATTTAGATAATAATTTAAAAAAATACGGTTTTGTAAAAGAAGATATCACCGACGTTTTCCTTACCCACCTTCATTTTGACCATTGCGGAGGAGCTATTGAATGGAACGATGATAAATCTGGATACAGACCGGCTTTTAAAAATGCTCAGTTCTGGACGAACGAAAATCACTGGCAATGGGCAACTGAGCCAAATGCAAGAGAAAAAGCAAGCTTTTTAAAAGAAAATATTATCCCGATCCAGGAAAGCGGGCAACTTAACTTTTTGCCACTTCCTGCAAACGGAAACTATGGTTTTGCACCAGAATTAAAAATGGATGTGATCTTCGTAGATGGCCATACGGAAAAACAAATGTTACCCGTAATACAATATCAGGAAAAAACGATTGTTTTTGCAGCCGATTTAATTCCTACAGCAGGGCATATTCCTCAGGTTTACGTGATGGGTTATGATACAAGACCTCTTCTGACGATAGAAGAAAAGGCTAAGTTCCTAAAACAATGTGTAGACAACGATTATCTATTGTTTTTTGAGCACGATGCTCACAACGAATTGGCAAGTTTAAAAATGACTGAAAAGGGCGTTCGTCTTGATGAAACCTTCAGTTTTAATGATGTTTTTGGATATTAATATTTATTATGGAAGAAATGTATTCAGAAAGTCAAAAAAGTGAGCCTGATTCGACACCGGAACCCAAGATTATTGGTTTAACCGGCGGAATTGGTTCCGGAAAAACCACCGTTGCAAAATTTATTGAAGACTGCGGATTTCCTGTCTATTATTCGGATGATCGGGCAAAAGATATTGTGAATGATAATGAGGATTTAAAAATCAGAATAAAGGAGCTTTTAGGAAGTGATTCTTATGATGAAAATGGTCTTTACAACAGAAAATTTGTAGCAGAAAAGGTTTTTAATAGTAAAGACTTGCTGCACAGTTTAAACGAAATCATTCATCCGGCTGTTCGCTTAGATTTTGAGGATTGGGTAAAAAAGCAGACTAAGTATTTAATATTTAAAGAAACAGCTTTACTGTTTGAGTTACAGCTCAACAAACAATGCTACCGATCTATTCTGGTCACTGCAGAAGACAATATCAGAATAAAAAGAGTGATGGATCGGGACGGAAAAACCTACCGTGAAGTGCAATCTGTAATGGAAAAACAAATGCCTGAAAAGGAAAAAATAAAGTTAGCAGATTGTATAATCTACAACAATACCAACCTTGATGACCTGAAAGATAAAACTGAAAAGACCATTTTTGACATCGAATAAATAAAAGAATAAAAATCCCGCTGAAGAAATTTCAGCGGGATCTTTGTTTTAAATACTATTTCTAAAATAAAAAAAATAAGCTCTCATTTCTGAGAGCTTATTCTATTTAAGTTAATTGATTATTCTTTAATGAATTTTCTCTGAGCTGTGCCCTGAACATCATCAATGTCAATCACATATACACCGTTGATCAATCTGCTTACGTCAATCTTATTATTTAAGATTATTCCGCTTGAGACTAGCTGACCAGCCGCACTGTAAATCTTGTAATTGGCTTTTTTACTAACGTTCTTCACATTCAGAATAGATTTAACCGGGTTTGGATAAATTAAAATATCTGTTTGATTAAGTGTATTAGTTGCTGGTAGTTTAGAGATTCTCACTGTGTAATCTTCTACCTCACCATCAGTAAAGCTGATACAGTTTACAGGAATAGCGTCTTTAGACATTGCCACTCTCATTACAACATATTTTTCTGTAGATCCTACGAAAGCATCAGCAGGTACAGTAAATGTAGCACTTGCCGTAGGGTTCGTATTCGGACCGTCAGCCAAAATTCTTTCGTTTAGATCAAAAGTTCCGCTTCTGTCGAAGTCAATCCAAACAGCAACTCCGGCTTTAGCTCCCGAGCTAATTGTTTTATCTACAATAATCTGATTACCTACAGAACCTTGAACCATATCGATAAATTTCAATGGAACTGTTGTATAATCTGAATAAGCAGAACCTGTTGTAATATTAATCATCTCAGGTTTACCTGTAGGCTTCGCTGTTACTTTTGAAATAAATTCTGAACCAAAGTTGGTCGACTGCATCTGACAGTAAACAACTGTTGGTGTTGTAAAGTAATACTGAGGTGTATAGTTCCCCGGTGTACCAGTACAAACATTTGCTACCTGCATTTCATATTTCGTAAGTTCTAATAATCCTGTTAATGTATAGGTATTATTGTTTACGTTAAGAGTCGTCCAGCTCGGTATTCCTACCTTTCTGTATCTTAATATGTAAGTATTAGTAGCTCCAGTACCTGTATAAGCATCCCAAACTACTTCTGCAGTTGTAGGTGTCAACTGAGTGATCGTTAATCCCGGAGGCGGAATTTCACAAACTCTAACCGTAGTAAACACTTGAGATGTTGACCATGGATTAGGAGTAGTAGAACCTGTACATGTATTTCTTACCTGCACTTCATAAGTTTTATAAGAACTTAAACCTGTAAGAAGGTAAGTGTTTGCAGGAGGTTGAGGAGTAGAAGGAGTAGCAGATATCCATGGGATTGTACCCACTTCTTTCCACTGAAGTTCATAAGTAGCACCAGCTGCAAGCGGGCTCCAAGTTACTAAAGCTGATGTAGAAGTAATGTTAGTTACCGTAATATTCGGAGGTGTAGGATCACATCTCGTCATAAATTTGTTATTTGAGAACACTCCTACATTGGTTGTATTACAAACCGCTGCAACCTCAACTTCATACTGTGTATATGGCAATAAGTTTTGCGGGAAAGTATATGTATTTGTAGTTCCAGGTACAGCCGCTACAGTTATAGGACCAGCTGTTGGTAACCAAGTAGTAGAGCCAACAGGTCTGTATCTTATCTGATAAGAAGCTCCACCTATATCTTGTGGCCACGTAATCGTAGCAGAATTATGCGTAATAGAAGCTGGCGTTACTGTCACAACCGGTGTATCTGTACTACAAACTCTCAATACAATATTATCAATTGCAATCGAAGGTTGAGTACCGCCACCTCCGTCATTTCTCCATTGGAATACTAAACGCATTACACTATTGGCGAAATTGGTAAGATTTAAATTGGTATTAGAATAAGACTGCCAAGTACCCTGAAGGTTATATTGTCCTAAAGAAACTCTTCCTGCCCCTGCAGTAATTAAAGTTCCCGGTACCGGCAAATATGAAGATGGTACTAACCAAACTTCTAAATAGTCATACTTGAAATTCGTACCCTCACCTTGACCTTTCCAGTCAAAAGAGAATGAAGCAAGTGTAGTAGATGCAGGAATTTGAATATCTCTAAATGCATGTACAGTACTTGTTGTATGCACATATCCATTTGTTACACCATTATCATTAGATATATATAATGATTGAGCAGGATTTCCTGTTACATTACCTCGTACCCATTTATTAGCCTGTGTACCATTTAATATTCCTAAATCATTTCCTCCAGTAAAGTTTTGAGTATAAGGAAGTGTTGCCGGAATCTGAGTTGTCATTATAGATACAGGATCTGATAAATCACTCTGATCTGTTGAGCTACATATTGCTCTTACCCAAAAATAGTAAGTTGTACTAGGAGTCAACCCAGGAATTGTATAGTTAACAGCCGTTCCTGGAACACCAGTTACCTGAGGAGTCCCCGGAGGAGTGGTTGTCGTACTATAATATATTTGATATCCATTTGCAGGCTGCGTTGTTGGCGCATTCCATGATATAGTAGCTGTATTTCCTGTAGAACTAACGGCTACAACTCCTAGTGGCTCAATACAAGTAGGAGCAACTCTTAATCTGAAATCATCAACACCCATATACCAAGGAGTACTGTTAGCTGACGCATTTACGGCAAAATTATATATTCCTGTAGCTGTAGGTGTATAATATACTTTATACTGTGTATAATTAGCAGTACCTTGAGTCGCACTAATGAACGCTCCCAAATTTGTAGCTCCTGTCGAAGATTGTGAAGTATTTACTAAGACATTCCCTGAGAATCCTGTATTACCACTATCTGTTCCACCAGTATGATAATAAAATGAAAACTCATACGTGATTCCTGCTGTTAATGTAAATCCTGGTGTCCATAGCTGGCTTGCATTTGTGTTACCCCATTGAATTCTAACATAATTTGGCGTCGATCTTGGTCCCGGAGATGTAGAAGTTGCTGTGGCATTTGAAGACGTCCACGCATTAGACCCGGTAACCTGTTTCCAACAAGATGGAACAATATCGGCACCTAAAGTAGTCATAGCATCAAAATTTTCTGTCCAAGGAAGAGTCGCTACAGGTACACATAGAGTCATAAAAGACTGCATTGGAGTCCATGTACTTTTGTCAGTTGCACTACATATAGATCTTACCCAAACGTAATACGTTGTGATAGGTGTCAGTCCTGATATCGTTGCAGTAGTAGTTGCACTTTGCACAGAATTGGTAGCATTTAAAGGTGTGGTACCTGTCGGTGCAACACCCGTTGTGTTATAATACACATCATAACCGTTTGCAGGTGGTGTTGCCGGAGCTGTCCAAGAAATATTTGCGTTAGTAGCTGTCGTATTTACCAATGTGATAGCAGACGGAGCCAGACAAGATGGAGCTGCACCTTGAGTCATTGTGACATTATCAAAATAATAATAATTATCTCCACTTGTTGCCGATATCACATAAAACCTTACAAATAAGTTACCGGCAGAAGGACTGAATGTTACAGTTCTCGTTGCACAGGTATTTGCTACTACGTGATTCGTAGAATTAATCGTATAAGCGGTGGTCCAAGGCCCTCCCGCACTGCTTGAATATTGCACTGCAATAGTCCCAAGATTTGCGGCAGTAGTTGCGACTGTTCCTGCAGACCAATCTGTGACTTTATAATCAAAAGACATCGTTACAACCCCCTGATTATTCCCGGGAATATTAGGAGAAATAAAACCTCCTTCATTTCCGCTATATCTATTTCCTCTTATCGTTCCTCCAGTAGTACCACAAATTTGGTTTGCAGTAGTAGTTCTAGAGAAAATAAAATCTGTAGTTGTCCAGTTATTAAGTCCCGTGGCTGTCCAGTCTTGTGTATAGTTAACCTGAGCCATGAGAAATGCACCAAAAAGTAATTGGCACATAAGTAGAAGTTTCTTCATAAAATTAATTATTAAAATGAATTGAATACCAATGTAATTTGAATCTATCTGTAATATTTTTTGTACATCTATTAATATAATCCCTTATTAATAAATACATATTTTTCTGAAAACAGATTTGCTGAGAATCTATCAATTGTTTTAAATATTGGGCCTTTAAAACACCAATATTAGGTACACTTTGCAGATTTAATAAACAAGTAAAGAATTTAATCATAGGCATATTATGTTATATTAACTACAAATCTAATCATTTTCTATAATTAAAATATATAATAAATATTTTTTTTTACAATTACTACATTAAAATCACGCTTATGATTCCAAATAAAAAAAATCCTCAGGGTTTTCCTGAGGATTCATTATTATAAAAAAGAATTTCTTATTTCTTGATAAATTTAGAATTGAAACTTTCTTTTCCTTTATCTTCAATAGAAATTACATAAGCACCTTTTATTAATGATGAAACATTAATTTTTCCATTGCTTATATTTCCATTACCAACTAATTGTCCAGCTGCACTGTAAATCTTATAAGTAGCTTTATCAGATACCTTAGTAACGTTTAAGAAATCAGTTGCAGGGTTTGGATAAATTTGAATACCGCTATTTGCTATGCTAGTTTCATTAGTACTTAGAGTTGAAGCGACTACGACATTATAGTCTTCTACTTCTCCGTTGTTAAAATTATTTATACCACATGCCCATGTCGCAGGTCCTGATAATCCTGCATTACTAGGTCCAGCGTAAGCATATAATATTCTCATTCTTAGTGGCTGAGACTCAACGGCAGTAGCAGGAACTGTAAATGAACCTGTAAACGTACTAGCTACAGCGACCGGGAAATTGAGAACTCTTTCAGCAGCTGAAAATACACCATCTAAATTATAATCAATAAATACCATTGCGGTATTATAATTAGATTGAGAACCAGTAATAGAAATTGTATTTGGAGTTCCTTTAGAAAGATTAATCTGCAAAGCAGGGTTTGTAGCAAAATTGGTATAAGTACTAGAGCCAGATGCATTATTAACAGTCGAAACTGTAACATTTGATATATACAAAGGTGTTCCAGTAATTGAAGCAGCATCGCAATAAGTTACTACACTAGTAGAGAAGTTCGCTGATGCAGAATATGCACTAGGCACACCTGAACAAACTGTTGCTACCTGAACTTCATATGCCGTATTCGCAATAAGGTTTGAAAGTGATATAGAATTCGTAGTTGATGTTGTTTGTGACCAAGTAGTTTCTGATACTTTTTTATATCTGATATTGTATGAGGTTGCGCCAGTAATTGCAGCCCAGCTTACAACCGCAGTTGTTGCAGTAATAGTATTTACAAAAACTCCGTTTGGTGCAGATCCACAAACTGCAGAAGTTGTAACATTTACACTTTTCACGGCATAGAAAACATTCCCTAAAGCAGAAATTCTCATCTTTATAGTCTGATTATTCAATGCTGTCGGAAACGTAAAGTTTTCAGATCCATCATTTGGAGTCGATGCAATCAAAACATTCCAGGTTGCTCCGCTGTCAGTTGTATAATCAATCTTAACATTTGCTACATTATAAGGTGCCGCATTTGTATTTACTACGTCCCACACAATTGGTGATGGAGTATTTGTATAACCAAATTGATATTGATCATTGATCTTAAAAGGCCCATCACTTCCAACATTAATTGTCTGGATTTCAGACTGAGTCTGTTGTTGTGGTTGTATACCTCCGGCAAGACCCGCAGTACTGTTATCTCTTACAGTAACCACAAAGTCTGATGTTCTTGCTACATTAGAAACCGATTCCCATTGCCCATTAGAGTTATTTAACACGCCATTTAGAACCGAAGAAAGTTTAGGAAAATAACGTGTCGGGCTCGTAGATGGAGCAATAGATCTGAATGACGCACCGTACGTAGTATTTCCTAAGTTTGCAGCAGTAATAGTTCCTCCAGTAGCCTGTCCGTTTACAGGAAGTGTAGCATCATTAAACTGTTCCCACGTATAAGTAAGCGGATCATTTTCAGGATCTGTTGCAGAAGCAGTAAGAACAAACGCTGTTCCTTTTGGAATACTATATGTAGGCAATGCATTAATACTTGGAGGATTGTTTACAATATTCGTTTCAATATCACAAGTTTTATTGGTCAAATTATTTTGAACTTGCAGAATACTTGCCACATGAAAATATGCGTCTGAATTCATCTGCACATTCGCATTGGTAATACCCGCATATCCCATTACAGTAGAACCAGAACCCGGTTCCATATTAACACCTGCACCTTCTAGAGCATGTGAAAATGTATGGTTAGCCCCCAATTGATGTCCCATTTCGTGTGCTACATAATCAATATCGAATGTATCACCTGAAGGAGCCGTACTTTGGGTAAATGCAGAACCTTTTCCTTTTGGCACTCCAGTAGTTGGACTTATACACACACAACCAATACAACCTGCATTTCCGTTTCCTCCTGCAGCATTGAATACGTGGCCAATATCGTAATTAGCTTCTCCAACATTTGCTGTAAGGACTTGCTGCACTGACAAATTTAAATCAGTCGTATTTACATAAGGATCATTTGCAGCCGTTGTATAAATAACATTTGGATAATTTACAACATTAAGATGCAATGCGAAATCTTTTTCAAAAACAAAGTTAACTCTGGTCATAGTCGCATTAATCTGAGCTAAAGCCGTAGCTAAAGTTCCTCCAGTAAAAGCAACATAAGAACTTGTGGCAGATATTGCCAATCTCATAGTTCTGTATTTTTTATCAGAATTTTTAGCAAAATTGCCCGATTGGTTATTAAATGCTTGCCCTTTTTGAGTCATTTTCTCAATCTGACTAACTAGTTCGGGGCTTTCTCCTGTACCACAAACAAAACTTTTCCCATTTGTGTCTTTGGTTTTTGGATGTACACCGTAAACAGTTTTATCATTATTTTGAGCATCAATGAATTCATATTGTCCATTATTGACAATCATCGACTGAAAATCAGATGGAGAAATAGAGAATCTCACAGATTTATTTGGGTCATCGATACCAACTCCCACATATGAACCCAGCTGATATTGGTCAGCTAAATCTTTTGCCATCACCGGAAAACTGTAAACCGCAAATCTTTCCATCTTCCCAAATAATGTAGGAAGAGTAATTTCAACAGCTTTAGCATTTTTGCCAGTTTCTTCAGCATTTTTAAGCTTTGCCTGCAGTTGTGGTAAATCTAGTTTATAGTAACCTGTTACATTTGATAGCTCAGCTTTTGAGCCTCTTTTGGGGTTTGATGCGGGCGACCATTGCGCAAGCGCCGATCCTCCAATCAAACTACAAAATAAAGCAGTAATGAGTTTTTTCATATAATTGAATTATTTTTTAATTAGCAAATATACTTGTTTTCATTTATTTATAATAAAAAAAACTTCATATTAATAACAATATCATAAATAAAAAAAATCCTCAGGGGTTTTCCTGAGGATTTATTATTGCAAAAAGAATTTCTTATTTCTTGATAAATTTAGAATTAAAGTTTCCTTTTCCTTTATCTTCAATAGATATTACATAGGCACCTTTTATTAATGATGAAACATTAATTTTTCCGTTGCTAATATTCCCGTTACCTACTAACTGACCAGCTGCACTGTAAATCTTATAAGTAGCTTTATCAGATACTTTAGTAACGTTTAAGAAATCAGTTGCAGGGTTTGGATAAATTTGAATACCACTCTCTTTGATTGTTTCAGATGTTCCTAATACTTCAAGTATATTAATTGGATAATCTTCTATTTCTCCATAAGCATAAGCATTACATCCGCTTGTTGGTTGAGTTTGGTATGTCATCATGACTCTCATAACAAGATTTTGACCAACAAATGCATTAGCAGGAACTGAGAATGTACCACTTACTGTTGCAACAGTACTTGGAGCATTTGAAAAGATCATTTCAGAATCAGTAAAGTTACCATCTCTATTAAAATCAATCCAAGCTGCAACTCCTTCAGAGTAACTTTGAGCTGTCCATTGCTTAGTAATACTAATATTATTGTTTGTTGAACCTTGAGAAAGTGTGATAACTTTTGAAGGATCATTTACAAAATTAGTATATGTAGATCCGGCAGAAGTATTAGATTTTGGTGTTCCTGCGCTAGGAGTTACAGTTACGTTAGATATATACTCATCTGCAGCGCTTGCTGTTTCATTGCTACATGGTGTATAACTAAGGGTATTAAAGTTTGAAGAAACAGTATATGCACCTAATGTGCTTCCACAAAGATTTGCAACTTGCACTTCATATGGACTTCCTTCTTCTAAACCTGAAATGTAGTAAGAATTGGTAGAAACAGTTATCGTTGTCCAACTAGATGCATTTACTTTTCTATATCTCACAGAGTATGTAGCATTCTGAACTGCATTCCAAGTTACATTAGCAGAAAATTTAGTTATTCCTGTTACTACAACTCCAGTTGGAGCTGTTGACGAACATGCAGCAGACAATGCTGATACAGTAGCATTCCCGATAGCATAAAATACATTACCAATAGCACTTACTCTGATTTTAACAGTAGAGCCAGTAGGCAGGGTAGAAAAAGAGTAAGCTTCTGCTCCGTCATTGGGAGTCGACGCACTAATTACATTCCACGAAACTCCATTATTTGTTGTATAATCAATTTTAACATTCTGAACATTATATCCATTTGCATTAGTTCCTACAACATTCCACGTAATTGCTCCTGCAGAATTGTTATAAACTGTAGTTGAAGTTACTGTAAATGGTCCTTCGTTACCTACATCAATTTTTTGAAGAGCTGAGCTTGTTTGTTGTTGAGTTGCAATCGGGTTATTATCTCTAGCAGTAAATACAAAATTAGTACCTCTTGCTACATCAGAAACAGTTTCCCAGTCTGCTATAGATATTAAGCTTCCACTTAAAACCGTTGAAAGTTTTGGGAAATATCTAGTATTGTTAGTGGAAGGAAGAATTGATCTAAACAAAGGACCTGTTGGTGTTCCTCCATCTATAATAGGTATTTCCATCTGGGAATCATCAAATTGTTCCCATGTGAAAGTCATTGGATCTCCCTCTGGATCTGTTGCATTACCAGTAAGAACAAAAGCTGTACTTTTTGGTATTAAATAATTCGGTAATGCTGATATCACTGGTGGATTATTATTAATTGCTACTTCAACATCGCAAGTTTTACTAATCAAGTTATTCTCCATTTGAATAATACTCGCTACATGGAAATAAGGATCTGAATTCAGCTGAACGTCTGCATTTGTTATTCCGGCATAGCCCATAATTGTAGACCCTGAACCCGGCTCCATATTAACACCTGAACCTTCTATACTATGGGTAAATGTATGATTTGCTCCTAATTGATGCCCCATTTCATGAGCAACATAATCAATATCAAAAGTATCTCCTTGAGGAACAGCATTTGCAGGTGAAGTATATCCGGATCCTTTAGCTTTTGTTGTTGCTGTTGCAGGATTAACACAAATACATCCTATACAACCGGCATTACCTCCTCCGCCACTTTTACCAAAAAGGTGGCCGATATCATAATTATCGTTACCAACATTAGCGGTAAGCGTCTGCTGTAATTGTACATTCCAATTTGCCATACCAGCAGCAGTTGCATTAGAATATGGATCTGTAGCCGCATTCAAATAAATAACTCCAGGATAATTTTGCAAATTAAGATGCAAAGCCATATCTTTTTCAAATACACCGTTTACTCTTGTCAATGTAGCATTAATTGCAGTTAGAGCTCCTGCAACAGTGCCCCCGAAATAAGCAGTATATTCACCTGTAACAGACATTGCAAGTTTAAGAGTTCTGTACTTTTTATCTGATGTTTTTGCGAAATCTGATGGATTATTTGCAAAAGATTTTTTTGAATTATACAGTTGAGCTATCTGTTGCTTTGATAAAACATCTTCATCCATTGAGCACAAAAACCCTTTTGAGCCAACATCTGTAGTTTTTGGATGAACGCCATAGACTGTTTTAGACTCATCGACGGGCTCAACAAATTCATACACTCCGTTTTTGATAATCATAGATTGAAAATCGTTTGGAGCAACAGAAAATCTCAAATATTTCGAAGGATCATCAATTCCCACGCCTACGTAAGATCCTAACTGATACTGATCAGCTAATTCTTTTACCACAACAGGAAAACTATAGACAGAAAATCTTTCTATTTTCCCATCTAAGGTCGGAAGAGAAATTTCTACGGCTTTTGAATTTGCTCCGGTCTCTTGAGCATTTTTCAGTTGATCTTTAATAGCATTAATATCTAACTTATAAAAGCTCCGAATGTTAGAAGTCTTTTCTGACTTCCCTCCATAGGTAGTTGGTGTCCATTGCGCAAGCGCAGATCCTCCTATCAAACTACAAAATAAAGCAGTAATGAGTTTTTTCATATAATTGAATTATTTTTAATTGGCAAATATAAGCGTTTTCAATAAATACATATTCAACATAACTATATTTATTTTGTTAAAATCGCAATCACTTTACTTAGAATTATTGATAATGAAAAAACTCCAGAAAAATCCAGAGTTTTATATATTCAAAAAAACATTTTTAGTAATCTTCTAAGAAATTAAATTTTAAACTATTTATATTAAAACTTATACGCAATATTCCATGCAAAGCCCATATTAAATTTATTGGAGCTTCTTCCAAAACCGGGAACAATCATTGGAACAACATCATCCTGCTTTGAAGTTACCATCAGATAGCGTGGCTGCATGCTTACGTCGATGTAAAAATTAGATTCAAACAGCTGTACTCTTCCACCGATATTTCCTTCGAGCCAGAAAGATGACTGCGAAGATGAGGGCATTGATACCGAAGAACTGTTTCCACCAAAACCACGAATAGGAATAGCCATATATTCCTGAGTATAAAATGAACCCCCAATTTTTCCGCCTCCATAGAAACCGTTAAAATCATTTTCAGGGTCTCTTGCCAACATATAGAAGGCTCCAATTTTTAAAAATGGTCCGTTTGCTTTTGCATCATACCCATTATTTTGGTAAACATTTTTATCAAAACCTGCTTCTATAATACCGTGAAGATTATCTTTTACTTTAGACGAAATAAATCCCTGAAAGATCTGTCTGTCTGAAAAAAATGAAGCTCCGGCGTTCAAAACATCAAAACCTACAATAAAATTGGGCTTGTATTTCCATTTTGGCTTCTCAACTTCCTCTTTTTCCTGTGCAGAAAAAATAAGCAACCCGAAAACACTAAAAATTAAAGAATAAATTAGTTTTGTCTTCATTTTCTATAAAATTTTGCCCTTGTTCGACACTTTTCAGTGAGTTTGGAGCCGATAATACTGAATTTACATTTTCGTAATTTCTCTTCACTCCACAACCCGGTGAAACGTAGATAGATTTTGTGGTATAATTTATTCTTACTCTAGTAGAATCTTCTTCGGTAGTGGTTTTTACATAAACATCTGTAAATGGAGAATCATCAACACGTAACGGTACAAATACAGAATCAACCTTGAGCTTCCAACCCAAATCTATGATCCCGGTTCCCAGATCTGCATAAATTTTTATAGAATCAACAACTGAGATTTTATTATCTCTTTTAAATGTAATTTTCATTCTCGGTGTACCTTCACCGTTGTCACAGATATCATTATCCCCTCCACAAGAAATGACCGTCGATAACACAAAAATGAATATGATGAATTTAAAATATTTCATACTTAAATCTTTATTTTGGATCTAAAGCTTTCTCAATACGGAAAACCAAATCTTCATAATGATATTTGTTTACCAAATCATTCGAAGCTGTTTTTGCTATAAGATCTTTTTTAATAGTGTTTAAATTTCCTCTTACCACTGCAGAAACATCAGATTTATCAGAATTTTTGGTATCAATCAATCGTATTAAAGTATCTACATAATTTCTCTGAAGATTTCTTCCGTAAATATCTGTATTATCTTTTTTAATAATTGAATCATTTAAATCTGAAAAAAGCTCAACCAATGGATAAGAATTTTGATCAACCGCTTCAGATTGATACAAGCTTTGAAGCACCATTGGACTTAAAACTCTGCCCAAAACGCCATTCTGAATGTCTTCAATGGTTTTCACAGGAGTTTTTCCGGTTTTCTCAAAGACTTCTCTTTTGATTAACCATTGCGGAGTGGTGAAGGCATTTTCACTTAAAAATTTCATAGCCTCTTTTTGATCTTTCTTGGATACAACTTCGTAAACAGCACCAGATTGCTCTGCCGTTTTTGGAGTTTCCATCTGCCCGCCGATATATTTTGAAACGTGACCTAAATATCTTTTGAACTGTGTCGTCACCTGATCGTACATCATGTCAAGATTTTTGTAATCTTCGTTTGGTGTTTCCGTCCATTTATCCAGATTATCAACAATTCTTTGCAGATTTTTGATTCCGTAAGTACTTGCAATCATTGCGTTGTCACCAACCTGCTCACTTTGTGATCTTGGGTCTAAAGGATTAGACTCAGTACCAAACCAAAGCCTTTCGTTTTTAAGATTTTTGATCACCCATTGATTCAGATATTGCTTTTCTGCATCCGGAGTTTTAAACTGATTAAATCTTTTATAGCCCCACTCGATTGCCCAATCGTCGTAATCACCAATTCTTGGGAAAATTCCGGCATCCCCTATTTTATCTTCCGGCTGTGCAACATAATTAAATCTTGCATAATCCATAATCGAAGGAGTGTGACCATTTTTCTCAAGCCATTTTTTATCTCTTAATTTTTCTACAGGAACTGTTGAACTTGAACCATAGTTATGCCTCAACCCTAAAGTGTGCCCTACTTCGTGAGAAGATACAAAACGAATCAATTCACCCATTAATTTATCATCAAACTCAATTTTTCTAGCACGCTCATCATTCGGTGAAGCCTGCACAAAATACCAGTTTCTCAAAAGCATCATCACATTGTGATACCAGTTGATGTGACTTTCTAAAATTTCGCCCGTTCTAGGATCGGCAATTGAAGGACCTGAAGCATTCGGTACATCTGAAGGTTTATAAACGATTGCTGAAAATCTCGCATCTTCAAGACTCCATTCGCTGTCAACTTTAGGATCCGGAACTTTTGCTACAATTGCATTTTTAAATCCGGCTTTTTCAAAAGCTTTTTGCCAGTCATTAACCCCCTGAATTAAATAAGGAATCCATTTTTTCGGAGTTGCAGGATCAATATAGAATACAATCGGTTTTGCCGGTTCTACCAATTCACCTTTATTATATTTTTCTAAATCCTGAGGTTTTGGTTCAAGACGCCATCTTTTTACTAACGAAATCTTTTTTACACCTTGAGGATCTAAATCGAAATCGGTATACCCAACGGTAAAATATCCTACTCTCGGATCAAAATATCTTGCCTGCATTTTGTTTTCAGGAAGAAGTACGAATGAAGAATTGATTTCTACTGTATAATTTCCACTGATCTTCGGAGCAGGCATTCCCGGAATTGCAGGAGTTGTAGGTCTTCCTAAAGTTCTTGCAAAAGTTTTTGTGGTATTGATTTCAATATTGCTTGGAAAAGATTTCACAAAATTCACAAACGACATATCTTTCTGGAAAGTTCCGACTCTGTAAGAATCTTTGGACCAAACAGAAAAAGAAGTCAGCTCGTTATCTGAATTCAAAACATCTGTAACTTCAATTACAGAAGAGTTTTTATTGATTCCGTAAGCTTTTACATCAAATGATTTAATAATAGACTGCACATTATTTCTCGTCACCGAATTATACATTTGCGATGTAGAATCTTTGGCATAATCGACGTGAGAAATTGAACGCAACAAAATCTTATCTTTCGGACCTTTTTCAAAAGCAATTACCTGCTGACCGATTTGGTCACCTGCATAACCGGAAGTTCCGGAACGCATTCCTGCAGCTGCCTTCGTTAATCTTGTCACCAAAAGAAATTCCTTTTTGAGCATTGCATCAGGAATTTCAAAATAATATTTGTCGTCTACTTTATGAACTGTAAAAACTCCCTGATCTGAAACCGCTTTATCGGTAATGATTTCTTTAAATGGTTTTATCAGACTTTTTTTCTTATCGTCTTTTTTTACGGCCGCAGTATCTTTTTTTACGGCTGCAGTGGAGTCTTTTTCCTGAGAAAATAAATTTTGTTGGGTAAAAAACAATGCACCAACTAAGAAAAAAGCTTTACAGTTCTTTATCATGCTCATTAAATTTTTGATATTTATCTTTTCAAATTTAAATAAATTATTTCTTTATTAATAACGCAATGTTTTCAACATGATGCGTTTGCGGGAACATATCTACCGGTAAAATTTTCACCAAAGTATAATGCTCTTTCATTAAAGCCAAATCTCTAGCCTGCGTTGCAGAATTACAACTTACATACACTACTTTTTCAGGAGCCAATTTTAAGATCTGCTCAACAACTTTCTGGTGCATTCCGTCTCTTGGTGGATCGGTAATCAATACATCAGCTTTTGGATGGTTCTCTAAAAACTCGTCATTAAAAACGTTTTTCATATCACCACAATAGAACGTCGTATTGGTTAGGCCGTTCAATTCTGCATGTTCGATTGCGGCATCAATTGCTTCCTGCACAGACTCGATACCAATCACATGTTTTGCATTTCTTGCAACATACTGAGCAATTGTTCCGGTCCCTGTATATAAATCGTAAACCACTTCATCACCTTTTAAATCAGCAAATTCAAGGGTTTTTCTGTATAATTCTAAAGCTTGCTTATAATTTGTCTGGAAGAAAGATTTCGGACCGATTTTAAATTTCAGGCCATCCATTTCTTCCATTAAAAATCCGTCTCCGAAGTAAATATTAACATTCAAATCGTAGATTGAATCATTTTGTTTCGGATTTATAGCATACACCAACGTTTTTATTTGTGGGAATTGCTCAAGTAAATAATCAAAAAGCTGTGTGCGATTTTCTTTTTCTTCTCTGTAAAGCTGGAATAAAACCATCCATTCTCCTTTTGAATTTTGTCTCATCATCAAAGTTCTCAGGAACCCTTTCTGACTTTTCACATCGAAGAAATCTAAACCTTTATTTTCAGCGAATTTCTTTACTGCTAAACGAATCGCATTAGATGGATCTTCCTGAAGGAAACATTCTTTTAAGTCTAAAATTTTGCTCCACATTCCCGGAATATGAAATCCTAGCGCATCTCTGCTTCCGAAATTTTCTTCAGAACTGATCTCATATTGACTTAGCCATCTTGCGTTAGAGAAAGAAAATTCCATTTTGTTTCTGTAGAAATACTGTTCTTCTGCACCCAAAATCGGAACGGTTTCAAAATCATCGATTCCGCCAATTCTTTTAATATTATTGTAAACTTCTTCTTGTTTAAAATCAAGCTGCTTTTCGTAGCTCATATTTTGCCATTTGCAACCGCCACAAGTTCCGAAATGGATACACTTCGGCTCCACTCTGAATGGTGATCTTTCAACAATTTCTTTTACTTCAGCCTCAAAATATTTTGATTTTGACTTTTTCACTCTTGCATTTACCACATCTCCGGGAATTGCTCCGGAAACTAAAACAGTTTTCCCTTCTTCAGTCTTTCCTATCGCAACTCCTTTTGCACCCGCTGCAAAAAGCTTTATATTCTCAAGAATTACGTCTTTCTTCTTTCTCATATCAATTCAAGTATGATGAAGATAGCTTTCTACTCCTACGCTTCATCTATTTCTATTTTTTCTAATAATTTTAATCTGAAACCTTTCAGTTTCAATTTTGTCTGCAAAAATACAATAAAAAAAACCTTATCCGAAGACAAGGTTTTTTTTATATTTTGTTTAAGCCGATTATTTCGCTTCAACCGGAGCTTTCTGAACCTGCGGAGCCGCTTGTTGCTGTAAAGCTGAAGGATCAATCTGCAACTGAGCTGCAGGATCTACTTTTGGAGCTGAAAGACCTGTTTGTTTGTCTAAGATCGTAATCAAATCCTGATCACCAAGATTTACAAAAGATCTGCTTGCTACTTTACCGTCTTTATCAACCACGATGAAGCTTGGTAATTTGAAACCGTACACTCCGTATTTTTTAGCAATATCAGAATTCAAACCTCCGTCACCGTAAACATTTGTTCCAGGAATTCCTTTTAACAAAGCATTGCTGGTTTTTGTAAACTGCTCTTTGGTATCATCTAAATTTACGAATACGAAATTCATTTTAGACTTGTAAAAATTCACTACTTCTTTCAAAACAGGCATTGTACCTTCAGCAATGTAAGGATTCCAAGATGCATAGAATACCAACATGTATGGTTTTCCTTTGTTTTCACTTAATTTATAAGCTCTGCCATCTTGTTTTACCAAACTAGCTTCCGGAGCATCATCACCAATTTTGAAACCGTTGATTGCGAAAAGCATCTTTTTTAAATCAGCTTTAATGGTAGCATCTTTAATATCTTCTTCGATAATTTTTTTGATCTTATCTGTAGATGCAGCCGGTGTTTGTGGATGGATATCAGACTGAGCCATTACAAAAGCCAATAGATAATCTTTTTCGGTTTGAGAAACGTCTTTTTTACCTTTCAAGAATTGATTGAATAATTCTGAAGTTGTAATATCTGTTTTTCCCTGTGCTTTTGCCTGAGCAAATGTTTGGAAATCTGTACTCATTTTTGTTAAAAGATATTGTCTGTAAAACGGACTTGTTTTAATCATATTATCTTTATTCTCCTGTAGTTTGGCTTCATAATCTGTGAATGCCTTACCCAACTTGAATGAAGGATTGTTGCCAGACATTTGCTTTTTAGTCATTTCATAATTTACCAATAAATTAAGAATAGCCGTTTTAGCATCTATTTTTTTCCATTCAACCACTTCTTTTCCAGGATTGAATTTCTTTTCATTTTCCTCAATATTTTTATTGATATCAGCCTCTATTTTCTGCATTGCCTTTACATAAGCGCCTTCATCACCTGAAGCCAACTGCTGGATATTAAGACTCTGACCGTAGTTTGTTAAGAATTTCTGACAAGCCTGAAAGAAATCATTATCACTTTTAGCATCACCTGTTACAACATATTCGCCAGGGAAAGTAGCAGAATTACCTGAAATATTAAGTTTCTGACCGCCTTTAAGGAAAATAAGATTCTGTTTTCCGGCATAGTTGATTACGTACATTCCGTTTTTTGGAGCTTCAAAAGTTCCTTTAAAGTTTCCGTCTTTATCGATACCAAAGTTAGCCAATGGCAAGGTCGCAACACCGGAAGCCTCTACAAACTCAATTCTTTCTAATGGAGAACCGCCTGCGATTTTTCCTTTTACTTCAACTTTTTTTGAACAAGACATTACAAATATTGCAATGACAAACAACAAAAGATATTTTTTCATTTTTGATTTTAAATAATTAAGCAAAAATAAGTTTTTCAAATATACTAAATGCAATGTTTGAAGGTAATTTATGAAAGATTTAACTAAAAAAATCGTCTTCACTATGGAAGACGATTTTTTATAATTTATTTTAAAACAGATTATCCTCTGTCTGCGTAAGCAGCCATATATTCTCTGTTCATTCTTGCGATATTCTCAAGAGAAATTCCTTTAGGACATTCTACTTCACAAGCTCCTGTGTTTGAACAGTTACCGAATCCTTCTTCATCCATAGCTTTCACCATGTTTAGAACTCTTCTTTTTGCTTCTACTCTACCTTGAGGTAAAAGAGCGTACTGTGAAACTTTAGCTCCGACAAAAAGCATTGCAGAACCGTTTTTACAAGTCGCCACACAAGCTCCACAACCAATACAAGCTGCAGCATCCATTGCTTTGTCTGCATCTTCTTTAGGAATAGGAATTGCGTTAGCATCCAAAGTATTTCCTGACGTGTTTACCGAGATAAATCCACCTGCAGCCATTACTCTGTCGAATGCGCTTCTGTCTACCATTAAATCTTTGATAACAGGGAACGCAGCACTTCTCCAAGGTTCGATAACGATGGTTTCACCGTCTTTGAACATTCTCATGTGAAGCTGGCACGTTGTAATACCAGTATCCGGACCGTGAGCTCTACCATTGATGTAAAGAGAACACATTCCGCAGATTCCTTCACGACAATCGTGATCGAAAGCGATCGGCTCTTTTCCTTCGTTGATTAAGTTTTCGTTTAGAATATCTAACATTTCCAAGAATGAAGAATCTGTAGAAACATCTGATATTTTGTAGGTCTCAAACTGACCTTTAGTTTTTGTATTTTTTTGTCTCCAAATTTTCAGCGTAAGATGAAGGCCTTTTTTTGCACTCATAATTATTTATTTATAGGTTGGAGATTATTTGTAACTTCTCGCTTTAACTTCGATGTTCTCATAGATAAGGTCTTCTTTGTGCAGAACTTCTTGTTTGATATCATCACCCTGATATTCCCAAGCTCCTACATATTTAAAGTTAACATCATCTCTTTCTGCTTCACCTTCCGGAGTTGCATGATCTTCTCTGAAATGCCCACCACAAGATTCATTTCTGTGTAATGCATCGATAGCCATTAACTGTCCTAATTCGATAAAGTCTGCTACTCTGAACGCTTTTTCAAGCTCTGTATTCATCCCTTCAGCTTCACCCATTACTTTTACGTTCTGCCAGAAATCTTTTTTAACCTGATCAATTTCTGCAATCGCTTCTCTTAAACCTTCAGGAGTTCTTCCCATTCCCACTTTATTCCACATAATGTGTCCTAATTGTTTATGGAAATAATCTACTGAATGCGTTCCTTTATTATTAACAAAGAAGTTTACTTTGTCTTTAATTTCTTTTTCAGCTGCTTCAAACTCTGCAGAATTTGTAGGAATTTCTCCCGTTCTGATATCTGCAGAAAGATAATCTGCAATCGTATAAGGAAGAACGAAATATCCGTCTGCCAAACCTTGCATCAATGCAGAAGCTCCCAATCTGTTGGCTCCGTGGTCTGAGAAGTTGGCTTCACCAATTACGAAACATCCGGGAATTGTAGATTGTAAGTTATAATCAACCCAAACACCACCCATTGTGTAGTGAACAGCCGGGTAAATCTTCATTGGAGTTTTATAAGGATCATCTGCAGTAATCTTTTCGTACATTACGAATAAGTTACCATATTTTTCTTCGATCCAAGCTTTTCCAAGATCGTAAATTTGCTGATCTGTAGGATTGTGAATATGCTTTTCGATAGCTGCTTCTTTACCTTTTTTAATGATTTCTGTAGAGAAATCTAGATAAACACCTTCTTTAGTTTCGTTATTTTCGATCCCGAAACCAGCATCACATCTTTCTTTACCCGCTCTAGACGCAACGTCACGAGGAACTAAGTTTCCGAATGCAGGATATCTTCTTTCTAAATAGTAATCTCTATCTTCTTCTTTAATATTTTCAGGTCTCAATTTACCTTCTCTGATGGCAACTGAATCTTCAATTTTCTTAGGAACCCAGATTCTTCCAGAGTTTCTAAGTGATTCAGACATCAAAGTCAGTTTAGACTGCTGTGTACCGTGAACAGGAATACATGTCGGGTGAATCTGCACATAACAAGGGTTTGCAAAATATGCTCCTTTTTTATGAATCTTCCAAGCTGCAGAAACATTTGATCCCATTGCGTTGGTAGAAAGGAAATATACGTTTCCATATCCTCCTGAAGCAATTACAACGGCATGTGCAGAATGTCTTTCGATCTCACCTGTCACCAGGTTTCTTGCAATAATACCTCTTGCTTTTCCGTCTACGATTACCAATTCAAGCATCTCGTGACGGTTATACATTTTCACTCTTCCTTTTCCGATTTGACGGCTTAACGAAGAATATGCACCTAATAATAACTGTTGACCAGTCTGTCCTTTTGCGTAGAAAGTTCTTTTAACCTGAACTCCACCAAATGAACGGTTATCTAACTGACCGCCGTAATCTCTCCCGAAAGGAACTCCCTGAGAAACGCACTGGTCGATAATATTTGCAGAAACTTCAGCTAATCTGTAAACGTTTGCCTCTCTCGCTCTATAGTCACCACCTTTGATGGTATCATAAAACAATCTGTAAGTAGAGTCACCATCACCCTGATAATTTTTAGCAGCATTGATACCACCTTGCGCAGCAATCGAGTGTGCTCTTCTCGGTGAATCCTGGTAACAAAATGCTTTTACATTATATCCCTGCTCAGCCAAAGTAGCTGCTGCAGAACCTCCTGCCAAACCTGTACCTACAACAATAATATCAATCTTATCTCTGTTGTTTGGTGCAACAAGGTTCATATGGTCTTTATGATTTTTCCATTTATCCTTTAATGGACCTCCAGGAATTTTTGAATCTAATTTACTCATATTAGTATATTGAAATTATTGAGTTACGTAATGAAAAATTGCAATAAAAATAAAGCCAAGCGGAATAAGGATAGAATACCAGTTTCCGATAGCTCTGATAACCGGAGTATACTTTGCATGTCTCGCTCCGATAGACTGAAATGAAGACTGGAAACCGTGTGCCAAATGCAGACCCAATAATCCGAATGAAATTACATAAAGCACTACTCTCCACAAATCAGCAAACTTACCGTGCAAATCTTCCCAGAAACGAGTTTCTTCAATTGGAAGACCATCCACATATTTATAGTTCATCTCGTGAAGCCAGAAATCATACATGTGTAAAAAGATGAATGCCAAAATCACAGCTCCCGAAATAATCATGTTACGAGATGACCATGTAGAATTTGCAGAACCGTTATTTTTATCATAACCGATTGGTCTCGCTCTTTGGTTTTTGATTTCCAAAACAAATCCCATCACAAAATGGAAAATTACAGCAAACATTAACACAGGTTGCATAACGAATTGAATAAGAGGATTATACCCCATAAACTGCGATGCATTGTTATAAGCTGTTTCACCGAAAACCGACAATAGATTCACGGAAAGATGCATTACTAAGAAAATCAGCAAAAACATCGCTGAAAGTGCCATAGCATATTTTCTACCTATTGTAGAACTTGTTAAACCTGCCATATTGAGTTTAAATTTGATTTTCCACAAAATTAGGAAATGTTAACAATACTAAAAAGTGAGAAATCTCACTATTAGACAGTTTGTAATCTTTCTAAATAAGATTCATTAGCATATTAAATACAATAAAAAGCATCAAAATTTGAGATTACTTTAATTCGTAAATTTCACCTTTAAACCTTACCATTTTAGCCGAAGCCGGAAAGTTTTTTATTTCTAAATTTTTTATCCTTCGTGATGAAACATAAGGATTGATAATATACTGCTGAATTTTATCTTTATCATCTGAAGATTTCATCCAAAAGATTACACGATTCCCTTTTTTCATTGAGATAATATTTTCTTTTTTATAATGATGTACCAAAAACTCATCTTCCTGGTTTTCAACAATATTAAAAGAAACTCGTACGATAAAAAATACAGCAACCGCAAAAATTACATTTGAAACTGTTCTAAAATTGATTTTATCGAGCATAAATTTCAAAAAATAAATAATTCCAAACAATACAAAAACCTCAGCTAAATTTAAAGGAATATTTTCAAAGAAAACGGCATCAAAATCTGCAAACCAATGAATTACTTTTAGCAAAATATTGATGATAAAATCATAAATCAAATTAATAGTTCCAATATCTACATTAAAACCAATCAGCGCGGTCATAAACAAAGAAAATATAATAATAAGTTCAGAAAACGGAACAATTATAAAATTAGCTACAATTGAAATCAATGAAAACTGATGAAAGTAATACAAAACCAAAGGCAATGTTGCCAATTGCGCTGCAACAGATATAGAAATCGTATTATAAATAAGTTTTTTGAAAAAATTATTCTGTCTCGGAAGGTATTTTAAAATCGGTTGATTCAACCAATAAATCCCCAAAACAGCTATAAAGCTTAACTGAAAACCTACATCAAAAATCTGCTGCGTATCGATCATTAAAATAATAAACGCCGAAAGCGCCATCGAATGCAGCAAATCTGGTTTCCGCTGAAGCAATACATAAATGAAATACACAGAAATCATGATGCAGGATCGCACCACAGAATTACCAAATCCGATGAAAACTGCAAAAATCCAAATGAATAATAAACTGATGACGATAGCATATTTTTTCAGGCGAACAGATGAAAATCTCATCATCAGAAAATAAAACATCCCGAAAATCACAACAATATGTGTCCCCGAAATGGCAAGAAAATGCACCAAACCCGAACGGTTAAAGTCCTGAACGGTTTCAGAATCTATTTCTGTGCGGTCTGCCAAAATTATTCCTTTTAAAAATTCACGGCTGCGAAAAGACATTTCAGAATTACTAATTTTCTGCAAAGTTTCTAACCGTTTTTGCTTTATCTTTTCGGAAAAACTCAAATCTGTTCTTTCACCAGAAGAAATTTCTCCGTTAATATAGCATTGATAGAAAATATTTTTTCGCTTTAAATATTTTGAATAATCAAACTGAAAATCGTATTCAGGAGATTTTGGCTGCACCAAATATGCTTTCGCTTTATAATAATGATTAAAATCTAATTCTTTTTCGGCTTTTTCAACATTAACAATTGCATCAAACACCTTATTTCCAACAACAATCGATGCTTCATACTTTTTGAATTTCAGATTTGAATTTAATTTTTTAGAAATTTTAAAAACAACAGTTTCATTTGTTTTCAGATTACTTTTTTGAGTATCTGAATTGCTGTAAAAGTGAAATAAAATTCCCAATCCGAAAAAGAAAACCATCAAAAGGAAGTTCCTTATTTTAAATAAAATCTTGCTTTTCAGAAAAAAAAGTCCAAAAATAATGGCAGAAAAAAGCAGAATTACAATGATTGAATTTTGTTTAAGAAAGAATTTATCCTGAAAAAAAATTCCAAGAATAAAACAGAGTACAACAATCAAAAGAGGTTGCTTGTTCAAAATCATTTGTGTTTGAACAAACTAAGTTAGAAAATTTTAGAATACGGAAATAGATTTATTTCGATTTAACTTAAACAATGATTTTATTTTAATAATAAAAATTCATCTTTCTGATTTTCAAAAAGATTAAAAAAAATTCTTACGATAAAAAATACGGTAATAGCTAAAATTATATTTGAAATATTTCTGAGACTTATTTTATCAAGCATAAATTTCAGAAAATAAATAATACAAAAAATAAAATACTTCACTACCCAAAAGAATATTAATCATAATCCACAAATAACATTAATTTAACTTAAATAAAATCATTATCATAAATATATAATAACAAGTCAAAAACAAATTAAATCCATTACAAATTACTATTTTCATTAGCAAAACCTACAAAAAACAATGAAAATTTCCTAATTTAGCATAAATAAAAAAATATACACGATGAAAAAAATTAAAAAATCAAATTTGTAATTACATTATTACTATTATTGTTTACTATTTCATGTTCTAATGAAAGAAATGATGAAATAAGTACTGATATGGAGAAATATTCATTAAAAAATGAAACATTAAAAAGCCTGTCTCCTTTTAGTATAGGGCATAAGATAAATGAAATTAAAATTAAAAAAAACAGCTTATCTTCCTATACCATAACTACGACTAGGTATGAAGAAGACAATACAGGTCATAAGAATGATATTTTTGAAATTACTTTAGCTGAAGATATTTTAAATATATCTGGTAATTTTTATTCTATCAATTATGATGTAGAAAAAAATGAAAAAACCAATCAAATATATTTTTCAAAGAATGGGAAAAAAGAGATTATCTCAGAAGACTTCATCAACACAATAAGTGGAAATGATTTACATGCCTTAAATAGATTGGTAGCGTTGTATATTGAATTATATGATAATTCAATTAAAAAAATGGGACCAGAAACTGATGTATTAGCAAAAAAATCTTGTGCTAAATTTTAGAGTGGTATTGGATTCACTGGTACTGCATCTTCAATAAGATCTGTAGAAGATGCTCAAGCCTATATAGATAGTGGACATGGGGATTGCAAAATAGCAGGAACAGATACTTCTTGCGCATTAAGAAGTCACATTTGTGCTTCTACTACCACATTGCAATGCTTTGGTGGAAGCTGTTCCGGAGGAGGTGGCTCTGGAGGAGGTGGAGGATGGAAAGTCTCTAATAAATATTTTATCTTTATAAAAATTAATTTGTGAATGAGTTATTCAAACTTTGAACTTGCTTTTTTCTGTTTACTAATTATTTATTTGTTACTTATTATTTTGGTAACCATTAAAGTTTTACAATCAAAGACAACAAGTTTAGTTAAGTTTTTATTGATTTTAGTTGTGCTATTTATACCAATTATTGGACTAATTATCAATATTATAATTTTGCAGAAAAAAATTAGCTAAATATTTTTTTTAATTTCAAAAACATTTTCAAAGAGTTCTTATATCCTAATAAGAACTCTTTTATTTTTAATTAGGCAGATCAAAAGTGTTGATTAATAAAATTATTTCTCAAAATTACATCAGCAGCATTTTTACTTGCACCTTTTCCACCCAATTTTTCTCTGAGCAATTTAAAATCCTGAAGCATTTCACTTCTTTTTTCACCTTTAATAATGAAATTCAGTTCTTTGACTAGATTTTTAGTATTGAGTTCGCTTTGAATTAATTCTTTCACCACTTCCCGATCCATAATTAAATTCACCAAAGAAATATATTTGATATTTTTCACCAATCTTTTGGCAATAGCGTAAGAAATCTTGCTTCCGCGGTAACAAACCACTTCCGGAATATTCAACAAAGCAGTTTCTAAAGTTGCTGTTCCCGAAGTTACCAAAGCAGCTTTTGAGCACCTCAACAAATCATAAGTTTTGTTGGAAACAAAATGCACATTTTCATCAACATATTTTTGGTAAAATTCCTTTTCAAGACTTGGCGCACCCGCAATTACAAATTGATAATTATTAAAATGTGGACGAACAGAAAGCATGATTTCGAGCATTTTCTCCACTTCCTGTTTTCTGGAACCCGGCAAAAGTGCAATGATTTCTTTTTCATTTAAACCGTTTTCAGCTTTAAAATCATCAATAAAAATGTCCTGAAGCGTAGAAATTGCGTCTAACAAAGGATGACCTACAAAATGAGATTTTACGCCATGCTTGTGATAAAAATCTTCCTCGAAAGGTAAGATCACCATCATTTCATCAACATATTTTTTGATGATTTCTACACGACCTTCTTTCCAGGCCCAAAGTTGAGGAGAAATATAATAGACTACTTTTATGCCCAATTCTTTTGCAAATTTTGCGATTCGCAAATTAAAACCGGGATAATCAACCAAAATCAAAACATCCGGCTGATTGTTTTTAATATCTTCTTTGCAGATTTTAATATTATTTAAAATCGTTCTCAGATTCATCGCAACTTCAAGAAAGCCCATAAAAGCTAAGTCACGATAGTGTTTCACCAAAGTGCCGCCCTGTTTCTGCATCAAATCTCCGCCCCAAAATCTAAATTCTGCGTTGGTATCTTTTTCTTTTAAAGCTTTCATTAAATTGCTTCCGTGCAAATCTCCGGATGCTTCACCTGCGATGATATAATATTTCATAAATGATAATTGATAGGCTATGAATGATTTTGTCTATTGAAATGACATTTAATCTCAAATTCCAAACATCAAAATTCAAATTATAATTAAGTAAATTTGCTTCAAAGATAATGATAAAAAAATGTCAGAAGAATTTGAAATAAAAAATAAAATAGCCGCAAGCGGACTGATCAACTTTGATCTTACCGATCTCGTTCCAAAAGGTGTAAGAAAAGGCATTGATCTGAAAGATTTTCTATTTATGGAAATGATTTTAAAAGAAAAAGATTTCCGTGAAAAAGTAGCTGCTATCGACACTGAAGAATACAAAGATGCTTACGTTTACATCTACAATTCGGCAGATGCTATTGTTCCGCTTTGGGCTTATTTTCTATTAACCGCTAAACTTACAGATGCTACAAAGAAAATAGTTTTCGGAAGTGCTGAAAATTTAGAAATCGTTTTGATGCATGACGCCATCAAAAACTATGATTTTTCTGAGATGAACGGAAAAAGAATTTTGGTGAAAGGCTGCACAGACAAAGCAATTCCGGAAAATGCGTATGTAGAATTGGTCGAAAATCTAAAACCGATTGTAAAATCTCTAATGTTTGGTGAAGCTTGCTCGAATGTACCGATTGTTAAAAATTAAGTAGATGAATAATAAAAAACTTATTCCGTTTTTTCTATTCTTATTTTTCTTAATTATTTACTATTTTTCAAGTTTTTCGAAAGTTTCTTTTGGGGATGGAATTGGTTTTCTTTTAGATGTTGAAAAAGAATCATTTACAGACCAAGCAACTCCATTGTCTCACTTTCTCTACCTAAATACTGCATTTTTTTTGACTAAATACTGTAATGTAGACAGCATTATGACAATGAGGCTGATGTCTATTGTTCCTGCCGCTCTAAGTATTACATTAATCTATAATTTTATCAAAGAATTTATTTCAGAAAACTGGATTGCAATAAGTTGCAGCATTGTTCTTGGACTAAGTTTTACATTTTGGCGAAGCGCTTCTACTATTGAAGTTTATACATTTAATGCAATTTGGATTATCTTCTTTTTAATATTTTCAGTAAAATCATTAAAATCGCCATCTCTAAAAAATTTACTTTTGACAGGCATCTTTCTAGGTGTAAGTATGTGGGTTCATATTCAAAACATTATGCTAATTCCTGCTTATATTGTACTTATCTATCAGCTTAGAAATTCCAGAAAGAATATTTTTATTTCAGCGTCTTCATTTGCACTGATTTTTAGTTCAATGTTCCTCGTTAATTATTTAGCTGATATTCATATAAAGTACACATTTCTTACCGGAACTGGTACTTGGATAGAAGATACTTTCAAGCAAGGCTTTTCAGAATTACTAAAAGATATTCTAAAATCTTTTCTTTTTCTAGTTTATAATTTTAATATTTTCTTGATTTTTATTCCTTGGGGAATACATGAAATTTTTAAAAATTATAGAAACCTGTTTCCTTTTATTGCAATTTCTTTTTTATTTAATTTTGGTTTTGCAACATTTTATGCGGTTTCAGACAATTATGTTTTTTTCATACCGAGTTATTTTATTATTATCCTCATCATTAGCCTTGGAATAAAATCACTGAACATGAAATATAATTTGAAAAGATTACAATTTGTAACTTTTCTCATTCCGTTATTTTATATAGGATCTCACAGAATAGCTTCCTCATTAGAAGCCACAAAAGCGTTCCAACAAGAAAAAGCATATAAAGGCGGTCTTAGTTACTATATGTTACCTTGGTTGCACAATAACTTAGGATGTATTGAATTTACACTTGATAATAAACAAACTAATGATAATGTTGAAGAATTGAGAAAACAATCTTTAGAGTTTGTTCAAATCAGAGAAAAATATCAAAATAGAGAAGAAATAATGAAATTATAAATGATTATTAATTTTTAAATTCAGATAATTTTATCATCTTTGATTAAACATAAAAGCATAAATTATGAGTTTAATCGATTTACTTACAGGAAATACAGGAAACCAAGTTGCAGAAAAAGCTGAAACCAAATTCGGAATTAGCAAAAACCAAATCATCGCACTTTTGGCAGTTGCAACACCTCTTGTAATCTCTTATCTGAGAAATAAATCTCAGGATAACAAAGAAGCAGAAGCTTTAAATAGTGCGTTAGAAAAAGATCACGACGGAAGTATTTTAGATGACACTTCGCAGTTGGAAGCAAGACAAAATGAAGGCGGGTCTATACTTTCTCATATTTTTGGAAATGAAAAAAGTACTGTTGAAAATCAGCTCTCACAAAATACAGGAATCTCTATTGATAAGATCGGACCTATTCTGGCAATGCTTGCTCCAGTAATCATGGGGTATATTGGAAAGGAAAAACAACAGAACAACGTTGGAGCAGGAGGTCTTGGTGATCTTTTAGGAGGAATCTTGGGAGGTGCACAAACTCAAGCTCAACAACAGCAGTCAAATCCATTAAACGATATTCTTGGAAGCGTATTAGGTGGTGGACAATCACAATCTTCAGGAAATCCTTTGAATGATATTTTAGGGAGTGTTCTTGGCGGAAGCGGTCAACAAAAGCAACAACAAAGTGGTGGTTTAGGAGATATTCTGGGCGGACTTTTTGGAGGGAAATAATTTTCTCACATTTTAAAAAGATATAGTACCGAAGTGTTTGCTTCGGTATTTTTTTGAAATACAAAAATTCAATAATTAATTATTGCTTTACAATAATTAATTATATATTTGCAATAATAAATATATTATTATGAAAATCATCGGTAAAAATTCTCTTTCTCAATACATCAGTTGGCTATTGTATATAGTTTTTGTTTACAGTATTCTCTTACTCATTTATGTAATTATTGGTTTTACACTTGGCATTTGTAAAATTAAAACAGCGAACACATTCTTATATTCTTTTTATGAAATTTGGAAAGACTATACCAGTCCCAGATATTATTTTAGATTCTATTATCCATTCACAAATTTTGAACTAGCCGCTAACTCAATTAAATTTCAGAGTATCTTTCTTATTTTATTAGGTCTTATATTCAATGTATTATTCTATTATTATTGTTTCAAAGCCTTTCAAAGTATTAGTAACGAAAAGATATTTAATAACAAAACCGTCAAATGGCTAAATCGTTTTGCAATACTAAATCTTGTCATTTTATTAATTTCACCTTTGTTTTTTCTATTTCTTTTTGAAAAATTTCCATACCAACTCATTCCAATGTATTTAAAAAATATTTTACAGATCGTATTTGTATACTTTGTTATTGTATTTTTAAAAAAGGGATTAGACTTACAAACTGAAAACGAACTAACCATATAAATTATGCCGATCATCATCAATGTTGACGTCATGTTGGCGAAAAGAAAAATGCAATCTCAGGAACTTGCAGAAAAAATAGGAATCACGCAGGCAAATCTTTCCATTTTAAAAACCGGAAAAGCAAAAGCCTTGAAGTTATCAACACTAGAAGCAATTTGTAAAATTCTCGATTGCCAACCTGGAGACCTTTTGGAATATGTAAAAGATTAACAGCTTTAAAATAAAAAAACCAAATCAAAAACAACAAAGATGAAGTTTTGAAAAAAGCAATGAAATGGATTTATAATTAGCAACATGTATCAAATAAATTATTTAGCTTTGTATATTATTTAGATAAAATTAATATTTATGAAAAAAATAATTACTACCACTTTGCTTTTTGGAATTGCTATCTTTAGTAATGGCCTGTTTGCGCAAGAACTTTCTAATGAAAAAATGAAAGTTTTCCAGACAGATAAAATAGAAGATATAAAAAAGGTTTTCAAGAAAGAAGACTTTATTAAATGTTTTGACATTAAAGGAGTTTCCTATAATATGTTTTCTTTAAGCGCAAGGTATGAAAGAGTAAATGTTATCAACTATTTACTTGCAAACAAAATAAGCGTAAACAAGTCTTGTAGCGACGTTACACCATTAATGTATGCAGCAATGTATGGATACACAGATACCGTAAAACTTTTCTTAAAAAACGGAGCAAAAAAAGAGACAAAAGATAGCAACGGCAAAACAGCTAAAGATCATGCGTTAGAAAACAACCACCCGGAAACGGCTGCTATTCTTTAGAAAATTTTTACAATACATAACTTAAAACTTCCTTCGGGAAGTTTTTTGTTTTTAAACCCTTCAAAAATATTATCTTTGCAGACGGAAATTCAAGGCTCAAAACATTGAACCTTAAACATTGAACTTTAAACAAATAATTATGTTTCGATCGCACACCAACGGAGAATTATCTCTTCAACATCTTAATGAAGAAGTTACACTTTCAGGATGGGTACAAACCATTCGTGATAAAGGATTTATGATTTGGATAGATCTTCGGGATCGTTACGGAATTACTCAGTTGGTTTTCGACCAGGATCGTTCTACAGCGGAATTGATGGAAAATGCCAAGAAGTTGGGACGTGAGTTCGTAATTCAGGTGACAGGAAAAGTTATCGAAAGAGTAAGCAAAAACCCGAATATTCCGACTGGAGAAATTGAAATTTTAGTTGAAAAGTTAGAAGTTCTTAATGAATCTCAGCTTCCGCCTTTCACGATTGAAGATGAAACGGATGGTGGTGAAGAATTAAGAATGAAATACCGTTATCTGGATATCAGAAGAGCTCCGGTACGAGACAAACTGATCTTCCGTCACAAAATGGCGCAAAAGGTTAGAAATTATCTTTCAGACGAAGGGTTTATTGAAGTTGAAACTCCGGTTTTAATCAAATCGACTCCGGAAGGAGCGAGAGATTTCGTTGTACCTAGCAGAATGAATCCGGGACAATTTTACGCATTGCCACAATCTCCACAGACTTTCAAACAATTATTGATGGTGGGTGGAATGGATAAATATTTCCAGATTGTTAAATGTTTCCGTGATGAAGATTTGAGAGCCGACAGACAACCGGAATTTACACAAATCGACTGCGAAATGGCTTTTGTAGAGCAGGAAGACGTGATGAATGTTTTTGAAGGAATGACTAAAACGTTGATCAAAGATATTACTGGTCAGGAATTCGGAACGTTCCCAAGAATGACATTCGCGGATGCTATGCAGAAATACGGAAACGACAAACCGGATATCCGTTTCGGAATGGAATTCGTAGAGTTGAATGATTTAGTAAAAGGAAAAGATTTCAAAATATTTGATGATGCCGAATTGGTTGTCGGAATTAATGTTGAAGGATGTGCAGATTATACAAGAAAACAAATTGACGAGCTTGTTGATTGGGTAAAAAGACCACAAATCGGAGCTTCAGGAATGGTTTGGGCTAAATTCCAAAATGACGGAGTGAAAACTTCTTCTGTGAATAAGTTTTACAACGAGGAAGATTTAACAAAAATCATTGAAAAATTCGGAGCAAAAGAAGGCGATTTAATGTTAATTCTTTCAGGAAACGAGCACAAAGTAAGAACCCAGCTTTCAGCATTGAGAATGGAACTTGGAAACCGTTTAGGATTAAGAAAAGGTGACGTTTTCGCACCGCTTTGGGTCGTTGACTTCCCATTATTGGAATTTGATGAAGAAAGCGGACGTTACCATGCCATGCACCACCCTTTTACCTCTCCAAAACCCGAAGATATTCATTTATTGGAAACAGATCCGGGGAAAGCAAGAGCCAACGCTTACGACATGGTTCTTAACGGAAACGAAATTGGTGGAGGTTCGATTAGAATTTTCGACAGAGATCTTCAATCAAGAATGTTTGATTTATTAGGATTCTCAAAAGAAGAAGCAAAAGCTCAGTTTGGATTCTTAATGAATGCCTTCAAATACGGCGCTCCGCCCCATGGTGGTTTGGCTTTCGGATTTGACCGTTTGGTAGCTATTCTTGACGGAAACGAAGTAATCAGAGATTATATCGCTTTCCCTAAGAATAATTCAGGACGAGATGTGATGATCGATGCACCGGCCGCAATTGCCAATGAACAGCTCGATGAATTGGAATTACAATTAAATTTAAAAGCATAAATTAGAAGCGGAGATTTTTTCTCCGCTTTTTTATTTAAATAAAAACTATGACCGAAGAAATTTTAATCTATAACACTCCTTGTACCGAAGAAATTTTCAAACAGATTCAACACTATGAATTTAAAAGAATTTGGAAAAAAAATCTCGCAAAAAACAATAAAAATTTATTCGCTGGCACTATCATTTTACTATTCGCAATAATATTTTTTATTACTGAAGATTATGGATTTGCAGGACTTTTTGGAGGATATGTAATTGCAACATACATCTATTGTTTCTCTTATTATTCTCAATACAAAAAACATAAAAAAAATATTCAGGAATTAATAGCAAGAGAAATATCAAACATCAAAATAAATTCAAAAGATGTAATTTGGGAATTTAATCCTACTCATTTTTGTTTCAAAAACTATAAATCTGAATACAAATTTATTTGGCAGGAAATCACTTACTGTACTCTAGATGACAAATATCTTTACATTACAGCCTCTTCATTCATGCATTTCATTTTAGACAAAGCTAACATTGATGAGAGTAATCTCAACAAAACAATTGCCTATCTTGAAAAAAAATCTCAGTTTAAAGATGTTTAATCAAATCTTAAAACTATTTATGACAAGACAAGATTTCATTCAATTCATAGAAAATATCGAAACAAATTTTATGGAAAATAAAGAACAATGAGAAACCAAAACCATTGAAGATATCGACGGTTTTATAAAAACACAGATCAATATGTTGATTTAAAAAAAAAATGATCGGAAAGTTTTTTCACATGTTTTGAAAGGGAGTAGCTTACAAATAAATCAATATAATAACGACTCATAATTTTCAACAATTATAAAATCATTTTTTTCTCAAAAGCAACAGAATTTATTACTTTTACGTAAACACAAATTTTGAATTATGAAATCTCCTTTAGAAATACTTCAAAAGTATTTTGGCTACGATAATTTCCGCCTCGAACAAGCGAACGCCATTGAAAATGTAATAAGTAAGAAAGACACTTTTGTCCTGATGCCGACCGGCGGTGGAAAATCGCTCTGTTATCAAATTCCGGCTTTGGTTTTGGAAGGAACAGCAATTGTTATTTCTCCTCTTATTGCTTTGATGAAAGATCAGGTTGATGCATTGCGCGTGAACGGAATTTCAGCTTCGTACATCAATTCTTCGATGTCATTTTTTGAGCAAAATGAAACTTTAAATCAATTAAAAAACGGAAAACTCAAACTTTTATACGTTGCTCCCGAAAAATTAAGTTCGGAAAATGGAGCGTTTTTAGAAATGCTCAGGGAAATCAATATTTCCATGTTTGCGGTAGATGAAGCGCATTGTGTCTCGCATTGGGGTCATGATTTCCGTCCGGATTATTTATTTTTAAACGGATTAAAAAAGCAATTCCCAACGATTCCTGTCATCGCATTAACGGCAAGTGCAGACGAAATCACGCGGAAAGACATCATCAAACAACTGAATCTTCAAAATCCATTGGTTTTGATTTCTTCTTTTGACAGAGCCAATATCAAATATTTCGTTCAGTCGAAGCAATCTGTTCTGCAGAATATTATTCAATATCTTAACGAACATCCGGACGATTCGGGAATTATCTACTGTTTGTCGAGAAAAGGCACGGAAGAATTGTTTAAAAAGCTGAAGGAAAACGGCATCAATTCCGCTTTTTATCACGCAGGAATTTCATCATTGGAAAGAGCGGAAGTTCAGGAGAATTTTCTAAAGGACAAAACCCGGGTGATGGTGGCTACCATTGCTTTTGGAATGGGAATAGACAAGAGCAATGTTCGTTTTGTGATGCACGCAGATCTACCAAAAAATATCGAAAGTTATTACCAGGAAACGGGAAGAGCCGGAAGAGATGGTCTTCCGAGTGAAGCCATTTTATTTTACTCTTACGCCGATGTAATGAAGCTGAAAAAATTTGCAATGATAGAAGGTAATCAGGAACAATCTGAGCTGATGTTGCAAAAGCTGAAACAAATGTCCGACTTTGCCGAAATGCAAAAATGCCGAAGACAATATCTCATGGAATATTTCGGTGAAAAACATGATGGAAATTGTAATGCATGTGATTTTTGCCTTAGTGAATTTGAGAATTGGGAAGCAACAACAGATGCTCAAAAATTATTGAGTGCAGTTTTCAGGTTAAAAGAACGATACGGAAAAAACTTAATTATTGATTTTCTGCGAGGCTCCAGAAGTGTAAAAATCACAGACTATATGCAGACTTTGCCCACTTATGGAATTGGAGATAATCACAATAAAAGTTATTGGCAAAATTTGGTTACTCAACTTCTGATCAATGGTTTTTTGAGTGAATCGAATGAAGAATTTTCGGTTTTAAAACTAAATGAAGAAAGCAAATTGGTTTTATTTAAGAATAAAAAAGTCATCTTCAGAAAAGTAAAAGAAAAAGCCAAAGCTGTGAATGTTGATGAAATAGAGACGGATTATTCAACTTCTACAATCGACAACAATCCAGATTTATTTTTGGATTTAAAAAGCCTGAGACGAGAAATTGCCGAACGAGAAAATGTTCCGCCGTATGTTATTTTTTCGGATGCAACATTACTAGAACTTTCAGCTTATCTTCCTCACACAAAAGAAGAACTTAATGAAATAAGCGGTTTCGGAGCTTTTAAAATCGAAAAATATGGCGAGAATCTTCTGAAAGTCATTCACGATTATTGTGAGATTCATAATTTAACCAGTAGAATTTCCGAAAAGAAACCAAAAAAGAAAACTGCAACGAAAAACACCAACAAATCTCCGGCAGGAACTTTTACAACGACTTTTCAAATGTTCAAAGCAGGAAAGAACATCGAAGAAATCGCTAAAATGAGAAATTTGACTATACCAACCATCCAAAATCATTTGGTTAATTTCATAAAAGTTGGAACCATTAAGCCAATTGAATTGATGGACATTAGCAAACTGCAACCTATCATTGATATTGCAAAAAGGCAGTCTATTCAATCGCTGAAAGCTATTAAGGAAGAAATCGGTGAGGATTTTTCTTATTTTGAAATTAATATTGCAGTAGCTTATCATCAATCTCAAAAATGAAAATACAGGTATTGAGAGAAATCTGTGAAGTTAATTGATGAGATTTAGTCAAACCAAGTAAACCCTTAACACCTTATTTTTTTTCATTTTTAATAAAAACAATCTTAGATTTAAAACATTCTTTAACAAAATTAAGCATTTTGGTAAATATGCAAATCTCTCCGTGGAAAAGGGATTTCAATTCCTGCATTATCCAGTGCTCTTTTGCAATTAATGATTAGCTCTTCATTCATCGCCCAAAAATTATCCAGAGAAGTTGTTGCTCTTATTGATAAATTGATGGCGCTATCGCCTAATTCCGTTACCACAACTTGAGGTGCAGGACTTTCGAATGCATACTGATTATTTTTTATTACGTCTAAAAGAATTTTTTTTGCTTCATTAAGGTTTGCATTATAAGAAACTCCAATATTAAACCACGTACGGCGTGTGCCCAAATGGGTATAATTTGTAATGCTGTTATTGGAAACATCTCCATTCGGGATTATCACCATTTGATTTTGTGGAGTAATAAGCCTCGTGTGAAAAATATCAATTTCATGTACCGTCCCAGATTCTCCGGATTTCACCTCAATATAATCACCTACTTTAAAGGGTTTCAACATTAAAATTAAAATTCCTCCCGCAAAATTCGCCAGTGATCCCTGCAAAGCTAAACCGATTGCCAAACCTGCAGCCCCAATCATGGCTACAAAGGCAGAAGTCTGCACACCAAGCTGTGTAACGACTATAATAAATAGCAAAATATTCAGTGACCATGTAATCACATTCAGCAAAAATTTTTGCAGAGAAAGCTCCACTTCCTTCTTGATAAATGCTTTTCTAATTAGTTTTTTTAGTAATCCTATTATCCATCTTCCTGCGATAAATATAAGAATGGCAGATACCAAAGCAGTAATGAGTCTTGGCGCCATAGCAATAGCAGACGTTATAAAATTCTCCCAGTTATCTTGTACATTGCTTAAATTTAAATCTTTCATTAAAAATTTTTTTAGTAATTATTATAAATTAGAATTTGAGATTATTCCCAACAGTAATATTGTTGAAAATTATTTAATTAAAAAGAAGATTGACTTCTTTCAGAAATAGAAGCGTCAAAGGTAGTAAAATTTAGAAAACACGAATACAAGCAGTTATATTGAAAACATTTTACTACAAAATAAATATATAATCCTTTTTCATTAATTAATTGATATTCCTACGGCACAATCATTGTATTTTCTTCTAAAAATAAAGACAATGAAAGCAATTTGGAACGGTGCCATTGGTTTTGGCTTGGTCAATATTCCTGTAAAGATTTATTCTGCAACAGAAACCAGTAAACTGGATCTTGATATGCTGGATAAATCTGACTTTTCAAATATTAAATTCAAAAGAGTCAACGAAAAAACAGGTAAGGAAGTAAAGTGGGCAAATATTGTAAAGGGTTATCTTATGGATGACAAATATGTTGTTCTCGATGATGAAGATTACGAAGCTGCCAGCCCGGAAAAAACGAAAATTCTTTCGATAGAACATTTTGTAAAAGAACTAGAAGTTGACTCTGTCTATTTTGAAACTCCATATTTTCTAGAACCGCAGAAAAACGGGGAAAATGCTTACAGACTTTTAATTAAGGCTTTACAACAAACTAAAATGGTCGGTATAGGAACGTTTGTTCTTCGCGACAGTGAAGCGATAGGAATGATTCGACCGTACAATGATGAGGTTCTGGTTTTAAACCGTCTCAGATTTGATCAGGAAATCAGAGATTACAAAGACTTAAAAATTCCAGCCAAGAAAGCGCCGAAACCAGCCGAACTGAAAATGGCTAAAAACCTCATCGAGCAGTTATCAGAACCCTTCGATCCTACATTTTATAAAAATACATATTCGGAAGAATTGCTTAAAATCATTAAGAAAAAAGCGAAAGGTAAATCTGTTAAGCTGAAAAAATCTGAACCAGCAAAACAGGGAAAAGTGATTGATTTAATGGCACAGTTGAAAGCCAGTTTACAAAGTCCGAAATCTAAAAATGCTTCTTAGTTATGGCACTTAAAGATTATAATGATAAAAGAAAGTTCGATGAAACTACCGAACCGAAAGGAAAAACAAAAAAAAGTGATGACAAGCTGATTTTTGTTATCCAGAGACATGCTGCCTCAAGGTTGCATTATGATTTCAGACTGGAAATGGAAGGCGTTCTGAAAAGCTGGGCTGTTCCGAAAGGACCTTCATTAAATTCTGATGACAAACGTCTGGCGATGATGGTAGAAGATCATCCATACGATTATAAAGATTTTGAAGGAAATATACCGGAAGGAAATTATGGAGCCGGACAAGTTGAAGTCTGGGACAGCGGAACTTATGAACCTTTAGACCAAGCCAGCAAGCTTTCAGATGAAAAAGAATTGTTGAAAGAACTAAAATCTGGTTCGCTAAAATTTATCCTTCACGGCAAAAAACTGAAAGGTGAATTTGCATTAGTGAAAATGAAAAATACTGATAATAACGCATGGCTGCTAATAAAACATAAAGATAAATTTGCCAAGGATGAATATGATGCCGAAGAAAATGTTTCACCGAAATCATTAGTCTCGAAATTTTTGGAGGAAAAAAAAAGCCCAAAAAAACAGCAAAAAGAAGTTATAGCTTCTCAAACAAAACATAAATTTCAACGGTTCAATTCTTTAGTTGATGAAAAAAAACTAGAGAAATTCATCAAGCCAATGCTTGCAAAATCTTCTGACGAGGCTTTTGATGATGAAAACTGGATTTTTGAAATCAAATGGGATGGTTATCGTGCTGTGGCTGATTTAAGCAAAAAAAATCCTTTATTTTACTCCCGAAACGGCATTTCGTTCTTATCAAAATTTCACACAATCGTTGAAGATTTTTCTCAGCAAAAACACAAAATGATTTTGGATGGTGAAATTGTAGCTTACGATGAAAATGGAAAACCAAGTTTTCAATTATTACAACAAATCGGCGACAATCCGAATCTTGCTTTAACGTATCAGGTTTTTGATTTACTGTGGCTAAACGGGCATTCTACCGAAGAATTGCCTTTAATTCAAAGAAAAGAGCTTTTAAAAGATGCATTAATTGAAACCGACCTTATTAAATTTTGCGATCACGTTCCTGAAAAAGGAATTGATTTTTTCAATCAGATGAAAAAAATGAAATTGGAAGGGATGATTGCTAAAAAATCTGACAGTATTTATACTGAAAACAGCCGAAGTACCGATTGGCTCAAAATAAAATTCACCAATACCGAAGAAGCGATAATTTGTGGTTTCACAGAACCAAAAGGATCCAGAAAAGCCTTTGGAGCATTAATTCTTGGTAAATATATCAATGATAAACTTATCTATTCGGGACACACCGGAACCGGATTTAATAATGAATTATTGAATCAGCTGCATGAGAGACTAAAAAAATTAATCGTAAAAAGTTCGCCGTTTGAAACCATTCCCAAAACAAATATGCCGGTTACATGGACGAAGCCCGAATTGGTCTGTGAAATAAAATATTCTGAAATTACAAAAGACGGAATGTTCCGACACCCTGTATTTGTAGCGATTCGTGAGGATAAAGACGCGAAAGAAATCAGCAATTCCATCACAAAAAACACTCATAAAACCACCAAATCTAAAAGTATGAAAACTAAAAAAAATACAGAAAATACAGAAGATGAGTTTGAAAATGATAGCGAAATTAAACTAAACCGACATACAATAAAACTCACGAATCAGAACAAGATATATTTCCCGCAAGATGAGGTCAGCAAAGGGGATATTGTGGAATATTATCAGTCGGTCGCTGAATACATTTTACCACATTTGAAAAATCGCCCGCTTTCTTTAAACCGTTTTCCTAATGGAATTGAAAAATCAGGATTTTATCAAAAAGATGCTGGTGACTCTTTCCCTGACTGGATCAAAACAACAAAAGTTTATTCTGAATCTACAGATAAATATATTGATTACGCCATCTGTAACGATAAAGCGACATTGGCTTATCTGAATAATCTGGGTTGCATTGATTTTAATCCGTGGAATTCTTCGCTTCCTGATTTGGAACATCCTGATTATCTGGTTTTAGATCTTGACCCTTCGAAGAAAAATAGTTTCGATGATGTGATTGAAACGGCTCAACAAGTGAAGGAAGTTTTAGATTTAATAAAAATAAAAGGTTATTGTAAAACTTCCGGCAGTACGGGAATTCATATTTATATTCCAA
>Ga0308158_10000691_pt1 | contig 47729 bp, 53 predicted proteins | sample PhyBR2_FD_201038 | JGI IMG/M metagenome (GOLD analysis project Ga0308158, IMG submission 201038) | Phyllosphere microbial communities from UC Gill Tract Community Farm, Albany, California, United States - DLSLB.R2 | ecosystem: Host-associated > Plants > Phyllosphere > Unclassified | place: USA... | reverse complement strand
CGGTTGGCTGCACAGATAAACTATGGTTTATCAAAAATAACGGATCGCTTCTTAACGGTAACAACTCGCTGCGTATGATTAATTGCTCGGCGACTGATGCTGTTGGCGTTGGCATCTACGTCGCTGAACCCGGCATAACGATAAACTGGGAATCCTGCTACGTCGGCGAAAATCTGGAAAACACCACCGTCGTAAACTTGGGAGGTGCGGTGTACTTTAACGGAGGCACCATCTCCCACGGGTATACGCCGCAAAGTTACCTCGCTCAACCAATCGGCGGCGAGATCGTTCTCCAGGAAGGGGCACAGATCAACGGCCAGATCTACGGGTCGATCGCGTTGCTCAGCAAACTGACACCCCAGCAGATCACTGCCGGCGCTGGGACCATCCGCCTGGACGATGTCAAAGGGTATGTGCTTCCAGGTGGTGATCAGATCATAATTGGCGACGCGCTCGGGTATGGCGAGCGCCGTGACGTTCTCGTTCCTCGACTGGGCCGGCTCTTTACGCCGGTTGCGAACAACATCGCCGTGCAGACGAGTAACCCCGAGCCAAACTCGATCAGGGTACAATGCACTGCGGTTTCAGGGCCAACCCCCATACTCGGCGTATCGGCACCTATGAAAACAGATTATCGGGTTGGCGAACCCGGCTACCTGGTGATGGTGTATCGTTCTAGTCGGTCACTACAGATACGATTGGATGCGGCCGTTCTCGGCGCGCCATTTGCAATCCTTAGCTTTCCACCGGCATCTGAAACCGTCGCGACGCATGTTAAAATCGATGCAATTCTGCCAGCAATTACCGCTGGCTCAGTGCTTGAAGTGCTTATGCCCGGAACTGCGGTCGGCGACTTTCTTGAAATCAGGGAGTGCTTCCTGACTGACTCAACCATGTCCGCAAAGGGGAGTGCGACTCTGAACCGCCTGTTCAAATGCTAGTCTAGCTGACGTGTGGCGCTCGATGCAGCGCCACACGTTCCGCCCGTTGCAACTGCCCCGCCGGAACAGCCGGGCTGTCTATGCTGGACCTTTCCGGCTCAGTAGCTTGAAAGATTGACGTCCCCCCTGTTTTTTAGTCCATTTTGAGCGAGAGTTTTCCGGCCTTGAGAAGCCTTTGGGCGAGGAGCTGGAAATGAAGAAATCTAGGTACACGGACGAGCAGATTGCCTTCACGCTGAAGCAAGCGGAAACCGGTACGCCAGTGGCCGAAGTGATCCGGCGAATGGGAATCTCGGAGCAAACGTTCTACCGTTGAAAGAAGGTGTACGGCGATCTCGGCGTCGGCGAGCTGAGGCGCCTGAAGCAGCTTGAGGACGAGAACCGGCAGCTGAAACACCTGGTTGCCGACCTGAGCCTGGACAAGCACATCTTGCAGGACGTTCTGGGAAAAAAGCTCTGACGCCTGGACGACGACGCGAGCTCGTCGCGTACGTCCAGGCGTCCCATGCCGTGAGTGAGCGGCGCAGCTGCGCGGCGCTGGGCGTCGAGCGGTCGTCGGTGCGCTACATCTCGCACAAGCCGGACCAGACACCGCTGGTGATGCGCATCCGTGATCTGGCGGCAACGCGGACGCGCTACGGCTATTTTCGGATCTACATCCTGCTGCGCCGTGAAGGGTGGGTGGTGAACCACAAACGCGTCTACCGGCTATATCGGAATGATGGACTGAGCCTTCGGCTCAAGAAGCCAAGGCGCAACGTCAGCGCTGCCAACCGGGATCGGCAACCTGCGGCACTGGCGGCTAACGAGATGTGGTCGATGGACTTTGTATCTGATGCCCTGTTCGACGGCCGGCGATTACGGGCGCTGACGGTCGTCGACGCCTTTACCCGCGAAGCGCTGGCGATCGACGTCGACCAGGGGATCAAGGGCGAGCAGGTGGTCGAGGCGATGGCACGAATCTCTTCGATCCGCGGCGCGCCCAAGACAATTCGCGTGGACAATGGTCCGGAGTTCATCTCGAAGGCGCTCGACCGCTGGGCGTACGAGAACGGCGTGACGCTGGATTTCAGCCGACCGGGCAAACCAACCGACAATGCGTTCGTAGAGTCGTTCAACGGTCGCCTTCGTGTCGAGTGCCTGAACGTACACTGGTTCCTGTCCATCGCCGACGCTCGAGCCAAGATCGAGGCCTGGCGACGGGACTATAACGAGAGGCGTCCTCACACATCGCTTGGCGGGATGACGCCGGTCGAATATGCTGCTGCCGCGGCCGTCAAAGCGGCCGAATGAACGCCGGAAACTCACCTTCAGGTTGGGTGAGAAACCGGGGGACCCTCATTCCGGGGTCGGACTCTAGCTTCAACTGGAGGAAAAAACGGGGGTCACGTCAGGAGGAGCAGATGACGCGCCTGCGGCCATATTTCCCAAAGAGCCATGGCAAGCCGCGAGTTGACGACCGGCGGGTGTTGAGCGGCATCGTTTTCGTGAATCGCAATGGGCTGCGCTGGCGTGATGCGCCCAGCGACTACGGCCCGCACGACCTGAAGGCGCGGCATCGCGTTTCGGTCGCTTACCGAGCAGATGGATACGACCACGCCGCACGGTGAGTTGTTGTTCTCCCTGTTCGGCGCGCTGGTACAATATGAGCGTGCGCTGACACGCGAACGGGTGATGGCAGGACTGACCGCGGACAAACGCCTGGGACGCCAGGGTGGCCGCCCGCCCATGATCAACGCCGAAACGCTAGAGCGGATCACTGCCGCGCTAGATGGCAGAGCCAGCAAGGCGTCCGTCTGCCGGACGTTCAAAGTGGCATGCTAGATCTTGCTCGGAACGCTGTCGTGGATCGGTTGGATCACACCGGCCAAGGTCTGACAGCATGCGATACCAAGGTTACGTGATATTATTATAATTACGATACCATTGTACGAAACGCGGTATGCCTTCGGTGATAGCCGTGCGTGGTTCGAAAGCTAAGTCGCGCTGGATCGCGCTAATGTCGGCAAAAGTATCGCGCACATCGCCTGCCTGCATCGGTAACAGGCGCCGCTCGGCACGTCGGCCGCAAGCTTGCTCTATAAGCGAGATCATCTCTCCGAGATCTTCCGATCGATTGTTGCCGATATTATAAATCCGATGGGGGCTGACACTGCCGCCTGCCTTCACTGTGCCGTCATCGACGGGTGGATTGTCGATACAGGCGACAATACCGGCGACAATATCGTCAATATAGGTGAAGTCACGCCGCATCCGCCCCTCGCCGAACACGTTGATCGGGCGACCTTCAAAAATCGCCTTCGTGAACAACCACATCGCCATGTCCGGTCGCCCCCACGGACCGTAGACGGTAAAGAAGCGCAAGCCGGTCTGCGGAATACGGTACAGATGGGAATAGGTTTCGCTCATCAGCTCGTCCGCTTTCTTGGTGGCTGCATAGAGCGACAGTGGCTGGTCAACGCGGTCTTCAACGCGGAACGGCAGTGTATCGTTACCGCCATAGACCGACGAGGACGAGGCATAGACCATATGCTCGACTTGCCGATGTCGCGCGACCTCGATCATATTGAGATGGCCGGCGAGGTTCGCCTGAAGATACGCGCGCGGGTTCTCGATCGAGTAGCGGACGCCGGCCTGCGCACCAAGATGCACGATCCGGTCGAACTGCTCGCCATCGAGTGCGGCATCGAGAGCGACATGGTCGGAGAAATCGACGTGTTTGAAGACAAAACCGTCGCCAACCTTGCCCAGTTCAGCCAGCCGCGCATGCTTCAGCGTGACCTCGTAATACGCGTTGAGGCTGTCGATACCAAGTACGGTATTGCCACGTTCGAGTAGATGGTGGCTGACATGGAAGCCGATGAACCCGGCTGCGCCGGTTACGAGAACGCGCATGAAGGTCCCTCCTGGAATCGCGTAAGCCTTACGAAGGGCCTTCCGGCCCGGCAAGCAGCTTTGCCTATTGAATGCTCATCGCGACAGGCTGTTTGCCGCCCATAGGGCATGGATCGGCTTTAGGATTTGAGAGTCTTCGGCGTGACGTTTATCATCCTATTCGTTGAAGCGTTTCGCCGAGCTTTCGGTCAGGAGCGGGCAAACGCTCAGGTCGATCCCCTAACCAGTCTAGCCAATCGACGGGCATTCAAAAGTGAGTGCAGTACTGTCCGCGCCACCGATTCCGTGGGGTCTATGGCTGCAGAGCCGTTGATCGATCGCGACAGAACGGCGTGACGCGGGGCATGCGGCTCGCCGCGCGCGGCGCAAGCCGGTGCTGAATTAGCGGGGCGTTCGCAGGTTCGCTTTGAACGTTCCTCCCCTGCCCGGAGGGGTTGGAAGTCGCTATACCGAAGCCCCCTGCCCTCGCGCCAATGTATGCCCGCGCGCGAGGCGCTCGTGCGTCAAGCGCGGGTCTTCGTAGAGGTCGCGCAGCGCGCATAGACGGAACCTGTTCCACCAGCGCTGCCAGCGATGCTCTGCCGCATCGTGAAGCATGTGGCAGCGCTGGCACAACGCGGCGAGGTTGGCCGGCATGTTGTGGCCCGGATCATGATCGAGATGCGCACAGGCCAGAACGACATAGGTCGTGCGGACGCCGGCCAGCTCAAACCGGTCGCGGACCGCGATCCGCCGACCGCGCGTCGAGCGCCAGCATCCCGTTTGGGCGTCCCACCACCGCCCGTCGCCGAGGTGCGGGACGAAGCGGCGATGCGGTCGCGCACAATGTTCGCAGCGGGCGTGGGCGCGGTCGAACCGAATCGTATCCGACACTTGCTGCCAGTCGATCGGATAGAGCCAGCGGTTTTCGGGGCGGATCGGCATCGTGATTCTATGAGTCACCGCTGATTCGAAGAAAAGCAAAATCTTTCGCCTTTCGTTGCCGTCCTGTTCCGGACGTGTTCGAGAAGCGGGTTAGCAAGCGGTATAAGCACTATCGTACGATAACATTCCTAAGTATCTATACGTCGAGCTGTCGAGCTGTCGAGCTGTCGAGCTGTGGGACTGTCGAGCTGTCGGTAGGTCGAGATGTCCGAATGTATGCTTTTGTGCCGCCCCGTCCCCCTCGATGCAGAACGATGGATTCGGACCGACGCGATCAAGCGGACCTGTGCTAAATGTGCGCCGCACCCTATCACGCCTACGCCGCCGTCTAAGCCTCGAATCGCCGACATCTCGACATGTCGACATACAGACATGGTGTGGCTCGTCGGAGCCACCTCAGGACCAAGTGGGCCATTTAGCCAATTTGCTTGAAAGGTCCGGTGAATTTCTACTCGAAAGCACGAACTGGAGGGCGGTATCTCGCGCCCTGCCCCGTATAACAGGAGATGGGATGCCAAAAGTTCGTGCTTTCGAGTAGGAATAGCCAATGACCCGATCGCCCACCGTAAAGCGCACCAAGGATGGCAAGACGACGCCGTCCAGGATCCCCCAGGGCGAGCTCTTCCTGCTCGACAGCCCGCTGTACGGCGAGATCCGCGGCGAGCGGTCGCTGATGGCCTTCCCGTTCTTCGCGCTCAGCAAGAATGCTTGGATGAAGCCGCTCAGCTACCAGACCGATACCGTCACGATCGAGGTCCGCCCGAGCGCCAGCGGCGTGGCGACGATCTACGACAAGGAGATCGTGCTCTACATCGCCAGCCTCATGGCCGCCAAGCTCGAGGCGGGCGAGGATGTCGCGCAGGATTTCGTGTTCACCGCGCACGATCTGTTCAGCGTGACCGGCAGCAACCACAGCGCGCGCTCCTATGGCCGGCTGTCGGAGGCGCTGGAGCGGCTCCAGGGCACGCAGATCAAGACCAATATTGAGGCGGGTGGTGAAGGCGAGGAAGGGTTTTTCTCGTGGTTGTCTGAGGCAAAGCTGCATTACAACAAGACGCGGGCCGGCGAGCGGAGGTTGAAGGCGGTCAAGGTACGGCTCTGCGACTGGCTGTTCAGGGCGATCCTGCTCGATCGGCATGTCCTCGACTATGCCGCGGCATATTTTCAACTGGGGCCGATCGAACGGCGGATCTACGAAGTCGCACGCTCGACCGGCGATGGCGACGGGTTTGAGATCGACCTCGCGACCTTCCGGTTGCAGATCGGCTACCAGAATCCGCTCGCCAATTTCCGTGCGGCACTGCGGCAAATCGCGGGCGCCGACACGATTCCGGACTACCGGCTCGAGCTGATCGAGACCGTCAGCGATCCCGATGCGGTGGTCGATACCGTCAAGCGCGGCCGCAAGAGCAACCCGGTCAAGGTCGTCATTACCCGCCGCCCGGCGTTGCTCGACTCTGCTCCGTTCATCGGCCCGCCGACAGAAGCGGCCCACGAAGTAGGGTGCTAAGTGGCGCGGGGATCGATGCGCCACTCGATTTCCGAATCACGGCGTGAATCGACATCGCCCGATTCGGATCGGGCATCGTGAATTGATATCCGAAAGCACGAATGTGCACATCAATTCATACTCGAAAGCACGAATGCGCGCATGAATTGATACTCGAAAGCACGAACTTTCGACGCCGAAATGTAACGTAATTTGTAATTGATACTCGAAAGCACGAACCGTAGGTGCTTTCGTTCTTCGGGATTTGCTGCAAAAATCGTCAGATGTCGGCGCTGATGCTGGCACGACCGAAGATGGAGCGGCTGTGACCTCATAAAGGAAAGCCCGGCACGAGGCCGGGCATCCCAAGCTTAGATGGAGCGACGTCGCCAAACGTCGATCCGGGGTCACTCTCAGACCCCCTTCATATAGCCGGACACGAACTTCGGTTCAAGGATGCGCGTTTCGCGCCACGCCCCTTTTTGCTTTGGTCCCAGCCCCGACAAGGGGATGGAAGATGACGGTTTTTACCCTGGGCCAGGCGACCGCGAGGGCGCTGGGCAAGGCGGGCGCGAGCATGAGTACGCCGCGGAGCGTGGTATCTGATGCCGGCACCGGGCGCGCTCGCAGACCGCATCGGACCGGCGCGCCGGTGCTGCGCGACAGCATCGAGGCGGGGACGTTCGAGGAGATGTTCTTCGCGGTGCCGGCCAAGGGCGAGACCGACACACTGCTGCGGATCGCCCGGCGGACGCTCGATGCGGGCCGCCAGCTGCGCCGCGAGGCCCGCGCCGGCGATCGTATCCTCACTGCGGCCGAGCGCCGGATCGTCACGCTGACCGCAGCTGCCGTACGCGTCTATGAGGAGATCCTCACGCTGGCACGGCTCAACCGCGGGCGGGTCTTCCCGAGCTACGATCATCTGTCCGATGCGACGAGCCTTGGCCGCGCGACCATCGCCCGCGCCCTTCACATCCTTGAGGACATCGGATTTCTCGTTCGTCAGCGCCGTTTCAAGAGGATCGACGCGAACGGCCCGGGGCCGCGCTATCGACAGACGTCCAACGCGTACCGCCCGACCCTGCCCCAGCGCGTGCTCGGCTTCATGCCTCGCTGGATGCGGCCAGCCCCCCTGCCCGACGATGCGGTACAGCACGAAATCGAGCGCACCGGCGAGGTCGCGGCGATGGTCGCGGGATTATCCTGCCGGGACATGGCAGCGGCCACGGTCGGTGGGCAATTGGGTAAGATGCTCGCCAAGCTCGGTGCAACCATCGATCGTAAAGAGCGCGAGTCTCAGATCCATTCGCAACCACTCCTAAGTTAATATGATTATCTTATGTCGAACCGACCTAGCAGGTCGGTAGCTCTGCCTGACGGCACCGGAAAGTCTCGTCGAACCAAACCAAACGCAAGGACAAAGGGCAGACCCGAGATGCCGGCTACGCCGTCATATGCTCCCTGGCTGGAGCAAGCGGTTGGCGGTGCGTTTCAGGCGGTTGACCTATCGACCGGGGGAACCGTCGAGGAGAGGACAGAGGCGAGGTTTAGCCAGATTCCTTGCCAGCCCTGTTGCTTTGTCGCCATGTAGACATGTAGGAGGTCTGACATGACGACAATCGCAATCATCAGCCAGAAGGGCGGGGCCGGCAAGACGACGCTGGCGCTGCATCTTGCCGCAGCCGCGCACGATTCCGGGCGGGTCGCGCTCGTCATCGACACCGATCCCCAGGCGACCGCCAGCCAATGGGCGGCGTGGCGCGAGGAGGCTCCGCCCGAAGTGATCGACAGTCCTCCGCCACGGCTCGCCGCCAAGGTCGCACAGGCGAAAGAGCAGGGGGCCGACTTCATCGTCATCGATACGCCCCCGCATGCTGACAGCGCCGCCCGCGCCGCGGTCGAGATCGCCGATCTGGTGCTGATCCCGTGCCGGCCCAGCGCATTCGATCTCTCGGCGATCCAGACGACCGCAAAGCTGGTGCAATTGCTGCGCAAGCCCGCCTTCGTCGTCTTCACCGCCGGCTCGCCCAATGCGCCGCGGATTTATCAGGAAGCTGGCGAACTGGTCGAAAGCTTCGGGACGCCTGCCTGTCCGATCCAGATTCCCGATCGCGCCGCGTTCCGCCACGCCAGTGCCGAAGGGCGGACGGTCATGGAATTCGAGCCTACCGGCAAGGCCGCCGATGATGTTCGACAGATCTACGAGTGGACATGTCGACAGGTCGGCATATCGACACCATCCGTCAAACCTGCGCGAAAAGGAAAAGTCGCAGCATGAGCCGCAAACCCTCGTTCGCCAATCTGCGCGATCGCACCCCGCCCGGATCCATCATTACGCCAGTCGCCACGGTGCATTCGAGCGATGTCGGCCAGACTCCGGTCGGGCAGGCCTCGAACGCTCAGATCCAGAACGATCAGGGCACAGGCGGGCAGGGCGCTACGACCGGTCCCGCCAGCCGCCAAGGCCGCAAGCAGATTGCCGGCTTCTTCTCGCCTGAAATGTCGTTCGCAATGCACACGCTCGCACGTCGCCAGGGCCGAAGTCTCCAGGCGCTAATGGCCGAAGCCTTCAACGACGTCCTGCGCAAACACGGAGAGAGCCCGATCGGTGATTGAGGTGGTAGACTCTATTCTTGGAGATGCAGCAGCATAGGGGCAAATTTGACCATTTAAGCACTGGCCTATCTACGTGGCAGCGACATGCCGATGACCTGCTGAGTGCACTCAGCGAAGCTTTATTTACCGTCTGCCCCGTTTTTGATGGCCCGTGCACGGGCTGACTCCAGAATGTCAGACACTTTTAACTCCACCACGGGGTTGCCCCAACCCTTTAGTTCTATTCGCCGTTTGAACGCTTGCTGCAGGAAGTCTTCAATCGCGCTATCGGTAAGATTTTTCGGGTGGTGGCGAAAGGATCGAAGCGCAGCTGCGTTCAACGCCCCGCGAATGGGTATCTTCTTTGGTAGAATTACCCCTGGCACCCCGCCCTGTTCGATAGTGAAGTCGAATTCGCGTTCGACGTCCATAACCAATCTCCCTGGCTATGATGGATGTTAGGAGTTTGGGTTAGCTACGGGTGAATCGGAGGGCTGTGTGCACACGCGATCCCGCCGACGTGGCGCCCTCGTTCACCTGGACCACTGCGCACGGCTGTCCTCGTATCAGCATTAAGGGGATCGGTGAGAGGTTCAGGTGCGACTAGAAGGTGAACCCAGTCGGCAGGCCGCCCTTTGGTGCTGAACGCATAGCCAATCCACAACATCGGCGATCGGAAGCCGGTCATCCCAGCGGGGCGTTCCGAACTTTGGGACTTCGGCGACGATTGGAAAAGCGATCGTCGCGACGACGGCGGTAAAGAGCAGCGTAAGAATGACCAAACCGGAGACCACCAGCTCGGGTTCGGGCCCGCAGAGTTTACTGGTCGGAGCCGGATTTGCGGGGATTGAGCAGGTCGATCAAACTGACCGGCAGCTTGCCGTTAATGAATACGTCGGTTCCGCCGGCCTTTGCGCGAGCTTCGCTTAACGCGCGGACGTACGGATCCTTTTCCTCGGGCGGGAATTGACGAAAATTATAGCGCCCACGCACCGTATTTTCCGATCTCGCTTTGCCGGCTGCGAACATCCGGGTGGGACAGCGAAGAGTTGCAGGAAGGGCGAGTCTTGCGTCTCGTCGTCGGGATAGGCGAAGGAGACAAGGACCGTATCCGCCATAAGCGTGCTCGGCGTCGTTCCAGCGTAGGAGGGGTCATCGCAGAATGTCTTTTTGAGCGTACGCTAAGGGCAATTGGCTAATCCCGTGGTTCGCAGCAGCCTGAACCGCTCGCGGGGTTTGTCGATCTCGCTCCACAGATAGTCGGCGGTAAGGCTGATATGCTCTCAGCCCAACGGCGCGACATGGGCAAGGCTGGCGCGCACGCAAGCAGCGCGGCATTAGACCGAGGTTAACCATTCTCCCCTACCCTCTTCCTGGATAGGGGGCGGGCATGAGCTTTCAACTGGTTGGCGGATACCACCAGCACGCTTTTCGGCGCGATGCTGGCAATGATGACGATGGCGACGTGCCGATCATGGAAATAACGCTTTCGCTCATCGTGCCCGTCAAGGACGAAGAGGAGGCGATACGACCATTCCTTGCGCGAACGATGCCTATATTGGAGGCCCTGACCGGCATTAATAGCTGGGAAATTCTGTTCGTTGACGACGGCAGCACCGATGCCACGCTGCCGATCATCGTTTCTGCGAGTCATCTCGACAGCCGAGTGAAAGCCATTTCGCTGTCGCGCAATTTTGGCAAGGAAGCAGCCCTATCAGCAGGGCTGGACTATGCCGCCGGACGGGCGGTGATCCCTATCGACGTTGACATGCAGGATCCGCCCGAAGCTATCGCAGCACTCGTCAGTCGCTGGCAGGAGGGCTTCGAAGTGGTATATGGTGTGCGTAAGGACCGCCAATCAGACAGCATCGCCAAGCGCTGGACCTCGTCACTCTACTACCGATTTCACAATTCCATATCCGAAGATCGGATTCCGGAAAATGCGGGTGATTTCCGCCTGCTCGACCGCAGCGTGGTCGCTGTGATCAGGACGCTGCCCGAACGGAACCGCTTCATGAAGGGCATCTTCGCGTGGTCAGGATTCAAGCAGTCCTCGGTTGAATATGCGCGGGATCCGCGCGTCCTCGGCAAGACCAAATATAGCTACTGGAAGCTGTTCACGCTCGCGATCGACGGCATCACCTCATCATCCACCGTACCGCTTCGAATGTGGAGCTATATCGGTGGCATCATCGCCCTTCTGGCATTCGCCTATGCCGCATTCATTGTCGTCGACACGATGATATACGGCCCGTCGGTGGATGGCTATCCCTCGATCATCACTGCCGTCATGTTTCTCGGCGGGATCCAACTCGTGTCGCTGGGGGTGCTCGGCGAATATGTGGGGCGTATCCTGATCGAAGCTAAGCAACGCCCGCTCTATGTGATGCGCAGCAGCATCGGAATAAGGATCTGATATGGACCGCGCGGTATTTGATCGCATGGCGGAAGTCGATGCAAACCATTGGTGGTTCGTAGCGCGCCGCCGCATCATCGCCCAGTTCCTGTTCGAACGAATGAAAGATCATGGGAGCGCGCCGTTACGCATTCTCGAGATCGGGTGCGGCACCGGGTCCAATCTACGCATGCTGCAGGCATTTGGGCAGGTAGAGGCGATCGAGCCTGATGCGGGTGCGCGACAGGTGGCGCTGGACCGGTTCGACGTTGAGATCGCCGATGGCTTGCTGCCCGACGGCCTCGATGTCGCGGATGCGTCCTACGACCTCATCGTCATGCTCGACGTGCTCGAACATATCGAGGACGATGAAGCTGCGCTACGGCAGGTCAAACGCAAGCTGAAGCCTGGCGGTAAGTTGCTGCTGACCGTGCCCGCCATGCCATGGCTATGGAGCAGCCACGACGAGGCGCATCATCATTTTCGCCGCTACACGACGAAGGCGATGACCCGCGCACTGACAGGCGCGCGCTATACCATCCATCATCGGTCCCATTTCAACACCCTGCTGTTTCCGATGATCTGCGCGGCGCGGGTTGCGGGCTGGATCACGCGACGCAAGGGCGGCGACGATGCAATGCCCGGGGCCTTAGCGAACCGGATCCTGGGCGCAATATTCGCCACCGAGCGGGCTTGGATCGCGCGATGGTCGGTCGCAATAGGCGTGTCCATGCTCGTCTTTGCCGAAGCCTGATCAGGGCGCGACGATGGCGACATCTGCAACGGCGGTTTTACGGCCGCGAAACACATCCATAATTGCGGGATCGGCGGCGCTACCGGCGACGATTGTGGCCGGGGTGTTCCTGATGACGCTGGAGCGTGTGGTCGCGCAGCTGGGATTGCCACTTTGGTTGGACGAAACCTGGACTGCGGCGATCGCGGGTCGATCGACGTGGTCTGGCTTTGCTCACGAGGCATGGCTCGATTGCAATCCGCCCTTATATTATGCCGTAATGAAGTTGTGGATTTCGACGGCGGGCACATCGAACGTCGCGCTCCGCGTACCCAGTTTCGCCTTCATGACCCTAGCCGCCGCAATGCCGTTACTATGGCGTATGCACGGCCTGACCCGTGAAGCACGATTGACTTGGGCGGCGTTGATCTTTTGTTGGTGGCCTGGGCTCACGATTTCGGCCGATGCCCGCTGCTACGGCATGTTGATGGCAATTAGTGTGGGCCAGACCATGGCGCATATCGCGCTTTTACAGCAGCCGTCGACGCGCCGGGCGTGGTGCTGGACGATATGTGCCGCGATGGCTGTCATGACCCATTATTATGCAGTGCCGGTCGTCGCGGCGCAGGGGGTCGTCTACCTTCACGTCCACCGCGCACGCGCGATCCGCACTTGGTCTGCCTTGCTACCCTTCGTCCCGGTCTTGGCTTGGATGGTGCATCACGCGTCCCGGCTTGCCGATTATGCGCGCCCTGACGTCGCCTGGTACCTGCCCGTCAGCATCTATACACTGTCCGACTTCCTTGCTTACGTGCTGGGTGCACAGACGACACAATTTGCTGTCGTTGCCTGCACGGGTATTCTCGTCCTGTGGTGGTCGATCCGCAACCGACCCGACCCGGTCCGCGACGAAGTCGGCGCGATCGATCCGGCGATCCGCTGGACCGCGATCGCAGGTGTTGTCGGCATCGCGCTCGCAATCGGCTTGGCGGTCGTCAAGCCGACGCTAACCGAGCGCTATCTGACACCTGCGGTGCCGTCGGTGCTTCTCGGGTTGGTGCTATGCATTCGGCATATCCGCGGCACGCACAGAGCTTTCGCCATGCTCGTTACAGTTTTCTGGCTCGGTGGTGCGGCGCCCTATGCACTGACAAGGCAACTCAACGACCGCGCAGACTATGGCTACGAGAAGGGTTCGAGCTATCTGAGCGCGGCGCGTCCCAATACGCTGGTTTTTGCCTGGGACCACCCGGCTGAAAAAATCATGGCGCGCGAGTCACTGGACCGCATAGGCGGATATTTCCTGCGTCGTGACGGAGTGCCGGTGTCGGTCGTTCCGGTAACGCTGCGGCTTGATGAGGATCCGAGCCCGCGCCTGCTCGCCGCCGCAACGGGCGCGCGACCGGCCATTCTTTGGCTGTACGATAGCCGTCATGGATCGGTCGCCGGCCGCGATGGGTTCGCGGTTCAGGAACAACCGGGATGGCAATGTCAGCATTGGCGCCGGCGCTGGATTGGCGTTGTGGCGTGCGCGCCGTCACGCCTCTTCAACCCTTAGGTACCTTCGGTGTCGAGCCCGGAATGAGCTATTCGCGCGAGCATCACCGATGCCGTCCGCGCACGCAACTCGGTCCCATATACCGGCTCTCGGGTGCATAGGAGCGGTTCCCATGAAATGGCACCGGGGCGGTCGAACGCTACCGGTCCGTTGAAGGCCGCCATGAACTCCTCGACCTCCACGTCGGAATCGAGCAGCACGAAGGTAGGTTCAGAGCCCGAGGGATCGGTCAGCGGAGGCCGGAGCCGTACCCCGATCGCATAGGGCATCACGTCCATGCCACGATCGTAGCGCATGATCTCGAACATATTGGCGTAGGTCGGTGCGGGGCGAGGGGAGCGGTGCGGTGCTTGGCAAATAGGTTATGCAGCATCGCTAATCCCTTCTTCGACGGTCACGGATTTGAGCCGGTCGACTAATCCCGCAACGGCCTTTTTATCATGATCGCGCATGGACTCGGCATCGAGGATGGCGAGCAAGCGGCGAGCGAGGCTTTCGGAACGGAGCGCATGCGAAATAACGGCCGCCCCGACGACGATTTTCTGCCGGGTATCTTCCGAGCGTGCTTTGTTTTTGAGGCGAGCGAGGTTTGCCTGAGCCTCGGCGATCTTCTGTTCGAGCGTAAGTGGCATGTGCTATCTCCCGAGGTGGAAAGCTCTCACATAACCATAAAACTCGTCAACAGTCCCAAGCGAAGAAAGAGAGAAGGGCACGCTTATACATTGACGTTAGTCAATGTGCGTGGTCTCAAGGGCTATGCCCTGCCGACGGCTCCCAAAGCGCTTTCGCGCTATGAGGCTCCCGCCTCAAACTCCGGCCAGCATCGTGCTGCTGGACTGCGTTTCGTAAAGTGGCAATCTACCGCTTTGCCGCAACCGTAATATCGCGCGCGAAAGGGCGCTCATCGGTTGCGGCAGCGGCATATCGCGCAGGTGCAGAGTTGGTGGATGAGCGGACTGGCGCAGTGCATGATTACACGCGCAAGTCGGACATCCAGCACAGCGAAATCCTGGCGCCGGAAGGGGCGCCGGATTGGTCGCTGGACCGACCTGCGTTGTGGAACGCAGTCGAGACGGCGGAGCGGCGTAAGGACGCGCAAGTCGCTCGCGAGGTGCAGATAGCCTTGCCGCGTGAGCTGGACGCGGCCGCTCAGGTTTCGCTGGTCCGCGAGTTCGTGCGCGACGAGTTCGTGTCGCGGGGGATGGTGGCGGACTTCTCGCTGCATGATCACATCGCGCGCGATGGCGGCGAGCAGCCGCACGCGCATGTCATGCTGACAATGCGCTCGATCAACGGCGACGGGTTCGGACTTAAAGTGCGCGACTGGAACAGTGACGAGTTGCTGGTGCACTGGCGCGAGCGGTGGGCGGAGGTGGCGAACGAGGTATTGGCTGAGGCTGGGGTAGACGCGCGGATCGATCACCGGACGTTGGCCGTCCAACACGCAGAGGCCAAGGCTCAAGCGGCGATGGAGCCGGAGGCTGACCGGCGCGAGGCGCTGGAGGAGCGGGTGGTCCAGACCGACCGAGAGCCGTCGCCGTATATGCGGGCATCCTGGTACATGGAGCAGAAGGAGCGGGCAGCGGCTGAGGCGTCAGGGCGCGACTATGCGCCGGTGACGGATCGGGGCCAGTGGTTCGAGGCGGTGCGCGAGATCGCCCAGGAGCGGTTAACGCAAGTCCGCGAGCTGGTGGTGCATGCGTGGGAGAAGACCGTCGCGTTGACGCATAAGCTGCTCGGCACCGAGCAGCGTCCGGAACCCCGTCCGCAGCCGGTGAGCCCAAGCGAGCGCGCCGAGGACGCAGTACGGCAGTGGCAGGAGGCCAAGGCACGTACGGCCGGGCAGGAGGCCAGCCCTGCTACCCGCCCCGCCATCAGTCCGCAGGACCGGGCGGCGGAAGCCGTGCAGCGATGGCGCGAGCAGGCGGCCGAGCGTCAGACCTCGGCCCAGCCTGCGCAGTCCCGGCCGACGCCAGGACCGTCTCAGGACCCCGATATCACACCAGGATAAGACCGATGGATGCGATACAGAAGATCGACGCCTTTGCGAACGACACGGTGTTGCTGCTCGGGCTAAGCTTCGCAGCCGCACTGCTGGCCACCTTATTCGACGCCTTCAACGCAAAGCGGACGGGCGGGCTCAATGCCGTCGTGCTGGTGGTCGGCGTCTGCCTGTCGGGTATCGCCGGCTACTATCTTCAGCAGTGGTTGCGGGATTATCTGCTCATCACCAACCGGCAGGCGGTGCAGGTCGGGCGGTTTTCGCGCCAGCTTTATGGCTTGTGCGATATCGCCTCGATCGGGGCGCTCCTGGCAGCCAGCGCGCTAGGCGGCGCCGCGACGGCTTTCCTCGGCATCCGGCGTAACTCGGCAGGGGAGGTGACGCGCGGCACGCAGATTGCGTCGTCGAAGCGCTGGCAGTCCAATACGCGCAAGGCACGGATCAAGCACGGACCGCTCATCACGATCGCAGGGTGCGGTGTAACACGGGACGACGAAATCAAGCATTTTGCCGTGTTCGGCACGACCGGTACAGGCAAGTCGGTCGCAATCCGCGAGATGCTGATGGGCGCGCAGGCACGCGGTGACCGGGCGTTTATCGCCGATCCGGATGGCGGCTTCCTCGCACGTTTCTATAACCCTGCACGCGGCGATATCATTCTCAACCCGTTCGATGCGCGCTCGGCAGCGTGGGACATGATGGCGGAGGCACCATCCGACTTCGCGGCCGACCAGCTTGCGGAATCGCTGATCCCCGATCCTGGTGGTTCGGCCGACACCTCGTGGACAGCCCGTGCGCGGGTGCTGCTCAGCGCTATTTTGCGCCGCGGGCGTTATGCCGGCATCGATATCGCCGAGGTCTTCCGGCTGTTTGCGATTGCACCGCGTGAGGAGCTGCAGATCCTCCTCCAGGGCACGGCAGCCGAACCGTTTCTTGCCGATGGTGCCGTCAAGCTGTTCGACAATGTGCGGTCCTCGACCGGTTCCGCCCTTAATGCGCTCGAGTATGTCGCCCATGCCGGCAACGCGCCGTTCTCGATCACCAAGTGGGCGGCGTCGGATTCCAAGGCGTGGGTGTTTCTGCCCTATCGTGCCGACCAGATCGCGGCGCTGAAGTCGCTGATCGGGCCGTGGATGCGGCTCGCTATCATGTCGACGATGAGCCGGGCCGAGGGGGATGAGCAGCCGACCTGGTTCGTTGCTGATGAGCTGGACGCGATCGGGAAGATGCAGAGCCTGGACGATGCGCTCCAGCGTGTCCGCAAGTTTGGCGGCCGGTGCGTGTTGGGGTTCCAGACGATCGGGAAGGTGCGGGCGCTCTACGGCGACGGGATCGCGGCTGCCCTGGTCGAGAATTGCGGGACACGGCTGGTGCTGCGCTGTGCTGGCGGGGACCGCAACAGCACGGCTGCGTTCGCGTCGTCGCTGATCGGGCAGCAGAGCTATTTGAAGGAGAGCACCAACCAGGGGCAGCACAGCAAGGGGACCAGTAGTTCGGGGTCGTCGATCACGACGGTTACCGAGGATGCCGTGCTGCCGTCGCAGATCGAGCAGCTCGCCGATCTGAACGGCTATCTCAAAGTGCCCTCGGTGGCCGCTTGGCACACGGTCAAAGTGCCGTTCGTCGATATGCCGAAGCGGTCGAAGTCTTTCGTGGCGGTTGATTGAGCTTTGGAAGGATGTCCATCCTCTGGCTAGTCGGCCCCTGTGCATGTGTCAGCGTCGTTGTCGAACGTCCCCCAGTCGGCGAGCCCGCCGGGTAGCCAATTGGGTCTGACTGCTGCCGGCACGCATCCGACGCTTGGCCACCGCGCTACGGAGATCCGCTTGCCGCGAGCAAGCGGTGCACTTAGTTCGACGCGGTCGAACATCTCTTTGCTATATTCGCATGGCGGCATGTACGTATAGAAGGTGATCGCCGGCAGTTTCTTGGCGAAGAACCAGCGCCGCTCGGTCCACTGGCTTATTCGTTGCCGCAAAAACTCTTCAATGAGTATCTCGCACGCGTTGATCGCGCCCATCGAGAGCCTGGCAGTTTGCATGGCCACATGCATGCCGTCGTCCGCTTCATAGACGGTGTAGTGCGCATGAACGTCGATGGTGGTGCGATAATGGTGAGAGGGGATGATGACTTCCCACGTCATGCATTTCGCGAGATCAGAGAACGGCAAAAAATCAACAGGTTGCAATAGATCAAGCATGTTTCGCTCGATGGCCTCCATCTCCAAGCGTTTGCTGTGAATCCGATAGGCCGCTTTTATGAGCTGCCGGACGTCGCTGAATGCATGTAGATCGGGGAGGCTCACTGGTGCGGTCGAACAAAACGTCTGGTTCAGCCATGCCATTGCATCCTCGAAGGTGCGGTGCTGGTAGGTGTCCAGGCAGAGCATACACAGCTGGTGTGCGGCTTCCCATTCCACATTGGCCCCGGCTAGGTCGGTTCGCTCTGCGTCTGTAAGATTCGGTAGGCGACTTAACAGCCTGGCTTTTACCGCCCATGCAGCTTCCCGGCGCGCGTTCGCATCGTCGTGCCGCTGCTCCCAGTCTGGGTGATAGTCAGCGTTGAGCTTTACCGGCGGGTGGGGTGGCGGCGCGGGGGCGTTCGTCATGTGCATTTAGGGTCCTATGTGCTTCGTTGAGGACAAGGGATTTGAGGACGCTGACAGGATCGCTGCCGAGCAGAGCCATGAAGCGGTCGAGCAAAAGCTTCTCGGCAAAATCCAGCGGAATGGCTGGAATGCAGTGATGGTAAGATGCACCTTGGGATATGCCCAACGCCACAAGCTCGCGAACGACATCGGACGCAGTTTCGCCAGCATCCACGCGGCGCTGGATGATATCATCATCCTTGTACGGAAAGCGAACCGGCCGCGGTTCGCCGAGATATTCGTCCCGTTCCTTGGTCATGGCCGAGTATTTGCGGTCGAGGGAGGGCTTTCAACCGTTAACTTGTATACAGAGCATCGATGCCGCGAACCGATATGATCGGGGAGCCTAGCCGAGCATCGCACTTTGATGGCGGCACGTAGCGCGCGAGCAACCAGCAATAACAGGTTGACAAACGTACATACAAAAGCCAACATATATTGTGCCTAGCAAAATCTTCTCTGGCTTTGATTGGGATGATGGAAACCTGCAGAAATGCCAGAAGCTTGGGGTGTCCATCGAAGAGATCGAGGGCGTATTCGTAGGCACCCCGGCGATCGGACCGGATGGGGCACATTCTACGGCCGAAGCGCGGTTTTTGGCGATCGGGACGGCGCGAAGCGGCCGGTACGTGTTTCTAGCTTTCACCTGGCGCGAGCGGGACGGCGCCAATCTCATTCGCCCTATCAGCGCCCGCTACATGCACGGCAAGGAGGTGCATCACTATGAACAACGATAAGTCCCTTCCGCTGTTTTCCAGCGACGATGAGGCCGAGGCTTTTGTGGGGTCTGCTGACCTCACTAGGTATGATCTGTCGGCGCTCACGCCGACGCAGTTCGAGTTTTCCAGCAAGGACGCGCGGGTGAACATGCGTTTGCCTGCCGAGCTACTGGACGCGGTCAAAGCGACTGCTGCCCGCAAAGGCATGCCCTATCAGCGCTTTATCAGGCAGGTTTTAGAGCACGCCCTGCAAGGCTAGGTGGGGTCATGATGACTGGCGAATAGCGCGTATAGGAGCTGGTGCGATGCACATTCGTCCTATCTGGACCGACAAAGACCATGAAACAGCGCTGCGAGAAATCGAGGCGCTGTGGGAAGCCGAAGGCATTGATGCTGGCGATCGGCTCGACGTGCTTGCCACGTTGGTCGAGACTTACGAAATCTGTCGCTGGCCTATAGAGCCGTTTGATCCGGTGCGCGCGATCAAAGCATCAATTTAAATGAACGGCTACCGTTTGCAGAGAGCGCGGTATCGCGATGCTGCTTCTATTCATCGACGGTTTCCTTGCATATGCGTATGGCGCACCGCATGAATATCCCCGCGCTCTACCACTCGCTGATTTTGTGGATCGGTGATGGCACAGGTTTACCTGATGCGATCCTTCACATTCATGCCGGGCTGGCGATCCTGATGCTCGCGCGTCTGATCAGCCGGCGGTCACTGGGCACGTTCTTCCCATTTCTATTCGTCGTCGTGCTCGAGATCGGCAATGAGACGATGGATTATTTAAATTACGGGTGGCGGGCCCAAGACACGTTTTCGGATCTGGTCAACACTTTGTTCTGGCCTTTCGTCATCAGCCTAGCCGTGTGCATTAGGCCAATGATCCCCAAGCCGCCTGAAGGCTAGCAGTCCCGAACCACGTGGCTGAGCCTATCGCCGCGTTCGTGTCCGCGTGGACCGTCGGCTGAATGCGCAGGGCGTTATCGAACACTGCCTGGCCGGTTAGCCAGTATAACGAGATGCACCCGCACCGCGCTTTGCGTTATTGATCGCCACGCGAGTTCATTGCACAAACCTGCGAGGCTCTATCCGGTCTTTAGCGGCAACAGCACTCTCTAAATAGATGTCGACAATACGACATGTAGTCACAAAATGACGAATCAGAACCACAACTGAATTCAAGCCACCATGTTTCGCAACGGTCGGCGTGACGGGTTTGCGCGCTTACTGGCGAAGATAGCTCGACAGGTGGTAAGTCATTTCGCCGATGCGGTACTCACCACCTGCCGGCGTGTTCATTCATCCGCCATCCACAGCATTCAGGATTGCGCGACCATAGGCCGTCTTCTTAAAGCGTTCGCCGGCTTCGCGCGCCTGATCGGCGGTGATGAAGCCTTGATGGAAGGCAATTTCTTCGAGACAGGCGACCTGGATGCCTTGCCGGTGCTGGATAGTGCGGACAAATTCGCTGGCCTCCAGCAGGCTGTCGTGCGTGCCGGTGTCGAGCCAAGCATAGCCGCGGCCCATCTGCTCGACGAACAGGTCGCCAGCGTCCAAGTAGAGGCGGTTGAGGTCGGTGATCTCGAGTTCTCCGCGTGGCGAAGGCTTCAGGTGCCGCGCGAACTGGACGACGCGATTGTCGTAGAAATATAGGCCCGTAACCGCATGGTGCGACTTGGGCATTGCCGGCTTTTCTTCGAGGCTGATCGCCTTGCCGCCTTCACCGAACTCGACCACGCCGTAGCGTTCGGGATCCTCGACGCGGTAGCTGAACACCGTCGCGCCGCCCTTGCGCTCGACCGCGCTCGCCAGAAGGTCGGTCAGGTGCGCGCCAAAGAAGATGTTGTCGCCGAGCACCAGCGCGACAGTGTCGTCGCCGATGAAGTCCGCGCCGATCGTGAAGGCCTGAGCGAGCCCCTCGGGGCGAGGTTGTTCGGCATAGGAGATCGCCAGGCCGAATGCCGAGCCGTCCTCGAACAGACGACGGTAATTGTCGAGATATTCGGGGCTGGAGATGATCAGGATGTCGCGGATGCCGGCGAGCATCAGCACCGACAGCGGGTAATAGATCATCGGCTTGTCGTAGACCGGCAGCAGCTGCTTGTTCACGGCGAGCGTCGCCGGATGCAGTCTCGTGCCCGAGCCGCCTGCGAGAATGATGCCCTTCATTGGGAGATATCCTTTTTTGGGGCCCCGAGCAGCTCGTCGAGGATGTTGCCAAGCGCGGTCTGCCACGCTGGCGGATGGATGTCATAGTCGCGAGTAATCGCGTCATGGCTGAGCAGCGAATTGGCGGGGCGCGTCGCCGGCGTCGGATAGTCCGCCGTGGTGATGCCCTGCACTTCTGCACTGGCACCGCCGCGTGCCGCGCTCTGTGCGAAGATCTCACGGGCAAAGTCTGCCCAGGTGACGGCACCCGCGTTGCTGAAATGATAAGTGCCGGTGGGGGCGGCGGGGTCCTCGACAAGGCGCATAGTGATCGTTGCGAGCGCGGCAGCGAGATCAGTTGCCGAGGTCGGGCTGCCATGCTGGTCGTCGACGACGCGGAGTGTCGGGTTGGTTGCACCGACGCGCAGCATCGTCTTGATAAAGTTGTTGCCATGCGCGCTGACTACCCAGGCGGTCCGGACGATCGCGTGGCGTGCGCCCGAGGTTCGGACGGCGAGCTCGCCCCCGAGCTTGGATGCGCCATAGACGCCGAGCGGTGCGACCGGATCGTTTACGTCCCAGGCGCCATCGCTTGCGCCGTCGAAGACGTAGTCGGTCGAGACCTGTACGATCGGGATACCGGCTTTCGCGCAAGCTTCTGCAAACGCCGCGGGCGCCATCGCGTTGACCGCCCAGGCAGTGACGATATCGCTTTCGGCCTTGTCGACCGCGGTATAGGCGCCAGCCGAGATCACCGCAGCCCAGGACTTGGACGCGACCATTGCCGCGATCGCTGCAGTGTCGCGCAGATCTAGCTCGTCGATGTCGATGGCGGTGACCGCCCAGCCTTCCGGCCAGGCATAGCGCTTCAGCTCGGTGCCGAGCTGGCCGTTCCCGCCGGTAATGAGGATCTGCTTCACGCGGCTAGCTTGAGCGCCATCGCTAATACCGGCATCGTTCATACGGACAGCCCGCGGCGCTGGTCGGCCTTGTGCTCGGCGACGATCGCTTTCCACCAGCCCTGGTTGTCGAGATACCAGGCGACGGTCCTCTCGATGCCCGTCTCGAACGTCTCGGCCGGCTCCCAACCGAGCTCGGTCTTGATCCGGCTCGCGTCGATCGCATAGCGCTTGTCGTGACCCGGACGGTCGGCGACATATGTGATCTGCGTTGCGTAGGACTGACCATCGGCGCGCGGATGCATCCGGTCAAGGATCGCGCAGACGGTTTTCACGACCTCGAGGTTCTGCTTCTCGTTGTTCCCGCCGACATTGTATGTCCGGCCTGGCTCGCCCTGTTCGAACACTGCGTGCAGCGCGCGAACATGATCCTCGACGAACAGCCAGTCACGAACCTGGTCGCCCTTGCCGTAGACCGGCAGGTCGGCGCCCGCGAGTGCCTTGACGATCATCAGCGGGATAAGCTTTTCAGGGAAGTGATAGGGTCCGTAATTGTTCGAGCAATTGGTGATCAGCACCGGCAGACCGAAGGTGTGGCCCCAAGCGCTCACGAGATGGTCGGAGCCCGCCTTCGACGCCGAGTAGGGCGAGCGCGGATCGTAGGGCGTTTCCTCGGTAAACAGCCCGGTGTCGCCAAGGGAGCCATAGACCTCGTCGGTCGAGATGTGATGGAAGCGGAACGCTGCCTTAGCTTCGTCGGCGAGGTCGAGCCAATAGGCGCGCGCCTCGCTCAGCATCGTGAAGGTACCGACGACGTTGGTCTGTACGAACGCGCCTGGGCCGTCGATCGAGCGATCGACATGGCTTTCGGCTGCAAGATGCGTGATGATCTGGGGCTTGAACTCGGTGACCGCGGCCTTGACGGCGTCTGCGTCGCAGATATCGCCTTGAACAAAGCGGTAGCGGTTCGAGCTCGCGACCCGCTCGACCGTGGACAGCGTACCAGCATAGGTCAGCTTGTCAAAGTTCAGGACTTCATGATCGGTGTTTTCGATCAGATGACGGACTAGAGCCGAGCCGATGAAACCTGCCCCGCCGGTGACGAAGATACGCATGGGTCTGTCCTTCAGGCGAGCGGCGCCAGCGGGCGGCCTTCATAGGGAAAGGGGCTGTCAAAGTCGGCGAGCAGCGGCTGCACCGCATCCTTGGCCGACAGTTCGGGGGTGGTGCCAGCGGGTATCGGCCAGCGGATGCCTACCATAGGATCGTTCCAGCGTATCCCGCCATCTGATCCAGGTGCGTATGTGTCTGAGCATTTGTAGCTCACTTCGCAATTGTCCTCGAGCGTCACGAAGCCGTGCGCAAAGCCGATTGGGATAAAGAGCTGGTGGCCGTTCTCGGCAGACAGCTCGGCACCGACCCACTGGCCATAGGTCGGTGAGCCCTTGCGGATGTCGACCGCGATATCGAAGATTGAACCCCGCACACATCGCACCAGCTTGTCCTGGCCACGTGGCGGTGTTTGGAAATGCAAGCCACGTAGCGTGTGCTTCGGCACCGACAGGGAATGGTTATCCTGCACGAAACGACAGTCGATTCCAAGGCTGGCGAACGCTGGCTCACTATACACCTCGGTGAACCAGCCACGAGCATCGCCGAAACGGCGGGGTTGGATGAGTTGGACGGGGGAGGGCATAGAACACCGTTATTAAAAGAATTAGGATCTAGGGAAGCGGTTCCCCGCTCTCTAAGAAGGGGGTCAGCCGCCCTTCATCAAGCCATGCTCGGCTAGTTCCGCAAGAGAGCGAGCATAACCGTCGCTATCTATACCACGCATCAGTTCAGCGCGCGACCACGTCACGAACTCCTCAAGTCCAGTGCGGAAGTCAATGTCGCAGGTCATCCTCAGCTCGGTCTGGAGCAGGTTAACGTTCGCGATATTATGGCGGATGTCGCCTGCGCGATAGCGGCCTGACACACGGACGTCGCCGTTATAGTCAAGCAGTCGTGCCAGCTCAGCCGTGACTGTTTCTACCGATACGCCAACCCCGGTTCCAACGTTGATCGGATGGACGCCGGTGGCATCTGCGGACAGCGCTGCACAATTGGCACGGACTACGTCGCTGACATGGACGAAGTCGCGGCTTTCCAGACCATCTTCGAAAATTTCAATGGCGCGCCCGAACACCATCTCGCGTGAGAAGATCGAGAGGATACCGGTATAAGGATTACTCAACGACTGGCCTGCACCAAACACATTTTGATAGCGTAGACCATAAGCCGAAAGGCCATGCGCCCGTGCGACTGCAAGGACCATGTTCTCTTGAGCAAGTTTGGTCACTGCATAGACTGACGCAGGCGTCAGCGGCGCAGTTTCGGGGGTCGGCGCCACCTCCACATTCTGGTCGCAGATTGGGCAACGCGGATCGAAGTTGCCAGCATCCATCGCGGTGGGCGAACGGTCACCGGGATAGACCAGCCCGTGGGACGCGCAACGATAGGCACCCTCGCCGTAGATCGAACGTGACGATGCGACAACGATCTTGCCAATCTTCGAATCCGATGATGTCACCGCCTCCAGCAGCGCAGCCGTCCCCGTAACGTTTACGTCACTGTAGCGGACCATGTCGTACATAGACTGGCCCGTGCCGGTTTCGGCGGCAAGGTGCAGGACCGCGTCATGGTCGCGTGCCAGGGACTTCATCAGATCGACGTCACGAACATCGCCATGGATGAAGTTGGTATGTTCAGACAGCGTCGTTGCTACCTGCGCCTGTGCGGCAACATCGCCGTGGATCTGCGGGGACAGACTGTCGACGATCGTCACGCGATCGCCGCGCTGAACGAGAGCAGCGGCTGTCCTGCTGCCAATAAAGCCGGCCCCGCCGGTAATTAGAATCTTCACCAATGCACTCCCGTAATCCGTCGATATAGTTTTGAAGGTGGATCAGGCGTCTGACCGAGCGGGCAGCGGCATACGCCAGCCTTCGCCGACTGACTTCAGTCGCAGCCGCCATTGCCGCCACGTATCCTTGGCCAGGACGACCCGTCCTAGACCAACGCCTGCGGTAAACGCCGTCACATAAGAGGCATAGGCGCGACCAAAGAATTTGCGCGCGAAGTAAATCTGGTTGCGATGCCCGTACCGAATGCTGAAATCGGACTGCCGTCCGCCAGTCGAAATACTGACCTTGTGTAGCATGATCGCCGCGGGATCGACGACAATAGAAATTCCTGCACGTTTCATTCGCCACAGGAAATCAACGTCGTCCCAATAAACGAAATATCCTTCGTCCATTAGTCCAATTCTATTAAAAACTCCAGATCTAAATAATACGCAGCAGGTTGGGGCGTAATCAGTTTGAAATGGAGTGTCACCAAATAAAATCGGTTTATCCTGCCCATCGTGAAGACTTAGCATGCCACGGGATCTGCTAAAATGGCCGCCCGAGTACCACGATATATGAGGTTGATCGTAATAGGGAATCAGCGCGGATACCGCTCCGGCGCCGCTTCGTGACAGTGTGGATGATAGGCGATGGAGCAGATCGGGGCCAAACGCGGTATCATTATTGATCAGCAGGATTTCGCCATAGCCCTGCTCTAGCGCCCAGCGCGTCCCCTGGTTGTTACCTTCAGCAACACCGACATTACGGTCGTTTGCTATCAGCGTGATCCGCGGGTCCTGTGCCGCACGCACCATCTCGATCGTACCGTCAGTGCTGGCATTGTCGACGACGATCAAGTGCCAGTCGACCGCGTGCTGAGAGAGCACGCTGTCAAGGAATTCGGGCCATACCGTTTCCCCGTTATACGTCACCGTGACCAGGGCAATGCGGGGCATAGTAAGACTTTCTGGCATGTTACATGGTCCGGGGGCGAAGGACCCGTGCAGGGGCCCCAGACGCGATGGAGTTCGATGGGATGTCGCGCGTGACGACCGATCCGGCGCCGATGACACAATTTTCCCCGATCGTCACGCCGGGCAGGATCGTCGAGCCAAAGCCGATAAAGCAATTATCGCCGATCTCCACGTGGCTCGCGGCTGGGTCTATGGCATCGCCGATTTTCATGCCGCGTTCTATCGCATCAACGGGGTGCGACACGTCTACGATGGCGCAATTTCCGGTAATCGAAACGTTGTTGCCTATACGAATACGACAATGGCAAACGATGTGGACATTTTGCTCAATGTTCACATCATCCCCAATGCTAAGCCACGGCAACGGGTCTTGACCGTGGATCACTATTTCTATGCGCCCGCCATGTCGGATGATCGAACGGCGGCCGATAGTAATGCGGTGAGGAAAGCGAACCATGTCTTGGTGAAAAACGACGCTGCCCTTGCCGATCCGACCATAGCAGCGGGCAAGAATGAGCGTTGTATAAAGTCTTCGTACGCGGAAATGAGCAGCATGAGCCAGCTGTATAAGCCGGGCAATGCGCTGCGGAAGTCCTTTGGTAGGTGGAGCATCAGTCATGCACTGCGTCCCATTCGCCACTTGCCGAATTGAATGTCTTGATTCTACGTGCGGGGATACCGGCTACCATGCTATATGGTGGGAACGAGCGGTTCACGACCGCATTGGCACCCACGACGCAGCCTTCGCCTAAAGTGACCCCCGTCAAGACCCGGCTGCCATATCCCAGGAATGTGCCGCGGCCAATGCGTACCGGCCCTTTAGTCAACATTGGTTGCGTGAAAATATGACCTGCGCGAGGATCAACTTGATGCACTGCGTCAGCAATGTAGACCTGCTCACTAAAAACACAGTCATCGCCTATATCAACCAAATCGATTGCAGAGATGCAACAGAACCTGCCAATATAAACGTTACTACCTATCACTATTCGTGCTGAATGCGCGACGCCATTCCACAATGGTAACGGGCACAACCAGCTATGTTCACGTATAACTGTGCGAGCTCCAACGGTGATATGCTCGAGATGCTCCCATAAACGGGGACGCGCAACACGTATGCCTTCGCGCTGTCGAAGGAAGCGGTAGGGTGGTAACCACCGCAGATACGCTATTGTACGCCGGACGAGACTAAACATGGCTTTGCTTCCGTTTCGAAAGATATTGAAGCAGTTGTACTAGATCGCTCCATCCCATTCCGACCGCGATGATGCATGTCGCTAACGCGATGACAGGCACGTACAAAAACGCGTTGTAGCGCAAAGGCAATGCGAGTGCGGAAAGTGCGTAAAGCCCTACCCAAAACAGCAGCGGATGGAAGAAGCCGCGCCATGCTACCGTCCGTCGCGTCAAGTTTGGTATGCTGTACGCCAGGGCATTCTGACCGATTAGCAACACGATGCCGAGCGTAGCGCTTGCTACCTTGGCAGCCGCTACACCCATAACGCCGTAATCGTGTACCCACCACACGCTGAGTACAAGACTCGTCACGCCTTCGATCAGCGGAGTGTATATCATACGCCGCTGCTGCCCTGTGCCGATCGCGATCATACCATAGGGCAATAGGCAAGTGCGGATGACTGTGGCGATGGCCAGCAACGCCAAAATGCCCTCCGCGTTATGCGCATAAATCGGCCCGACCCACAGCTTCAGTATCTCACGTCCTGTAAACATCAACGGCGCGGCCACCAGTAGCGCTGCAATTGCGATCAGGCCTGACGCGCGGGTTAGCAACTCCTTTAGATGGTTTCTACCATCAGCTGCTTGCATACCAGCAGCGGCCGGGGTTAGCGCCGAACCGAGCGCTTGCAACGTGCCGGCGATGAAGCTTACCAGTGTAAGGCTGACAGCATAAAACGGGACAGAGGACGGAGCGTAGCGCGCTAAAATCACCAAATCGAGACCCGATACCAACAGCATCGCAAGGTTCCAAACGGTAAGGCTCAGGCAGAACCCACCCAGTTCTTTGAGACTATGCCGGCTTATCAAGCGGGGCGCGATTGTGGGCTGCAGGGTCCGGCTGCGCCACAACCCGGCAAGAATGAGTGTGATCACGGTCGACCCCACGAGATGTGCCAGCGCCATGACCGTCAAACTACGAGTCGAGGCTGCAACAATGAGCAGTCCGGCCTGTAGAATTCTACCGCCAAGCTGCGTAATCGCTGGAATATGGCTTTGCTGGAGACCAAGAAAGACCGATCCGAAGATTGATCCAACCAGTGACACTGCAAATGAGAATCCGAGTATTGCGGTGGCGAGCGCAGCATCTGCCTGCCATGCCGAAGATAGATGCGGAAACAACTGATTGGTATGAGTAGCAAGTACTCCGACTGCAGCGCAGCCGAGCAACGCAATCAGCAGTAAAGCCCAAAACGCCGACGCGACTATGCTGTCGCGTTCAGTAAGCTGGTTTGACGCCCGGTGGAAGGCAATGTATCGCCCGACGGCCGCCTGGACACCAAGCCCAAAAATGTTGACATAAGTGCCAATCTGCAACGCAACCGCCCAAGCGCCGTAGGCTTCGGGTGGTAGGATTCGAGTTAAAAACGGTGGGACGAGCACCGCGACCAGCGCGCTCGACGTACCGCCGAGCACATTCCAAAGGCCATTCGAAATTATCTTTTTGTTCACTTTTGGCAGAGTCCGGAGTATGGGCAGTATACGGCGCGAGAAGCATGCTGATTCGCCGTTAATGCTAAGATCGATGGCATGATAATCAATCCGCCATCAACAGATCGATCGCTTGGTTCGCTGCGTCTGGTCGAATAGTAAACGCTATCGATTCTAGCGTAAGCCAACTGTTTGCGGCGGCGGAGCCGACTATCTCTAAATGCGTAAAGGGGCGGTCCGCCAGACGTTCGTCAAGTTTGAGATACGTACGCTCGCCCGACGACGGTGGCAGGACGCCCAAAACCTGAGAAAAAGCTGGGTTGGCCGGATCACCATCTGTCGCACCGACCGCTTGTAGGGTGAGTGGAACCGATGCGGCATAAACTATTATCGCTAGTACTGGCTGTCCGGATATCATGCGGTCAGTGGGCAGCGGAGTGTTTGCACCAAATTGTGCACCGTTCCCAGCGGTACGGCAGCGTAAGCGGACGCCGGCTATCCCAATAGCGCTCAGTTCGATCTCACAGCGACGTCCAAAGCCGCGCCAATCTCGACCATGCGGAGCAACCATGTTTGCAGCATTGCCGGGTGTAAGCGGTCTGCCAGGCAACGTCGGATTGCCAGCGATCGGAAAGGCTGGGGTGACGGCGCGGATATCGATCTTTCCCTCACCGCCCGACGCAGTTACGAAGCTGGATAGCGAGGCGTGGGTCTGGCCGGCAACTTTCACTTCTCGCAACCGGATCGTCCCGCCAGTGGGGTTTACTAAGGCGGTGTTTGGCAGGTGGCCGAAGAACACCACCCCTCCTGACACTGTCGTCAACCCTGCATTGTCGAACACAACACCGCCTATATTTTCGCCAACATAGCAATTTTCAAACGCGGCGACGACGCCCTTGCCAATGCGAACTCCGGTTCCCTTGCCGAACTCAACATCGCAGCTTCGGAACGTCAGCGCAGAGCTGGGCTCGCTTTGTCCCGGAGTATCAATCGCAAGATGGACGTCGTCGCATCCAACGAACGAACATCCTTCCCATGAGCTGCTATGGCCGTTGCGTTCGACTAGCCACCCAATTTTATGTCTCTCAACTCGGCAATTGTAGCGTCGTGACAACCAGCAGTCCGTTTCATGGATGCCAGTCTTCGCGCTAGTGCATAGCATGTCACGCAGTACCGAGTGGTGGCGATAGCGAATTGATAACGCTGTGTCAGCGAGCCCTGATCCGTCTAGCCATAACCCCTCGATTTCGAAGGGAGAAACGACTTTGTCTTTCGTTTCGCGAACGTCGAGCATCACCTCCATTGCTGCCGCAGCGCGCAAGATAGTGCGATCCATGCCCGCTCCGAGTAGCCGTACCGAACGCCCCTGCAACCGAAGAGGTTTTCGCAACAATGCAACGCCGCCAGGTATCAATAGCATCTTGCGCGCGGCATGGGCGGCGTCGATTGCAGCCTGCAATGCATCGCTATCGTCGGTGCTCCCCGACATGGTAACTCCAAAGGTCCTGGCATCAAGGATACCGCTTAGCTTGGCGATTGTTCCTAAATCGAGAGCCGCATTATCCTGAGAATGGCAGTAGGATGCGCTCGACGCCAAACCAAGCCCGGCAATGCCCCCCATGCCCATCAGTAGCCGCCGGCGTCCGATACCGGTATCACCTGTGGTAGACGCGGCGTCTTTATTGGAGGAGGGCACAGGCGCGATCCACCATGGTTTCGACTCCAAACAGCTCAACGAAGCGCTCCCGTGATCGCTGGCGTAGTGCACGGGTATCATCGGCCGCCATGACAGACTGTATTGCGGCAGCCAGCGCCGTGGGCGATCCTACCGGCACAATCGGGCCGGTAGCGCCCGCGCCTGCGACCCACGGCACGCCTGACCCCTGAATATCGGTTGTAACAATTGGCAGCCCGAATGTCATGGCTTCCAGTAACACAACGCCATAGGCTTCAGACCTTTGATTTGATGCCAATACAAAGAGTGTCGCGTGGGCAAACAAAGCCTTTAGAAGATCGTCAGGAACGCGTCCGGCTAACAAGACACGGTCGTTTAAGCCGTGTTGGTTAATCGCGGTAGATAGTTTCATCTCAAGCGGCCCGGTGCCTGCAATAACAATTGCCTGATTGTCATCTAGCAAAGCCGCTGCCTCAATCAGATCTTGGAAACCTTTATAGGGGACTAGTCGGCCAACCGACAACGCAAAGCGGCGCCCGCGCAAGAAAGTCAGAATTTCCGGCGATAATGATTGCAATGGACCTGTGGCGACATCCTGAATTCCGATTGCCATGGTGTGTATCTTGTTAGCATGGCGGCGCAAACGACGAGAACTGGCCGCGTAGATGTCCGATGTTACCCAAATCTGATCGGCACGGCGCAGCATGGCTTCCTCAAGCGGCCATGCGAAGATGCCAAAAATCCCCTTGTTGACGATATCGCTGTGCCACAACACAATCGATTTTCCCCGCCCAAGAAACGGGCTGACGATTCCGCCGAGCAAGTTCGGCGCATGGAGGATTGATGCATCTGCCAATCGCGCACGGCGAATTGCCGTGATGATCCATCCAAGCCCCAGCGGCTGCGATGATAGCAGCGCCTGGCATTTGACACGAAGTATCGATACACCGTTGCGAAAGACAGTTTCCGGTTGACGCCGCGTAAAGACAATAGCCTCCGACGTCCAACCCCGCTTAACAAAGCCTTCGGCGAGGTCAAGGGTGACAGTTTCGATACCACCGTTCTCCGGCGGATAAAACTTTCCGAGCTGGGTAATACGCATGAATTTACTTTCTAGGCCGCACGCAAAATTGCTAGCGTATCGCGCGCAGTGCGTTCCCAGCTATAGTTGGCGACATTAATAGTCCCTGCCTCGACCAGACGCCGGCGGGTGTCAGGTTGGCTGCGCACAGTCAGCAATGCCTGTGCAAGCGCATTATGGTCATCGGGATCGAAAAACAGTGCTCCGTCGCCTGCGACTTCCGGTAATGATCCACGGTGCGCGCACAGGACCGGTACGCCGCTTGCCTGCGCCTCAAGTACGGGTAGGCCAAAACCTTCGTAGTAAGAAGGAATGACTACTGCCAGTGACGTCGCGTAGAGCTGTGCGAGTTCATCATCGGTGACATGGCGTCGCTGTTCGACAATGGCGCTCGCATCGTATTCGGCAATCGCGGCAGCCGCCAGTCCCTCAGGATCATTGCCGACGATCAGCCCGGCAACCCATGGATACTCAGCATGCAATTGCTTCAGCGCCGCAACAAAAACGCGGGGATTTTTATTAGCGGTGATTGTCGAAACCATCATCGCGCGATCTGATCGCACTGCATGAGATCGCAAAGCGGGGGCGGGGATTGCGCGACAAGCAAGAGGCACGACCGCGATCCGATCGGCGATATCGGGATAAGTGTGAGCAAGGTCGCGTCCGGTGTTGTGCGACACTGCTATAATAGCGCGGCTTCGTCGTAACGTCGGCGGGGTCAAGGTCTTGAGATATAGGCGACGATCGCGGCGTACCATGGCAGGCACGACGTGGTAGAAAAGGTCATGTACTACCGTAATCATGTCACCACCCCAATAAAGTGGCCCCGTGAATGATGCATTAAGCAGAGTCCGTATTCCTGCACGACGCAGGATCACGGGAAAAACCACCTGTTCATATGCTATGCGCGCCACAGGATTGCGCGGCATGCGTAGAGCGTGGATATGAAGGCGAGCGGCCTCTGAGAAATGATGTTCGCTGCCTCCTGGTACGAAAGCCACTACCGGCTCGTCTGGTATAGGGGGGAGGGCTGCGATCACCGCTTCGAAAAGCGAGACCGAATAGCGGCCGATCCCCGAAAGATGATCCTGAGCAAGACCCAAAAAACTAAAGCCGATCAAGTGATTTTCCCAGAACGAAACTTCTTAGCCCGTAAAAGAGAGAAGCAAGCGGAAAGAAACAGGACGATTGACCCTGTGAAATAATTTGCTCCTCGGACAAGTAGCTCAATAACGCTTCCCAATAGGATCGCATGGCAAAGCACTAGCGAGGCAGGCATTCTATTCCCTTTGCGAGTAGTAAAGCGTAGTACAAAAAATGATTTAATGGCTAGAAAAACGACAATAACAGAAGATAATACGCCAAAAACTCCAAACTCACTGCCGATCTTAGCAAATATAAAGCTTCCATCAGTTAGGTTAAGGTCGAATCCCAATAATTGGTTGAGGCGGATTGAAGCAGGAACGTTGGTATAGCCTATACCTAATTGCTGGAAACCGAGTCCCCAACCCATGGTATTTCGCAATGACTCATCGAGTAGCTGCCATCCTTGGATATACACCAAAGTCGACAAATTCCTCGAAGTTAACGTGAAATTGATACGATCTGCAAAATAGCTAAGGTCAAGCAGACTAGCAAAGCTAACTGCTGCGAAGAAGCTGGGCACCAAAATGAGCAGCGGCAGGCTAACTGCAGCAGCTAACAGCACCACAACAATGAGGGTCAGATTGGCAAGTACTAACGCCAGTACGAGGGCTGCCGCCAACCAGATTAGACGAAGCCAAAGCGGTGCCGATAGGCACAGATAAATAAGAACCGGGGCAAACGTGAAGGCAAAGAACGACGGCTCAGTATAGGGAAAGATTGGCTTCTCACCGATGCTCTGTGTTGGCGGCTGAATGCCTGCAATCGACAGTGCGGCCACGCCAAAGAATATGAGCGCTACCAAGGTCATTGCTCGTGCCAGCGCACCGTCGTCGATAACAAAAAGAGTGTCAGCGAGTAACGCTGCAGACACAATCATGAACATCAATATGGCGAGAGATGTTAGTGCTCGCCCGACATCGACAGTAGCGATCTGTGAGGCGACGACGAGATGCAATATAGTGAAAATTGCAATTGCAAGTGCCCACAGCCAGCCGATACCCGCCATTCCGGCTGATCGCTTTGGCGTCCATCCCATGCCATAGAAAAACCAGAACATAGCGAGACTGACTACGGTACCGACGGCAAACGATGAGGCGTTGAACAGAAACGGCAGCATCGCCGGTAAAAAATATAATGCACCCAGCATTAGGAACGCCATAAACCATCCCGTGCCCAAGGTCGCTAAAGGGACGGTATCAGGACGGCTCGTTGCCATGGCGTTGCGATCAAGATCTGACTGGTCGTTCAAGGGATCGATGCTCCGGTCGTTCACGCATCTGGTACCATTATTTGGCGCCAAATCCGGTCAGCATGGTGCGGATGGTGCGGATGACAATCAGTATATCGATCCAAAGCGAATAGTTTTTGATGTAGTAGAAATCGTAATGAAGCTTACTCGTTACATCAGTTACTTCGACCACATGCCCCTGTGATACCTGCGCCCAGCCTGTAATCCCGGGACGTACAATATGGCGGTAGCGATAAAAGGGGATTTCCTGTTCATACCATTGCGAAAGGATCATGGCCTCTGGACGTGGGCCGATCCAACTCATTTCGCCTTTTAGCACGTTCAAAAGCTGTGGTAGTTCATCAATTCGGCTGTGGCGCAGGAAGTGGCCGATTGAGGTAATCCGGCTATCGCTGTCCTTGGTCATTGCTGCATCACGCTGATCGTTGGACGGCGGTGCGTTCGTCATGGTGCGAAACTTGTAAAGTGTAAAAGGTTTACCACGGTAGCCCATTCGTTTCTGACGAAAAATTGCTGGTCCAGGCGAGTTTAAGCTGATGACTATCATCAGAATCAAGAATAGCGGAAGTAGCACGATTAAAATGAGTAGCGCCATCACCGTATCAATAGCACGCTTGAGCGCCATATAGGCCGAAATCGGTGACAGGGTACCAAACGTGTTTTCGGAAAGATGTTCCAGCTCAACTCGACCGGTCAAGGACTCCACAAGATGCTTGCTATGGTAGACAGGAATTCCCTGTAGCGAGAAATCGGCTAGACGTCGTTCCCATTCGTCAGGAAGATCTGCCCATAAATTGGCTGCGACCGCTATAGCGCCATTCAATGGCGTATCTGGACTGGATAGAATATGCCAGTCAGCATAACCTTCGCGGAGCAAAGGTTGATAATCTCCGACAGGAACCACTGCGATGCGTGGTCTCTCGCGTCCCATAGATCCAACTATGGCAACGTAATAAAAAATTACCGCGCAGATGAATGATCCTATGATCTGTGGTCGGCTATATGGTATTCGCGCCATAGCAAAAATTAAAAGCAACGAAACATAAGTTATAGAAAAAGACGGTATGAAATAGAGACTGGTTTCAACACCCGGATAGCGGGTGACATTGCGCAAAATGCTCGATCCAATCAATACGGCAAAGAAAGAGGCCACAGCTGTAACGAATAACGGCCAAGCGCCCAGTCCGGCAGGAAGAGTAAGCGATATTATGAAGTACGGGATGACCGTTGACAGCAGCGAAACAGTCAATTGGTGGTTGAGACCCGCATACGGTCTGCTTTGGCCAGTAATCATAGCGTAATCGAATACTCTTCAGGGTCGAAAGTATGGCATTTCTACTTAAAGAGATTTTAATCCATACCTCCTATGGGACGCGCGTATATCCCAAGGCCTCGAAATAGTAAATTATTTTCACGCGTTGATGGGGTGCGTCAAAAAAGCTCGTTAAAGTGGTTTTCTGTGCCGACGGAATGGCGTAGTTGCCTGCGAGAATGTCGCAGCTTCGCCCTAATTTTCGTCGCCCTAGTCCGTCCCTTGTCATCACGGGCATGCTTCTGGTGTTATTGTTTCTCTCAGGTGGAAGCATGCGCGCGGACGTTCTGGGGCAGGTTCTGGTGCGTGCAGGCGCATGGGTAGCCCTGATCGCTTGCGTCTTATTGCAGGATCGAAGTACGTTTTTTGAACCCCGCCCGGTCTTTTTGCTGGCGTTGGCAGCGCTCTTTCTTGTTGTAGCGCAACTGGTGCCACTGCCGCCGATGATATGGCAGGCTCTTCCGGGCCGGGCTATATTGGCACAAGCGGTTGAAGGTGCCGCTGCGCCATATCGCCCGCTCGCCATCGTGCCAGGTGCGGCCATCAACGCGGCATCGTCACTAGTTGTCCCTTTCGCAGTCCTGTTTGGTATGAATGGAGTACGCGCGAATGAAAAACGGTGGATTTTCGTCCTAATTTTAGGTCTGATTGTTGCGTCAATGCTAATTGGCCTCATACAGTTTTCGGGAGTTGATTTGCGCAATCCGTTGCTCAACGGCGACGAGCGTCAAGTCAGAGGTTTGTTTGCCAATCGTAACCATTTTGCTCTTTTTATGGCTATGGGCTGCGTCATGGCGCCAGTATGGGCGTTCCCGCCGAACCATCGATCGGGGTGGCGTGTGCCGGTACTGTTGGGCTTGTTGGCGCTGTTCCTCTTGATGATCCTTGCTACTGGTTCACGTGCCGGGCTGGTGCTCGGTGGCCTAGGAATCGTACTCGGCGGACTGCTCGTCTGGCCACGGGTACGCCGTCAAACGAGTCACTATCCGAGTTGGGTGCTGCCATTAGGGAGTGTGTTGCTGATCGCCGGGTTCGTCGCGATCAGTGTAGCCGCAGGGCGGGCTGCGTCGATTGATCGGCTGTTTGCGATGGACCAGGCGCAAGACATGCGCACTCGTGCGCTGCCGACCGTGTTGGGAATGATCAGGACATATTTTCCTGTTGGTTCGGGCTTTGGCGGTTTTGATCCCATCTTCCGCATTCATGAGCCGTTCGAACTCCTCAAAACCACCTATTTCAATCACGCTCACAACGATTTTCTAGAGATCGTTCTCGATGGTGGCTTGCCAGCGGCGCTGTTAATCGGGGCGGCATTAATATGGTGGGGATATGCCAGCTTCCGGGCGCTCCGCTCGACACCTGGGTCATCGGACGGGGTGCCGCCGATGTTGGGGTCCGCGTTACTCCTGCTGCTGTGGATCGCGAGCCTATTCGATTATCCGGCACGTACGCCGATGATGATGGCAATGACCATTATTGCCGCGATATGGCTGGCCCAACCCAGGAAAGAACGGGGCTGAGTGCTCCGCTTTACCTGACGGGATCCAGCACTTATAGGCTCGATCCCTTCCCCAGTATCGATCGCGGATTGTCAAAGCGCATGCGCAAGCTCTGTATCGCCTTAATGATGGCAAGCGCCCTTTCAGGATGCGCTGGCCGAGATGTTTTACAATCGACCTCTCGGCTGACGGTAGTCGACGGTAGCGCTGTGTTGCCTGCTCCTGATCGCGGCGATCTCACCGCCGCTGACCGGCCGGCGTTGATTGGACCTCTCGATACCATTCAGGTTGATGTGTTCAGTGTGCCCGAGCTCAGCCGCGAGATGCAGGTTGACGCAAGTGGCCGTATCGCCATGCCGTTGGCGGGCACGATCGATGCGCGCGGAAAGACTGCGGAGGAATTGGCGCGTACAATCGATACCGCATTGCAGGCTCGATACGTCCGTAACCCCGAGGTCACCGTCAATATTAAGAGCTCGGTCAGCCAGGTTGTGACAATTGACGGACAGGTGGTCGAGCCAGGTCTGTATCCTGTAACTAACCAGATGACGCTCATGCGCGTGATTGCCTCGGCCAAAGGCATGTCTGAATTTGCGCGTCAGGACGACGTTGTGATCCTTCGGACAGTCGGCAACCAGCGCATGGCAGGCCTCTACAATGTTGAGGCAATTCGGCGTGGTGCATATGACGATCCGCCAGTTTTTGCCAACGACGTTATCATTGTCGGTGATTCACCGCAACGTCGCTTGTTCCGCGATTTCGTGTCGCTCTCCCCGCTCCTCGCCGCGCCGCTGATTGCGGTCCTGCAATAAGGCCCCGACGACATGACTATCGCCACTCCTTATCCGCAGGGTGCCGTAGCGGGCCTTCTGTCGCCGCGGCCGGCTGAAACCGTGCCTATCATCCGCCAATATCTTCGGATCGCATTGCGTAGGCGCTATGTAATTCTCGGAGCCATAGCCGCGTGCATTCTACTCGGTTTGATCGTGACGCTCCTGATGACGCCGAAATATACGGCAACTGCGACGATCGAGATTTCACGTGAGTCCAGCCAAGTCACTAACATTCAAGGAGTTGAACGTGAGACGAGTGTAGCAGATCAAGAGTTTTATCAGACTCAATATGGTCTCTTGGAGTCACGTTCACTTTCGGAACGCGTCGCCACGCAGCTTCGTTTGGTTGATGATCCCAAATTTTATGAACGCTTCGGTGTGTCGCATAAAGAAACCGCCTTTCAGATGGTTGACGGCCGTTATGCAGCATCAGGGCGCGCAGCGCGCCAGCGTGTGGCCGGGCAAGTTTTGCGAGATCACTTGAATGTCTCGCCTACGCGGTTGTCTCGACTAGTCGATATTCGATTCACAAGCCCTGATGCGGAGTTTTCTGCTCGGGTAGTCAATGCTTGGTCAGAGTCGTTCATTCAGACCAACTTGGAACGCAAGGTCCAGGCTACGTCATATGGGCGCAACTTACTGCAGCGTCAGTTGGCGCAGCAAAAGGAACGGCTTGATCAATCGCAGCGTCAACTTGTGGGATATGCATCGCAAGAGCGTATCATCAATTTGCCTGCCCAGCAGAACGGCGACGGTTCGACAGCAGAGCGATCGATCGTCGCTGACGATCTTGCGTCGATAAATGCTGCATTAAGTCAGGCCACCGCTGAACGCATTGCGAGCGAGGCACGCTATCACGAAGTTGGGCGCGCAGGTGCCTCACCTGAGGCGCTGCGAAATCAAGCGATTAATTCGCTACGTCAGCGTCGGGCGGAGCTGGCTGCCGATTATCAGCGTTTGATGACGCAGTTTGAGCCGGGTTATCCGGCAGCACGATCTATCCAATCACAGATTAATCAGCTTGATCGTAGTATTACGAGCGAAGAGCGTCGCGTCTCAGGTTCGCTTGAGGCTGATTATCGTAGCGCGGTCGAGCGTGAACGTGGTCTCCAGGCACGTGTTGAGCAACTAAAGGGTAGCTATCTAGATCTACGGCGCCGTTCAATTCAGTATAATATCTTTCAGCAGGAAGTTGATACCAATCGAGCACTGTATGAAGGACTGTTGCAGCGTTTCAAAGAAATCGGAGTCGCTGGCGGTGTTGGCGTCAATAACATAGCGATCGTGGATCAGGCTGAGGTGCCGCAAAAACCGTCGTCGCCGCGTTTGCTGATCAATTTGGCGATCGCTTTGTTGGCGGGGCTCGGAATTGGTGCATTGCTTGCCTTTACGCTTGAGCAGATGGATGAGGCTATTGCCGATCCCGGAGAAATCGAGCGCAGGCTTGGTCTACCGCTTCTTGGGTCGGTACCTAAGGTTGAGGGGACGACGCCACGAGAAGCGTTGCTCGACCGCAAGTCGGATTTGGTGGACGCCTATCTGGCCGTGCAGACCAATCTGGCGTTCACTACTGAGCATGGGGTACCTCGATCGCTATCGGTCACTTCGACCCGGCCCGCTGAAGGAAAGTCGACTACAGCGCTGGCTTTGGCCACTATGTTGGCGCGAGGCGGCAAGCGTGTGATCCTGATCGATGGCGATATGCGCTCGCCTTCGGTCCATCATCTCGGCAATGTCGTGAACGATCGTGGACTCAGCAACTTCTTGGCTGGGCAAGATGCGATTGGTCCGTTGATCTTCGAAATGACGGACCTTGGTATTTCCGCCATGGCAGCGGGCCCAATCCCGCCCAACGCGGCAGAGTTGCTGACCGGAACCCGTCTATCGGTGTTAATCGAGCGGCTGCATGAGGATTTCGATCATGTTGTGATCGACAGTCCGCCCGTTATGGGGCTGGCAGACGCGCCATTGATCGCTAACAGGGTCGAGGGCGTTGTCTATGCTGTTGAGTCGCACGGGATTCGGTCGACGTTGGTCAAGACTGCGCTAGCGCGTTTGGCTTCGGCTAACGCTCATATCGTCGGTGGCGTGCTTACCAAATTTGAATCGCGCAAGGCCCAGTATGGGTACGGCTATGACTATGGTTATGGTTATGGTCGCGAACAGTCGGGTTTGAAGGAAGGATGATGGCACACCGCGGTACGGTTGTCCGGCGATCGCGGATAGAGTGGTGCGTTCGTATCAGCATCGCACTTTTTGCTCTTGTGCTGGCTTATGCTGCGGTTGCTTATACATTTGCTTATACAATCCGGGCCGCGGCGCCCGCACAAGCTCATGGGTTGGCACCAAGCGACGGAAGATTGACCGCTTTACTGGCGCAGCAGATGTCCGGTCCTGAAGCTGGACCTGCCGACCGGATCCGTGCGGATGCGCTTGCCCAACTTGCGCTGCGGCAAGATCCTACAGCTATCGCTGCCGTTGTTACATTGGGTATCAACGCACAAGCGCGCGGTGATACTCGCAGGGCGAGACATATGTTTGTGTTTGCAAACATCCTGAGTCGTCGTGATCTCCCAACCCGTTTGTGGGCTATCGAGGATGCGATTGGGCGCAGCGATATTCGCGGAGCACTGCGGCAATATGACATTGCGTTGCGTACGTCTCGTACTGCGCCCGGTCTGCTGTTTCCGATCCTCGGATCTGCAATAGCTGATCCTGCCATTCGTACTGCACTAGTAGCGCGATTGGGAACGCGACCAGCGTGGGGAGGGCCGTTTATCGTTTACCTCGCGGACGACGGTACGGACACGCCCGCCGCAGCCCTGCTCTTTAGTGCGATCGCTGAAGCTGGATTGCCACTGCCGGACGGCCCACGAGCGGTGCTAGTGCGGCGCTTGGCAGAGAAGGGCAAGTTCGATGACGCTTGGAATATGTACACGGCCGTCACGCCTGGTGCTGATCGCCGCTGGTCGCGCGACCCAGATTTTGCGGCCAAGTTAGACCAGCCATCAGTTTTTGACTGGACACCAATCGAAAGTGACGGAACGACTGCAGTGTTCCAGCGTGGCGACAAAGGCAACGTTTTCGATTTCTCGGTCACCTCAGGTATGGGCGGGCCGATTTTGCAGCAAATCGAGCTACTTCCACCGGGAGAATATTCTCTTGACGGACGCAGTACGGGCATTGAGCAGCCAGACAGAGCGCTTCCGTATTGGGTACTAAGTTGTGCAAACTCTTCAGAGATTGGTCGTGTTACCGTGACGTCTAGCAATCGATCTGGCGGGCGCTTTTCTGGAGTGCTGCATGTACCAACAGACTGTCCCGTTCAGTACCTTACGCTGGTGGTTCGCCCTTCCGAAAAGGTAGAAGGTGTCGTTGGTCAAATTAGCACTGCACAAATTAGACCTGTAAAGTTATGATTATTCGCGACAATATGGCTTCGTCAGGCACCGTCTATTATGCCGTCCGGTTTGTGATCGGAGGGGCGGCGACATTGTTAGCGTCGACGATATCCGTATACGCGCAGGTGATGCCGCAACAGGATGAGGTGCCGGTTGTATCACCTCAACCTGAAGCTCGTCCGGGACAGACCGCAACCTCGACGACTGGGCAGGCTGGCCAGCGACAGACGCGTGACCAACTCGCTGTTAAAGCGGGGATAGAACCGCTCGCTCGAATTGGCGGGCGGATTGAAAATCGGGCGCAGACTCGGATTCGCAATCGGATCGATCGGTACTATGATCCGTTGGCGAATGCGACGTCACCGTTCGTGGTTGCTGGCAATCAGGCGCGTACCGCTGCGCCGCGCCGACGATAGTTGTCTGGATGCCGCGGATTTGGTCTGGCCGCTGGTATCACTGTCTGCTCAACATATGGCGCTGTCTCAATGGCGGATCTTGCCATAGCGGACGTCTGTCGTGTCGGGCGTTATGCTCAATATGATGGGTCAGCCCTGAGTGAAAAGTGGCTCTGCTGGTCTTAATGGGCTCGTAGTCTAGGTATTGCGGTACCGTTGGTCAGTCCTGCGATCATGCAGCGCTGTGCGGCGCTTGTTCGAAGTATAGCAGGCTGATGCTCTAAAAATAAGTGCGACCGGGCGCCGATACAAAAATCGGACTATCAACCAATATGAACGGTGGCTTAGGGGACGGATGTGTCAAGATAGGCGTTTAAGTACGCCTTTTCGTATTTCAGCGATCGGCAGAGGCGTCCCCTAAATGCGTCTAACGGCCAACATCCTTTGCCGTCTATGCTGAAGGAGAACTCTCTGCGGCAGCCATCGCCCTGGTTATCATCGAAAATTTCGAACGGTATCGAAATCAATGCGAATATGTCCGATAATCTGTATTCTCGGACAGAAGACTGGCGTGCGAAAACCAAGCGTGGCACACGCTCTCATATGAGCGATTCACGCTTCCCTTCGCTGATCGCTGTCGATCCTGACCCTGCTGCATCGCGGGCAGCGCTCATCACCGCGGATTTGCGCGAACCCACACTGCCCGCCATCCTGCATGAAAAGACCGAGCGCGCTGCCGCATATGCCAAGGCGGCGCGGTCTAGTGCGACACGGCGTGCCTATGATTCCGACTGGGCGATCTTTACGGCATGGTGTGCAGTGCACGGTTTGACCGCATTACCCGCGAGCCCGGAGATTGTTGCCGTCTTCGCCAGCGACCAGGCGAATGCCGGGTTGAATCCATCGACAATTCGTCGACGAGTCGCGGCGATCGGACATCACCACCGCGCAGGCGGCTATCCAGCGCCGACCGCTTTGCCGACCGCGGGGCGGCTGGCCGAAGTCCTCGCTGGTATCCGCGCGGAGCATGGCGGCGCAAAGCGGCAGAAACATCCTGCCGATGCGGCAGCGCTACGCAACATGCTTGCTGCGATAGAGGGTAACGGGCTGCGGGCGGTCCGTGACCGTGCGATCCTGGGGATCGGCATGGCTGCAGCGCTACGTCGGTCGGAGATCGTCGCCTTGGAGGTCGATCATGTTGGAGTCGTACCGGAAGGACTACGGCTGACGATCGCGCGCTCGAAAACAGATCGTGCAGCCCAAGGCGCAATCATCGCAATTCCAGAAGGGTCTCGCATTCGTCCCAAGGCGCTGTTGCTCGCTTGGATAGCCGCTGCAGGGCACGCTGACGGCCCCTTGTTCCGGCGCTTGTCGCGAACGGATGCGCTGACATCGTCGCCGATGTCAGATCGAGCCGTTGCAAGGCTCGTACAGCACTATGCCGCAGCGGCAGGTTATGACTCGGCGCATTATGGCGGCCACTCGCTCCGCGCGGGTTTTTTGACCGAGGGGGCGGCGCAAGGGGCGACAATCTTCAAGCTGCAGGAGGTTAGTCGCCACAAATCGGTGCAGGTGCTCTCCGACTATGTGCGTAGTGCCGAATTGTTCAAAAACCACGCTGGAACGCATTTTCTATAAATACCGAAAACTCAAAGGCTTAGACCTATTCAAAAGCAGAATTATGGAGCGAAAGCGTCATTAGGCGTGACACGGCATTAACCTTTGGTCTACGATCGCTAAATGGATGAAACGTGGCGCCTTTTTATCGCTTATGCCATCGTTGGAACGACTGTGCTGTTTGCGATCCCTGCGGGTTTAATTTATGCGCGAAAGCGTAAACGCGAGAAATTGCGGCGCCGGGGTATTAAACGTTACGGCCACTAAGAGTTGTCAACCGGCCGATGATTTTATTAGCTGCGGGTATGTAGATGTTAGCGCCAGCGCCAACATCTCAAATCTTTAGTCGTGTAGTCGCTGAGCGTTTCTAGAAACGCGGTACTATTCGCGTGGTGAATTGCTCTGCGTCGGCGTGACGTCTAATTCTACTTGCTGGCTGTAATGCAAACCGTAATCCCACTTCGCGAGGCAAGCTAACTACCTATAACGGACCGATTACCCAGTTTGCAAAATGGGCCGGTATTACCGGCCCATTTCCATTCAATTGCTGTCGGAATTGTTGTCGTCTTCGTGATCGACAATCAGATACGTCACGCCGGCAATGATGCCAGCGCCGATGATGATCGGAACGATGCTCGAGTCCTGAAGACCAGCCAGTTTGCTGCCCTTGGACGTAGGCGTGCCCGCACGAGCCGATGATAGCGATAGCGACCCAGCCGAATTTGCGACAGGGGCAGCACTTGCTGCAACCGGCAGGGCAGCCAAGGCGAAAGCCGATGCGGCGAAGGTCAGTTTCTTAATCATAGGTCACTCCAGGTATCAGCCTGTTCGGCTGTCCGTGCCAAACAATCGTAACCGTCAAGGGTTCCTGCGGTTATACCAATTTTACCGACTAGCGTCATGAGGTCAGCCCGATATAACCGCGTCGGTGGTCGGTCAGATCGGGATCGCGCGCAGTAGCGCTGCGTCCTTGAAGACGATTGATCCGTTGCATCGTGCTAGCGGCGTCTTCCCCGGACAAGAAAATCAATTCCTTGCCGTGCAACCGCTCGCCAATCGGAGTACGCGGTGATCAGGTCGGTCATCATGTCCTAGTCGGGATCGACCAGTAGATCTTGTGGTAGGACCGCGCCCATCGTTGCGCATAATCGGCGCGCCCGCCCAGCGCATTTGCCTGTACCGCGCAACTCGCTCGGATTTCCTCCAGCCGAGTCCGCCTGGCGAACTGACGGGTCTTTGCCCCCAGTCCATCTGCATCCACTACTGGTGTCGTAGTCATAACGTGCGCGATGTGGTTCGGTCGTCGTCGGAATCATGGGGGCATGGGTCGGTATTGACCGCCAACCCCATAGCGATTGTAGATACCCACCGCGAAAGTACGGACCAGATTGCGGGGCCGGCCCGCGAGGAGCTCGGCCGGAAGCCAGTTCATACTCACGCGGCACCCTAGCGTCATTGTACCTCTTTACGCCTGCGGTTCGTTCCAGAGCGCCGATTGAACATGTGCCTACTTCCCACCTCATGCGCGACAATGCACCGGCCTTCAGCAAGTTATTAAAAACAGATCGAAACAACAATTTATCTACATGTCGACGTGTCGTAAAGTAGACACGTGGCTCTGCTGCACTACCGCGCATGGTTGATGGATCCCGTCGTGGGTCAAAAGAGAATCTGAGGCACGACGTCCCGGGTAAGGCGAGGATCTTCGTGGAGGTCGCGAAGTGCAGGCGGAACGCGTTCTAACAGCGTTGCGAGCGGTGCTTGGCCGTGTCGTCGAGTATGTGGGTGTCGGGACATGGAACGGATCCGTATATACGCTAGACGCCGGTGGGCTGGTTCGGCCGCGAGCCGGCGCCGTCAGCAGGCATCATTGATAGCCAGTCGGTCAAGACCACCGAGGCGGCTGGGCCTCGCGAATACGACGCTGGCAAGAAGATAAAAGGGCGCAAGCGCCACGTCGTGACCGACACACTCGGCAACATGCTCGAAGGCGTGGTGCACGGCGCCGATGTTCAGTACCGCGACGGGGCGCCTGGCCTGATCGAGCGATCCTGCGACGCGTATCGCACGCTCACCAGACTGTATGCCGATGGCGGCTATGCCGGCCAGTAGCTCGAAGGGGCAGTCGCGCACATCGATCGGCTGACAATCGAAATCATCAGACGGTCCGACCAGACGGGCTTCGTCATACTACCACGGCGCTGGGTCGTCGAACGCACATTGGCGTAGCTCAGCCGATGCCGGCGTCTCGCCCAGGACTGGGAAGCTTCCATCGCATCGTCCGAAGCCTAGATGATCGTCTCATCCATCAGGCGAATGACGCGCCGTATTGCCAAGCTCCAATTATAAGTCGCACTCTCGTATAAATAATAAATCAAATTGTTTTATGTAAGTACCTTCCGTTAAAGTCTGCGGCATCCGATAGTTTCGCCCAATTGGGTATAATTATAGTTTGTTTTGAGTAAAATATAAGCCCATCCTTAGAAAGGCCCTGTAGCATTCTATTTACATGGACGGCTGTCAAGCCGACGGCATCGCCAACTTGCTCTTGGGTCATTGGCAATTTGTATGTTTGACCTGGCGAAATCTCGGGCCGATCTATCCTCGCAGCTAACTCGCATAATAAATGAGCAATTCTTGTTCGGGCATTACGTCGACCAATGTTTAGTATCCACTCGCTTGCGATGGATGCATCGACGAGTATTGTAGCAAAGATGGCATGAGCGACAGAAGGTCGTTCAGCGGCTAACTTGCAGATTGCGTCTCGCGGAACCGTGAGAACCTCACATTGACCTAACGTCTGTACGCTATGATCAGCGATTTTGAGATACAGCATCTGGAGATCGACCACGTCACCTGGCACGTTGATCGCAACGATTTGGCGGAGTCCGTCACCTGTAATTTTATGCCGGCAAGTTAGGCCGGAAACAAGGATGTGACAGTGATCCGGGCTGTCGCCTTCCCGGACCAAGTATCTCCCGGCGTCGAGTAGCCGGGACGTGTACGGCAATTCGAACAATCCGGCACGGTCCTCAAGTGAGATACATGAACGGCCTGCCAGTTTATTTATCATACCAGCAAGCGGGTCACCAGTGAGATCAGACATAACATTCCCCGCAAAAGCAGGTAAAATACCTGGCATTTTCAGCTGCTGCTTTATTATATGAGCCTCAGACTAAAATGCATTAGCATCAATATTTTAAATGTCGCGACATATTTAAAAATCGTTTCGGCGTATATTAACCAGGCAAGCGCAGCGAAGACATAAGGATTTAAAGGCCGTAACATGACCTCCGACAAACGCATGATCGTAACGGCAGACAGCACCACCTGGGCACGAATGGCGATGGTTATCGCCAATTAATGCTAGGTTTGGCTGAACGAATGTATGGAATCGGGAGACAGTAAAGTGGCTTGTATTGGCCAACTATGGGCGACCCGTGCTGCTGGACTAGACGTATCCTGGTACTGCCCGGGAGGATGCAACTGCACGCTAACTTTAAAGCTACGTTCTCGCACTGCAGGCGTCGCCCCGCGAAAGCCCGGTATGGGAATCAACGTGCCAGTCAATCAACCGCGATGGCAGTCGAGATAGAACTTTGCCCCCCCCTTTCACGATGCGTCCGGCTTACCGCCTGCCCTCTGCCATGGGGCATGGCTTTCGTCAGTATCCTCTCGCACAGCCGTGATGTCCGACGCCCTAACGTCTATCAAACGGATTTCGGCGCCGTTGATTATAAATCTTCGACGAACAGCCCGATGCAAAAGCTTCTGGCGGCCGTCCTGATCGAGATCTTGGCCATCGTGCAGCAAGCGTTCGTGGGCCGTTGCCGATAATACACCTCGCACTACCGTTGTCTTCGGAAGAAATATCCCTGGAAGCCCCCCGTCATCGACTGTGAATTCAAACTGTCTGTCAGCATGCATCATGTCATTTCTCACATGTGAAGCGTTCTCCAATCATTGAGTTACGAACAAGCTTTGGATGAAGATGCAGCGCGCGTTAGGCTTATATCCGTGAGCGATTGTCCCCGCTTCATGTTCGCTTTGGGAATGACCGGGTTGGGGACGACACCGGACCCATGAGCAGGACTCAAACCCGCCAAACACCACGATCGCCGGCTGCGCCCGCTCCGACAGCGTCAAGGCCGCAACCAACATACCGAATTAACGGATGTCCGCAAACGGGAAGCGTAACGGCAGCCGGGAACGGCAAGGATTGGTAGAGGGGCGCCCTTCAGGCAAGGGGCATAGCGCCCTGCATTCCTGGCCGAAAATCCCCGATCATCCCCGTCGAATACGATAAGCGCCGCTACCGAAACCGGAGCTGTATCGAGATTATGTTCGGCCGTCTGAAGGACTGGCGTCGTGTCGCCACTCGATCGATCGATGCCCGACGGTCTTCTTCTCCGCCATCGCTCTCGCCCGCCACCGTCATCTTCTGGCTATGATCAATGAGTCGGGAGCCTAATTAAACGGTATGGACGGTATTGCCATGTCAACTCATCTTGTCCGACATTCATCGACTTTCATTTCAGGAGGATTAATGTTCTACGCTCAGGACTTCGGCGCTGTTTTTGATGGCGTCACAGACGATTCCGCCGCACTTCAACGAGCGATTGATCAGGCGGCGATCGACGGCGTGGCTCTCGTACTTCCCGGTAGAGCGGCGTTGATCAAAACTGCCCTCGATTTGAAGGGCAGGAACATCGAGATTTACGGTGTTATGAACAAGACCGTTATCAATGCCGGGACGCTCGGTATGACGATGATCGATATCGAGGAAGACGAAGACGTCGTTTATTCGCCTTACATTCTTGACGGCATAACTTTGGATGCGAAGGGTTTGGCAAACTATTGCGTGCGGGTCCGGTTTCGGCATCACTGTGAGATGCGTGGTATGTATTTTATTGGAGCTGCTATAGCGAACGTGTGGGAACAAGACACGTGGATATCTAGGCACTATAATTGCCGGACTGCCAACGGTTCAATTGGCTGGCAATTGGAAGGCAGTAACTTTGATAGTGTGTACATAGGCTGTTA
>Ga0308158_10000690_pt1 | contig 47769 bp, 39 predicted proteins | sample PhyBR2_FD_201038 | JGI IMG/M metagenome (GOLD analysis project Ga0308158, IMG submission 201038) | Phyllosphere microbial communities from UC Gill Tract Community Farm, Albany, California, United States - DLSLB.R2 | ecosystem: Host-associated > Plants > Phyllosphere > Unclassified | place: USA... | reverse complement strand
GATGAACTCAAGACCCTGCTCGAGCCCGGCAAGGTCCTCACCGATGCCGCCTCCCTCGACACCTACGGCAAGGACTGGACCAAACAGTACGCCCCGGCCCCCAGCGCCATCGCCTTTCCCAAGACCACCGAACAGGTCCAGTCCATCGTCCGCTGGGCCAACCAGCGCCAGGTCGCGCTGGTGCCCTCCGGCGGCCGCACCGGCCTGTCGGCGGCAGCGGTGGCGGCCAACGGCGAAGTGGTGGTGTCGTTCGACTACATGAACAAGGTGCTCGACTTCAACGCCACCGACCGCACCGTGGTGTGCCAGCCCGGCGTCATCACCAAGCAGTTGCAGAACCTGGCCGAAGAAAATGGCCTGTACTACCCCGTGGACTTCGCCTCGTCGGGGTCCAGCCAGATCGGCGGCAACATCGGCACCAATGCCGGCGGCATCAAGGTCATCCGCTACGGCATGACCCGCAACTGGGTGGCGGGCCTCAAGGTCGTCACCGGCCAGGGCGATCTGCTGGAGCTGAACAAGGACCTGGTCAAGAACGCCACCGGCTACGACCTGCGTCAGCTGTTCATCGGTGCCGAGGGCACCCTGGGCTTCATCGTCGAGGCCACCATGCGCCTGGATCGCGCGCCGAAGAATCTCACCGCGATGGTGCTGGGCACTGCCGACTTCGACGCGATCATGCCGGTGCTGCATGCGTTCCAGGGCAAGCTGGACCTCACTGCGTTCGAGTTCTTCTCCGACAAGGCGCTGGCCAAGGTGCTGGGCCGCGGCGACGTGCCGGCGCCGTTCGAAACGGCCTGTCCGTTCTACGCCCTGCTGGAATTCGAAGCCACCACCGACGACATCGCCGACACCGCGCTGGCGACCTTCGAGCATTGCGTGGAGCAGGGCTGGGTGCTGGATGGGGTGATGAGCCAGAGCGAGCAGCAGCTGCGCAACCTGTGGAAACTGCGCGAGTACATCTCCGAAACCATTTCCCATTGGGTGCCGTACAAGAACGACATTTCGGTGACTATCTCCAAGGTGCCGGCCTTCCTGCGCGAAATCGACGCCATCGTCAGCGAGCGCTACCCGGCCTTCGATGTGCTCTGGTACGGCCACATCGGCGACGGCAACCTGCACTTGAACATTCTCAAGCCCGAACACATGGACAAGGACGCGTTCTTCGCCGAATGCGCGCTGGTCAATACCGAAGTGTTCGAAACCGTGCGCAAGTACAACGGCTCCATCTCCGCCGAGCATGGCGTGGGCATGGTCAAGCGCGACTACCTGCAGTACAGCCGTTCGCCGGTCGAAATCCAATACATGAAGGCCATGAAGGCCGTGTTCGACCCCAATGGGGTCATGAACCCGGGCAAGATCTTTTCCATTTGATGCGTTCATCTGAGCAGAGGTTCGAGCAATGAGCTACCAGCACCAGTACATCGACGGCACCCGTATCCATTTCCCGCTGGGCAAGGTGGTGTGCATCGGCCGCAACTACGCCGAGCACGCCAAGGAGCTGGACAACCCGATCCCCACCGAGCCGCTGCTGTTCATCAAGCCCAGCAGCTGCGTGGTGCCATTGCAGGACACCTTTAGCATTCCCACCGACCGCGGCGCGGTGCACTACGAAGCCGAAATCGCCGTGCTGCTGGGCAAGTCCCTGAGCACCCGGCCCAGCGCCGAAGAAGTCATCGATGCCATTTCCGGTTTCGCCCCGGCGCTGGACCTGACCCTGCGCGACGTCCAGTCACGCCTGCGCGAGAAAGGCCTGCCGTGGGAAATCGCCAAGTCGTTCGACGGCGCAGCGGTGATCGCCCCCTTCGTGTCGGCCGCAAGCTTCGCCGACCTCACCGACATCCCGGTACGCCTCACCATCAATGGCGAAGTGCGCCAGGACGGCAACAGCAGCCTGATGCTCAACCCCATCGTGCCGATGATCCAGTACATGGCCGGGTGTTTCTCGTTGCAGGCCGGCGATGTCATTCTCACCGGCACCCCGGCCGGGGTAGGCCCGCTCGAGGTCGGCGCCGACATCGTGCTGGAACTGCCAGGTGTCAGCCGCTTCACCAGCCGCGTCCAGTAATCGCCGGGCGCCTCACCTTTTTTTGACATTCGATCTGGATAATGCCCCCACCCCAGTGGGTGCATCGTCCGGATGTGCCTGCATGAATTCGTCTCCAGCAAGGGTACTCCATGGTCCGCGCCGCGCTGCATTCATCCCGCCCCCTGCACAAACGCTGGTACCTGTGGGCCTTGCTGGTGCTGCTGATCGGCTACATCGTCGCGGTGGTCCTGCATTGGGACGACCGCGCCGAGCTGTGGGTGCAGGAATGGACGCAGAACGGCGCCGAGCGCAAGGCCAGCGTCTGGTTGCCCGATTACAAGGCCGTGATCGATGGCAAGCCGCTGCCGGGCATGGAAAACGACGAAGCTTCAGATATCGCTTACCACCCCGGCACCCGCACGTTGTTCTCGGTCATGGGCAAGAACCCCTATCTGGTCGAACTGAGCCTGCAGGGCGACGTCCTGCGCAAGATGCCGCTGACCGGCTGGAGCAATCCAGAGGCCGTCACGGTATTGGCCGATGGACGCCTGGCGATCATCGACGAGCGTCAGCACCAATTGACCGTGGTCAAGGTCGACGCCAACACCCGTGAGCTGAACATCGCCGACTTCGCACCGTTCGACCTCGGCCCCTCGGCCGACCAGAACAAGGCTTTCGAGGCACTGGCCTGGGACCCGCGCAACCAGCGCCTGCTGCTGGGCGAAGAACGACCGCCGGCATTGTTTTCCGTGAAGTTGGGCGGCGACGGCCAACCTGTTGGCGAGAAACAACGCCTCGATGCACCTGACCTGGACATGCGCAACCTTTCGGCGCTGGCGGTAGACCCGCGCACCGGTCACCGCCTGTTGCTGTCAGCCGACTCGCACCTGCTGATGGAATACGACGAAGCGGGCAAGCAGTTGAGCTTCGTGGCACTGCTGGGCGGCATGAACGGCTTCAAGGACACCATTCCCCGCGCCGAGGGCGTAACCATCGATGACCAGGGCACGATCTACCTGGTGAGCGAGCCGAATCTGTTCTACGTATTGCGCAAGGAGTGAGCCGACGGGAGTGCATTTTGCGGTCGCACCATCACGGACATTTCCTACCTATAAATCCGCAGATACTTAAGCTTGGCTTCATCATTTAATGGTTTGATGCGCACACTTCATTCAAGAGCCCGACGCAATGCGTTTCTTCGTCCGACCCATTCACCTGCTGCTGATCGCGGCACTGATCGCGCTGATCTGCGCCTTCGCTGCACTGCACCACTTCCGCTGGCTCGAACGCGCCAGTTTCAACGTCGAACGCTGGCTCGGCGGGCCCTTCCCGGGCGCGATCGACCTGGACAGCTATCAGGTGGACATCGAGGCGCAGGTGGTCGAGGGGCTGGACGACGACATTTCGGCGCTGACCTTCGACCCGTCGCGCAAGACCCTGTTTACCGTCACCAACCAGCGTTCCGAACTGATCGAGCTGTCGCTGCAGGGTAATATTCTGCGCCGCATTGCCCTGGTCGGATTCGGTGACCCAGAGGCGGTCGAGTACATCAGCCCCGGCGTCTACGTGATCACCGACGAGCGCCAGCAGCGCTTGATCAAGATCAACATCGACGACAGCACGCAGATCATCGATGCACAGGACGCCGAACAGTTGAGCCTCAACTTCGGCGGGCGCAGCAACAAGGGCTTCGAAGGGCTGGCCTACGACTCGGCCGGCAAGCGCCTGTTCGTGGCCCGCGAGCGCGACCCGATGCTGATCTACGAGGTGCAGGGTTTTCCACGCGGGGTCAGCGACAAGCCGCTGGACGTGCAGGTGACCCAGGACCGCCGGCGCGATGCCGGGCTGTTCGTGCGCGATCTTTCCAGCCTGCAATACGACGAACGCAGCGGCCACCTGCTGGCGCTCTCGGACGAGTCGCTACTGGTGCTGGAACTCGACGTGCAGGGCAGGCCCCTGAGCACGATGTCGCTGCGCAAGGGTCGCCAGGGGTTGAGCAAGAGCGTGCCGCAACCCGAAGGCATTGCCATGGACGACGATGGCAACCTGTACATGGTCAGCGAACCGAACCTGTTCTACGTGTTCCGCAAACGCTGAGCGGCGCTACCCCTCGGGGTGCAGAAACTTGTCGAGGAATTGCCGGGTCCGCGCGTGCCGAGGGTTGGCGAACAGCTCGCGGGCCGGGCCCTGTTCCACGATCGCGCCCTGGTCGAAGAACACCACGCGGTTGGCCACGTCCCTGGCAAACTGCATCTCGTGAGTGACGATGACCATGGTCCGCCGCTCCTGCGCCAGGCCCCGAATGGTCGCCAGCACCTCGCCGACCAGTTCCGGGTCGAGCGCCGAGGTCGGCTCGTCGAACAGGATGACCTGCGGCTGCATGGCCAGCGCCCGGGCAATCGCCACGCGCTGCTGCTGACCGCCCGACAAGCGCCTGGGGTAGGCGTCTTCCTTGCCGGCCAGGCCTACTTTTGCCAACAGGCTGCGACCCAGTTCGACCGCTTCGGCCATGGCCATCTTCTTCACCACCACCGGCCCTTCGATGACGTTTTCCAACGCCGTGCGGTGAGGGAACAGGTTGAAGTTCTGGAACACGAAGCCCACCTGCTGGCGCAACTCGCGAATCAAGCCTTGCTGTTGCGCCACCCGGGCGCCGTCGATTTCGATGTCGCCCACGCGGACCTGGCCACTGGTAGGTGTTTCCAGCAGGTTCAGGCAGCGCAGGAAGGTCGTCTTGCCCGAGCCACTGGGGCCGATAATGGCCACCACTTCGCCGGCGGCGACCTCCAGATCGATGCCCTTGAGTACGGTGTGACCATTGAACTGCTTGGTCAGGCCCTTTACCACGATCATTGCTTCATGCCTCTTGGTCGTGGCGGTTGACCCGCCGTTCCAGATGATTCTGCAGGTGCGCCAGAAGGCTTGCCAGCAGCCAGTAGATCAGTGCGGCCGCCAAGTACATGGTGAAAATCTCGAACGTGCGTGCCGTGATCAACTGCGCCTGGCGAAATAGCTCCGGCACCTGGATGGTCGCAGCCAGCGCGGTGTCCTTGACCAGCGAGATGAAGCTGTTGCCCAGCGGCGGCAGGGCAGTGCGCATGGCCTGTGGCAGGATGGCCCGGCGCAGGGTCTGCGCGCGGGTCATGCCGATGCTGGCAGCGGCTTCCCACTGGCCGCGCTCGATGGACGCGATCGCCGCCCGCAGGATTTCACAGGCGTAGGCCGCCATGTTCAGGGAAAAACCGATCAGCGCCGCCGACAGCGGGTCCAGTTCGATACCGACCTGGGGCAGGCCGTAGTAGATGACGAACAGTTGGACCAGCAACGGCGTGCCGCGGAAGAACGACACATAGACCCGCGCCGGCCAGCTCAGCAGCCGGCTCCTGGACAGGCGCATGAGCGCCAGGCCGAAGCCCAGCAGCAAGCCGAAGAACATCCCGCCCAGGCTGAGAAACACCGTGTAGTAGGCACCCTTGAGCAGAAAGGGTGCCGAATCGAGCATCAGCTGCAGGCTGCTCTCGATCATTGCGTGACGTCAGCGCTGAACCATTGCTTGGACAGCTTGGCCAGGGTGCCGTCTTTGCGCAGTTTTTCCAGTGCGTCGTCGAGTGCCTTGAGCAGCTCCGGTTCGCCTTTGCGCACGGCGATCCCGGCTTCCTGGCGCGAGAATGCGTCGCCGGCCAGGGCGAGGGTCTCGTTGGTCTTGTTGATCAGGTCGAAGGCCGCCAGGCGGTCCACCAGAATGGCATCGATGCGGCCGACGCGCAGGTCCTGGTATTTGGTGGGGTCATCGTCGTAGGTTTTGACAATGGCGCTCGGTACGTTGTCCTTGAGCCACTGCTCGTAGTTGGTGCCCAGGCCCATGCCGACTTTCTTGCCGGCCAGGTCCGACGCCTGCTTGATGCTGTCGGCGTTCTTCTTCGCGACCACTGCCTGGATACCGGACACGGTGTAGGGCGTGGAGAAGTCGTACTTCTTCTTGCGCTCATCGGAGATGGTCACCTGATTTACCACCACGTCCAGGCGCTTGGACTCCAGCGCCGCAAGAATACCGGCCCACGGGGTCGCCTGCAGTTTGACCTTGACCCCCAGCTCCTTGGCCAGGGCCTCGGAGAGCTGCACTTCGAAGCCGGTCAGCTTGCCGTTCTCGTCGACGAAGCTGAACGGTGGATAGGTCCCCTCCAGGCCGACGTTGATGACACCGGCGTCCTTGATCTTCTGCAACTGTTCGCCGGCAACCGCCTGGCCCAGCAGCGAACTGCCCAGAACCAGACCGGCGATCAGCAGGTGTTTGCGCAATGCGGGAAAATTCATGGCGGATCCTTGAGATGAGGGAGGGTTTCGCATCGTTTGCAGCAACCTGCGCGGCTACCGATCGTCGATGTGAAGGCGCGTCGGGAAAAACAGGACTATAGGCACCGCCACGCTGGGCCACAAGCCCCCGCAGTGGCTACGGAACGTAAGACCCCGGCTTATGTTCAGATGCTCCACGAGCGATCCAAAGCGTTCTTTTTACCGCCTGGATTTTTCCCGTATGGTGGGCGCCATCGGCGACCATCGCTGTTTTCGCACAGGGCAGGACATAACCGTGAACGACATCCCTCAGGCACGCAAAGGCCATTGGCAGTTACAGTCCATCGTCGGCCAGTTGCATGAGGCGCGGTCCGATTGGCGCCGGCAGAACGGACGCAGTTGCGGCATGCAGGGCGGTCGCGAACTGCCGTCGCGCGAGGCCATGGCCCAGGTGCTCGAGCAGCTGTGCGGGGCGCTGTTTCCGATGCGCCTGGGGCCGGTGGACCTGCGCGAGGAAAGCGAAGATTTCTACGTAGGCCATACCCTGGACGCCGCGCTCAACGAACTCTTGACCCAGGCCCGCCTGGAGCTGCGCTACGCCGCGCGCAATGGCGACTGCGACCTGCCGGCCGTCGACGCCAAAGCGTTGCAGTTGATCCAGGGTTTCGCCGTCGCCCTGCCGGGTCTGCGGCGCTTGCTCGATACCGATGTGCTGGCGGCCTACCACGGCGATCCGGCGGCGCGCAGCGTCGACGAAGTGCTGCTCTGCTATCCGGGCGTGCTCGCGGTGATCCATCATCGCCTGGCGCACCATCTGTATCTCGCCGGCTTGCCGTTGCTGGCGCGCATCAGCTCGGAACTGGCCCATTCGGCGACCGGTATCGACATTCACCCCGGCGCGCGGATCGGTCCGAGTTTCTTCATCGACCATGGCACGGGCGTGGTGATCGGCGAAACCGCCGTCATTGGCGAACGAGTGCGTATCTACCAGCAGGTCACCCTGGGGGCCAAGCGCTTCCCGGCGGACGAGTCCGGGCAGTTGCAGAAGGGTCATCCGCGCCATCCGATCGTCGAGGACGATGTGGTCATCTATGCCGGCGCGACCATTCTGGGCCGCATCACCATCGGCAAGGGCTCGACCATCGGCGGCAACGTGTGGCTGACGCGCACCGTGCCGGCAGGCAGCAACCTGACCCAGGCGAACCTGGTACACGACGACGGCAGTCAGAAATAGGCCGGCACAGCTGCCAGTGAACGGTCTGTTTGTCGGGCCGTTCGGCCCATCAATTGGCCATCCACCCATCAGTCGTGTTTTAATTGAACGCTCGTTCAATAAAACCATGGATCGCGATTCGCGTTCAACAGGAGGCCATCCCTTGCTGAAAACGCCCAGTTTCTTCCATTTCCGAACGTGTGGAGTGCACAACGCATGAGTGCATCTTCATCGACCCCAAGCGGCAATGTGCGCATGAACCCTCCGGTGTTCTATTTTGCCGCCAGCTTCATCCTGATTTTCGGCATCGTCGTCATTTCCTTCCCGCAAGCGGCCGGTCAATGGTTGCTGGCAGCGCAAAGTTGGGCCGCCAACACCGTGGGCTGGTATTACATGCTGGCCATGACGTTGTACCTGGTGTTCGTCGTGGTGACGGCGCTGTCGGGGTACGGCAAGATCAAACTGGGGGCCGATCACGACGAGCCCGAGTTCAGCTACCTGTCCTGGGCCGGGATGCTGTTTGCCGCCGGCATCAGCATCACCCTGTTCTTCTTCTGCGTGTCCGAACCGCTGACCCATATGCTGCAACCGCCGCAGGGCGAGGCGGGAACCCAGGAAGCCGCGCGTCAGGCCATGCAGTTGCTGTTCCTGCACTGGGGCCTGCATGGGTGGGGTGTGTTCGCCTTCGTCGGCATGGCCCTGGCCTATTTCGCCTACCGTCACAACCTGCCGCTGGCGCTGCGTTCGGCGCTGTATCCGCTGATCGGCAAGCGCATCAACGGGCCAATCGGCTACGCCGTGGATGGCTTCGGCATCATCGCTACCATCTTCGGCCTGGGCGCCGACATGGGCTTTGGCGTGCTCCACCTCAACTCGGGGCTGGACTACCTGTTCGGCGTGGCCCATACCCAGTGGATCCAGGTGATCCTGATCACCCTGATGATGGGTGCAGCCATTCTGGTGGCGGTCTCCGGCGTCGACAAGGGCGTGCGGGTGATGTCCGACATCAACATGCTGCTCGCCTGTGCGCTGCTGCTCTTCGTGTTGTTCGCCGGCCCGACCCAGCATTTGCTCAGCACTCTGGTACAGAACGTCGGCGACTATCTGGGCGCGCTGCCCAGCAAGAGTTTCGACGTCTACGCCTACGACAAGCCCAGCGACTGGCTGGGCAACTGGACGGTGTTCTACTGGGCCTGGTGGATTGCCTGGTCGCCGTTCGTGGGTCTGTTCATCGCGCGGATCTCGCGCGGGCGCACGATTCGCGAGTTCGTCTTCGGCGTGCTGCTGATTCCCCTGGGCTTTACCCTGGCCTGGATGTCGATCTTCGGCAATAGCGCGATCGACCAGGTGATCAACCATGGCATGGCTGCAATCGGCCAGTCGGCCATCGACGACCCGTCGATGACCCTCTACCTGCTGCTGGAAACCTACCCATGGGCGAGGACGGTCATTGCCGTCACGGTGTTCATCAGCTTCGTGTTCTTCGTCACCTCGGCCGACTCGGGCACTGTCGTGCTCTCGACCCTGTCTGCACGTGGCGGCAACCCGGACGAAGACGGTCCGAAATGGCTGCGGGTGTTCTGGGGCGCGATGACTGCACTGGTGACCAGTGGCCTGCTCTTCGCCGGCAGTATCGATTCGCTGAAGTCTGCCGTGGTACTCACCTCGCTGCCGTTCTCGGTCATCCTGCTGGCGATGATGTGGGGCTTGCAAAAGGCCTTCCATATGGAAGGCCAGCGCAAGATCGCCCAGTTGTATTCGCTGGCGCCGGTCGCCAGTTCGCGGCCAGGGCGTGGCGGTTGGCGTCAGCGGCTGGGCCAGGCCGTGAGCTTCCCCTCGCGTGACGAGGTGTACCGCTTCATGGACACCCACGTACGGCCAGCTGTGGCCGAAGTGACCGCCTCGTTCGCCGAGAAGGGGCTGGATGCCGTTGCCCAGGAGGACACCAGCCACGACAACGTGACTTTCGAGATCGGTCATGGTGAAGAGCGGCCGTTCATCTATCAGGTGCAGATGCGTGGTTACTTCACGCCATCCTTTGCCCGTGGCGGGATGGGCAATCAGGAACTGAAGAACCGCCGCTACTACCGAGCCGAGGTGCATTTGTCCGAAGGCAGCCAGGACTACGACCTGGTGGGCTACAGCAAGGAGCAGATTATCAACGACATCCTCGACCAGTACGAACGGCACATGCAGTTCCTGCATCTGGTGCGTTGACCGATATATAGGGGCAATCAGGCCCCTCGCTCGACCCCGGGCAGAAAAGCTGTACGCATAAAAAAACCCTCGCACGGGTGTGCGAGGGTTTTTTCATGGGCGCGCTGTCAGTTATCGGCGACGGCGTTCTTGGCCAAAATGGCGTTGGCCAGGTCCATGTCGGATGCTTCCAGACCAGGGTTCTGCGCACGGACTTTCTGGATCGCGGCTTCCAGATACGGGCCGCGGATACCGCCTTCGCTGGCCACGAAACTGCCGGCATCGTCCTGGGCCGCGATGATCAGCTTGTGATCCTTGAAGGTCAGGTAGGAAGAGCCGGTGGTGGCGCCGGAAGAGAGCACATTGCGCCAGAAGGGATCGGCCATGGCCGAACTGACGGGCAAAGACAGCAATGCGAGGGTAGCAACGGCAGTTTTGAGGCGCATGATCGAGACTCCACAGTGTGATCCGGTACGAATGTAATCCGGGGCAGTTGTCGTTCGCACGTTGGATACGGCCAACCGCAGTCAAGTTCCCCAAGGCGATCGACCTGCCCATCGCGGTGCTCTACATCGCGTCGATGCGCGGGGTCACACGCAGCACCTCCTCGAGCGTGGTGAGGCCGGCAGCGATCTGCCTCGCACCACCCAGGCGCAGGCTGCGCATGCCCTCCCTGCAGGCCTGGCGCCTGAGCGCGGCGAAATCGGTATTGGCGCCGATGCACGCCTTCACCCCGTCGCTCATCAGCAGCACCTCGTACACCCCGGCCCGCCCGCAGTAGCCGGTGTCGCGACAGCGCGAACAGCCTACGGCTCGTCGTGCGCCCTTGGGTACGGCCATGCGCCAGGGCTCGATGAGCGCCGTCCAGGTGTTCGGGTCGACCCGCGCCGGTGCCTTGCAGTCTTCGCACAGCGTGCGTATCAAGCGCTGCGCCATGACGCCCAGCACCGTGGCCTTGATCAAATAATGCGCGACCCCAAGTTCCAGCAGGCGAGTGATCGCACTCACGGCATCGTTGGTGTGCAGGGTCGACACCACCAGATGGCCGGTCAGGGCCGCCTGGATGGCCATCTCGGCCGTCTCCAGGTCGCGGATTTCACCGACCATGATGATATCCGGGTCCTGCCTCATCAATGCGCGCAGGCCACTGGCGAAATCCAGGTCGATGTTGTGCTGCACCTGCAGCTGGTTGAAGGCCGGCTCGACCATCTCGATCGGATCTTCGATCGTGCACAGGTTGATCTGCGGCGTCGCCAGCTGTTTGAGGGTGGTGTACAGCGTGGTGGTCTTGCCCGAGCCGGTGGGCCCGGTGACCAGCACGATGCCGTGGGCCTGGGTGGTCATCTGCTGCCAGCGCCGCAGGTCGTCGGCGGCCAGGCCGAGCTGGGCAAAATCCTTGAGCAACACCTGAGGGTCGAAGATGCGCATGACCATCTTTTCGCCGAAGGCGGTGGGCAGGGTCGACAGCCGCAACTCGATCTCCTGGCCCCCGGGCAGGCGGGTCTTGATCCGCCCATCCTGGGGCTTGCGTTTCTCGGCGACGTTCATGCGCCCCAGGCTCTTCAGGCGGCTGACGATGGCCAGGGTGACCTGCTCCGGGAAGCGGTACACGCAATGCAGCAAGCCATCGATGCGAAAGCGCAGCGCACCGAACTCGCGCCGCGGCTCGATATGAATGTCGCTCGCGCGCTGCTCGAACGCGTAGTGGAACAGCCAGTCGACAATGTTGATGACGTGCTGGTCGCTGGCGGCGGGCGCGGCCATGTCGCCCAGTTGCAGCAGTTGCTCCAGATTGCCCGTGGCACTGGACTGGCCCTGGAACCTGGCGCCGCTGACCGAGCGTGCCAGTTGGAAAAACTGTTCGGTGAAGCGCTGGATGTCGACGGGGTTGGCCACCACCCGCGTGATCGTGCGCTTGAGCACATGGGCCAGATCGGCTTCCCACTGGCGCTGCCAGGGCTGCGCGCTGGCGACGGTGACGCTGTGCTCGTCCACGGCCACGGCGAGGATGCCGTGGCGCAGCGCAAAGGCCTGGGGCATCAGGGCAACCACGGTGGGTACGTCGATGCACAGAGGGTCGATGCGCAGGTAGGCTTGCCCGGCGTGGTGGGCTAGCCACTGGCTCAGGGCATCGAGGTCGAGCAACTGCCCCGGTTGGCGCGGATCGGGTAGTCGGCAATCCGCCAACCGTTGCAGCGGGTGAAGCCGGAGCGCACCTGCGTGCTGGAAATCCTTGTGCAGCGCTTGAGCGATGGGTGGTTCGATGAGCCCGTCGGCGAGCAAGTCGTCGACCAGTTCATCGATGTCCAGGTCGCAGTCGTGGCGATGCCGGCGGGGAGTGGCGACGAGGGTCATGCGGGGCCTCCTTGGCGGTGCGCGATCTGTCGTGCCACACAGCCTAGCGCCCGTACCGGTAGTTGCCGTCATGGCAACCGTTGCCGCATTTGTCGCCCGCTCAAGCGTATGACTGCACCTGGGCCGGGTGCTGGGCATCGGTGAGCTGCACGTCGAAGACGCTGATCAGGTTGCGCATTTTCTCCGCGATCACTTGCGCCCGGTGCCAGGTCAACTCGCCGACCTGTACCTGGATCTGCAGGCTGTCCGCCATTTGCACGGCGCTGAGCTGGCAAGGAATCAGGTACTGCATGGCAAACAGATTGAGCACCCGACACAGCACGTCGGCCTCGATCTCTGCACTCAGGCTGAACTGCACGGTCGTGGTGAGGTTGCCGGCAGCCCAGACATCGGAGCGCGGCGGGGTCAGCAGTTCAAAGGCGGACATGGGCAATCTCCGTGGTGAATGCGAGAAAGTTTCCCACGTCCATCGGGGTATTTCTTGCCTGACTTTGCGATTATTCAAGCTATCTTGAATTACGCAAGTCCAAAAAATCGGAATTGGAGATAGATCTATGCAAAGCCCGCTGGATGCTTACGACCGACGCATTCTAGCGTTGCTGCAAGAAGACGCCACGCTGTCCAGTGCACAGATCGCCGAGCAGGTGGGCTTGTCGCAGTCGCCGTGTTGGCGGCGCATCCAGCGGCTCAAGGAGGAGGGGGTGATCAGGGCCCAGGTGACGCTGCTGGACCGCAAGAAAATCGGCCTGAACACGCAGATATTCGCCGAGGTGAAGCTCAACGCCCACGGCCGCTCGAATTTCACCGAGTTCACGGAAGCGATACGGGGTTTTCCAGAGGTGCTGGAGTGCTACGTGCTGATGGGCAACGTCGATTTTCTACTCCGTATCGTCACGCCGGACATCGAAGCCTACGAGCGCTTCTTCTTCGAGAAGCTGTCGATGGTGCCGGGCATTCAAGAGGTGAATTCGACGGTGGCATTGTCCGAGATCAAGTCGACCACCAGCCTGCCGGTGGATCGGTGACTGGCGAGATCAGCCGCTCCTACAAGTTTACAACACCCTGTAGAAGCGGCTAGCAGCCGCGAAGAGGTCAGAAAAACATCACAAAGCTTACTTGCGAAGCAACAGTTTCCACGCGCGATTCTGGCTCACGGCAATGGCCTGCTGCATCCGCGCATCCAGCACTTCATCGCTGATGTCCAGGCTGGCCAGGGCGTGCAGCTTGTTCAGCTCGCCGAACAGGCGGTCGACTTCCGGTACGTCCAGCACGCCGCGGGCCAGGTGCAGCCAGCTCTGGATACGTTCGATACGCGGCAACTGCTCGGCCAGGTCCTCGGGTTGCTGCTGGTAGCGCGGCAGTTGCAGCGCCGCGCCTTCCTCGGCCAGCAGATGGCCCAACCAGCTTTGCAACTGGGCGCTGCCCTGGCGGTTGCCGCGGTTGTTGCGTTCGACCGTCCACAGACGGCCCATCAGCCAGCGCGAGGTGTTCAGCGAGAACTGGCCCCAGCGCACGTCCAGCAACTCTTCGGCGAACTGTTCGGGTGCGGCCTTGCGCACGTCTTCGTCGTCCTGGCCGGCCTGCACCAGGGGGCGCCAGTCTTCGAGCAGGGCATCGAGGGTGGTGCGCAGCTCGTTGCTGCTGGCACGCGGCGCGGCCTGGCCCAGGCTGCCGACCAGTCCGCGCAACTCGATGAGTTGTTGTACCCAATCCTGCAGCAGGCGCCAGTGGCCGTTGAAGCGGTACTGCTCAGCCAGGCGCTGGCTGTTCGCCAACAGGTGCCAGGCCAGGGCAGCGAAGGCGTCGTCCAGCGTGGTCTCGGCGTTCAATTCGGGGGCGGGCAGGCTCAGGGCGTAGCTGTCCGGATCGCTGAGACGATAGCCGCGCTCGGCCTTGCTGATGTCGCAAGGCATCAGCGGCAGTTTCTCGGCCAGTTCGGCGGCCAGTTCCAGCAAGGCTGCCGGCTCGCCTTCACGCAGTTCCAGTTCCAGTTCGCAGATCTCTTCGGACTGCTTGCCGACGATGACCTTGCCCAGGTCCAGGGCCGCTTCGATCACCACCCGCGCCTTGCCACGGCCCCAGGCGATTTCCGCGCGCTCGCGGACGAAGTCGGTGGTGAATACCGGCTTGATGGTCTTCTTGTCCAGCTCGGCCAGTTGCTCGGGCCAGCATTCACCGTCGAGCTTTTTCAGGTCGAGCTTGGCCTTGGCCAGGTTCCAGTCGTATTCGTTGCGCTGCGACAGCCCGGCCACGCTGCTGCCACGGGTCTTGAGCGTCTGGATGACTTCTTCGCCATCGCGGCGCAGGCGCAGGGCGACCTTGGCCGCTGCCAGTTCGCGTGCAGGCGTGTCGAAGTACTGGTTGAACAGCTCTCGGCGCTCCCAGCCACTTTTGTTGCGCTTTTTCAGCAGGGGATGCTCACGCAGAGCAGCGAGCGTTTCGCGGCTGACGCGCAGTTTGATTTCGGTTTCTTTGGGCATGAGGGGGCAATCCAAGCGCTGGCGGACAACAACGCGCTGATGACTAGATAAGGCCGTGCAGTGTACAGCAGTCGTGCCACGGCGGTTTATTCTTGGCGCTCGATGGCTCTATGATGGGGCTCGTCCCGGGAGGATCGCCATGCCATTGCCGTCCATGCAGGAACAGTTCGCCGCCCTCATTGCGGCGCCTTCGGTCAGTTGCACCCAGCCCAGCCTGGACCAGTCCAACGGCCCGGTCATCGAGCTGCTGGCCAACTGGTTGTCCGAACTGGGGTTTGCCTGCGACATCCAGCAGGTCGAGCCCGGCAAGTTCAACCTGATCGCCACGTTCGGCAGCGGCCCCGGCGGTCTGGTGCTGGCCGGTCACAGCGACACGGTGCCTTACGACGAGGCGCTGTGGAAGACCGACCCGCTCAAGCTCACCGAAGTCGATGGCCGTTGGGTCGGGTTGGGCAGCTGCGACATGAAAGGCTTTTTCGCCCTGGCGATCGAGGCGGTGCGTGACCTGATCGACCAGCCGTTCAAGCAGCCGCTGATCATCCTGGCCACCTGCGACGAAGAAAGCTCGATGTCCGGTGCCAAGGCGCTGGCCGCCGCCGGTCGTCCGCTGGGCCGTGCCGCGGTGATTGGCGAGCCGACCGGGCTCAAGCCGATCCGCCTGCACAAGGGCGTAATGATGGAACGCATCGATATCCTGGGTCGCAGCGGGCACTCGTCCGATCCAAGCCTGGGCCACAGCGCCCTGGAAGCCATGCACGGGGCGATCGGTGAGTTGCTGGACCTGCGTCGGCAATGGCAGCGCGAATACAACAACGCGCAGTTCAGCGTGCCGCAACCGACCCTGAACCTGGGCTGCATCCATGGCGGCGACAACCCCAATCGCATTTGTGGGCAATGCTCGCTGGAGTTCGACCTGCGGCCGCTGCCGGGCATGGACCCCCAGGTGCTGCGCGCTGCGATCCGCAGCAAGCTGGCGCCGCTGGCCGAGCTGCACCAGGTAAAGATCGACTATGCCCCGCTGTTCGCCGAGGTGCCGCCTTTCGAGCAGCGTGCCGACGCCGAGCTGGTCCGCGTGGCCGAGCGCCTGACCGGGCATACGGCGGCGGCCGTGGGTTTCGGTACCGAGGCACCGTACTTCCAGAGCATGGGCTGCGAAACCCTGGTGCTGGGGCCAGGCAATATTGCTTGTGCGCATCAGCCAGGCGAATACCTGGAAATGTCACGTTTGCAGCCTACCGTGCGTCTATTGCGTGAACTGATCGAGCATTACTGCCTCGAATCGGTGATCGCCTAATTCAGGCGTGCCCCCGGGCCGCCTTTCATGCAAGGAGTGCACGCGTGTTGCCAAGCCTGTCACGACGATAACCCTCAGACCGCTGTGCGCCGAATGATGTTTTTCGTCCCACCTTTCTACAGGCTTTTGCAGTTATGCCCGACTACGTGAATTGGCTTCGCCACGCTTCCCCCTACATCAACGCCCACCGTGATTGCACCTTCGTGGTGATGCTGCCCGGCGAGGGCGTTGCCCACCCCAACTTCGGCAATATCGTCCACGACCTGGTGCTGTTGCACAGCATGGGCGTGCGCCTGGTGCTGGTCCACGGATCGCGCCCGCAGATCGAAAGCCGCCTGGCCGCCCGTGGCCTGAGCCCGCACTACCATCGCAACCTGAGGGTCACCGACGCCGCCACGCTGGAATGCGTGATCGATGCGGTGGGCCAGTTGCGGATCGCCATCGAGGCGCGCCTGTCCATGGACATGGCGTCCTCGCCGATGCAGGGCTCGCGGCTGCGCGTGGCAGGCGGCAACCTGGTCACGGCGCGGCCGATCGGGGTGGTAGAGGGCGTCGACTATCACCACACCGGCGAAGTGCGTCGGGTCGATCGCAAGGGCATCAACCGCCTGCTCGACGAACGCTCGATCGTGCTGCTGTCGCCCCTGGGCTACTCGCCCACCGGCGAGATCTTCAACATCGCCTGTGAAGACGTGGCAACGCGGGCCGCCATCGATCTTGCGGCCGACAAGCTGCTGCTGTTCGGTGCCGAGCCGGGGCTGCTCGACGAAACAGGTCACCTGGTGCGTGAGCTGCGTCCGCAGCAGGTACCGGCGCACCTGTTGCGCCTGGGCAACGATTACCAGGGGGAGTTGCTCGATGCGGCCGCCCAGGCGTGCAAGGGGGGTGTCAGCCGTGCGCACATCGTCAGCTACGCCGAAGACGGCGCATTGCTCACCGAGCTGTTTACCCGCAATGGCGGCGGCACCCTGGTGGCGCAGGAGCAGTTCGAGCAAGTACGCGAGGCCAACATCGAAGATGTCGGTGGCTTGCTGGACTTGATCAGCCCGCTGGAAGAGCAGGGCATCCTGGTGCGCCGCTCCCGGGAAGTGCTGGAGCGCGAGATCACCCAGTTCAGCGTGGTCGAGCGTGAAGGCATGATCATCGCCTGCGCCGCGCTGTACCCGATTGCCGACTCCCAGACCGGCGAGCTGGCGTGCCTGGCGGTGAATCCGGAATACCGCCATGGCGGTCGTGGCGACGAGCTGCTCGAGCGCATCGAGGAGCGGGCGCGGGCATTGGGCTTGAACACCTTGTTCGTACTCACCACCCGCACGGCACACTGGTTCCGCGAGCGCGGCTTCGTGCCCAGCGGCGTCGAACGCCTGCCTTCGGCACGTGCCTCGCTGTACAACTACCAGCGTAATTCGAAGATCTTCGAAAAGGCGCTGTAGCGGCGCATCAGGCCGATCGGTGGTGCCTTTTTCGCGGCCGATGACCGCTCCTACGGGAGCTCATGAATACCTGTAGGAGCGGTCCGTGGCCGCGAAGTGCACGACGCGGTGTGTCAGGCCGATCCGTGGCGCCTTTTTCGCGGCCGATGACCGCTCCTACAGGAGTTCATGAATACCTGTAGGAGCGGTCCGTGGCCGCGAAGGATTCAGCGCGGTTAGTTACTGATGGCCAGGATGCTTGCCTGATAGGAACCGACGAACACATCGAAATCCCCCACTTCTTCCGCCTCGAGCGTCGCCTGGGCGGCCAATGAATCGCGGGCCTGTTGTTCGAAGTGCGCCTGGTCCTGGGCGCTCAGGGGCTGTTGCCGGAAGTACTCGGCATGGGCCTGGCTCTGGCTGAAGGAGAACTCGGCGAAGCTCTGTTTCTGCTCGGCCATCTTCGCCAGGACCTGCGCCGACGGCGTCAGCGAAGGGTCGCTGACCTTGGCGCGCTGCGCCGCCATCGCCTGGGCATGCTCATCGACACCCGTGCTGCGATCGAGCAGTGCAGCGACTGCGTTGATACGCTCCAGCAAATCGCCGGCCCATGCCTTGAGCTCCACCGCCTCGCCATTGCGCTGCAACTGCAGGCCCGGTCGACGACCTTCCTTGACCGTGCTGAGGAAATTGTCGGTGCACGCCGCGCATTCGTTGCTGTCGATCTGCGGGCTGCTTTCCAGCGCGCAGAACAGCAGGAACGCATCGAGAAAACGCGACTCGGTCAGGTCGACCCCCGTGGGCACGAACGGGTTGATGTCCAGGCAACGCACTTCGATGTACTGCACGCCACGCGCCATCAAAGCCTGAATCGGGCGCTCGCCGCTGTAGGTCACCCGCTTCGGACGAATGTTGGAGTAATACTCGTTTTCGATCTGCAGGATGTTGGTGTTCAGCTGCACCCATTCGCCATCCTTGTGCGTGCCCACCTGCACATACGGCGGATACGGCGTGGCCACCGCCTTGCGCAGGCTGTCGGTGTAGCTGGCCAGATCGTTGTAGCACGGCGTCAGGCCGGCCTGGGCATTGCTCTGGTAACCCAGGTCGCTCATGCGCAGGCTGGTGGCGTAGGGCAGGTACAGGGTTTGCGCATCCAATTGCTCGAGCTGATGGGCGCGCCCACGCAGGAAGCCGGCATCCAGCGCCGGCGAGGCGCCGAACAGGTACATCAGCAACCAGCTGTAGCGACGGAAGTTGCGGATCAGCGCGATGTACGCGGAAGACTGGTAATCGCGATCGGTACCCACATAACCGTCCGCTTGCTTGAGCACCGGCCACAGCTGCTCGGGCAAGGAAAAATTGTAGTGAATGCCGGCGATGCACTGCATGGTGCGGCCGTAACGCAGGGACAGCCCCTGGCGATAGACGTATTTCAGACGCCCGATGTTCGAGGTGCCGTAATAGGCCAGCGGAATGTCTTCCTCGGCTGGCAGCGGGCAGGGCATGGAGGGGCTCCACAGGTACTCGCTGCCCAGCTTGCTGTACACGAAGCGGTGGATCTGCTCCAGGCTGTGCAGGGTCTGTGCAGGGTCCTCGAGTGCGGGCGTGATGAACTCCAGCAGCGACTCGGAATAGTCCGTGGTGACCTGTTCATTGGTCAGCGCCGACCCCAGCGCCTCGGGGTGCGGCGTCTGCGCCAGACGACCCTCGTGGTTGACGCGCAGGCACTCACGTTCGATGCCATGCAGGCACTGCGCGAGCAGAGAAAGGGTGGCAGGCTCGCCGAGCAGAGTCAGGCGGCGGTTGAGAAATTCGCTCAAGTTGGATTCCTTCACGCGTCAGTCGCCCCGATATGGGGGTGGAGCGGACGGTCTGCAAGGGTGAAGACAAAAAGGAACCGGCGTCGTCGCCTGGTTTCGATCGGGCAAGGTACAGGCCGTACTGCAATCGACACCGCCTGCGCCGTGCCGAAATTACCGCAGAACGACCCCTTCGGGCTAGAGAACCAAGAAAGTACCTTGTGCCTTTGCCATCAGTTTTTCGCCCTGAAGCACCTCGGCCTCGACCACCATGGTGCGTCGGCCGGCGTGCAATACCTGGGCCTTGCAGATCACCTCACCTTCTGACACCGCGCGAAGGTAATTGATCTTGCATTCGAGCGTGACGCTTTGATTATCGAAGCCGTGGGAGGTCGAGCAGGCCAGGCCCATGGCGATGTCGACCAGGCTGAAGATGGCGCCGCCGTGCATCACCTGTCCGCGGTTGCGCAGGTGCTCGGCCATCGGCAACGCCACTTCCGCCACGCCGGCGTCCAGGCGCCGCACCTCGCAGCCGAGGTTTCGAAAGTAGGCGCTTTGAGTCAGGTCGTCGTCGATCTGCATCAGCGTTTCTTCAGCTGTTTGGCGTTGGCGAACAAGGATGCCATGGCACCGTTGGCCGGGGCAGCGGCAGGTTCCTTGACCCGTGCCGGAGCGGCCTGCTGACGCGCCGCGGCACCGGGACGGCTGCCCCGTGCGCCGTCGACTTTCTCGCCAGGCGTATCACCCATGCGCATCGACAGCCCCACGCGTTTGCGTGGAATGTCCACCTCCATCACCTTGACCTTGACCACGTCGCCAGCCTTCACCGCTTCGCGCGGGTCCTTGATGAATTTTTCCGACAAGGCCGAGATGTGGACCAGACCGTCCTGGTGTACACCGATATCGACGAACGCGCCGAAGTTGGTCACGTTGGTGACCACGCCTTCGAGCACCATGCCCAGTTGCAGGTCCTTGAGGTCTTCCACACCGTCCTGGAATTCGGCGGTCTTGAACCCGGGACGAGGGTCGCGGCCTGGCTTGTCCAGTTCCTGGAGGATGTCGGTGACGGTTGGCAGGCCGAAGGTTTCGTCGGTGAATTTCTTCGGGTCCAGGCGCTTGAGAAAGCCGCTGTCGCCGATCAGCGAGCGGATGTCGCGATCGGTACCTGCAGCGATTCGCTGCACCAGCACATAGGCTTCGGGGTGGACGGCCGAGGCGTCCAGGGGATTGTCGCCGTTCATGACGCGCAGGAAGCCGGCCGCCTGTTCGAAAGTCTTTTCACCCAGGCGCGAGACTTTTTTCAGCGCCGCGCGAGTGCGGAACGCACCATGCTCGTCGCGATGCGCGACGATGTTCTGCGCCAGCGTGGCGTTGAGCCCGGAAATGCGCGCCAACAAGGCCACGGAGGCGGTGTTGACGTCCACGCCCACGGCGTTCACGCAGTCCTCGACCACGGCATCCAGGCCGCGCGCCAGCTTGAGCTGCGACACGTCGTGCTGGTACTGGCCCACACCAATGGATTTAGGATCGATCTTCACCAGTTCGGCCAGTGGATCCTGCAGGCGCCGGGCAATCGACACCGCGCCGCGAATCGACACGTCCAGGTCGGGGAACTCGCGCGCCGCCAGCTCCGAGGCCGAATACACCGACGCACCGGCTTCGGACACCATGACCTTGGTCATTTTCAGCCCGGGGTATTTCTTGATCAGCTCGGCGGCCAGCTTGTCGGTCTCGCGGCTGGCGGTGCCGTTGCCGATGGCGATCAGGTCCACGGCATGCTTGGCGCACAGGGCGGCCAGCGTGGCCAGGGTCTGGTCCCACTTGTTGTGCGGCACGTGCGGGTACACCGTGGCGTGATCGAGCAGCTTGCCGGTAGCGTCCACCACGGCCACCTTGCAGCCGGTGCGCAGGCCGGGGTCCAGGCCCAGGGTGGCGCGCGGGCCAGCCGGGGCAGCCAGCAACAGGTCGTGCAGGTTGTGCGCGAAGACGTTGATGGCTTCGCTTTCGGCGTTCTCGCGCAGCTCGCTCAGCAGGTCGGTTTCCAGGTGCGTGTAGAGCTTGACCTTCCAGGTCCAGCGCACCACTTCGCCAAGCCACTTGTCGGCAGCGCGCTGCTGGTTTTTCACGCCGAAACGTTCGCCGATCATCATTTCGCAGGGGTGCAGGGTGCCGGGCAGTTCCTCGCCCACCTTCAGCGACGAACCGAGGATGCCCTCGTTACGCCCGCGGAAAATGGCCAGGGCGCGGTGCGAAGGCATGCTCTTGAGCGGCTCGTCGTGTTCGAAGTAGTCGCGGAACTTGGCGCCTTCCTCTTCCTTGCCGGCCAGTACGCGGGCGCTGAGCACCGCTTCCTGCTTGAGGAAGTCACGCAGCTTGGCCAGCAGCGTGGCGTCTTCGGCGAAGCGTTCCATCAGGATGTACTTGGCGCCTTCCAGCGCGGCCTTGACGTCGAGCACGCCCTTGTCGCCGTCGACGAAGCGAGCCGCTTCGGTTTCCGGGCTCAGCGTCGGGTCGGCGAACAGGCGGTCGGCCAGCTCGCCGAGGCCGGCTTCCAGGGCGATCTGGCCCTTGGTGCGGCGCTTCTGCTTGTACGGCAGGTAGAGGTCTTCCAGGCGCGTCTTGGTCTCGGCTTGCTTGATATCGCGGGCCAGCTCGGGCGTCAGCTTGCCCTGCTCCTCGATGCTGGCAAGGATGCTGACGCGGCGCTCGTCGAGTTCGCGCAGATAGCGCAGCCGCTCTTCGAGATGCCGCAGTTGGGTGTCGTCAAGGCTGCCGGTCACTTCCTTGCGGTAACGAGCGATGAAAGGCACGGTCGAACCTTCATCCAGCAGTGCGACGGCCGCTTCGACCTGTTGAGGGCGGACACCGAGTTCCTCGGCGATGCGGCTGTTTATGCTGATCATGATAACCACCTGAAAAATGATAGGTACAAGGTGCAGTCCGTCGCGGGCCTGGGGAACGGGCACGCTTGGGGCACCGCGGCAGCGAACGCCCTCGGGCAGACGTTGCCTGACTGACGAGCCGCGCAGTATACCCAGCGACTTCGTCTTGGCGCGAACCCGACGCCTGGGCGATGAAGGAATGTGACTGGCGGCCCAGGAAAAATCTGCTAACAATGCACACGGCACGAGCGTCGGCAGCTACGCCATAATGCGCGCCGAGATCAAAGGAGCAACCCATGAGCAGTACCGCACAAGCAGCCGAAGGTGAAAAGATCCTCATCGTTGACGACGATCCGGGATTGAGCAGCCTGCTGGAGCGATTCTTCACCAGCAAAGGCTACCGTGCGCGCGCCGTGCCCAATGTCGAGCAAATGGACCGCCTGCTGGCTCGCGAAGTGTTCCATCTGGTGGTGCTGGACCTGATGCTGCCTGGCGAAGACGGCCTGTCCGCCTGCCGCCGCATGCGTGCCGGCAACAATCAGGTGCCGATCATCATGTTGACCGCCAAGGGTGACGAGCTCAGCCGCATCAAGGGTCTGGAGCTGGGCGCGGACGACTACCTGGCCAAGCCCTTCAACCCCGACGAACTGATGGCCCGGGTCAAGGCCGTGCTGCGCCGCCAGTCGGCACCGGTTCCAGGCGCGCCGGGCAGCGAGGACGAGTCGGTTTCCTTCGGCGACTACGAACTCTCCCTGGCCACCCGCGAGCTCAAGCGCGGCGACGAAGTGCACATGCTCACCACCGGTGAGTTTGCGGTGCTCAAGGCGCTGGTGATGAACGCCCGCCAGCCATTGACCCGTGACAAACTCATGAACCTGGCCCGCGGCCGCGAATGGGACGCCCTGGAGCGCTCCATCGACGTGCAGATCTCCCGGCTACGCCGCATGATCGAGCCCGACCCGTCCAAGCCGCGCTACATTCAAACGGTCTGGGGCGTAGGTTACGTGTTCGTACCCGATGGCAACGCTGCCCGGTAGACTCTTGGGGTTTTTGTAGGAGCGATATCCTGAATCACTCGTTGATTCGGGATTTTCGTCATCCACAATGTCTGCGAGCCTGCTCGCTCCTGCAACCTATGTGATCGCCGTGCAATGAAAACCCCTGTCTGGTTTCCCCAAAGTTTCTTCGCTCGAACCCTCTGGCTGGTGCTGGTCGTGGTCCTGTTCTCCAAGGCCCTGACCCTGGTGTACCTGCTGATGAACGAGGACGTGCTGGTCGATCGTCAGTACAGTCACGGCGTGGCGCTGACCCTGCGCGCCTACTGGGCGGCGGACGAGAACAATCGCGACCAGATCGCCGATGCCGCGGGCCTGATTCGCGTGGTCGGCGGCGGTGTGCCGGAAGGCGAGCAGCACTGGCCCTACAGTGAAATCTACCAGCGCCAGATGCAGGCCGAGCTGGGCGAAGACACCGAAGTGCGACTGCGGGTGCATGCCCCGCCCGCCTTGTGGGTGCGCGCACCGAGCCTGGGCGCCGGTTGGTTGAAGGTACCCCTCTATCCACACCCATTGCGCGGGCAGAAGATCTGGAGCGTGCTGGGCTGGTTCCTGGCGATCGGCCTGCTGTCGACCGCTTCGGCCTGGATTTTCGTGCGTCAGCTCAACCAGCCGCTCAAGCGCCTGGTGTTCGCCGCTCGGCAGCTGGGGCAGGGCCGCAGCGTGCGTCTGCCAGTGAGTGACACGCCCAGCGAGATGACCGAGGTGTACCGCGCCTTCAATCAGATGGCCGAGGATGTCGAACAGGCCGGCCGCGAACGCGAGTTGATGCTGGCCGGGGTGTCCCATGACTTGCGTACGCCGCTGACGCGCTTGCGCCTGTCACTGGAATTGATGACCTCGGATAACGAGTTCACCCCAGACATGGTCCGCGACATCGAGGACATGGACGCGATCCTCGATCAGTTCCTGGCCTTCATCCGTGACGGCCGTGATGAAAGCGTCGAAGTCGTCGACCTTGGGCATCTGGTGCAGGAAGTGGTTGCGCCCTACAACCAGGCCGAGCAGCAGGTGCTGCTGCGTATGGAGCCGATCCCGCCGTTTCCGCTGCGTCGGGTATCCATGAAGCGGCTGCTGAACAACCTGATCGGCAACGCCCTCTACCATGCCGGCAGCGGCGTGGAGGTGGCGGTCAATGTCTCGGGCGACGACAACGCGCCTTATGTCGTGCTCAGCGTGCTGGACCGTGGAGCGGGTATCGATCCGGGTGAACTGGCCGGGATCTTCGACCCGTTCATCCGTGGCGACCGTGCGCGCAGTGGCAAGGGCACCGGGTTGGGTCTGGCGATCGTCAAGCGCATTGCCGCCATGCATGGCGGCAACGTAGAGCTGCGTAATCGTTCGACGGGGGGGCTGGAGGCGCGAGTACGGCTGCCACTGGGCCTGATGTTGCCCAGGGATGCCGTGTAGGGGGTTAACCCTTGCCCTTGGTACGGGTCATGTTCGGGCCGCTGTTTTTCTCGATGTGCTCGATGATCATCCCGGCCACATCCTTGCCGGTGGTCACCTCGATACCTTCCAGGCCGGGCGATGAGTTCACCTCCATCACCAAGGGGCCGTGGTTGGAGCGCAGGATGTCCACGCCGGCAACGCTGAGGCCCATCACCTTGGCGGCGCGAATGGCGGTCATGCGCTCTTCGGGGGTGATCTTGATCAGGCTGGCACTGCCACCGCGGTGCAGGTTGGAGCGAAACTCGCCGGGCTTGGCCTGACGCTTCATCGCCGCAATCACCTTGTCACCGACCACGAAGCAGCGAATGTCGGCGCCGCCGGCTTCCTTGATGTACTCCTGAACCATGATGTCCTGTTTGAGGCCCATGAAGGCCTCGATCACCGACTCGGCGGCGGTGGCTGTTTCGCAAAGCACCACGCCGATGCCCTGGGTGCCTTCGAGCACCTTGATCACCAGCGGGGCGCCATGGACCATGCTGATCAGATCGGGGATGTCGTCCGGCGAGTGGGCGAAGCCGGTGACGGGCAGGCCGATGCCTCGTCGCGACAGCAGTTGCAGGGAGCGCAGCTTGTCCCGCGAGCGGGCGATGGCCACCGATTCGTTGAGCGGAAAGACATCCATCATTTCGAACTGACGCAGCACTGCGCAGCCATAGAACGTGACCGACGCACCGATGCGCGGAATGACCGCATCGAAACCTTGCAGTGGCTTGCCTCGGTAGTGGATCTGCGGTTTGTGACTGGCGATGTTCATATACGCGCGCAGCGTGTCGATCACCACCATTTCATGGCCACGGGCAGTACCGGCTTCGATCAGACGACGAGTGGAATACAGACGCGGATTACGCGACAGCACAGCGATCTTCATGCAACACCTGTGGCAGAGGTAGTAGAGGCCGGGAACACCGGCTTGTCTTGAACGTAGGTGACGCCCGGGTTCACGACCAGTTGGCCGTGGACCAGCGCCTTGGAACCCAGCAGCAGGCGGTAACGCATGGACTTGCGGCAAGCCAGGGTGAATTCGACTGTCCAGACCCGGTCGCCCAGGGCCAGCGTTGTCTTGATCACGTAGCGCGTCTGCGCATGGCCATTGGAGCTCTTGATGGTTTTCATGGCCACCAGCGGTGCTTCGCAGCGTCGGTGGCGCAGTTGTACCACGGTGCCCAGATGAGCGGTGAAACGCACCCATTTCTCGCCGGCACGGGTGAACGGCTCGATGTCCGTGGCGTGCAGGCTGGAGGTGCTGGCGCCGGTATCGATCTTGGCGCGCAGGCCGGCGACTCCCAGGTCGGGCAACGCCACCCACTCGCGCAGACCGATAACGGTCAGATGGTCAAATGTCTTCAAATCGGCAAACCGCAAGAGGTAGGGATGGACCCGTATACGCAAGCTTCAGACCGGCGCGGTCTGGATCAATTCAACCCAGCCCGATGCCGCTTGGCAAGCGTGCGTGCACTGTAATCGTAAAGACCGCCGCTTGCATCCGACAGGCACGGTAGTACAGTTTGATGACGGCATTTCGCGAGGTGAGCCTGTGGCACAGAAGCACAAGCAGGAAGAAGAGGAAAAGGTCCGTCTGGACAAATGGCTGTGGGCCGCGCGCTTCTACAAGACCCGCGCCCTGGCCAAGGAAGCGATCGAAAGCGGCAAGGTGCATTATCGCGGCGAGCGCTGCAAGCCGGGCAAGGAGCCGCATGTAGGCGATGAGTTGCAGATACGCACCGGTTTCGACGAGCGCAGCGTGATCATCGAGGCGCTGTCCATCGTGCGCCGTGGCGCGCCCGAAGCGCAGACGCTGTACCGTGAAACCGAGCAGAGCCAGGCCAAGCGCGAGGCTGCGGCAGCCATGCGCAAGGCGGGCGCGCTGGGCGTGACCACCGACGGCAAGCCTTCGAAGAAGCAGCGTCGGCAGTTGTTCAGTTTTCGTTCGGCAGATTGATGTGGGGCAGTGCCGGCCTCTTCGCGGGCACTGCCCGCTCCCACAGTTCATCCCCTTGTGGGAGCGGGGCGGGCGGCGAGCTCTCTGCCCGCGAAGAGGCCGGGACAGACACCGCGTCACCCTGCGACGATACTCGACCGGCCGATGATTGGCAGCTTCGCCAGCAGCCTGAACAACGGCTCGGTGATCCGTACCAGCCACTGCGAAGTGTGAGCCGCGAAAGGCGTGTAGTAGCCCCAGCCGAGCGCCCAGACGGCCATCAGCACGCCGCCAATGTAGTCGTCCTGCCCCCAGTGGGCGCCCGCCACCAGGCGTGGCAGCATGAATATCAGGGCCAAGACCCAGATGCACAGCCGCTGCACGAGCCTGCGGGTACAGACGCTCATGAACAGCGCCCATATCAGCAGCACCGAAGCATGATCGCCCGGAAAGCTCTGGCTGGAGCGGTCCTTGAGTTCCCAGTGGCGTTCCAGATCCGGGTACCAGTCGCTGAGCAGTACGGGGTTGGCCAGGACCATGCTCGGGCTGTCATGGTCCCAGCCCATTGCGTGTATCCACTTGGAAAACAGCGCACGCACCACCACTAAGAGCAGCAGCACGGCCATGAAGCCAAAAAAGGCCTGGCGAACCTGCCCCGTCTTGAACACCCAATTGCCGCGGATCAGCAACGCCAGCATGATCACGCCGACCACGATGTCGAAGGGTCGCAGGCTGCCCAGGGTCCACACGTAACGCCATGCTGCATTGCTGGCCAGGGGTGCGTTGAGCAGGTGAAACAGCCATTCGTCGAATGCTGTACACAAATGATGGCCAATAGGCCATAACCAGAAGCACAACAGCACGATCGGGATTGAATTGCACAGCAGCAAGCCGCTAACGTTCCACCTGGCTTGGAACAGTGGGGCTTTGTTCATAAGATACCTCTACATCCACAGGGCAGTGAGCGATCAAGCGAGCGCTCTGAAGCGGGCTTTATAAAAGCCGCTACACATTTTGTCACCATTCTCAGATACTGGACTTATGCACGATCTTCCTGAAGCCGATTTCACCCAACGCTTTATTTTCGACGACGCCGATGTACGCGGTGAGGCGGTAGCATTGGAACGCAGCTACGCCGAGGTCCTGGCCAAGCACGACTATCCGCTGCCGGTGCAGCTGCTGCTGGGCGAGTTCATGGCGGCTGCGGCCCTGCTGGTGGGGACGCTCAAGTTCGACGGCTTGCTGATTCTGCAGGCGCGTTCCGAAGGCCCCGTGCCGTTGTTGATGATCGAGTGCTCCAGTGAACGCGAAATCCGCGGCCTGGCGCGCTTCCATGCCGAGCGAATCAGCGCCACCGATGGCCTGCCGGAACTGATGCCCGCCGGTACCCTGGCGATGACCATCGACCCTACCGAAGGTCAGCGCTACCAAGGCATCGTGGATCTGGAAGGCGCCGACCTGTCGGCGAGTTTCTCCAATTATTTCGCCCTCTCCGAACAGCTCGGCACACGCTTCTGGCTCAAGGCCGATGGCCAGCGTGCGCGTGGCTTGTTGCTGCAGCAATTGCCTGCTGCCGTGATCAAGGACGAGGACGATCGCGCCGAAAGCTGGAAGACCGTCACCACCCTGGCAGACACCCTTACGGCCGAAGAACTGTTGGGCCTGGATAACGAAACCGTGCTGTACCGCCTGTACCACGAACAGGCACTGCGGCTTTTCGATGCCCAGCCGATTCGGTTTCGCTGCAGCTGTTCCAGGGAGCGTTCGGCACGAGCGCTTGTCAGTCTTGGGCACGACGATGCACGTGAGTTGCTCAAGGAACACGGCGGTACGGTGGAAATCGACTGCCAGTTCTGCAACCAGCGATATTTGTTTGACGCCACCGACGTCGACCAGCTTTTCAGTGGAGCTGGGGTCGACGCTCCGTCAGATACCCGTCACTGAAGCGATTAGTCTCGCTAAATCCGCAAACATACGCCGGAATAACGCCGTTACCGACAGGAAGACGCTATTTTTTCCAAGCGTTTCTGGCATAATCCGGCCCACTTTTTAGCTGTAGTGGTTGTTGTAAACTTACTACAAAACGTTTGGAGCACTCGGCCCAGAGCCGACGGGGAACCTCATGACGCAAGCCAAGAACGCCGTATACGCCGATCTGACTGTAGATGATCTGGTTAAAGAAGCCTTGAGCCGTGGTGAAGGCGAGCTTGCCGATACCGGTGCTCTGGTGGTGCGTACCGGTCATCGTACCGGTCGTTCGCCAGTCGACCGTTTCATCGTCGAAGAGCCCACCACCCAGGATGCCATTGCTTGGGGCCCGATCAACCGCAAATTCCCGGCCGACAAGTTCGATGCCCTGTGGGATCGCGTCGAAGCCTATCTGGGCGAGCGTGAGCGGTTCGTTTCCCACGTTCATGTAGGCTCCGATCCGGCGCACTACCTGCCGGTCAAGATGACTACCCAGACCGCCTGGCACAACCTGTTCGGCCGCTGCCTGTTCATCAACCCGGAGCAATACAACGCCGGTGGCAAGGATGAATGGCAGGTGCTCAACGCGCCCGAGTTCGAGTGCGTGCCAGAGCGTGACGGCACCAACTCCGACGGTACCGTGATCATCAATTTCGCGGCCCGCAAGGTGCTGATCGCAGGCATGCGCTATGCCGGCGAGATGAAGAAAGCGATGTTCTCGGTGCAAAACTTCCTGCTGCCGGCCGCCGACGTGCTGCCGATGCACTGCGCCGCGAACATGGGCGAAGACGGCGACGTCACCTTGTTCTTCGGCCTGTCGGGCACCGGCAAGACCACCCTGTCGGCCGATGAAAGCCGTTACCTGATCGGTGACGACGAGCACGGTTGGGGTGTGGGCGTGGTGTTCAACATCGAAGGCGGTTGCTACGCCAAGTGCATCGACCTGTCCGAGAAGAACGAGCCGGTCATCTGGAAAGCCATTCAGCATGGCGCCGTGCTGGAAAACGTCGTGCTCGATGCCGACAAGAAAGCTGACTACGCCGATGACAGCCTGACCCAGAACAGCCGTGCCGCGTACCCGCGCGAACTGATCGAGAAGCGCGCACCGAAGAACCTGGGTGGCGAGCCCAATGCCGTGATCTTCCTGACCTGCGACCTGACCGGCGTGCTGCCGCCAGTGTCCATCCTCAGCGAAGAGCAGGCGGCCTATCACTTCCTGTCCGGCTACACCGCGCTGGTGGGTTCGACCGAGATGGGTTCGGGCAGTGGCATCAAGTCGACCTTCTCGACCTGCTTCGGCGCACCGTTCTTCCCACGTCCGGCAGGCGAGTACGCCGAACTGCTGATCAAGCGTATCCGTGGCTTCGGCTCCAAGGTCTACCTGGTCAACACTGGCTGGACCGGTGGCGGCTACGGCGTCGGCAAGCGCTTCAACATCCCCACCACTCGTGGCGTGATTGCAGCGATCCAGAGCGGCGCCCTGATCGGCACCGAGACCGAGCACCTGGACATCGTCAACCTGGACGTGCCAAAGGTCGTCCCAGGCGTCGATACCAACCTGCTCAACCCACGCAACACCTGGGCTGATCCAGCCGCCTACGACGAAGCGGCCAAGGGCCTGGCTTCGCTGTTCATCGAGAACTTCAAGAAGTTCGACGTGAGCGACTCGATCAAGGCCGCTGGTCCGCAGTTGTAAGCAGCGGCTGGTGAAAGAAACCGCCCCTTGTGGGCGGTTTTTTCGTTTCTGTGTGTTCGATTTTCGCAGGATCAACACGACATCGTTGGCGACAAGATGCCCATCCACCTAGCGAAAACGCGGTGTATTCTTGCTGACGTCAACTGATCAAGATGGAGGCGAGCATGTCCCCAATGTCATTTCCCATACCTGATGATATGGCTGAGTCCTTGTCGCGTCTTGCGCGTGATACGGGGCATAGCGAATCGTTTTTAGTGCTTCAAGCCATGCGCGAATACTTGCAGCGTGAAAGTTGGCAGATAGAAGAGATCAAGGACAGCCTTCGTGAACTGGAAGCAGGCAATGTTGCAAGCGCTGAAGAAGTAAGCGCCTTGTGGAAAAAATGGGGCAATAGTGCGAACTGAGTGGCTGACCAAAGCCCTCAGGGCTCTTGATCATGAAGCCAGTTACATCGCCGAGGGCAGTGAGTTGGCGGCGAGCCGATTCGTGTCCGAAGTGCGGGAAGGCGTTGAGCGTCTCTCCGAGTTCCCAAGGCTGGGCCGCAAAGGTCGTGTAGAAGGAACGCGCGAGTGGATAATGCCCGGCTGGCCCTATGTGATTCCCTATCGAATTGAAGGCGATCGACTGATCGTTCTGCATATCTTCCACACACGGCGGGCACCGCCGGGCAGCTGGTAGCGGCTCAGCCGTCGCGCACGGGTTGGGTTATCTTTCCGAGGGGATGGAGTCGGATTAAAGGCAGGAAGATGCACGACACTGCGTGGGCGGTAGATACCCCGCCGCCCACTCCTACAAAGAAGGCTTTGCTCTAATAGAGAAGACTCAGCGATCGCGCCAGTGCTTGTTGTGGCCGACATGGCGGCCGCGGTCGCGGTGTTTTGATTTGCCGCGGTTGTCGTGACCGCGATAGCGGCGATCGTCACGGTCGTCGCGGTCGGCAGAGGTGCCCATGTAGTTGCCCAGCGCACCGCCGGCGCCGCCGCCGGTTGCGGCACCCACCAGGCCACCGGTGCTGCCGCCTACGTTGCGGCCCACTACGTTGCCGCCCGCAGCGCCCAAGGCGCCACCAATCGCGGCCTGGCCACGGTTGCGCTTGTCGGCGCCGACTGCGCTGCCGGCCGCACCGCCCAGGCCTGCGCCAATGGTCGAGCCGGTGCTGCCGCCCAGTTGCTGGCCGACCACCGCGCCCAGTACCCCACCCAATGCGCCCCCTACACCGGCTTCGGTGTTGCTGCCCGCAGAGGCAGCGCCTGTCACCAGGCCAAGGGTCAACAAAAGTATCGAGGGAAATTTCATCGATCAGATCTCAGAGGGATGACGGCGCGACTTTGCTATGCGATCGGTCGTCCGACAAGCGCGATGTGATGGAAAGCGCGATGGGTACGCAGTTCTGAGATTCTGAAGTTTCATGGGGAAACTTTGAGTGGGGAGGGTGGTCGCAGGTACTTGCGGAGTGGCGTCTTTTGGTTGAGATCAAGATCGAGATCAAGAGATACGCGGCTTGCGCCGCTGCTACAGGAGTGGTGTGATCCCTGTAGCAGCGGCGCAAGCCGCGTTGATGAACAAACGCCCTTCTCTGCGTGAGCGTCAGGCGATGCGGGCGCTTGGGGCAGGCTGCTCCAGGCGAATGGCAACGAACTTGGAGGTTGGCGTGCTGCTGCCTTCGCCCACGCTTTCCAGCGGCACCAGCGGGTTGACCTCGGGGTAGTACGCTGCTGCCTGGCCGGCTGGAATGTCGAATGCCAGCAAGGTGAAGCCCTTCACGCGGCGCTCGCGGCCATCTTCCCAGAGTGATACCAGATCGGCTTTCTGACCCGGGCGGAAGCCCAGGCGAATGATGTCGGCTTCATTGGCGAACAACACGTCACGCTGGCCGCGCACGCCGCGGTAGCGGTCGTCCAGGCCATAAATCGTGGTGTTGTACTGATCATGGGAGCGCATCGACTGCATGATCAGGTCCGGCACCTGGCCAGTGGCGCGCACCCGCTCGTCGATCAGGTCCGAGGGCAGGCGGTTGGGCTTGAAGTTGGCACGTCCGGTGGGCGTATTCCAGCGACGTGCGCCGGCGCTGTTGCCCAGGTAGAACCCGCCAGGGTGCTTGAGACGCTCGTTGAAATCCTTGAAACCGGGCAGGGTGTCGGCAATCAGGTCACGGATACGGTCGTAGTCGCCGATCAGCCAGTTCCAGTCCACCGGCTGCGCGCCCAGGGTTGCGGCGGCGATGCCGGCAACGATGGCCGGTTCGGAGCGCATCTGCTTGGACAGCGGCTGCAGCTGGCCGTTGGAGGCGTGCACCATGCTGAACGAGTCTTCCACGGTGACTGCCTGCGGGCCCTCGCTCTGCTGGTCGATATCGGTGCGGCCCAGGCATGGCAAAATCAATGCCTGCTTGCCGTGCATCAGGTGGCTGCGGTTGAGCTTGGTGCTGATCTGCACCGTCAGCTCGCAGTTGCGCAGCGCCTGCGCCGTGCGCGTGCTGTCCGGCGTGGCCTGGGCAAAGTTGCCGCCCAGGGCAATGAAGACCTTGGCCCGACCTTCGGCCATGGCATGGATGGCTTCCACAACGTTGTGGCCGTTGCTGCGCGGCACATCGAAACCGAAGCGCTTTTCCAGAGCATCGAGCAGGAACGCCGGAGGGCGTTCGTTGATACCCATGGTGCGGTCGCCCTGCACGTTGCTGTGACCACGGACCGGGCACAGGCCGGCGCCCGGACGGCCAATGTTGCCGCGCAGCAGCATCAGGTTGGAGATTTCCTGGATGGTCGGCACCGAGTGACGGTGCTGGGTAATGCCCATGGCCCAGCACATGATGACGTTCTTGCCCTTGAGGTACATGCGTGCAGCCAGCTCGATGTCGTCCAGCGGCAGGCCGGACTGCTCAACGATGTGCTCCCAGGACGTGTCATCGATCGCGGCCAGGTATTCGAGCACGGTAGCGGTGTGCTCGTTGAGGAAGTCGTGGTCGAACACCGACGGCGCGTTATTGGCCTGGGCCTCGCGCTCCCATTGCAGCAGGAACTTGGCCATGCCGCGCATCATCGCCATGTCGCCGCCCAGGGCCGGACGGAAGTACGCGGTGTTGGTGGGACGGTCACCGTTGGTGAGCATCTCGATCGGGTGCTGCGGGTGCTGGAAGCGTTCCAGGCCACGCTCCTTGAGCGGGTTGATGCAGACCACCTGCGCGCCGCGCTGGACCGCTTCGCGCAGCGGTTCGAGCATACGCGGATGGTTGGTGCCGGGGTTCTGGCCCCAGACGAAGATGGCGTCGGCATGCTCGAAGTCTTCGAACGTCACCGTTCCCTTGCCTACCCCGACGCTCTGCGACAGCGCCACGCCACTGGCTTCGTGGCACATGTTCGAGCAATCGGGAAAGTTGTTGGTGCCGTAGGCGCGCACGAACAGCTGGTACAGGTAGGCCGCTTCGTTGCTGGCCCGGCCCGAGGTGTAGAATTCGGCCTGGTTGGGGCTTTCAAGGTTGAGCAGATGCTTGGCGACCAGCGCGTAGGCGTCGTCCCAGGCAATCGGGACATAGCGGTCGCTGGTGGCGTTGTAGACCATTGGCTCGGTCAAGCGGCCCTGGTATTCGAGCCAGTAGTCGCTTTGCTCGAGCAGCGAGGTCACGCTGTGCTTGGCGAAGAACGCCGGGTCGACACGGCGCTTGGTCGCTTCCCAGTTCACCGCCTTGGCGCCGTTCTCGCAGAATTTCACCATGCCGCTTTCCGGCGAATCGCCCCAGGCGCAACCCGGGCAATCGAAGCCGCCGTTCTGGTTGGTCTTAAGCATGGTGCGGATGTTCTTCAGCGCATTGTCGCTGCTCAGCCAGAACTGCGTCACGCTGATCAGTGCGCCCCAGCCGCCGGCAGCGCCCTTGTAGGGCTTGTAGCGGGGAACAGGGGTCTTGTCGGCTTGATTGTGAATGCTCACGCTTGATTCTCCAACGCAGGGCTATAGACCCGCGGCGCGCTGTGCTGCGGCAGGTGAATGAGGTTCAGGTTATGCCGGCGTGCCCATTGCAGGGCCAGGCCGGTGGGCGACGACAGGCTGACCAGGGTCTGGATGCCGGCGCGCAGTACTTTTTGAATGAGTTCCAGACTGCAGCGGCTGGTGACGATGGCCAGGCCGCCAGTGCTGTCGATGTCCTGCCGCACCAGGGCGCCGATCACTTTGTCGAGGGCGTTGTGGCGGCCAATGTCTTCGCGGCCCAGCAGCAGGGTGCCGGTGGCGTCCATGAACAGCGCCGCGTGCACCGCGCCGCTGCGCTGGCCCAGGGGCTGGAACGCGCCGATGCGTTGGCGCAGGCCTTCGAGCCACTGCGCTGGCGGCAAGGACGCACCGGGCAACACCGCCAATTCGGGCAGCGCCTGCTCCACGGCCTCGACGCCGCACAACCCGCATCCGCTGCTGCCGGCCAGTTGCCGACGCTGGGTCTTGAGGTTCCAGAAGGCGCGGTTGGCGATCTGCACCTCGGCGTGACGTGCCGAGCCTTCGCCGCTGAGCTTGATGTCGTAGATTTCATCGGCGCCGGCCACGATACCGCTGCCGATGCTGAAGCCGGTGACGAAGTCTTCAAGATCGGTGGGCGTGACCAGCATCACCGCCTGGCTGATGCCGTTGTAGGCAATCGCCAGCGCCACTTCTTCAGCGAGCGGTGTGCTGCCGGGCTCGTCCAGGCTCAAGCTGCAATAACTGTAGGTCTGGCTGGCTGTAGGGCTGGCAATGGAGCTGGCGAGGGGTGCAACCGAGGAAGAAACGGGCACCGCGCGGGCCGGGTGCTTGGCGTTCATGGGAATGGACCGGCAATGAATTCAGCCTTCAGCCTAGGCGCAGGATTGCCCAGCGTCTAATCGCTATTACCGATGCGACGATAGACCGCATTGATCATGGCGTGTCAAAGAGCTTGAAGCAGGCTTCGGCCAGCGCGGAGCGTGGCGCCGCACGACGCATGATCAGCCCCAGTGGCGCCAGGGTATGGGCGTCTGCGATGGGTTGCAGGCGCAAGTGCTCGGTCAGACCTTCGAGCCCGCTGTCCAGCGGCATGATTGCGCAGCACAGGCCACCATGGACGGCCTGGATCAACTGATGGACGGCATCGGTCTGCAGCAGGGGTTGCGGTGCAAGCCCGCGCGAGTGGAAATTATGGTCGATGGATTGGCGAAAGTGCATGCCAGCGGTAAGCATGCCCAAGGGCAGTTCGGTGAGGGCTCCCCAGCTCAGCGCTTGCTCGCCGAAATCGTAGTGGCGCTGATCGAACAACAGGCCCATGCGCGTTTCACCCAGCGCCCGCGATTCGAAGCGTTCTTGGTCCAACCGTTCGAGAAACGAGACGCCCAGGTCGATGCGGTTGCTCGCTAGTTGTTCGAGGATCTGCTCGGAGCTGAGCGAGCTGAGTTCGAAGCGCAGGTTGGGGTGCTCGCCGTGCAGGGTGTGCAGCAACGGCACCGGGTCGAAACTGGACAGCGGCACCACGCCCAGGCGCAGGGTGCCGACCAGATGCCCGCGGCACGCCGCCGCCTCGGCCTGCAGGCCGTCGTAGGCGGCCAGTACCGTGCGCGCCCAGGCCAGCACGCGCTCCCCAGGTGCGGTGAAACCCTCGAAGCGCTGGCCGCGCTTGACGAGGGGCAGTTCGAGCTCTTCTTCAAGGTTGCGCAGACGCATCGAAAGGGTCGGCTGGGTGATGTGGCACCGCGCTGCGGCCTGGCCGAAGTGACGGGTTTCATCCAACGCGATGAGGAATTTGAGTTGCTTGATGTCCATGCTCGCTCCTGGGTTGGCGATGCGCAGTATAGCGACACGCCCTTGCGCTAGGTCGTGGGCGAGCCGGACGGCTCACAGGCCCGCAATGAGGTCGCGATAGTCACCTACCGCCGCGAACTCTTCGGTGTCCTTGGCGCCCTTGCGGCTGTCGGGCTCGCTGACCGCCAGCAGGTGCCTGATTCCGTAGACCTGGGCGCTGCGCAGCACGGGCAGGGTGTCGTCGATGAACAGGCTGCGCGCCGGGTCGAAGCCGATGTCGGCCTGCAGGGCGTCCCAGAACTGCGGGTTTTCCTTGGGGTAGCCGTAGTCGTGGGAGCTGATCAGCCGTTCGAAGTAGGGCGCTAGTTCGATGCGTTCCAGCTTCAGCGACAGCGAGTCGCGGTGCGCGTTGGTGATCATGATCACCCGCTTGCCGGCCTGTTTGATCGCGGCCAGGAACGTGTCGGCGTCGGGTCGCAGGGCGATCAAATCGGCGGTTTCGCGTTTGAGCTCGCGCACCGGGATGTTCAGCTCGCGGGTCCAGAAATCCAGGCAGTACCAGTTCAGCTTGCCGGCGTTGTCGCTGAACAGCGGTTGCAGCTCCAGCTGCGCCATGGCCAGGCTGACCCCGTGCAGTTGAGCATAGCGTTGCGGCAGATGTTCGAGCCAGAAGTGGTTGTCGTAGTGCAGGTCCAGCAGCGTGCCGTCCATGTCCAGCAGGACGGTGTCGATGGTGTTCCAGGCGAGGGAAGGCATAGCGAAGATTCTCGGGCAGTGGTGGATCAAGGGTGGCCTGCCGCAGGCCAAGCCACGGTATAGTAACCCGTTCACGTCCAGGAGCTGCCCGATGCGCCAGAAACCCGAAGTCCTTGCCCGCGAAATCGTCGCCAGTAGTCGCCTGTTCCGCGTCGAAGAAGTGCAACTGCGCTTCTCCAATGGCGTGGAGCGTACCTACGAGCGTCTGGTGGGTCGCGGCAATGGTTATGGCGCGGTGATGATCGTGGCCATGGCCGATGCCGAGCATGCGCTGCTGGTCGAGGAGTACTGCGGCGGGACCGACGCTTATGAACTGTCGCTGCCCAAGGGCTTGATCGAGCCTGGCGAAGACGTGCTGGCCGCCGCCGATCGCGAGCTCAAGGAAGAGGCCGGGTTCGGCGCCCGTGAACTGGAGCATCTCACCGAACTGTCGCTGTCACCGGGGTACATGAGCCAGAAGATTCAGGTGGTGCTGGCGCAGGGGCTGTACGAAGAGCGGCTCGAGGGCGACGAGCCGGAGCCGATGCGTGTCGAACGGGTCAACCTGCGCGACCTGTCCAGCCTGGCCCAGCATCCGCAGTTTTCCGAAGGCCGCGCATTGGCCGCCCTGTACCTGGCGCGCGACCTGTTGATCCAGCGCGGAGCGTTCAGCCTGTGAGCGACGTCGAACGTCTGTTGCCCGAAGTCGTGGCGCTGGCTCATCGGGCTGGCGCGGCAATCCTGCCGTTCTGGCGGGCCGATGTGCAGGTCATGGCCAAGGCCGACGAGTCGCCGGTGACTGCAGCCGATCTCGCGGCGCATCAGGTCATCGTCGAGGGCCTGACCGCGCTGGCGCCCGACATTCCGATCCTGTCCGAAGAAGATGCCGACATCGCGCTGGCCGTGCGCGAGCAATGGACCCGCTGGTGGCTGGTGGACCCGCTGGACGGCACCAAGGAGTTCATCAACGGCAGCGAAGAATTCACCGTCAACATCGCGCTGATCGAGCGCGGGCAGGTGGTGTTCGGTGTAGTGACCGTGCCGACCACGGGCAGCGCCTACTATGGCGGTGCCGGGCTCGGCGCATGGCATGCTGCGGCCGGGCAGCCGGCCGAGCCGATCAGCGTGCGCCAGGTTCCGGCGCCGGGCAGCGCGTTTACCGTGGTCGCCAGCCGTCGCCATTCCAGCCCCGCGCAGGAGCACCTGCTGGCCGGACTGAGTGCCGTGGTGGGTCCACTGGATTTGGTCAGCGTGGGCAGTTCGCTGAAATTCTGCCTGCTGGCCGAAGGCGCTGCCGACTGCTATCCACGCCTGGCGCCGACCTCGCAGTGGGACACCGCTGCGGCCCAGGGCGTGCTCGAAGGCGCGGGCGGCGAAGTGCTGCAGATCGACGGGCAGCCGTTCGTCTATCCCGCCCGCCCGTCGTTGCTCAATCCGTCGTTCCTGGCGCTGCCTCGCAATGTGCCGTGGCGTGAGCCACTGGTTGCGCTGGCGCATCCGTAGACCTTACTGGCAGTCTTCGACCCTCATCGGCAAGCCTGCCGCTCGAGGGCCGGGCTTCACTCAGGCTCATCACCCCCGCCAAAGCTGAGGCCGTGTTTGCGCAGTTTGTCGTGCAGGGTCTTGCGTGGAATGCCCAAGGCTTCGGCGAGGCTGCGCACGGATGTGTGCGAGCGGCTCATCTCGGCTGCGATCAAGGCGCGCTCGAAATGCTCCACTTGCTCGCTGAGTCCGCCAACGACCGTACGGGCCATTTCCACCGGGCCCGGCTCGCTGTTATCCAGTGCCAGTTCCAGGCCCAGGGCGAAGCGCTCGGCGGCGTTTTGCAGTTCGCGCACGTTGCCCGGCCAGCTGTGCCGCAACAGCAACGCGCGCTGCGCTGCAGAGAGTTCGTTGGCCAGCACGCCATGGCGCTCGGCTGCGGCATCGGCGTAGTACTGGAACAGCATCAGCACGTCTTCGCCGCGCTCGCGCAAGGGCGGGATGCGCAGCGAGGCGACATTGAGGCGGTAATACAGGTCGGCGCGGAAGCGCCCCTGGTCGGCGGCCTGGCGCAGGTCTTCCTTGGTTGCGGCAATCACGCGGATATCCAGGCGGATCTGCTGGTTGCCACCCAAGCGCTCGACCACCCGTTCCTGTAGCAGGCGCAGCAGCTTGACCTGCACGTCCATGCTCATGCTTTCGATTTCATCGAGGAACAGCGTGCCGCCATTGGCGAACTCGAACTTGCCGATGCGGCGCTTCTGCGCGCCGGTGAAGGCGCCGGGCTCATGGCCGAACAGCTCGCTTTCCACCACCGATTCGGCGAGGGCGCCAGCGTTGATCGCCACGAACGGGCCGCTGCGGCGGCTGGACAGATCGTGCAGGGCGCGCGCCACGACTTCCTTGCCGGCCCCGGTTTCGCCCAGGATCAGCACGTCGGCGCGGGTCCCGGCCAGCGCGCCGATCTGCTCGCGCAGGCGGGCCATGGAGCCCGATTGGCCCACCAGGCGCGTGCTCAGTTGCTGGCGATCGCTGAGTGCCATGCGCAGGCTGCGGTTGTCCAGCACCAGGCGGCGCACGGCCAGGCCGCGGCGCACGCTGTCGAGCAGCGCATCGCTGGCGAAGGGTTTCTCGAGAAAATCGTAGGCGCCGGCGCGCATGGCCTGCACGGCCAGCGGTACGTCGCCGTGGCCGGTGATCAGCAACACCGGCAGCTCGCTGTCGCGGGCGTGCAGTTGTTCGAGCAGTTGCAGTCCGTCGATGCCCGGCATGCGGATGTCGCTGACCACCACCCCAGGCCAGTCGCGCTCGATGCGCGCGGACAGGCCCTGGGCGTCGGCCAGGGCCAGCACTTTCAAGCCGGCGAGGTCCAGGGTCTGGCTCAAGGCCTGGCGCAGATGGGGATCGTCGTCGATCAGCACGACCTGGATCTTGCTGTCGATGGCGTTGTCGCTGGTCATGCCGATGGGTCCTCGGGAGCTTGCAGGCTGACGCCCGGCTCTCCGGCGCGCAAACGCAGGATCAGCAGGGCACCGCCTTGGGGATGGTTGGACAGCAGCAGTTCGCCGCCCAGTGCGCGCATCAGCGTATCGCAGATCGCCAGGCCCAGGCCCAGGCCTTGGGTGCGTGTCTTGGTGGTGAAGAACGGTTCGCGGGCGCGGGCCATGGCTTCGCTGGTGAAACCGGGGCCGTTGTCGCGGATGCGCAGTTCCACACCGTCGGCCGTCTGTTCCGCGCTCAGCCACAGGCAGCGTGGATTGGCCTTTTCGGTCAGGGCATCGAGGGCGTTGGCCAGCAGGTTGCCGAGCACCTGGCGCAGCCGGGTTTCACCGGCCTGGACCCAGAGCGGCGCGTCGGGCAAGTCGCGGATCAGCTCGACGGCCATGGCTCGGCGACGCTTGGCGAGCAGTGCCAGAGCATCATCGAGGGCCGGTTGCAGGGCGACGCTTTCCAGGGCGTGGCGGTCGCGCCGGGCGAACGCGCGCAGGTGAGCGATGATCGACGCCATGCGGCCGGTCAGTTCGCTGATCAGCTTGAGGTTACCCCGCGCATCCTCGATGCGCTCGTGGTCGAGCAGCACCTCGGTGTTCTCGGCGTAGCTGCGAATGGCCGCCAGGGGCTGGTTGAGCTCGTGGCTGATGCTGGCCGACATGGTGCCCAGTGCCGACAGCTTGCCGGCCTGCACCAGTTCGTCCTGGGCACGCACCAGCTCCTGCTGGGCCTGTTCGCGCTCGAGCACTTCCTGGCGCAGCTTGCTGTTGAGCCCTTCCAGCGCGCTGGTGCGCTCCACTACACGGGTTTCCAGCTCGTGACGGGTGCGCCCTTCGAATTCGATGCGCTGCAGGTAGTGACGACGGCGCTGCATCATCAGCCCGAGCAGCAGCATCAAGGCCAGGAGCAAGGCGCCGCCCACGGCGACGACAGTGCGTACCGGGCGATCGAGCAAGGTCTTGGGAGCGAGGATGCTGACGTTCCAGCCGGTTTCGGCGATGGTCCGCGTCTGCGTGAGCCAGGCGTCGGCGTCCAGGTTCAGCGGCTGCGGGTCGCGGGTAGGGTAGGGCAGGATCGAGACGATGGCCTGGCGCTCGTTGTCGCTGAGCGGGCGTGTGGCCCGGAAGCGCCATTCGGGGCGCGAGGTGAGGATGACCACGCCGTTGTGGTCGGTGAGCAACAGCTGTTCGGGCGTTTTCCCCCACAGGGTTTCGGTGTGGTCGAGGTCGACCTTCACCACCAGCACGCCGATGACCTTGTCCTGGTCGTGCACGGCGGCGGCGAAGAAGTAGCCGCGCTTGGCCGACGTGGTGCCCAGCCCGAAGAAACGTCCCAGGCGCCCGGCCACGGCATCGCTGTAGTAGGGGCGGAAAGCGAAGTTGCGGCCAACGAAGCTGTCGCGCTGCTCCCAGTTGGAGGCGGCCAGGGTATTGCCGTCGGCGTCCAGCAGGTACATGACTTCGGCACCGGTCTGTTCGCGAATGTCCTTGAGCAGGTGATTGGCGTCGAGGATCGCCTGGGCGTCGCGAGGGGCGGCCAGCAAGGCGCGCAGCGCCGGCAGGTCACCGAGGATCTGCGGCAGGGTTTCGTAGCGGTGCAGGGTGCCCAGCAGGTTGGCGACGTAGAGGTCCAGCGTCTGCCGATTCTGGCTGACCAGTTCGCTTTTGTAATAGCGCTCGGCCAGATGTTCCAGCGGCCACAACAATGGCGCCAGGCACAGGGCCAGGATCGCCAGGCTGCGCCAGCGGGGTCTGCGAGTGATGGAGGCTCTGGGGGTCATAGGACAACACGCCGGGATAGACCGGCGTATTATGCGCCAGGCAAATGCCGCGAAGCACTGTTGGCATGCATCGCGACGTTACCTGGGGCCGATCACGGGAACACGTCGGCCTCTTCCAGGCGCTTGCCTGCCAGGTCCTTGGCCGACAGCGACGGTGCTGCGTCCAACTGCCAGTCGATCGCCAACTGCTCGTCATCCCAGGCAATGCTGCGCTCGGAGGACGGGTCGTAGTAGTCGGTGGTCTTGTAGAGGAACTCGGCGTACTCGCTCTGGACCACGAAACCATGGGCGAAGCCTGGCGGAATCCACAACTGGCGGTTGTTCTGTGCGGACAGCTCCACGGCCACCCACTTGCCGAAGTTGGGCGAGCTGCGGCGGATGTCCACTGCCACGTCGAGCACTTGCCCGGCGACCACGCGAACCAGCTTGCCCTGGGCATGCTGCACTTGGTAGTGCAGCCCGCGCAGCACGCCACGGGCGGAGCGCGAATGGTTGTCCTGGACGAACGACAGCGTTACGCCGGTGGCTTCCTGGAAAGCCTTGGCATTGAAGCTTTCGTAGAAGAAGCCGCGCTCGTCACCGAAAACCTTCGGCTCGATGATCAAGACATCGGGCAGTTCGGTAGCGATCACGTTCATCGGGTTTCTCCGGCCAGCGAGTACAGGTACTGACCGTAGCCGGTCTTGCCGAAGTACTTGGCGCGCACCAGCAGCTGTTCGCGATCGATCCAGTGGTTCTGGTAGGCGATTTCTTCCAGGCACGCCACTTTCAGGCCCTGGCGGTGTTCGATGGTCTGCACGTACTGCGAGGCATCGAGCAGGCTGTCGTGGGTACCGGTGTCGAGCCAGGCGAAGCCGCGGCCGAAGCGCTCGACGCGCAGGTCGCCGCGTTCCAGGTAGGCGTTGTTGACGTCGGTGATTTCCAGCTCGCCACGGGGCGAAGGCTTGACTTCCTTGGCGATGCGCACCACGTCGTTGTCGTAGAAATACAGACCGGTGACCGCATAGCTGGACTTCGGCTCGGTCGGCTTCTCTTCGATGGACAGTGCACGACCGTCCTGGTCGAACTCGACCACGCCGAAACGCTCGGGATCCTTGACCCAGTAACCGAACACCGTGGCGCCGGCAGGGTGTGCCGAGGCGCGCTTGAGCTGGTCGCTGAAGTGCTGGCCGTGGAAGATGTTGTCGCCCAGGATCAGGCACACCGGGTCTTCGCCGATGAATTCCTCACCGATCAGGAACGCCTGGGCCAGGCCGTCCGGCGCCGGCTGTTCGGCGAACTGGATGTTGATTCCGAACTGGCTGCCGTCACCCAGCAACTGGCGGTATTGCGGCAGGTCCTGGGGGGTGGAGATCAGCAGGATCTCGCGGATGCCGGCCAGCATCAGTACCGAGATCGGGTAGTAGATCATCGGCTTGTCGTAGATGGGCAGCAATTGCTTGGAAACACCCAGGGTAATAGGGTGCAGGCGGGTGCCGGAGCCCCCGGCCAGAACGATACCTTTCATCATGCGATCAAATCCTTAGGTTCGGTGAAGCCCAGGCGTTCACCTTGATAACTGCCATCCTGTACACGACGGCACCATTGAAGATTGTCCAGATACCACTGCACGGTCTTGCGCAGGCCGGTCTGGAAGGTTTCCTGCGGCACCCAGCCCAGTTCGCGCTCGATCTTGCTGGCGTCGATGGCGTAGCGCACATCGTGGCCGGGACGGTCCTTGACGAAGGTGATCAGGTCGGCATAGTGGGCCACGCCGTTCGGGCGCTGGGGCGCCAATTCGTCGAGCAGGCCGCAGATGCTGCGCACCACGTCGATGTTCTTCTGTTCGTTGTGGCCGCCGATGTTGTAGGTCTCGCCGACCACGCCTTCGGTGACGACCTTGAACAGGGCGCGGGCGTGGTCTTCGACGTACAGCCAGTCACGCACCTGCATGCCATTGCCGTACACCGGCAGCGGCTTGCCGGCCAGGGCGTTGAGAATCACCAGCGGAATGAGCTTCTCCGGGAAGTGATACGGGCCGTAGTTGTTCGAGCAGTTGGTGATCAGCACCGGCAGGCCGTAGGTGCGCTGCCAGGCACGCACCAGGTGGTCGGAGGCCGCCTTGCTGGCCGAGTACGGCGAGCTTGGCGCGTATGGCGTGGTTTCGGTGAACAGGTCGTCGACGCCGTGCAGGTCGCCGTAGACTTCGTCGGTGGAAATATGGTGGAAGCGGAAGGCTTCGCGTTCCGCCGCCGGCAGCTGCTGCCAGTAGCCACGGGTGGCTTCGAGCAGGGCATAGGTGCCGACCACGTTGGTCTGGATGAACTCGCCTGGGCCATCGATGGAGCGGTCGACGTGGGATTCGGCGGCCAGGTGCATGATCGCGTGGGGCTGGAAACGCGCCAGCACGGCGGCGACAGCTGCCTGGTCGGCGATGTCGGCCTGGACGAATTCGTAACGGCTGTCGCTGGCGATTTCGGCCAGTGACTCGAGGTTGCCGGCGTAGGTCAGCTTGTCGAGGTTGAGTACTTCGTGCTCGGTGTTGGCGATCAGGTGGCGAACCAGCGCCGAGCCGATGAAACCGGCGCCGCCGGTGATGAGAATGCGCATGTCGAAAGCCTTCTTCCTTTAGCTGACAATGATTCGTTGCAGCCTAGCTTGTGTGGATGGGCGCGGCGGTGCAAGCCCGGTTTGTCAAACGAATGTGCAACGTCGTATCAGTGGTCGCCGGCCTGCGCGATCGCGTCGCGAGAGGCAGCGTTGCCAACGGTGGAAATCTTGCGCGGCGAACCGCTACAGTACTTGCAAATCAGGCCATCGAGATTCATTCATGCCGCTCGACCCGCTCGTGCATCGCGCCAGTCGTCCCAACCCCGTGGTGAGTATCGAACAGGCGCAGGCATTGTTGTTCGAGCATTACGGGCTCCAGGGCCAACTGCACAGCCTGGGCAGCCAGCAGGACCTCAACTTTCGTGTCGAAAGCACCCGGGGCTGCTGGGTGTTGAAATTCTGTCACGACGACGCGGTGCTTCAAGCGCTGGCTGCCCAGCACGCCGCGATGCTGCACCTGGCCCGCCAGGGCGTACCGGTGCCCCAGGCGCTGATCGCTCCCGATGGTCGCGACACCATCGCCGTGCAGCTTGGCCAGCAGCGTCTGCAGATGCGTGTGTTGAGCTATCTGGAAGGCCGGCCGCTGACCCGTCTCAAGCACCTGGGGTACGAATCGATCGCCCGCATCGGCAGGTTGTGCGGTGAGGTAGACCGCGCCTTGTTCGACTTTCGGCACCCGGGCCTTGCGCGCACGCTGCAATGGGACCCGCGCCACGCCCATAAGTTGCTTGATCACCTGCTGCCGGCGCTCGAAGAGGTACGACAGCGTGGTCGTGTGGTCGAAATGACATTCCAGGCGCAGCGCCGACTGGCTGCGGTAAGTGCCGATCTGCCGATGCAGGCCGTGCATTTGGACATCACCGATGACAACAGTGTCTGGCAGCGCGATACCGACCTGCGCTGGCAGCTCGCGGGCCTGATCGACTTCGGTGATCTGGTGCATACCTGGCGTGTGGCGGACCTGGCGGCCACCTGTGCTGCGCTGCTGCATCATGCCCATGGCGATCCGTTTGCGGTATTGCCGGCAGTAGTGGCCTATCAGCAGGTCACTGCGCTGAGCGAGGCAGAGTTGCGTGCGCTGTGGCCCCTGGTGGTGCTGCGAGCGGCGGTGCTGGTGTCGAGCAGTGCCCGGCAGTTGAGCGTAACCCCAGACAACGCCTACATCCGGGCCAATGTCGAGCATGAATGGGAAATCTTCGACATAGCTACCGCAGTACCATTCGAATTGATGGAAGCGGCAATTTTCAGCAGTGTGGGGCAGAGCATACCCGAATTTTCCAAAGATGGCATATTGCCTTTGTTCGTCGGCGTGACGGACTCGACAGTTTGCCAGGTGGATTTGAGCGTGCTCAGCGAGCATTTCGCGGACGGCAATTGGGAGCAAGCGGATGTCGACGAACGGCTGCTGGCCGACGTCGCCGCGGACAGTGGCTGGGCGTGTACGAGGTATGGCGAGTACCGTCTTTCGCGGACCCGCATCGATACATGCGTGGCGTCGGCGACCTGTGCGCTGCACGTGCAGGTTAAGGCGCCGCCGGGTACCGCTCTGCAAGCGCCTTGGGCCGGTACGCTGCGACGCTTGGCCGATGCCAGTGTGGTCCTCGAAGGTGCGTTCGCAAGCCTGCACCTGTGGGGAATGAACTGCCCTTTCCCTGCAGGGGCCGTGCTGGCGGCGGGCGCCTCGCTGGGCGAGGTCGATGGTTCACTGCTGGTGCAGCTGTGCCGCAGCCCTGAGCTGAGTCCACCGCTGTTCTGTACGCCGGCGCGGGCAGCGACCTGGCAGCGGCTGTGCCCGTCACCGGCCACTGTGCTGGGCATGCAATGCGATGCACCGCCGCCGCCAGACGCGGAGCATCTGCTGCAGCGGCGCGAAGCCAGTTTCGCCCGCTCGCAGAAACATTATTACCAGGCGCCACCGCAGATCGAGCGCGGCTGGCGCAACCACCTGATCGACATGCACGGCCAGGCGTATCTGGACATGCTCAACAACGTCGCGGTGCTCGGCCATGGGCATCCGCGCATGGCCCAGGTGTCAGCGCGACAATGGTCGTTGCTCAATACCAATTCGCGCTTTCACTATGCAGCGATCGCCGAGTTTTCCGAGCGTTTGCTGGCCTTGGCGCCCGAGGGGTTCGACCGGGTGTTTCTGGTCAACAGCGGCACCGAGGCCAACGACCTGGCAATTCGGCTGGCCTGGGCGGCCAGCGGTGGCCGTGACATGCTCAGCATGCTCGAGGCCTACCATGGCTGGTCAGTGGCCACCGATGCCATTTCCACCTCCATCGCCGACAACCCGCAGGCCTTGAGCACGCGTCCGGACTGGGTCCATCCGGTGATGGCGGCCAACAGTTACCGCGGCACCTTCCGCGGTGCCGACAGCGCCGCTGGCTACGTACGCAGTGTCGACGAGACCTTGCACGAGCTGGATGCACAAGGCCGTCAGGTGGCTGGTTTCATCTGCGAGCCGGTGTATGGCAACGCCGGTGGCATCGCCTTGCCCGAAGGCTACCTGCAACAGGTCTACGAACGAGTCCGCGCCCGTGGTGGCCTGTGCATCGCCGACGAAGTGCAGGTTGGCTACGGTCGGCTCGGCGAGTACTTCTGGGGGTTCGAGCAGCAAGGCGTGGTCCCGGACATCATCACCATGGCCAAAGGCATGGGCAATGGTCATCCATTGGGTGCGGTCATCACCCGCCGCGAGATTGCCGAGGCGCTGGAAGCCGAGGGCTATTTCTTTTCTTCCGCCGGTGGCAGCCCGGTGAGCTGCCGCATCGGCCTGGCGGTGCTCGATGTCATGGCCGAAGAGGGTCTGTGGGAGAACGCCCGGGTGGTCGGCGCGCATTTCAAGGCTCGCCTGCAGGCCCTGGTCGATCACCACCCGTTGGTGGGCGCCGTGCATGGGTCCGGGTTCTACCTTGGGTTGGAACTGGTGCGCGACCGCGACAGCCTGGAGCCGGCGACCCAGGAGACGGCGCTGTTGTGCGAGCGGCTGCGGGAACTGGGCATCTTCATGCAACCTACCGGTGATCACCTGAACATCCTCAAGATCAAGCCACCGATGGTGACGACGCGGCAGAGCGTGGACTTCTTCGTCGACTGCGTGGCGCGGGTGCTGGACGAAATGAGCTGTTGAAACGTCCGTTGGCGCGCCCTGCGGCGGGCGCGTTTCACGATCAGCCCGACAACCTGTAGAGTGCGCCCATACCTTTTCATGGACCACCGGAGCCCTGACCCATGACCACGCTCGACAGTACCCCTCGCGCCGACGGTTTCCACATGCCGGCCGAATGGGCGCCCCATACCCAGACCTGGATGCTGTGGCCCGAGCGCCCGGACAACTGGCGCCTGGGTGGCAAGCCGGTGCAGGCGGCGCATGTCGCCCTGGCCAAGGCCATCGCGCGTTTCGAACCGGTCACCGTCGGTGTATCTGCCGGGCAATACGACAACGCGCGCGCGCGCCTGGACGTGCCCAACATCCGTGTGGTCGAGCTCAGCAGTGACGATGCCTGGATGCGCGACACCGGCCCGACTTTCGTCGTCGATCACGGCGGTGAGGTGCGCGGTGTGGACTGGGCCTTCAACGCCTGGGGTGGTTTTCTCGGCGGCCTGTACGCGCCCTGGAACCGCGATGAGCAGGTCGCCAGCAAGGTCCTGGACATGGAGCGCTGCCAGCGTTATTACACCCAGGATTTCGTGCTCGAGGGTGGCTCGATCCACGTCGACGGCGAAGGCACGCTGATCACCACCGAAGAGTGCCTGCTCAACCGCAATCGCAACCCGCACCTGAACCGCGAGCAGATTGAACATATCCTGGCCGATCATCTGGCGGTGGAGAAGATCATCTGGCTGCCCGACGGCCTGTTCAACGACGAGACCGACGGCCACGTCGACAACTTCTGCTGCTACGTGCGCCCCGG
>Ga0308158_10000688_pt1 | contig 47895 bp, 38 predicted proteins | sample PhyBR2_FD_201038 | JGI IMG/M metagenome (GOLD analysis project Ga0308158, IMG submission 201038) | Phyllosphere microbial communities from UC Gill Tract Community Farm, Albany, California, United States - DLSLB.R2 | ecosystem: Host-associated > Plants > Phyllosphere > Unclassified | place: USA... | reverse complement strand
GCAGCACGTTTTCGACCTTGCGCACGCCTTGCTCGAAGGCGCCGTCGGCGTTGACCAGTTGGATCATGGGTTCGACGTATTCATCCCATGTCGCGAGGACCTCGGCGTAGCGCTGGCGCAGGTCAACTTGGCGATCGCGGGTCTTGGCCCGCTCGGCCACGCCCACCAGCGCCTGCTCGTCATTGGCCAGTTTTTTCAGCACATCGCGGACGCGCATGTCGAGTAGTCGCAGCTGGCGAGCCAGGTCGTTGCCATCGCGAATGTCGAAGGCATCCTGGATGTGCCCGGCCAGGCGTTCGAGGTGGCGCAGGTAGGCTTCGATCTCCAGGCACAGGCCCAGGCGGTGTTCGCGCCGCAGGTAGGCGAGGAAGTCGTGGATCTGCGCGTTGAGCTCGAAGCGGTTGGGGCTTTTTGCGACGGGTACCAGGATGTCCAGCCGGATCCAGGTGTCGAGCAGGCTGGTGATCTCCTGGGCAGTGCTGTCCAGGCGTTGGGCAGCCAGCTGCTGACGCAGCTCGACAAGGCTCAGGGTACCTTGGTCGAAGTGCTCGCACAGCGGCTCCAGCAGGGCCCAGTGGTCGGCGAGGGCGCGCAGCACGCGCTTGGGTTCGATCATCGGCTGGTCGACTCGTGCCAGGTTAAAGGGTCGCGATTGTACTGCATGATGGGTCGGGTTTTGGTGCTGCGCGCGAGCGCTTGTGTAAAACGTGGCGGCACATCGTGTCGAACATCGGTAGAATCCACCGCCTCGACTTACCCATAGATGGCTGACCCTTTGCTCAACGAGTCCCGTCGCCGCGCCTATCTGGACGCCATGCAGGTAGTGCATTGGCTGCCCCGTACCGAGCTGCCGTTCGCAGCGCCTTCGCGTGCCTGTGTACTTGCGCATGTCGAGGTGTTGCCGTCGCCGCTGGAGCCTGCCGAGCAGGCGGCGGTGACCTCGGCGCTGCCGAATGCTCCGCGCGCGGTGGAGCCTGCGATGCCCGATCCGGCCAAGGTTCAGCGGCCCAGGATCGAGGTGCCGCGGCCCAGCGTTGCACGTCCGGCCGTGGCTGCTGTGGCCGAAGAGGTCGTCGAGGCGCCGGTTGCCAAACCGGTCAGTCCGCCCCCGCGCTTCGCCTTGCAGGTGCTGCGCGCCGGTCCTTGCCTGGTGCTGGTGGAGCTGGCGACGGGTCAGGCGTTCCAGAGCCGCGATCCTTCTTACCTGCTGCTCAAGGATATGCTGCGCGCTGCCGGCCTGCCCGATGCGCCGCAGATTCTGGGCGAGCCGATCCGCTGGCCGTTTCTGCAGCGCGGCCAGTTGGACCAGGGGCCGGATGCGGCCTGCGATTTCGTGCAGGGCTTCGTCATGGCACAGCTGGAGCAGGCACCGTGCACGTGCCTGTGGTTGGTCGGGCTGCCGGCAATTCGTTTTGCCGGGCGCGCCAATGCCGAAGATTACAACCGCGAGCTGGAAGTGGAAGGGCTTGGGCTGGCCTGGGCCGTGCCGGGTCTTGAGCTGTTGATGGATGAACCCGAGCGCAAGGCTGCCGTGTGGCAGGCGATGCGCCGTCTGCTACCGCGTTGGAAAAACCGTGATGAGTGATGCCGTAAGCTTTCGCCGAATGACCGAAGCGGATCTGGATGCCGTACTCAAGATCGAATTCGCTGCCTACACCCATCCGTGGACGCGTGGCATCTTTCTCGATGGTTTGAAATCATACGAAATCTGGTTGATGTTCGACGGCCAGCAACAGGTGGGGCATGGCGTGCTCAACGTCATCATCGACGAAGCTCATCTGCTGAACATCACCGTGAAGCCGGAAAACCAAGGTCGTGGACTGGGTTTGAAGTTGCTCGAGCGGCTGATGTCGCGAGCCTACGAGCTGGGCGGGCGTGAGTGCTTTCTAGAGCTGCGCGCCAGCAATCAGTCGGCGTACCGCCTTTACGAACGCTATGGCTTCAACGAAATCGGCAAGCGACGGGACTACTATCCCATGGCCGGTGGGCGCGAGGATGCGCTGGTCATGGCCTGTACGTTGTTCGAATGACTGCTTTGTTCAAGTAAGCGCCACCGATCACCGCCCTGCATGAGCCTGGGAAAGTGATCGGTGTGGACGCTGGCCTCAGCGTTTGCCGTCGAGCGGGTCGATCAGGGCCAGTTCTTCTTCATCCAGGCCATCGCCGCCGCCAATGTCATCTTCATCGACGAAGCTAAGCTCTTGATCGGCAGGACCGCTTTCGCCTGGCTCGTTGGGCGAACGTGCGCCGTCTTCGTGGATCAGTGTTTCAGGGCTCAGGTCGTCGTCGGTCGGATTGTGATCATCCATCGAGGCGCCGGTCAGGCCTGCTTCGCGTACGCGCTCTTCAGGGACAAGCTGCTCCAGCTCGTCGGCGGGGATGGTGTCGCCGATCCTGCCGGTGGGACCGTCCGTGTCATCGAAATCCAGCTCGCGGACTTGGCCCATGCGATCTTCGGTGTCGTCGATCGGGTTGGGTTGTGGCGCATCGTAGGGGCGATGGGAGTCAGTCATTACGGCAATCCTCTGGTGTGTGTCTAGATAGGGTTGACCCTCGTGCGGATGGAAAGATTCAGCGTGATTTGTCGGGACCGACCGTGACCTTGTGCGGCGCCGGCCAGTCATAATCCAAATCATTCTTGAGGCTTGAACATGCATGATCTACAGGAACTGATCGACAACAACGCGCGCTGGGCCGAGGCGATCAAGGAAGAAGATCCGGAGTTCTTCGCCAAGCTGGCGCGTCAGCAGACCCCGGAGTTTCTCTGGATCGGCTGCTCGGACGCCCGGGTGCCAGCCAACGAGATCGTGGGCATGCTGCCGGGTGATCTGTTCGTGCACCGCAACGTGGCCAACGTGGTGCTGCACACCGATCTGAACTGCATGTCGGTGATCCAGTACGCGGTCGATGTGCTCAAGGTCAAACACATCCTGGTGACCGGCCATTACGGCTGCGGCGGCGTGCGCGCAGCGATGCAGGATCGCCAGCTGGGCTTGATCGATGGCTGGCTGCGGACCATTCGCGACCTGTACTACGAGCACCGCAAGGTGCTGGCGACCTTGCCGACCGAAGAGGAGCAGGTCGACCGTCTGTGCGAACTCAACGTCATTCAGCAGGTGGCCAACGTCGGGCATACCAGCATCGTTCAGAACGCCTGGCACCGCGGTCAGGAGCTGTCGGTGCATGGCTGCATCTACGGCATCAAGGATGGCCGCTGGAAGAGCCTGGACGTGACCATCAGTGGCTTCGATCAACTGCCGCCGCAATACCGTCTGCGCGCGCTGGATTGATGGGCAGGAACGAGTGGGCCCGATTCGGGTTCTGAACGGGATGGGGCGGCGACGCGAGTCGCGGCCCTACCGGTAATCAAACGCGAAGCGAAGGAGGCACGATGAAGTCTTATGGCTGGCTTGCACTGATGGCTGCTATGTCGATCGGTAGCGCCAATGCGGCATCCAAGGAAGTCCAGATGAATCTGGTCAGCGCCGAGGGCGCGCCACAGCCGATCGGCACGGTGATGATCGAGGAAACGCCGTACGGGCTGGAGTTCACGCCGCAGCTCAAGTCGCTGCCGGCAGGCGTGCATGGTTTCCACGTACATGCCAATGGCAGCTGCGCGGCGGCGATGAAGGACGGCAAGATGTCGGCTGCGGAAGCGGCAGGCGGGCACTTCGATCCACAGAAGACCGGCAAGCACCTGGGCCCCTATGATGCCAAAGGTCATCTGGGGGATCTGCCGGCGATCTATGTGAATGCCGATGGCACCGCGACCTATCCGGTGCTGGCGCCGCGCTTGAAGAAATTGAGCGAAGTGGAAGGGCATGCGTTGATGGTGCATGCCGGTGGTGACAACCATTCCGATTCCCCGGCACCGTTGGGTGGTGGTGCGGCGCGGATGGCTTGTGGGGTGATTTGATCGGGGTGTGAGGTTCGGGGGCGGGGGTGCGGCCCTCGCGGGCAGAGCCCGCTCCCACAGGGTCTACGCTGAGTAGGGTGGTCGTCAGAGCTGGACGGGTGTGAGCACCGGTTCGCCACTGAAGAATGCGCTCAGGTTGCGTTCAACCATCGTCACCGTGTCTCGCGTGGCTTCTGGTGAGAGGCCGGCTACGTGAGGCGTCAGGACGACGTTGTGCAGCGTCTTGAAGGCGTCTGGTACGTTGGGCTCATCGTCGAACACGTCCAGCGCCGCACCGGCTATGGTATGGGTTTGCAGAGCCGTCAGTAGATCGTGCGTCGCCACTACACTGCCGCGGGCGATGTTTACCAGAAACCCCTGCGGACCCAGTGCTTTCAGCACGCTGGCGTCGACAATGGCGCGGGTTTGCGCGCCGCCCGGCGTGGCAATCACCAAAATATCGCTGACTGCGGCCAGCTCTGTCGGGCTGGCGCAGTACCCATAGTCGACATCATCGCGTTGCGTGCGGTTGTGGTAGTGCACGCTCATGTCGAAACCCAACGCGGCGCGCTTGGCGATTGCCAAGCCGACGGCTCCCAGCCCGATGATGCCCAGCCGCTTGCCGGCCACCGAAGGGCGCATGCTCTTGACCCACTCGCCACGCCGGACCGACGCATCGGCGCGCGGGATATCGCGCATCAGGGCCAGCAAGAGCGCCAGGGTGTGGTCAGCCACCGAGGATGCATTCACGCCAGCCCCGTTGGTCACGGTCAAGTCGTGTGCCTTGGCGGCTGTCAGATCGACGTTCTCGTAGCCTGCGCCCAGCACGCAGATGATGCGCAGCTTGGGCAGCGCCGCCATCTCGTCCGCCGTCAAACCCAACGGGCCACGGGTGAGCACGGCATCGATGCGGTCCGCGTGGTCGGCGATCGCCTTGGCGCGCTCGGCAGGCGAGGGCGCCATGATCAGGTCGTAGCCTTGATCTTCGAGAATCGACACGTAGTCGTTGATGGTTTCGACCAGCACCAGCACCGTTGCACGCATGGAGACCTCCGGGATGGGAAATGAAGGTCATGGTAGCAAGTTGTGGTCATGCGCAAATGCGCGCATAAAAAAAAGGGCCTACCTTTCGGTAAGCCCTTTTTCGTACTTGGTGGCTACACAGGGACTTGAACCCCGGACCCCAGCATTATGAATGCTATGCTCTAACCAACTGAGCTATGTAGCCAAGTGGCGCGCATTATTCGCTTGAAACGGGATTGTGTCAACACCCCTTTGCAAAATATTTATGCGTGCGATCAAACGCTTAGGCCAGGCGCGGGTGCAAGGGCGCGCGTGGCGCGGCAATCAGCCACCGAACCAGCCCAGCTTGATGACGAAGATGATCGACAGCACGACCAGTGCCGAGTTGAGTTCGCGCCATTTGCCGCTCAGCAGTTTGACCGCCGTCCAGGTGATGAAACCGAACGCGATGCCGTTGGCGATCGAGTAGGTCAGCGGCATGGCCAGTGCGGTGACGACAACGGGTGCGGCCACGGAGATGTCGTCCCAATCGATTTCTGCCAGCCCCGATGCCATCAGTACCGCCACGAACAGCAGGGCGGGCGCGGTGGCGAACGCTGGAACGCTGCCGGCCAAGGGCGCGAAGAACAGCGCCAGGAGGAACAGGCAGGCGACCACGATGGCAGTCAGGCCGGTTCGCCCGCCGGCGCTGACGCCCGCTGCCGACTCGATGTAGCTGGTGGTGGTCGAGGTGCCCAGCAGCGAGCCCGCCAGTGCGGCGGTGCTGTCGGCGATCAGGGCGCGGCCCATTTTCGGCATGTGGCCGTCCTTGCCCATCAGGCCGGCGCGTTTGGCCACGCCGATGAGGGTGCCGGAGTTGTCGAACAGATCGACGAAAAGGAAGGCGAAGATCACGCTGATCAGGCCGACGTCGAACGCACCCTTGATGTCCAGTTGCAGGAAGGTCGGCGCCAATGATGGCGGCATCGATACCACGCCGCCGAACGGCGTGATGCCGAGCACGATGGACAGCACGGTGATCAGCAGGATGCCGATCAGCACCGAGCCGCGGACCTTGAGTGCTTCCAGGGCGACGATGATGAAGAAGCCAAGGATCGCCAGGACCGGCTCGGGTTTCGACAGGTCACCCATGCCGACCAGGGTGGCCGGGTTGGCGACCACGATCTTGGCGTTTTGCAGTGCGATCAGCGCCAGGAACAGCCCGATGCCTGCCGCGATGGCTGAACGCAGTGGCAGTGGAATGCTGTTGATGATCCATTCGCGGATGCGAAAGATCGACAACAGGAAGAAACACACCGCCGAGATGAACACCGCGCCCAGTGCCACCTGCCAGCTGTGGCCCAGGTGCAGGACCACGGTGTAGGTGAAGAACGCATTGAGGCCCATGCCCGGCGCCAGGGCGATCGGGTAGTTGGCGATCAGGCCCATGATCGCCGAGCCGATGGCCGCCGCCAGGCAGGTCGCGACGAACAGGGCACCCTTGTCCATCCCGGTTTCGCCCAGGATGCTGGGGTTGACGAACAGGATGTAGGCCATGGCCAGGAAGGTGGTGACCCCGGCGAGGATTTCCGTGCGCACGGTGGTGTTGTGCGCCTTGAGCTTGAAGAATGAGTCCAGCATGTTGCTCCCCTGGGGCGATGGACGCCGGATCGTGCGGCGACGGTGTGTGTAGCGAGCCAGCCTGAGCGAGCGTTGGCGTGTGCTGAAACATAACTGCGTGGTCAGCTTTTGCGGTTTGCGTGTAGCAGGTTCCGGGCCATGTCATTGGAGGCGGTGTTGGCGCGCCATCGGTAATGCGTTACGGCTTTCTTGCCACTTCCGGTTACACATTCTTTGCACTGATTGGAAGCAGGGAATCAGGGGCTTCTGCACCAAAGCGGAGCCGCGCCAGCAGTGGGGGCGATCCGGGGTACGGGCAAAGCCGAGCGAAGATGATTGGTCTGAATCTTGCTGAGATGGCATTTTGCTGGCGCCACGTTTCCGTAGGTACCTGCAGTCTCCGTGGAGTTGTCGGACATGCATGCTTTGTTGTCGCCGGGTATCCGGTTGCTGGGTCGCTATGGTTTCGCGCGCAAGTTTCAGCTGCTGTTTCTCCTGTTCATGCTGCCACTGGTAGGCAGTCTGTGGCTGTTGGGGGAAGACTTTCGCGACCGGCTGGCGGTCATCGATGCCGAGCGCAGCGGCGTGCATCAGTTGCTGGCACTCGACAGCCTGGATGCGCAGCTGTCGGCGCAGCGCAACCGTGCCGCGCGCTGGAAGGCGGTGGATATCCAGCGCCAGCCAACGCCAGAGGCTCAGGCGGCGATCGCTGCGCTTGAGGCGGCCACGCCGGGGATCCAGGCGTCGCTCGACAAGCTGGGCAGCGAGCTGGCGCGCGAAAAGGCGCCAGCCGATACCCTGGAGCGGCTGCAAGCGGTACAAACCGCGACCAGGGGGCTGGATCTGGCGAGCCTGCGCCAAGTGGGTTGGTGGCCTGACGGCTACGATCGCTTCACGGCCGCGCTGACGTCGGTGCAGGTGCTGCGCGAGCAGATCGCCATGGCCAGCGGATTGATCGTCGACCCGTGGCGAGAAACCTATCTCCTGATGCAGATCGCGACCCAGCAGGCGCCTGATCTGATCGAGCGCGTCGGGCGGTTGGGCAGCATTGGTCATTCGTCATTGGTGGCGGGGCAGTTCAGCCTGCAGAGTCGTCTGCAGATGCGTGATCTGCGCAGCCGCATCAACGATGCGCGCGAGCAACTGGTGAAAGCCGGTGGCGCCTTGCAGCAGCGCCTGCCGGAGCAGCTGCGTGGCTGGGACGAGCAGTACCAGAAAGCGCTGGGGACGTTGGACGGCGAGTTGAAGCGGCTGGACGAGAATCTGTTCGGCGGCGACATCAAGCTGTCTGCCGCGCAGTTCGAAAGCAGTATCGACAGCATGCTCGGCGCCCTGAACGAATTGCGTCACGAGTCGCTGAAGTCGTTGGAGTGGCGTCTGGATCACTATCACGACCAGGCCGTTCGCCAGTTGATTCCAGGCGCTGCGGTATTCGCCCTGCTACTGTTGGCCGCGCTGTACCTGTTCGTGTGCTTGCAGGCGTCGATTCGGCGCAGCGCCAGCGGGATCACCACTCTGGCGCAATCGTTGCGCGACGGCGATCTGAGTGTTCAGGTAGCGGTGCAGGGGCGTGACGAGCTCGCAGCAATCAGTACGGCGCTCAATGCCGCCGTGGTGCAATTGCGTGGCAGTCTGCTGGGCGTCAACCACGAGACCGTGCAGTTGAGCCAGGCGGTGGTGACGCTCAATAGCCAATCCAGCGGCACGCTCGATGAGGTCGAGGCGCAGCAGCAACAGATCAGCCAGATCGCGGCGGCGGCCACGCAGCTGGCCGCCACTTCTCAAGGCGTGGCCCGCAGTTGCGAGGAGGCTTCGGGGAGTGCGCAGCACACCCGGCAGATTGCCGAAGACAGCAGCCGTGATAGCCAACGCACCACTGCCAGTATCCAGCAGCTCAACCAGCGCTTGAACGACACGGCGCAGGCGCTTGGCCGGGTGAGTGAACAGGGGCAGCAGATCCAGTCGGTGGTGGATGCGATCCGCGGTATTGCCGAGCAGACCAATCTGCTGGCGCTCAATGCGGCCATCGAGGCGGCCCGGGCGGGCGAGCAGGGGCGCGGCTTTGCGGTGGTGGCCGATGAGGTGCGCAGCCTGTCGCAGCGCACGCAGGCGTCCACCGGGCAGATTGCCGGGACGGTGGAAAGCCTGCGTTCGACGGTCAAGCAGGCCGTGGACCTAATGCAGGCCGCGTGTGGGCAGGCGCAGGTCGATGCGCAGTCGGTGATGGGCCTGGGTGAGCGGCTGGGTGATATTGCCGGAGCGGTGCAGGGGGTGACCGATACCCTGGCGCAGATCGCCACGGCGGTGGAGGAGCAGGCCGCCACGGCCGATGAGGTGAGCAGCAATATCCAGCAGGTGGATCAGGCCGCGGTGCGCCTGCTCGAGGGTGCGCGGGCGGTGAACCAGGCGGCGGATCGGTTGGGGGAGGGGAGCCGGATGCTGAGCGAGAATACGGCGCGGTTCAATCTGGGGTAGGGCTGTGGAATTGCGGGGTGGCTTTCGCGGGCAGAGGGCTCGCCGCCCGCCCCGCTCCCACAAGGATTGGGGTTGAGGCGGGAGTATTGCGGGGGCTTTCGCGGGCAGAGGGCTCGCCGCCTGCCCCGCTCCCACACGGCGTGGGAGCGGGGCGGTGGCTCGTCAGGCCTGGGCGGTTTCGGCGGGGGAGACGATGCTGGTTTTCATGCCGCGCGAGCGGCCTGAGCTAAGGTAGGCGGCGATCGATTCCTGGGTCACTTCGCCGAGGAACACGTTCTCCGCGTCCAGCACCGGCAGCCATGAGCGGTTGAATTCGTACATGCGCGACAGCAGGATGCGCAGGTGCTCGTCGTAGGCCGCTGTAGCGTTGAATTCACGCAGGAAGTCGACGCAGCTGCCGACCTGGCGATACAGGTCACGGCGGCGCACATAGCCCATGGCCTTGTTCTGCGCATCGGTGACCACGACGTAGCGCCGGTCGTGTTCGTCCATCAGCTCCAGTGCATCAGCCACCGGCGTTTCCGGGCTCACCGACGGTGCGTTGTCGGCGGCGTCCTCGGCCTTGACCAGCAGCAGGCGCTTGAGCGTGCTGTCCTGGCCGACGAAGTTGCTGACGAAGTCGTCCACCGGATGGGCCAGCAAGGTGTCGGGATGGTCGATCTGCAGCAGCTTGCCGGCACGGAAGATGGCGATCTTGTCGCCCAGCTTGATCGCTTCGTCGATGTCATGGCTGACCATGATCACGGTCTTGTTCAAGGCCCGCTGCATCTCGAAGAACTCGTTCTGGATCATCTCGCGGTTGATCGGGTCGACCGCGCCGAAGGGCTCGTCCATCAACAGCAACGGCGCTTCGGCGGCCAAGGCGCGGATCACGCCGATGCGCTGTTGCTGGCCGCCCGAGAGTTCGCGCGGGTAGCGGTGCAGGTACTGCTTGGGTTCCAGCTTGATCATGCTCATCAGCTCGCGGGCGCGCTCGGCGCAGCGCTTCTTGTCCCAGCCGAGCAGGCGCGGGACCACGGTGATGTTCTCCTCGATGGTCATGTTGGGAAACAGGCCGATCTGCTGGATCACATAGCCGATGTTGCGGCGCAGGGTCACTTCGTCCAGGCCGGTGGTGTCCTCGCCGTTGATCAGGACCTTGCCGGAGGTGGGCATGATCAGCCGGTTGATCATTTTCAGCGTGGTGCTCTTGCCGCAGCCCGAGGGCCCGAGGAATACGCAGATCTCGCCTTCGTTGACGGTCAGGCTTACCGCGTCGACGGCTTTGACTTCCTTGCCGTTGCTGTGGAAGGTCTTGGTCAGGTTCTGAAGTTCGATCATTTCAATAATCCTTTGGGAGTCAGGGCGCGTTGCAGCCATTGCAGGAGCAGGTCGGCGATGATCGCCAAGACACTGACCAGCACGGCGCCGACGATGAGCATGGACATGTCGCTGCGGCTGATGGAAGTGAGGATGAGAACGCCCAGGCCGCCGGCGCCGATGGTGGCGGCAATGGTCATGACGCCGATGTTCATCACCACGGCGGTGCGCACGCCGGCGAGGATCACCGGCACGGCGATGGGCAGTTCGACCATGCGCAGGCGCTGGCCGAAGGTCATGCCGATGCCCTTGGCCGCTTCGCGGATGCCGGGCTCCACGCCGGTCAGGGCCAGGTAGGTATTACGCAGGATCGGCAGCAGCGAGTAGAGAAACACGGCGGTGATGGCCGGCAGTGGGCCAAGGCCCTGGCCGAACTTGGAATAGAACGGCAGCAGCAGCCCGAACAGGGCGATCGAGGGGATTGTCAGCAGCACCGTGGCGCAGGCCTGCAGCGGCCCGGCGAGTGCTGGAAAGCGGGTCATCAGGATGCCGATGGGCACGCCGAAGAGGATGGCCAGGCTGACGGCGATGCCGACGAGCGTGATGTGCTGCCAGGTCAGTTGCAGCACCAACGGCCAGTCGAGGTGGGAGAAGGTGTCGAGGAAACTCATGGCTTCTCCTGGGCTTGATCGTTGATCGGATGGGCCTTGAGAAACTCGGCCGCGACGACGGTCGGGCTGCGGTGCGCAACGTCGACCTGGGCATTGAGCTCACGCATGGTGGCATCGTCGAGCATCTCGGCAAGCGGCTTGAGCTGCGCGGCCAGTTGCGGATGGGCGTCGAGCAGTTGCTGGCGAACCACGGGCGCTGCGGTGTAGTCGGGGAAGTACTTGAGGTCGTCTTCGAGCAGCTTGAGCTTGAACGCGTTGAGGCGGCCATCGGTGGTATAGACGAGGCCGGTGAACACCTGCCCGTTGCGCAGCGCGGTATAGACCAGGCCGGCATCCATCTGGCGAATGTCACGCCGGGTGAATTTCAGGTCGTAGGTCTGGGTCAAGCCCACCAGGCCGTCGGAGCGGTTGGCAAACTCGGTGTCCAGGGCCAGGATATGGCCTTTCTTCGGTTCGTCGATCAGCACCTGGTTCAGCTGGCTGATGGTGTTGACCTGGGGATACGCCTTGGCGACGTCTTCAGGCAAGGCCAGGGCGTAGGTGTTGCTGAACCGCGAGGGGGTCAGCCAGACCAGGCCTTTTTTGCCGTCCAGCTCCTTGACTCGCGCGTAGGTCGCGGCGCTGTCGAGCTTCTCGTCGATGTGGTTGTAGGACACCAGGGAGACGCCGGTGTATTCCCAGAGCATGTCCAATTGGCCGCTTTCCTGGGCACTGCGCGCCAGGTTGCTGCCCAGGCCGCCGGTGACCCGCACGTCGTAGCCCTTGCTGCCCAGGTATTGGGCGGTGATGGCCGCCAGTACGGTTTGCTCGGTGAACACCCGCGCGCCGAGGCGGATCACGGGTTTGTCTGCAGCCTGCGCGACGCCCGCACACAGCAGGGCCAGGCCCAGTACGATGCTTAACTTCTTCATTGAATTCATTCCTTCGCTCAGCGAGTCAACCCGCGTTCAAGCCAGAGGCGGCTGACCAGGGTCACGATGCCGTCCAGGATCAAGGCCAGCAGCGCGGTGCAGGCGGCGCCCAGCAGCAGCTGCGGCTGATTGTTCAGGGCGATGCCGGGGAAGATCAGGCTGCCCAGGCTGTTGGCGCCGATGAGGAACGCCAGGGGCGCGGTGCCCACGTTGATCGCCAGTGCCACGCGTACGCCGCCGACGATGATCGGCACGGCATTGGGCAACTCCACCTTGAACAGCACCTGGCGTGGGGTCATGCCGATGCCGGTGGCGGCTTCCTTGAGAGAACCCTGAACGTTTTTCAGCCCCTCGTAGGTGTTGCGCACGATGGGCAGCAGGGAGGCGAGAAACAGCGCGAAGATGGCAGGGCCGCTGCCGATGCCCAGGATACCCAGGGCGATGGCGAGGACCGCCAGGGGAGGAATGGTGTTGCCGATGTTGAAGATCTGCATGAAGCGTTCGGCGCGCTTGACCATGCTGGGTCGACTCAGCGCGACTCCGGCAGGGATGCCCACCAGCAGTGCGGCGAACATTGAAACCAGCACCAGAATCAGGTGCGCTTGCAGGTAGAACAGCAGGTCTTCACGGTAGTGCTCGATAGTGCTTATGCCGATCCAATGGACCAGCAGGGCCAGGACGGCAACGATAACCGCGCCCCCTAACAGCCCTTTGCCATAGCGATTAGCCACAGGCGGACTCCTTTTTCAGTCGGCGCCTACCGGGCCTGCGACGAGCGCTCGGGCGAGCGATCGGCCCAGGTAGGACGCGAATAGCAGCTCGCGTGGTGCGAGCCATAAGCGCAGCCTCGTCAGGCTAACTTGCTGATTTTGCAGCCCCTGACGACAGCGCGGATCAGGGAATGGACGTCTCCGTGCCGCGAGAGGTTCCCACATTGAGACAGCATTTGGCCAGCTTTAAGCACTGCTGGCATGGCCGCCGCGGTCCCTGTTCATGCTCAGCCGGCGTCCACAGCGCGACCCAGGCGATAGATCAGCAGCGCCACCGAATCGGCATTCATCAGCATGATCTTCGAGCGAATGTCTGCGTCGGCCAGGAAGCGTTGCCGCGCGTCGTCCAGATTCGGGGCGGCCGCCAGATTCAGGATCATGGCCCGGCCCTTGCGATCCTCGTTGCGGATGCTGCGCACCTGACCTGTGTGACCGTCGCGGACGACGAACAGGCGGCGGCTGGGAGTCAGGTGCGAGAACGATTCGTCATGTTGTCGCACAAGCCAGGCGCGGCGTACACCGGGGCGCATCCGTTCGGTATAGGGCGTGGCCGCTTCCAGGTAGTGGATGTCGCGGGTGTTGCAGGCAATGTGGGAAAACTCGTGAAGCAGTACCACGGCCTGGCTGATCGCGTCGGCCTGGTCGGCCGTGAAGGGGTGTTGCAGGGGCAGATGGTGGCCCATGTCGAACTCGAAGAAGTCGTCGAGCAGGAACAACTGCTTCTGCGGATCCTGAACGGACATGAAGGCGATGCCCACGCTGGAAGCGGTGCCGAGTTTACGCCCCATGACATAGCGCTTGGATGTGTCGGGGGCGTAGGCCCGCGATCCCATGACCAACGCCATTTTGTCCAGTGTCTGCCGAACCCGCTGGAGCAGGGCGGAGTCGACCTGCGCCACCCCGAAAAACCGTTTGAGGATCCTGATCGTTTCGGCACCACCGCCGGCAGACTCAGCGATGCGGCGCAGATTGCTCAATGCAGTGCCCAGGTAGATCATGGCCTCGCGGTGAGCCGTGACCAGCATGTCGGCGCGCAGGGGCATCAATTGGCGGATCTTGCGGGTTCCCACTGCCAGAACCACGATCTCGTCCCGGCTCAGCGTCCAGCGAATCAAGCGTCCACCCAGGCTGCTGGGTACACCGCCCATGTGCAGCGGCAGAGCCTGCCCAGGGTCGACGACCCAGCCGGCGTGCGGATCCAGGAGCAGCCTGGGCCCCAGGTCATCGTCGGGGCGGCCTGCGAGATACCAGTGGCTCTGTTCCTGGCATGCGCCGTACAAGCGTCCCCGCAAGGCAACGAAATGCCGCGAGCCGGTGTGCTGCGCGTAGGTGACGGTGGAGGCTTCGAAGTACAGCTCGCGAAGGGCCTGTCGCGGGGTTTCATAGGCCGCCAGCGACAGGCCGTATTCCTGATTTTCCTGCAGGCGTTTCCAGAACCGCTCCGCAGGCTCGACCGGCTTCGATGCATGGCCAAGCGGGATGCCTTGCAACAGGGCACAGGTCAGTTCGAGCAGCGTCTGGCCCCAGTCGCGGTGGGCCAACGCCTGGGCGATGTTCAGCGTCTTGAGTTCGAGTTGCCAGGCGGCGACCAGTTGGCCCAGCCTGCCGGGCAGAAACATCGACAGCTGGTCCCAGACCAGGCTGGTGACATTGACGAACGTGGTCCAGCGCGCCTGTGCGGCGGTGGTCGACTGCGTCCGGGCCTGGGCCAGCAGGAAGCGGGCATTGTCCTCGAACAGAAAATGCAGCGCGTTGCCGGTCATCGGGACGGTGCCCAGCCGAACGGGCCCAGGCGAAGGGGAAAAGTCGAAGTTGGAGTCCGAGTTCAGGCTCACATGGGCCTCGCGAAAACCGTCATGGTCGTAGCGTGCCCGCCAGTCATCGGGCATCCGTGCCAGAAGCCGTCGTTGCAGGGCCGTGTCGTGGATCAGCGCATCGAGCAGCGCCTGGTCATCGGCGAACGCCTGCAACGTGAGGGTGGGGTCGTAGGGCAGATAGAGGACCTGGCATCCCCCAGTGCGGGTGCGCAACAGGTAGGCATGGGGCACCTGATCGGTGGGTGATCCTGCAGCGGGAATCAACTGCAGCGGCATGAAATCCACCGTGCCCAGTTCGCTTGCCTGACGCAGCCGACCTTCCGGTTGCAGCAGCACGGTGCTGATCAGCGTCACCGCGTCCTCTGGCAATTTCCCCTGCAGATGCGCTCGCCAGGCCGTTTCCAGAAGTTGTCCGGGCAGTTGACGGCAGAACAGTTCGACCCGGCGTGGGTAGTCGCGGCTCGAAGGATCGAAGGCGTGCTCCAGCAGCGTCTGGTAATGCAGGCCGACATCCAGTTGCCGCACCAGCGCGCGCAGGTAGGTGGTGCTCAGCGCGGCGGGGGCGGGATGACCATCACCCAGTTCGATGGCCGTGATGGTGTCGTCCCAGTTGTGGCTGTGGTTGAGCGCGTACTGCACCAGGCTCTGTCGATGACTGATCGTCGCCGCGGGCTGGCCCGACGGAATGTCGCCCGGCAAGCTGGGCGCAGCGATGTAGCGGGCGGTACGGATGAATACCGCGTTGGGCAGAAAGCGACCAGGGGCAAAGTCGGTGTCCAGTCGCGCTTGCAGGCGCTGTTCGGCGTAGGCACCGATATCGGCAATGCCGAACAGGTAGTCGTCTTCGCTCGGGCTGCTGAGCAGGGTGTAGCCCAGCGTATCGATGTAGCCCTGGCGCTGGCGGGCCGGGGCGCGTGCCAGCCAGTCGGGCAGGATCTGCTGCAGGCGTTTGCTGCGCGCCAGGCGATTCAGGTGCTGCAACTGCAGAGCCAGCGCGTCCGGCTGACGGGTGGGACGCAGAAGTTCCGGCAGGCAGGCGGGGGGCCAACCTTCAGCCATCACGCGGTCGAAGGTTCGCAGCCACTGCGCCTGGGCTGTCGAGCCATTTGGCGCCGGAGGCGCTGTTTCGTTGGAATCGGCGTTCGCCGTGCGCGTCAGCTTTTGCTGCAGATCGTCGAGCAGACGCTGCAGCTTGAATCGATAGCCATGAGCCAGGGCCTGCTGGTGAATCAATGCGTTCTGCAGCTCTTCGCGCAGGCGCTGACGACCGGTGACAAGGATGTGCTGCATGAACGTGGCACTCAATGCCTCCACCGGCGTCTGCACCCCCTGTGCCGTGACGACGAAGGCAGGACCGGTGCCCAGCGATGCCAGGCTTGGCGTGCCTTGCCACACTGCCTGAGGCAGATCCAGCCCTGGCCAGTGCACGGCAAGCGCCGCAGAGCGCTCGTCCAGCACATACGCCAGCGCCAGTTGCAGCACGGCGTGGGTGGCCTTGGTCAGATCGGGACCGCGCTCCCGGTAGCGGCTGTATTGCTCGTCGAGATCGGCCAGGTGCAGCAGCAGTTGCTCGGGCTCGTCGACCGATTGCAGCGCGGCGCTTCCCAGGTACTTGAGGCTGGCCGGGTCGTCGCGAGCATCGGCCGGGTACAGAGGGGCAAGCGTGCGCAAGTGGCCGTCCAGGCATTGCTCGAGGGCCAGGGCGCTTCGGCAGCGGCTGTCGGGGGTGTGCTTGCCCGAATACTGCAGGCCGTCATCCAGATTGGCCCGTTGCATCGCCAGCAGCCGCTGGACGTAGCCCGTCAGCGTCGGATCGCTGGCGCGATGCAGGCACAGCGCGTTGATGCGCAAGTCGGCGAGATGCGGCTGCTGGCTGTTGCGGATGCGGCTGAGCCAGCGATTTCGTTGCAGGGGATCGGCCAGTCCCGAGAGCAGTGCCTGGCGGCTTTCGAAACGACGCAAGCCATCGGCCGCGCCGTACAGGTAGCACGGCCCCGCCGCGTCGGCCGTGGCCAGCACCAGGGCATCGTCGATCGAGAGGGTACGGTCGTCGAGGCTGGAGACGTCCAGGGTAAAGGCCAGCAGCGCTGCAGGCGCCGGGTGTGCCTCTGCGCCCAGCCAGGCGCAGAGGCGCTGATGCTCCAGGGTGTCGAGTTGCCCGGCCAAGTGTTGCCGGGTCAGTGTATGCAGCAGCGTGGTGTGCAGGGCCATGCTCAGCAACGCGCTTCGCGACGGTTGCCCGCCGCTTGCGTTCTGCCAGTAGCGACTGAGCAGAGCACCCGCCGCGCCTGCCTCGGCCTGGTGGGTCAGCAGCTCATCGGGGCCGGGCTGGCCGCGCACCCATTGGCGCATCTGCCCAAGGTTGTCGGTCAGCCCGGCATGCAGGCGCAGCATCATGGCCTGGAACACATCGGCGCTGTGCAAGGTGGCCGCGAATTCCAGTGCCGGTCGAGCTTGCAAGGCCGTTTGCCGCTCCGCCGACAGGCCGAAGCGCAGAGCCTGGCCAGTGGTGCCGGCGGCCAGGTGCTGGCGGAGAAACTCTTTGAGTTGCAGGGCATCTGCGAAGCGACGCAAGCCGAGCAAGGGGTGGTAGAGCATGACCACTGCACTAACGCCGGCGCGACTCAGTCGTACGCAAGCGGGTAGGTGCACTTCACCTGCATCGCGGCTGTACGCACTGATCCAATCGCAGCGCATCTGCCGGGCAGCCTGGGGCTGGTGATCGCGCTGCGGATCATCGATCAGGGCCAGCCACTGCCGTTCCTCATCATCGATCTCGCCCGCCAGAGCGCTGGCGTGGACGTGGGCTTCGAAGCGTCGTTGCAGCGACGTCGAATGAAACCAGGGTAGGGAAGAAAGGGACATGACGACTCCATGGGCAAGTAGGCCGAGCGCCCAGTGAGAGGGCACGGCCGGGCTGCCAGCGTTGTCCCATCGACGCAGGGGCGGGCGGTACTTATGTCGAGCGATAGCCAGGTCGACGGGCGCGACGCGGCGCAGGATGCGGTTTTGCCTGAAGCAGGCTATAATCCGCGCCCTTTTTCATTCCCTCGCCAGGCGATCATCCATGACTCAACAGGCCGCCGAAGTCGCGAAACGCCGCACTTTCGCTATCATTTCCCACCCGGATGCGGGTAAGACGACCATCACCGAGAAGCTCTTGCTGATGGGCAAGGCGATCGCCGTGGCCGGTACGGTCAAGTCGCGCAAATCCGACCGTCACGCGACTTCCGACTGGATGGAAATGGAGAAGCAGCGCGGGATTTCCATCACCACCTCGGTGATGCAGTTCCCCTATCGCGAGCACATGGTCAACCTGCTCGACACCCCTGGTCACGAAGACTTCTCGGAAGACACCTACCGCACCCTGACGGCGGTGGACTCGGCGCTGATGGTGCTCGATGGCGGTAAGGGCGTCGAGCCGCGCACCATTGCCCTGATGGATGTCTGCCGCCTGCGCGACACGCCGATCGTCAGCTTCATCAACAAGCTGGACCGCGACATTCGCGATCCGATCGAGCTGCTCGACGAGATCGAGGCAGTGCTCAAGATCAAGGCCGCGCCGATCACCTGGCCGATTGGCTGCTACCGCGACTTCAAGGGTGTCTACCACCTGGCGGGTGACTACATCATCGTTTACACGCCGGGCCATGGCCATGAGCGTACCGATGTGAAGATCATCGAGAAGCTGGACTCCGACGAGGCCCGTGCGCACCTGGGTGACGAGTACGACCGCTTCGTCGAGCAACTGGAACTGGTGCAGGGCGCTTGCCACGAATTCAACCAGGACGAGTTCCTCACCGGCCAGCTGACGCCGGTGTTCTTCGGTACGGCGCTGGGCAACTTCGGCGTCGACCACGTGCTCGATGCCGTCGTGGACTGGGCGCCGCGCCCGCTGCCGCGGGTGGCGAACGAGCGGACCGTGGAACCGGTGGAAGAGAAATTCTCCGGCTTCGTGTTTAAGATCCAGGCGAACATGGACCCCAAGCACCGCGACCGTATCGCCTTCATGCGCATCTGTTCGGGCCGCTACGAGAAGGGCATGAAGATGCGCCACGTGCGCACCGGCAAGGACTTGCGCATCGGCGATGCCCTGACGTTCTTCTCCTCCGAGCGCGAGCAGCTCGAAGAAGCCTTCGCCGGCGACATCATCGGCCTGCACAACCACGGCACCATCCAGATCGGCGACACCTTCAGCGAGGGTGAAAGCCTGGGCTTCACCGGTATCCCGCACTTCGCCCCGGAGCTGTTCCGCCGGGTGCGGCTCAAGGATCCGCTCAAGTCCAAGCAGTTGCGCCAGGGGCTGCAGCAGCTGGCCGAGGAAGGCGCCACCCAGGTGTTCTTCCCCGAGCGCAGTAACGACATCATTCTCGGCGCGGTCGGCGTGCTGCAGTTCGACGTGGTCGCCAGCCGCCTGAAAGAGGAATACAAGGTGGAATGCGCCTACGAGCCGATCACCGTGTGGTCCGCCCGCTGGATCGAGTGTGCCGACAAGAAGAAACTCGAGGAATTCAGCAACAAGGCCGCAGAGAACCTGGCGCTGGACGGCGGTGGGCACCTGACTTACCTGGCGCCGACGCGAGTCAATCTGGCGCTGATGCAAGAGCGCTGGCCGGACGTGAAATTCCGCGCCACTCGTGAGCATCACTGATCCAAGCGAGAGGCCTCAGTGACGGATCTGGTTCCAGACACGGGTGCGTAGCTGTTCGATGTCGGCCGGCATTGGCTGCAGCAGGAACAGCTTGCTCATCACCTCGGCGCTGGGGTAGATCCGCAGATCGCGTTTGATCGCAGGGTCGACCCACTCGTCGGCGCCTTCGTTGCCATTGGCGTAGTGCACGCTGTTGGTGATGTTGGCCATGACCTTGGGGTCCAGCAGGTAGTTGAGGAAGGTGTACGCCGCGTCTTCGTCCGGAGCGTCGGCGGGGATGGCGACCATGTCGAACCACATGGTCGAGCCCTCCCGCGGCAAGGTGAACTCGATGTCCACGCCCTGGTTGGCCTGCCTGGCCTGGGTCTGCGCCTGCAGGATATCGCCGGAAAAACCGATCACGGCGCACAGCTTGCCCTCGGCCAACTGATGGCTGTACTCCACCGAATCGAAATAGCGTACGTAGGGCTTGATGCTCAGCAGCAGCGCACGCGCCTTGTCGTAGTCGGCCGGGTTCTGGCTGTGTGAGGGCAAGCCCAGATAGTTGAGAGCCATGGGCAGTAGTTCGGGGCCGATGTCGAGGATGGCGACCCCGCATTTCTTCAGGCGCGCGATGTTTTCCGGCTTGAACACCAGATCCCAGGAATCCACCGGCGCATCCTCGCCGAGGGCGGCCTTGACCTGTTCGACGTTGTAGCCGATGCCGCTGAAGCCCCACAGGTACGGAAAGCCATAACGATTGCCCGGGTCGTTGATCTCCAGGGCACGCAGGAGTACGGGGTTCAGGTACTTCCAGTTGGGTAGACGGCTGCGGTCCAGAGGCTTGAGATTGCCGGCGCCGATATGACGGGTCATGAAGTGGTTGGACGGAAAGATCACGTCGTACTTGCCGGGCGATTCGCGCAGGCGTTTTTCCAGGTTTTCGTTGCTGTCGAAAACGGCATAGTGGGTGTCGATGCCGGTCTGGCGCTTGAAGTTGGACAGGGTATCGGGGGCCATGTAATCGGGCCAGTTGAAGATGCTGACCTTGCCGGCGGCGAACGCCATGGGCGTGGCCAGCATCAGCACGGCGAGGGCCAAGCGAAGCATAGGGTGATTCCTGAACCGCCGTTGATTGCCTACTGTAATCACAGAAACGAGGTGGGGGAAGGCCTCGTACGCCAGCAAGCTACGCGCCGCGCCATGACAGCGGTATAGTGCCCGCGCACCCCGTCACCGAGGAGATCGCCGTTGCGTTGGGTATCATGGATGCTGGCCACTCTTGTCTGCGCCGCTTCAAGCGCCGTCGCCGCGCCGCCGGTGGCGACCCTGGAACGCAGTCACTGGCCTGAGCGCATCGACTCGCCGGTGCTGTTCGATGTCGCCTCGCGCGCGCAGATATTGCTGTTCGCCCGCTCGTTGCTGGCCAGTGAGAGCCAGGATGAAGCACAGCTGACCGCACGTCTGGGCCTGCGCCAGATCAACCTGCTGGCGATCGACGACCTGCGTCAGCGACTCTGGCAGCGGCTCTGGGCCAATTTCGATCTGGCCCAGCAAAGCTGCGAGCAGGACGCCTCGTTCTGCTATGCCATCGACAGCGAAAGCGATCTGCGCACCCAGGCGGCCGATCTGGGTATCGCGCCCGAGTCCTTCTATTCCGGGTTTGCCGTGCCGGGACAGGTGTTCAGCGAGGCTTATTTGAACGAGCTGTTGCGCCTGGCCGCCGTATCGCCGCAGACCACCAGCGAAGTGCAACTGGTGTCGGAACAGGAATTCGATGGCAATGGCTTTGCCGACCGCACCTTCCTGCTGACCTTCGACGGCGGCCCCAGCCCGGTCGATGGCGCCACCGATGCGCTGACCGGGTACCTGCGTGCGCAGGATCTGAGCGCTACATTCTTCGTCCCAGGCCAGAGCCTGCAGGCGCGCGCCGAGAAAACCTCGGTGGCCCAATTGCAGGCGCTGTATGCCGGGCAGTGCGTGGCGACCCTGGGCTGGCAGTACGTTTCCCATGGGCAATGGGACAAATGGCAGGATTCGGTGCTGCGCAGCATCGCCCTGCTGCAGAGCGATCTGCCCGACAGCTACGTGCCCTGGTTCCGCCCGCCCTACGGTCAGCGCCGCGCCGACAGCGGTGGGTTCTTCGCTGGTGCGGGTCTGAAAGTGGCGCTGTGGAACATCGACTCGATGGACGACGACAGCCGCCTGACCGCCCAGCAGGCCGGCGAGCGCACGCTCAGCCTGATGCTGCTGTGGCGACGGGGGATCGTGGTGTTTCATGACAGCCTGGCCAAGGCGCAGACTGCGGTGCCCTGGCTGATGCGCGAAACCGCCCAGACCGACATCCAATGGCAGGCCTGCGCCGACGTTCAGTGAAAAAAAGCGGTAAACGTCAGGTTTTACGGGGCTTTGGCAGGTTTTTTGCGAAATTTGCCGGCCTGATGACGAACGGGTCAACTTCGGACTCTAACGGCGTGCGTTGCAGCCGCCAAGCGTTATTCGCACTACGGAAAAATAAACTTCAAAAAACCGTAAAGTGCTTTTTTCCTTCATGGGTTTTGCGGTATTACGAAGACAGACCGCCGAACCCTGCATCACAGGTGGCGTCTTCCAGAGACTCTCCACCTGTGCGCAGGTCCTGCTCCTTGATGCGGGAATCCGGCGGCCTTTTCGCGGCGCAGCACCGTCCAGGTATTGCGTTGTCAGGCTCCCAAAAAGGTGACCGAGTATGGATGAACAAGGACGCAGCACCTCTTCCGATCAGCCAATCCTTTATGTGCTCGATACCAACGTACTGATCCACGATCCAAACGCCCTGCTGAATTTCGAAGAACACCACGTCGCCATTCCCATGACCGTTCTGGAGGAACTGGACAAACTCAAGGATGGCAAGCAGACCGTCGCTGCCGAGTGTCGGCAGGCCATTCGTCTGATCGACAAGACCCTGGGCGATGCCTCGCCTTCAGTGGTCGAATCCGGCGTACCAATCATGCGCGTCAATGGCAGCACCAAAGGCTTTCTGTCCATCCTGATGGACAAGCGTCCTGAACCTTCCAACCTGCTGCCGCAGAACCTCAACGACAACATCATCATCAACCAGTTGATCGACCTGCACACGCGCAACCCCGATTTGAGCGTGATTCTGGTCACCAAAGACATCAACATGCGTCTCAAGGCGCGCGCCTGCGGCATTGCCGCCGAGGATTACAGCACCGACCAGCTGGTCGACGACGTGTCGCTGCTTTCACGCGGCTATCACAACGTGCCCGGGTCTTTCTGGGACCGAGTGAGCAAGGTCGAGACCCGTCAGGACCACGGCCGCACCTGGCACCGCGTGCAATTGAGCGAGCTGCTGCCGTCGGTGCACATGAACGAATTCATCATCGACGAGCAGGGCTTCGTTGGCTGGATCAAGGGCATCAAGGACGACGAGTTGATGATCCTGGACCTGCACCAGGAGCCCTTGCTGCACCAGGAAGCCTGGGGTCTGAAGCCGCGCGACATCTATCAGGCGCTGGCCCTGTTCGCCTTGCTCGACCCGGACATCCACCTGGTCAACCTGTCCGGTGCGGCGGGTTCGGGCAAGACCATTCTGGCCCTGGCTGCAGCCATCGAGCAGACCATGGTGACCAAGCGCTACCGGCGCATCATCGCCACCCGCAGCGTGCAGGGGCTGGACCAGGAGATCGGCTTCCTGCCCGGTACCGAAGCGGAAAAAATGGAGCCCTGGCTGGGCGCCATCACCGACAACCTCGAAGCCCTGCATATGGAGGATGAAAACACCCACGGCAGCGTCGACTACATCCTGAGCAAGGTGCCGTTGCAGTTCAAATCCCTCAACTACATCCGAGGCCGCAGTTTCCAGCAAAGCCTGATTCTGATCGACGAGTGCCAGAACCTGACGCCGCACCAGATGAAAACCATCATCACCCGTGCCGGCGCCGGTTCCAAAGTGATCTGCCTGGGCAACCTGGCGCAGATCGACACCCCCTACCTGTCGGCGCCCAGCTCGGGGCTGACCTACCTGACGGAGCGCTTCAAGGACTTCCCGCAGGGCGTGCACATCACGCTGCAAGGCGTTCCGCGGTCGATTCTGGCCGAGTATGCCGAATCCCATCTCTGAACCTGCACGCGGCGGTGCTTCACGGCACCGCTCGGTTCAGCCACTGAACTGCACTTCCTCACGTTCCTGACCCTTTTCCAGCACGAACCGATAGATGCGCCTGGCTTCCTTGTCGAACGCCAGGCGCTTGCCGGGCCTGATGTGATGCTTGGTGGGCGGTTTGCAGTCCTTGCCGTCGGAAGCGCAGTCGTTGAAGTGATCGATCACCAGCGTGGCATTTCCGTCGTTGGGGACGACAAAGCGCGTGGCTTCGTGCACCACCTGCGTGGCATAGCGCGTGGGCGCAGGTTTGACGAACACCACCGCGCCGAAGCCTGCGAGGATATTCACCCCAGCCGTCAAGGCGTCGTCGTATTGCTTGGCTTGTTCGGGATTCAAGCCGAAGCCATCGCCGACCTCCGGCAGGACGGGAATGAAACGCAGCCGATAGTAGCGTTCGGCGTCGCGCTTGCCCCGGTACAGCAGCCTCACCTGTTGCATGCCCTGGGCCGGGACTATCAAACGTGCAGGGCTGGCGATGAGGCTACGTTCGCCGGCCGGCAGGCCGTCGAGCGACACTTCCGCGGCCTTACCGTCGGCACCGTAGACCAGCTCGGCGACGGTTACCTTGACGAAGGCCGTCTGGTCACCATTGTTGTAGATGCGCTTGAGCGAGGTGCTGCGGCCCTCGTCCAGGTATTCATAGAGGCTGCCGATGTTCAGTTCCGGACCTGCCTGGGCCAGTGGGGTACCAAGGGCAAGCAGTAGCAAAAGGTGTCTCATGGTGAACCTCAAGCGATGGTGGCGTCGTAGATGATGGTGACCGTGCCGCTGTATTTGGCGCCAGGCCTGAGCAGCATCCTCTCTGCATCCGCACCGCTGACTTCGAAGTGCAGCGTGCCGGGCGCGTTGGCGATGTTGCCTGACGGGATGATGGTCTTGGCGCGCGATTGCGCATTGCGCAGCGACAGGCGGTTTACTGGCTGATTGTTGTGGGTGAACGTGCTGGGCAAGGTAATTTGCGTGTCGAAGGGGACATCCGATCCGCCAATGTCGGGGCGCAACTTGCAGCGCCCGTCGGCGAGGTTGATCCATTGGCAACTCAGGTATACCCGCACAGGCACGCCCGCCCATAGCCGCAGGGGCGCGTCGTGATAGAGCCGTTCTGGCGCCCGGCTCGAATTCGTCGTTACGCCCCAGCCGCCCTGGGGGATCAATTTGACCTCGGTGCCATTGGCAGGAAGATCCACGCGAATGTCCGGCTGGACCACGAAGCTCACCCGAAAGCGAATGACGTTGGTACTGGCGCTGGCCACGTTGCCGAAGTCGAAATCGCGGCCTGGCCCGACCAGGTATTCGATAACGCCTTCCCAGCGTCCCGGATCCAGGGACGCTACTGCGGGGAACTGCGGCCGGATACTGACCCCTATCCGGGTGAATTCCGAGTTTTCCACGTTTGCATTGCCGGTTCGGGAGGAGTAGCAAGGTGCCGGGTTGCTTCCGCTCAGGACATACCACAGGTGCTGGGACCGGCCCGGTCCACCGCCGATGCCGCCGAGCGCCCCACATCCACCGGCCGGGGCGGCCAGTACCGTATCGTGGAGCCAACTGACCCGCTGGCTGAAATAGTTGAAAGTGATCGACATGGTCGCGGTCTGGCCAGAGAGCTGGTTCTGCAAGGTCAGGGACTGGCGCGCCGGGAGCTTGGCATAGACTTTGTCGCGGTAGTCCGCAGAGTTGACGTCCACGATCTTGGTATAGGTGATGGGCAGATCGATGCCCCAGTCGCTGGGTGTGCAGTAGGCGCCACCGGCGAACTGGTTGCACCACAGCGCTTTCTGGGTGGTATTGATGAACTGGGTACCCTCGATGCGCGCGGTGATGAGCTTTTCGTTCGCCTGCGCCCAGTGGCTGAAAAACCAGGACAAAACCAGCAGCGCCAGTTTGCCGATGATGACTGCGGCTGCAGCGGGTCTGTTCGATAGCCGATTCATCCTGCTTCTCTCTCTGAATCGCCACCCTTGGCGGCTAGACTGTCTGTACTGCATTGCTGGTCGCCGACCAGCAGCACTTCGTTTTCACGCTGGGCGTGTTTCTCGTCCAACTTGATGAAACACAGTCGCGTACCGCTGCGGCGCACTTCCAGGGTGGGCGTCGACTCGCTCATCTCCACCGCGAAGAATCCGTCGGCTTCGGTCAGGCTGCGGCTGGCGTGGTTGATCACCATGGCGCCCTTGATGGGATCGCCGCGGTGGTTGAGCAGGCGGCCCAGTACGGTGACCGTGCGCATCACCCGAATCTTCTGGTAGGTAACACCGCCGCGGTTGAGGTGGTAGCTGAAAGAAGAGGGCTGGATGACCGCAGCGTGGGCATCGGAGCCCTGGAAGTCGAGTTGCACCTGGCCCGGACGATAGGCGCTGGCGGGCATGATGTTGCGGCCTGGGCGCAGCGTGGCGCCGAAGCTGTACGGGCTGTCGGCACGCAGGCTGAGTTCGTCGATGTCGGATTCGACATCGACGATCACCCCTGCTTCGTAAGCCTGAAAGACACCGCTGGCGGCTATCCGTCCACCGTCGGTGGCCAGGGTGCTTTCCAGGTTGAGGCCCCCACTGAGGCCATCGTCCAGAGAAGATTTCTGCAGGTAGGCGTCGCCGTACACGGCGTTGTTCTGAAACTGTGCGTTGGTGGCAAAGCCGGCGCCATAGCGATCGGCGGTGACGGTGCCCGAGACGTTGCGCAGGGTGTGGTGTTGCAGGGCTTGCTGATAGGTCAGCGACACATTGTGATCACGGCTGCCGTCCTGCGCCGTACGGCTGCCCAGGGTCGCGGCCAGGCGGCGACCGTCCTGGCCCAGGTTGAGGCTCAGGCTGAAGTCGATGCCGCGGTTGCGATGGCCACCGGTTGCCAGTGAGCCAGGGCGATCGAACAGCGAGGTGCGCCAGTTGGCGTCGGAGCCCAACAGCTTGCCGTGGTAGGTCAGGCCCAGGTCGAATGCGTTGCCGCCATACAGGCCGTCACTGCGGGCGATTCGGGCATTGGCGCTCCAGCGCTGGTCAATGCGGTGCATCCAGGCTGCCGAGGTCTGAATGACCTGCTGGGCGGGCCCTCGCTTGAGCTGTCCGCGCAGCCTGGGGTACTGTTGCCAGCTCTGGCTGCGGCTGAACACCAGATTGCCGGCATCGTAGTTCCACAGTGCCTGCAGATCGTAGCCCTGGCCATGCTGGCCGGTATGAAACAGGTTGGCGTACAGCTTGAGGCTTTGCAGCGCGTCCCAGTCGACCGACAGGCCGTACTGGTCGAAACCCCGCACACGTTGCACCGAGCCGCCCAGTACCACCCGTGAGTGGGCCAGGTAGTTGAACAAGGCTCCGGCGCTCAGCCCGTTGGCACGCTCCTCGTCCCAGTTGCTGAGCAGGGTGCTGCGTCGGCCCAGGTACAGGTTGTAGCGCCAACGTTCGTCCGGATTGCTCCAGTTCAGCGGCTTGTAGATGAATGCCTCGCTGCTGGAGGTCACACGACCGTCTTCGAGCACGCGTACTTCGACATCGTAGATGCCGCCAGGCAGTACCTTGGTGTCGATGGCTTGCAGCCCCGGCTGGACCGGCTGGCTATTGATCAGCACACCGCCGCGGTAGATCTCCACCACCCCGGCGCGCGAAGGGGTCACGTAGATCGGCGTGGCACTGGGGGTGGTACTGCTGACCGCCAGACTGTCGCTGCTGCCATACATGATGCCCAGTGCGGTGTCCGGGCTGTCGCCCAGGGTTCGAGGCTGGCGCGCCAGGCCTTGCGAGTCGGGCATGAAGTAACCCAGGCGATAGAAGTGGTTCTCTATCAGGCGTTCGGCGTACAACTGGTCGACACGCCGCCGGGTGCCCTGACGGCTGTCCTGGCTGCGATCGGCCTGGAACTGCCCCAGCGCCGTCCAGTCGCCAATGCTGCCCTGACCTTGCAGGGCATAGCGACCTGCCTGATCCCGCTGTCCGGCCGTGAGATTGAGTTGGTTACGCAGAATCAAGCCCTGGCTGCCGTGCTCGGGCAGGGCGTGATAGCGTTGCGCGTCGCTGCTGCGTTCGACCGAGCGAGTCAGGATCGACAGGCGCGAGTCGTGCAGGCTGTAATGCAAGGCAAGCAATTGGTTTCGACAGTCGCTGATGCAGGTCCCCAGCGGCACCGGTTCGGCGAGCTGGTCCGTCCACCGTTGGCGAAGCGACTGTGTCGAAGACTGGCCGTCGGTGTCGACGAATTCGAGGAGCTGGACGCGATCCTTGCGATCGAGCGCGATCAACGCCTCACCCAGAGGCTCGCCGTCGAGGTCGACACGGACCGCCAGCGGAACGTCGAAGAAGTGCTCGTTGAACTCGGCGGGCAAGCCTTGCGCCTGGCTCAGCACACCCACCGGACCTGCAGCCGGCGTGATGGCCATGGCCAAACCCGGCAGGAGAGTCAGCGCCAGCAACGAAGCGATGCGCGCACCGCTTGGCATCCAGAGGGGATGTGGAGTCATGGGTATCACAAAGTCTTGGGCCAGCCGATGTCGCGCAGGCAACAACGGCGGCCGTATGAACGAGAACGAGGACGTCGGGCTGTGATCAGGCCGGATCAGGGGTTTCGAACACCAGGTTGACGATGCCCTGATAGGTGCCCGGTACATAGCCGGCGGTCGGCTTGGTGCCTGCAGTGACGAGGAAGTCGACCACGGTGCCGGCGGCGGAATCGGCCACGTTGGATACGGTTTCAGGGCTGGTGCTCAGGCGGCGGCCGGCGATGCTCACGTCCAGACCAATGGTGTTGCTGCCGCTGCTCATGGAAGGCGCCGTGAGCAGCTTGGCCTTGATTTCGCCGGTGGTGCTTTTCATGGTCAGCTGCTTGCGGATGGGTTCCAGGCTGCCGTCGACAGGCTTGAAGCTCATTTTCTGCGGCTCGTTCATCCAGTTGCCGCCCAGTGGCTCGACGATGAACTTGTCGGTCGGAACGATGGCGGTCACGGTGACGGTATGGTCGATACGCTGAACGGCAAGAGCGGGGGTGGCGATCAAGATGGCCAGGGGCAGGGCGAGCAATGAGGATTTCATGGGGTACAACTCCTTTATTTCAAGATGGGCAGCAGGTGCGCGCTGCGTGTTGAACGGGCCATGAGCCGAGTCCTGATGGCTTCGGTTGGCGTCGCGAGGAGAATTCTGCCGAGTGGCGGGCGATGAAAAAGTCAGATGCTTCCCAAGTTTTGGAGGATTAGTCCTACAAAAGGACGTTTTAGGTTTTGCGCAACCTACCGCTTGCGGGGCTACAATCGCTGCTCCCGAAACAGGAGTAAGGCTGTGCTGACCCATCTCGATTCCCAAGGCCGCGCGCACATGGTGGATGTCACCGAAAAGGCTGTGACCTCACGCGAAGCCGTGGCCCAGGCGCGTGTTCGCATGCTGCCGCCGACGCTGCGCATGATCGTCGAAGGTGAGCATCCCAAAGGCGATGTGTTCGCCGTGGCGCGTATCGCCGGCATTCAGGCAGCGAAGAAAACCAGTGACCTCATTCCCCTGTGCCATCCCCTGATGCTGACCGGTGTGAAGGTCGAGCTGGTGGCCGACGGCGAGGACAGCGTCCTGATCACCGCGCGCTGCAAGCTGGCCGGGCAGACCGGGGTCGAGATGGAGGCACTGACGGCGGCGAGTGTCGCGGCCCTGACGATCTACGACATGTGCAAGGCAGTCGACCGGGGCATGGTCATCGAGCAGGTGCGCATGCTGGAGAAGCAAGGCGGCAAGAGTGGGCATTTCAAGGCGGATGCATCATGAATTGCAAGGTGCTGTATTTCGCCCGCTATCGCGAATTGCTGGGGGTGGGTGAGGAAGTGGTAAAGGGCGAGTTCGCCAATGTCGAGACGCTGCGTGAATTCCTCATCCTGCGCGGCGATCGCGAAGTGCTCGGTGAAAAGGGCCTGATGTGCGCCCGTAACCAGGAGATGTGTGGGTTGAACGAGCCGCTGCTTGACGGCGATGAAGTGGCATTCTTTCCAACCGTGACCGGAGGCTGACATGAGCGTTCGCGTACAGCACGAAGCTTTCGACCCGGGCGCCGAGCTCAACGCCTTGCATCAGACCAATACCGGGGTGGGCGCCGTGGTGGGTTTCGTTGGCTACGTGCGCGATTTCAATGACGGGCTCGAAGTGCGCGGGATGTTGCTGGAACACTACCCCGGCATGACCGAGAAGGCCTTGGACAAGATCGTTCTGGAAGCGGCGCAGCGTTGGCCGTTGCTGAAACTGGAGATCCTGCATCGTGTCGGTGCGCTGGAACCGGGTGAGCCGATCGTGTTCGTCGGCGTGGCCAGCGCCCATCGTCAGGCGGCGTTTCAGGCCTGTGATTTCGTCATGGACTATCTCAAGACCCGCGCGCCGTTCTGGAAAAAGGAGAACACCGAGGATGGCCCGCGCTGGGTGCAGGGGCGTGAAAGCGACGAGCAGGCGGCCCAGCGCTGGGAGTGATCTGAAGGTTGGCGGCGACCTTTTCGCGGGCAGAGCCCGCTCCCACAAGAGGGCGGCGCTGTGGAGCGGGTGGGCCGCGGTGAGGCCTTCGCGGGCAGAGCCCGCTCCCACAAGAGGCTTCGCGGCCGCGGACCGCTCCTACGGGGTCAGGAGCGCTTGCGTTCCACCGGTTTCAACAGCTCGGCTGATGGCATTTCGAAGTTGATCTTGCGGCCCAGCAGCGCTTCGATGGAAGGCAGTTGGTAGGAGTCGTCTTCGCCTGCGAAGCTGATCGACACGCCGCTGGTGCCGGCCCGTCCCGTACGACCGATGCGGTGAACGTAGTCATCCGGCACTTCGGGCAGGGTGAAATTGATCACATGGCTGATGCCATCGATATGGATGCCACGGCCTGCCACATCGGTGGCCACCAGCACGCGGATCTTGCCTTCGCGAAACCCCTCCAGCGTCTTGATGCGCTTGTGTTGCGGCACATCGCCGGACAGCTGCGCGGCATTCACACCGTCGCGCACCAGGCGCTCTTCGATCCGGCGCACCTCGTCCTTGCGGTTGGCAAACACGATCACGCGCTCCCAATCGTTACCGGTGACCAGGTTGTACAGCAGCGTGTACTTGTCGCTGCCGGCGACGGCGTACACGTGTTGCTCGACGGTTTCGCTGGCGACGTTTTCCGGCTCGATCTCGACGATGGCCGGATCGGTGGTCCACTGCTGGGCCAGGTTCATCACGTCTTCGGTGAAGGTGGCCGAAAACAGCAGGGTCTGGCGCTCCTGCTTGGGCGGCGTCTGACGAATGATCTGACGCACCTGGGGGATGAAGCCCATGTCGAGCATGCGGTCGGCTTCATCGAGCACCATCACTTCGACCATGTCCAGGTGCACTTCGCCGCGCTGGTTGAAGTCCAGCAGGCGACCGGGGGTGGCGACCAGGATGTCGCAGTGACGGGCTTCGAGCTGCTTGAGCTGCTTGTCGAAGTCCATGCCGCCGACGAAGGTCATTACGTTCAGGCCGGTGTACTTGGTCAGGCCTGCGGCATCCTTGGCGATCTGCACCACCAGCTCGCGGGTGGGTGCGATGATCAGCGCGCGCGGCTCGCCCATGAAGCGTTCCTTGGGCGGAGGCGTCTGCTGCAACTGAGAGATGATCGACACGAGGAAGGCGGCGGTCTTGCCGGTGCCGGTCTGGGCACGGCCGATGGCGTCGCGGCCCTTGAGGGTATACCCCAGCACCTGCGCCTGGATCGGCGTGCAATAGGGGAAACCGAGGTCGTGGATGGCGTGCATCAGCTCGTCGGTGAGCGCGAAGTCGTGGAAGCGGGTCTTGCCTTCCTGCGGGGCGACCTGAAAGTCGGCGCGGTTCCAGGCCGGTGCCACAGGCTTGGGCGGGCGAGGGCGGCGGGGCGTTTCGACGATGATGGGTGCAGCGGCTGCTGCCGGTTCAGGGCTGGCGGCCGGTGCAACTGCCGCAGTGGCTGGCGGGGTCGATTCTTCAGTGTCGACGGGTAGCGCGCGGGTGGCGCCAGTGTCGGCAGCAAGCGGCTGTGCGTCGCTCTTGCCAAACATCTTCTTGAGTGCTTTGAGCACGGGCTTCTCATCGATTGGTTAAGGAATGTGCGTCAGGCAGTGTAATGCAAGAATCGCGCACGACGGTAGAAGAGTGCTGGATGTGGGAACGGCGCGCGCGGCGAGCCTTCGGCCCGCGAAGGCTGTGCCGCGGTATGGCAGATAGACTGAGGCGTCTGGTTCGCGGCCAATGACCGCTCCTACGGGGGATGTGTAGAAGCGGTCATTGGCCGTGAATGGCCTGCCTGGGGTCAGTGCAACCGCTGCGCCAACCAGTCGCCGATATCGGCGATCTCTTGCGGTAACACTTGGTGACCCATGGGGTATTCCCGCCACGCTGCGTCCACGCCCCAGCCTTTGAGGTATTCATAGGCACTGCGACCCATGGCATTGATCACCACCTCGTCGTTCTGCCCATGCAGGCAGAGTGCCGGGGTGCGCTGCTGGCTCGCGGCCAGTTCGACTTTTTCGTCGAAGGTCGGCGCATAGGTCGACAGCGCCAGCACCCCGCCCAACGGTCCTGTCCAGGTGATGTAGGCCGTATGCAGGACCACCGCGCCACCTTGGGAAAACCCGGCGATGAAGATTCGCTCCGGCGCGATCCCGCTGGCCTGCTGTTCCTCGATCAGGCCGCAAAGCATCTGCGCAGACGCCTCCAACTGACCTTGGTCGATCGCCCGTGCCGGATTCATGGCGATGATGTTGTACCAGCTGGGCATGGCGTAGCCGCCATTGATGGTGACCGCGCGGGTTGGCGCCTGGGGCAGTACGAAGCGTGTGCTGTGCAGGCGTTGCTGCAAGGCTTCTGCCACCGGCAGGAAGTCGTACCTGTCCGCGCCCAGGCCGTGCAGCCAGATGACACAGGCGTCGGCGGTATGGTTCGGTTCGATGATCAGGGGGTCAGTCATGGTTGCTCCGTTGTGGGGCGCCCGCTCCGTTTGAGTGCAGCGCAACGGGGCGCGATGGTGCGATCTCTGAAGAAGATGTCGCAAGGCTACAAGTTTTTCTATTGACGTGCACTTAAACGCTTTCCGGATTCACTCTGGTACGAGGCTTGCTATGTAACTGGCGTAATACCAGCATCCTCATCGGCGGTAACACTATAGAGCCCTTCGGAACTGACGCAGAGCAGTCCATCAGGGTTGTAGCAGAATCGGTCGATGATCGCGAAAGACGCCGCAGGCCACTGCGTCGGACCTTGCGGGGAGCGGGGGCAAGCGTTGCATATCCCGGTCGCGCCATCTGGCCAGTCGGGTTCATCACTTGTATTGCGATTGATGCTTGACCCAACAACTAGCCGACACGGGTCGATACCGCCTCATTTAGGTGCAGCGCAATTCAAGCTCGGACACAACAAGAGCAACTGGAGGTTTTGAATGAAGATGTTGAAATCCACCCTGGCTGTACTGACCGCTGCGACCGTCCTGGGCGTGAGCAGCTTCGCTCAGGCGGGTGCCACTCTGGACGCCATCCAGAAGAAAGGTTTCGTACAGTGCGGCGTCTCCGACGGCCTGCCGGGTTTCTCCGTTCCTGATGCTTCGGGCAAGATCGTTGGTATCGACGCCGACGTCTGCCGCGCCGTCGCCGCCGCTGTGTTCGGCGATGCCACCAAGGTCAAGTTCAGCCAACTGAACGCCAAGGAGCGTTTCACCGCGCTGCAGTCCGGTGAAATCGACATCCTGTCGCGCAACACCACCTGGACCAGCTCCCGCGATGCCGGCATGGGCATGGTCTTCGCCGGCGTGACCTACTACGACGGCATCGGCTTCCTGGTGAACAACAAGCTGGGCGTGAAGAGCGCCAAGGAACTGGACGGTGCAACCATCTGTATCCAGGCCGGTACCACCACCGAACTGAACGTGTCCGACTACTTCCGCGGCAATGGCCTGAAATACACCCCGATCACGTTCGACACCTCCGACGAAAGCGCCAAGTCCCTGGAAGGCGGCCGTTGCGACGTACTGACCTCCGACAAGTCGCAGCTGTTCGCACAGCGCAGCAAGCTGGCCGCACCGAACGACTACATCGTGCTGCCGGAAACCATTTCCAAGGAGCCTCTGGGCCCAGTGGTACGCCGTGGCGACGAAGACTGGCTGGCAATCGTCAAGTGGACCCTGTTCGCTCAGCTCAACGCCGAAGAAGCTGGCGTGACCTCGAAGAACGTGGAAGCCGAAGCCAAGTCGACCAAGAACCCCGACGTGGCTCGTCTGCTGGGCGCCGATGGCGAATACGGCAAGGACCTGAAACTGCCGAAGGACTGGGTGGTACAGATCGTCAAGCAGGTCGGCAACTACGGTGAAATGTTCGAGCGCAACCTGGGCGCGAACACCCCGCTGAAGATCGATCGTGGCCAGAACGCTCTGTGGAACGCTGGCGGTATCCAGTACGCACCACCCGTACGCTGATCGGCCCTGCGCCTGACGGCACGTTGCCGTCAGGCGCTGTTCTCCCTCTCTCCTGGGGCTTTCCATGCAAAATCAAATCGGCGCACCCAAGCAGGGCCTGTCCCTGACTGATCCACGTGTGCGTGCGTGGCTTTTCCAGATCATCACCATTGTGGCGGTGGTCGGTATGGGCTGGTTTCTGTTCAACAACACACAGACCAACCTGCAACACCGGGGCATCACTTCCGGTTTCGACTTTCTCGAACGCAGTGCCGGCTTCGGCATTGCCCAACACCTGATCGACTACACCGAATCGGACAGCTACGCGCGCGTGTTCCTGATCGGCCTGCTCAACACCCTGCTGGTGTCGATCATCGGCATCATCCTGGCAACCCTGCTGGGTTTCGTGATCGGTGTGGCTCGGCTGTCGCCCAACTTCATGATCAACAAGCTGGCGACGGTCTATATCGAGGTGTTCCGCAATATCCCGCCACTGCTGCAGATCCTGTTCTGGTACTTCGCGGTGTTTCTGACGCTGCCTGGGCCGCGCGCCGCCCATGGCTTCATGGACAGCTTCTACGTCAGCAGCCGCGGCCTGAACATGCCGGCTGCGCTTGCTGCACCGGGCTTCTGGCCGTTCGTGATCAGCGTCATCCTGGCCATCGTCGGCATCGTGCTGATGTCCAAATGGGCCACCAAGCGCTTCGAAGCCACCGGCGAGCCGTTCCACAAATTCTGGGTGGGCCTGGCGATCCTCATCGTCGTGCCGGCCCTGTGCTCGTTGATCTTCGGCGCTCCGGTGCATTGGGAAAAACCCGAGCTCAAGGGCTTCAACTTCGTCGGCGGTTGGGTATTGATCCCGGAACTGCTGGCCCTGACCCTGGCCCTGACCGTGTACACCGCGGCGTTCATCGCCGAGATCGTGCGTTCGGGCATCAAGTCGGTCAGCCACGGCCAGACCGAAGCGGCCCACTCGCTGGGGCTGCGCAACGGCCCGACCCTGCGCAAGGTGATCATCCCGCAGGCCCTGCGCGTGATCATTCCGCCACTGACCAGCCAATACCTGAACCTGGCGAAGAACTCGTCGCTGGCTGCCGGTATCGGTTACCCGGAAATGGTTTCGCTGTTCGCCGGTACCGTGCTCAACCAGACGGGGCAGGCGATCGAAGTCATTGCCATCACCATGAGCGTGTACCTGGCGATCAGTATCAGCATTTCCCTGCTGATGAACTGGTACAACAAGCGCATTGCGCTGATCGAACGGTGAGGATGAGCGCATGACGACCCATATTTTCAAACCCGACCAGCCACCACCGAGCAAAGTGTTCGGCCCGGTCGCGTGGATGCGCCAGAACCTGTTTTCCAGCTGGCTCAACACCCTGCTGACGCTGTTGTCGCTGTACCTGATCTGGCTGATCGTGCCACCGCTGTTGAACTGGTCGATCTTCGACGCGAACTGGGTCGGCACCACCCGTGCCGACTGCACCAAGGAAGGCGCGTGCTGGGTGTTCATCCAGCAACGGTTCGGGCAGTTCATGTATGGCTATTACCCGCCCGAGCTGCGCTGGCGCGTGGACCTGACTGTCTGGCTGGCGGTCCTGGGTGTGGCGCCGCTGTTCATCTCGCGGTTCAAGCGCAAGGCCGTCTACGGCATCGGTTTCCTGGTGCTGTACCCGATCATCGCCTACTTCCTGCTGCACGGCGGGGCGTTCGGCATGCCGACCGTTGCCACCAGCCAGTGGGGCGGCCTGATGCTGACCCTGGTGATCGCCACTGTCGGCATCGCCGGCGCCTTGCCGTTGGGGATTCTGCTGGCCCTGGGCCGTCGCTCGAAAATGCCGGCGGTGAAGGTGGTCTGCGTGACCTTCATCGAGTTCTGGCGCGGCGTGCCGTTGATCACCGTGCTGTTCATGTCCTCGGTGATGCTGCCGCTGTTCCTGCCTGAAGGCATGAACTTCGACAAGCTGCTGCGTGCGTTGATCGGCGTGATCCTGTTCCAGTCGGCCTATGTCGCCGAGGTGGTGCGCGGTGGCATGCAGGCCATTCCCAAGGGGCAGTACGAGGCCGCTTCGGCCATGGCGCTGGGCTACTGGCGCAGTATGGGCCTGGTGATCCTGCCGCAGGCCCTGAAGATGGTCATTCCGGGCATCGTCAACACCTTCATTGCATTGTTCAAGGACACCAGCCTGGTGATCATCATCGGCCTGTTCGACCTGCTCAACAGCGTCAAGCAGGCGGCAGCCGACCCGGCGTGGTTGGGCATGGCGACCGAGGGCTACGTGTTCGCGGCCCTGGTGTTCTGGATCTTCTGTTTCGGTATGTCCCGCTACTCCATGCACCTGGAGCGCAAGCTGGACACTGGCCACAAGCGTTAGGAGCTTAATCATGAGTGAAGCGATCAAGAAACCGGCCGGCGCTCCGGGCATCATCCAGATGCAAGGCGTGAACAAGTGGTACGGCCAGTTCCACGTGCTCAAGGACATCAACCTGAACGTGACCCAGGGCGAGCGTATCGTGTTGTGCGGGCCTTCGGGTTCGGGCAAGTCGACCACCATTCGTTGCCTGAATCGTCTGGAAGAGCATCAGAAGGGCACCATCATCGTCGACGGCGTGGAGCTGACCAACGATCTCAAGCAGATCGAAACGGTACGTCGCGAAGTGGGCATGGTGTTCCAGCACTTCAACCTGTTTCCGCACCTGACCATCCTGCAGAACTGCACGCTGGCGCCGATGTGGGTGCGCAAGATGCCCAAGCGCCAGGCCGAGGAAATCGCCATGCATTACCTGGAGCGCGTACGCATTCCGGAGCAGGCGCACAAGTTTCCGGGTCAGTTGTCCGGTGGTCAGCAGCAGCGTGTGGCCATTGCGCGGGCGCTGTGCATGAAGCCCAAGATCATGCTGTTCGACGAACCGACTTCGGCGCTCGACCCGGAAATGGTCAAGGAAGTGCTCGACACCATGATCGGCCTGGCCGAAGACGGCATGACCATGCTCTGCGTGACCCACGAAATGGGCTTCGCCCGCACCGTGGCGAACCGGGTGATCTTCATGGACAAGGGGGAGATCGTCGAGCAGGCCGCGCCGAACGACTTCTTCGACAACCCGCAGAGTGACCGGACGCGGATGTTCTTGAGCCAGATCCTGCACTGATCACCGTTTGCAGCAAACCGAAAACCCGGGCCTGTGCCCGGGTTTTTTCGTTTCAGGTCTGCTGCACCGCAGCGCCTGCTTCGCGGGCAGAGCCCGCTCCCACAGGGGATCCGCGCCTGTTGTAAGACCCTGTTGTGGAGCCCAGTTGTGGGAGCGGGCTCTGCCCGCGAAGGGCGCACTGCGGTGTGAAGGGCACACTGCCAGCCAGGTATTTGCCATTGCTGGCAATAGGCTCTACGCTTCCTCGTTCAAAGCCGTATCCAAGAGACCACCAGGCATTCCCGTCCTGGCAATGGTCCGCACTTTCGTTTCTGGACTTTTATGCCTACTGCCAACTGTACCCCTTCGAGTCGCGATATCGTCACGCCGCTGCATAAACCCTGGTTGCTGATCCTTGGTCTGGTGCTGGTGGCGCTCAACCTGCGTCCGGCTCTGTCGAGCATGGCGCCGTTGCTTGCGCAGGTCTCTGCCAGCCTCGGTCTGAGCGGCTCGACCGCCGGTCTGCTGACCACACTCCCGGTTCTGTGCCTGGGCCTTTTCGCGCCGCTGGCGCCTTTGCTGGCTCGCCGCTTCGACAGCGAGCGCGTGGTCCTTGGCGTGTTGCTCGTGCTGGCGGCCGGCATCGCTTTGCGCAGTCAGTTGGGCATCTGGGGCTTGTTCATCGGCAGCCTGGTGGCCGGTGGCAGTATCGGGATCATCGGCGTGCTGCTGCCTGGCATCGTCAAGCGCGACTTCGCCCGACAGGCCGGCACGATGACCGGCGTCTACACCATGGCGTTGTGCCTGGGAGCGGCATTGGCGGCCGGTTCCAGCGTTCCGCTGAGCCAGTATTTCGATGACAGCTGGCGCATCGGCCTGGCGTTCTGGATGGTGCCGGCGTTGCTGGCTGCGGTGTTCTGGTGGCCGCAGACGCGACAGAAGCATGGTGTGCAGCGCGCTCGCTATCGCGTGACCGGGCTGCTTCGTGATCCGTTGGCGTGGCAGGTTACTCTGTTCATGGGGTTGCAGTCGTCGCTGGCGTACATCGTCTTCGGCTGGTTGCCGTCGATCCTGATCGGGCGCGGGTTGTCGGCTGCCGAGGCGGGGCTGGTCATGTCATTCTCGATCATCGTGCAGTTGCCCAGCGCGTTGACCGTGCCATGGCTGGCCACCCGCGGCCGTGATCAGCGCCTGCCGATTCTCGCGGTGATGGCGCTGAGCCTGGCTGGGTTGTTCGGCCTGCTTTACGCACCGCTGGGCGGGATGTGGGGCTGGGCGATCGTGCTGGGGTTGGGGCAGGGCGGGGTGTTCGCGCTGGCACTGACCTTGATCGTGCTGCGCTCGCGCGATGCCCATGTGGCGGCCAATCTGTCGAGCATGGCCCAGGGCGTGGGCTACACCATCGCGTCGATGGGGCCTTTCGCGGTCGGTCTGGTGCACGACATGACGGGTGGGTGGGGCGCAGTGGGTTGGGTGTTCGCCGTCATCGGCGTCGCCGCCACGGCCGCGGGCATGGGGGCCGGGCGCACGCTGCATGTGCAGGCAATGGCGACGAAGGTGGAGTGATATTGCTTGCACACAGGCGCTGCTGAATCGATGACCGCTGCCACGCCAGCCAAGCCTTGGTATGTCTACCTGGTGCGCGCGGCGAATGGCTCGCTTTACTGCGGCATCAGTGACGATCCGCAGCGCCGTTTCGCCAAGCACCAGAGTGGGAAGGGCGCGCGGTTCTTCCTGTCCAGCCCGGCAGTGGCGTTGGTTTACGTGGAAGCATGGCCAAGCAAAAGCGAAGCCTTGCGCCACGAACGGCTGATCAAGCGCCTGCGCAAGCCCGCCAAGGAACACCTCGTAGCCACATTCACCCCCCTGTAGCAGCGGCGCAAGCCGCGTCCGGCTTCATCGCGTTCATCCAGGCACACCGCGTGCACCGCCGACGCGGCTTGCGCCGCTGCTACAGGGATCGCGAGTCGTGTTCGGGATTGTGCGCTCGTCCAGGCATACCGCATGCACCGCCGACGCGGCTTGCGCCGCTGCTACAGGGATTGCGAGCCGCGTTCGGGGTTGTGCGTTCGTTCAGGCATACCGCATGCGCCGCCGACGCGGCTTGCGCCGCTGCTACAGAGATCGCGTACCCCTGTAGCAGCGGCGCGAGCCGCGTCCGGCTTCACCGCGTTCATTCAGGCACGCCGCATGCACCGCCGACGCGGCTTGCGCCGCTGCTACGGAGATTGCGTACCCTGTAGCAGCGGCGCGAGCCGCGTCCGGCTGCAACGCGTTCATTCAGGCACACCGCACACATCGCCGCCGCTATGGGGGTATGTGGTCTGAGCGGGGGCGAGTAAGCTGTGAGCTTTCTCATCCGCTGCTGGAGCCGATATGTCCGAGTTGATCCTGCATCACTATCCGACCTCGCCGTTCGCCGAGAAGGCCCGCTTGATGCTTGGCTTCAAAGGGCTCGCGTGGCGCTCGGTGCTGATCTCGCCGATCATGCCCAAGCCTGATCTGACGGCGCTGACCGGAGGCTATCGCAAGACACCAGTGCTGCAGGTCGGCGCCGATGTGTATTGCGACACGGCCTTGATCGCTCGGCGGCTGGAGCAGGAGAAAGCCTTGCCGGCATTGCTGCCCCTTGGCCAGGAACTCACCGTGGCCACATTCGCCGCCTGGGCCGATTCGGTGCTGTTCCAGCATGCCGTCAGCCTGGTGTTCCAGCCCGAGTCCATCAGTGCCCGCCTGTCGCGTCTCCCGGAAGACGCCGCCAAGGCCTTCATCGCCGACCGCATGGCGCTGTTCCAGGGCGGCACTGCGACGCGCCTGTCGGTCGAGCAGGCCAAGCATCAGTGGCCGACGTTCATGGCGCGCCTGGAACAGCAACTACAGAACGCAGAGGGTGAGTACCTGTTCGGCGCGCCGACCCTGGCCGATTTCTCCATGGCTCATCCGCTGTGGTTCCTCAAGGGCACGCCGGTCACCGCACCGCTGGTGGATGCCTACCCCGCCATCCACGCCTGGTTGGGTCGCGTGCTGGGTTTCGGCCACGGCACCTACAGCGAGCTGACTGCCGACGAAGCCCTGGCGATTGCCAAAGCGGCCACGCCGGCACCTTTGCCCGACGAGACGTTCGAGGACCTCAATGGGTTCAAGGTGGGTGATCAGGTCAGCATTGCTGCTGTGGACTATGGCGTTGACCTGGTCAAAGGTGAATTGCTGTTTGCCGGGGCTGAGGAATTGATCATCAGGCGCGAAGACGAGCGGGCGGGCGTGGTGCACGTGCACTTTCCGCGTATCGGGTTCGCTATTTATAAGTTGTAAGCGACTTTATAGACGGCTTTGTATTGCTAATGCTGCTGTCGACTTCAACACCGCTCGAATGGCACATCCGGGCGGTGCTGAACTACGTGAAGACTATTTCCGCTCACTGTGAGACAGCGTCTCGCACTTTTGTTGAGTTGCAGCCATCCTCTATCGACTGTGCATGGCTGACGTTGGGCCTGAAAGGTTCTAAATTGTAGGTGGCCTTGTTTCTTGCGATCACATAATGACAGACTACTTGACGCCTCATTCCACCACCATCGTTGCTCTTCCATTGCGGATCGTTAGCATGTTTGCGCACTAGCTCTGCATACATCTGCTCGGTTTGGTCTGCGGCTATCTGCCTGCCGCAATCAGTAGGTGTGACGACCAAGGTGTCCTCATTTCTTGCGGTTCCCGGGTCGAAACGATTAACCCATACGGCAGATTTTATGTAGTCTCCCCATGCACCGCAAATTTCGTAGGCGCCGGTCGACTGATCGCTGGGCTGATAAGAGAAGCGATTTTCAGGCGGCTGGCTGAAGTCAATCTTTACAATGGGCGGGATCGGATGTGCCTGTTGGCGTCGAGCGATATAAGCTCGATATTTCTGTTGTAATTTCTTTGCCTCGCTCATGGCTGCGGCGTCGCGACTGTCATAGAAGAATGCGTCTATATGAGCGGTGGTTCCGCCAGCAGAAGTACCAATCACACGAAGCATTTCTATCCAGCCGGTAGCGTACCAACTTGAATCAAAAGGGGCAGGATACGGTTCTGGTACCGGCTGCTGGTGAGCCTCTACAAGCGCCTTCCATCCCTCGGGATCCTCAACGTTCCAAGAACATTGGTCCCATAGTCTATACCCATGGGCTTTGAAATAGTTCCACCAACCGTTAACCTCGACGACGCCAATCTTACCGCACGAACCCCAAGCATAGGTATTTCTGGTAACGGGCCCAGGGGGAGGTATCTGTTGCCATGGATAACCGACGTCAGCAGCCTTCTGCTGAGATATCGAGTCACAACCTGTCATTCCATTTGCGCCTGTGCCCGTCCAGCCGTCAAAGGGGAACATGCATCGCCAGCCGATATCATTGGGGGGTAATCCAAGTTTGACGGCATCGATGGGCGCTCGAAGAATGTAGCCGCTAGTGTTGTATAGATGATCGGTCGACAGATCTTTACGGATCCACGTGTAAGGTACGGCGCCTACAATGTTGCTATTCGGGCTGGCGTCCCATGGATAAAAGTTCCCTGCGGCTGTTCCCCTAATTAATACGCCGCTGCAATAGTAATACCCCCTCGGCGTACCTGAATCGTTCTCGGTGCATTCAGAAGTCGTGTTGTTATAATTAGTATTGAGGCGGTCAGTTAAATCGTTTGGGTCCTCTTCTGCGACGGCGGCGCCAGAGAGTAATAAAATCACGAGTGTTGGTATGAAGCGTTGAGTTATAGGCCGGTGCATGACTGGATCTCCTGAGTGACTGTTTTAAGTCGCTTTGAGATTTGAGGCTAGCACTGATCAGTTAGGGTGGCCAGTTAGGAGTTAGGCGATTTCGAAATAATAAATGTCCTGGTGCGATAAATAGACTGTTCAGTAAAAAACCTATTTTCGGAGCGCAGCAGTTTGGTAATGATTATTCAAGTTTAATGGGTGCGCCCGCTCATTAACGGGCGCGTTTATAGTGTTTATAGTTCGATATCTTTATTCGCCTTATACAGGCTTAAAAATATTTTAACGCTCAGCCGTTGCGCCGCTTAAGCTGGTCGGTCAGTTGCGACGGCAGACCCTTGATGATCAAGGTACCGGCTTCTTCGTCATACTCGATCTTCGAGCCCAGCAGATGCGCCTCGAAGCTGATCGACAGCCCCTCGGCCCGCCCGGTGAAGCGACGAAACTGGTTGAGGGTGCGCTTGTCGGCCGGGATCTCCGGCGACAAACCGTAATCCTTGTTGCGGATATGGTCATAGAACGCCTGCGGGCGCTCTTCATCGATCAGACCCGACAGCTCTTTCAACGTGACCGGCTCGCCCATCTTGGTCTGGCTGGTGGCGTACTCCACCAAGGTCTGGGTTTTCTCCCGCGCCGACTCTTCGGGCAGGTCCTCGCTCTCGACGAAGTCGCTGAACGCCTTGAGCAGCGTCCGCGTTTCCCCCGGGCCATCGACACCTTCCTGGCAGCCGATGAAGTCGCGGAAGTACTCCGAGACCTTCTTGCCGTTCTTGCCCTTGATAAACGAGATGTACTGCTTGGACTGCTTGTTGTTCTGCCACTCCGACAGGTTGATGCGCGCCGCCAGGTGCAGTTGTCCCAGGTCCAGGTGCCGCGACGGGGTCACGTCGAGCTCGGAGGTCACGGCCACGCCTTCACTGTGATGCAGCAGGGCAATGGCCAGGTAATCGGTCATGCCTTGCTGGTAATGCGCGAACAGCACGTGCCCACCGGTGGACAGGTTGGATTCTTCCATCAGCTTCTGCAGGTGCTCGACGGCCGTGCGGCTGAACTGGGTGAAGTCGCGGCCCTCGTCCAGATAGTCCTTGAGCCAGCCGCTGAACGGGTGCGCGCCGGACTCGGCATGGAAGAAGCCCCAGGCCTTGCCCTGCTTGGCGTTGTAACTTTCGTTGAGGTCGGCAAGCAGATGTTCGATGGCGCTGGACTCGGCCAGCTCGCTGTCGCGCGCATGAAGCACGGCGGGCGTGCCGTCGGGTTTCTTGTCGATCAAATGGACGATGCAGTGACGGATCGGCATGGGCTTCTCGGCTTGTCTGACTGATGGGCACGGCGGCTTGAGCGGGCCGTGCCGCAAAGGGGCGAAGTGTAACGTAGATAGGGGTTTTAAGGATTGCCGGTGGCCTGCGCGTGCGCTGAAACGACGAAATCGTCTACTTTTTGGCCAAACCCATGATAAAGCTGAATAAAAGGGCCGCTAGTGGCGGATATTTGTTTGGCTCTGTGCTAGTTTTGCCCGGTCTTGCGGCCCACGAGGCCGTGAAGCCCCGCAGAGAGCGGCTTTCGAGTCGAACCAAACGTCATTCTGGGTATCTACAATGGCGATTGGCATGACCGAAACGCGAGCCCCGGCGGACGTCGCACGCCCGGCTCCGACTTACGCTGCACTTTGCAATCCAATTGAATTTGATAGGGAAGGTACACCACCATGGCATTAACCAAAGACCAACTGATCGCCGATATCGCTGAAGCTATCGACGCGCCGAAAACCACCGCGCGCAACGCTATCGAGCAGCTGGGCCAGATCGTTGCCGATCAATTGGAAAATGGCAGCGAGATCACTCTGCCTGGTATCGGCAAGCTGAAAATCACCGAGCGTCCTGCCCGCACTGGCCGTAACCCTTCGACTGGCGCTGCCATCGAAATCGCTGCCAAGAAAGTCGTCAAGTTCGTCCCAGCCAAAGTGCTGACCGATTCCGTTAACAAGTAATTGTAACGGCTCGACGAACCGTGCCGCGGGTCAACCCGGGCGCGGTTTTTTTGTGCCTGGAAAACCTTCAGCTGCGGTTCACCAGCATCTGTGGGAGCGGGCTCTGCCCGCGAAGCATGCAACACGTGGTGGCTGCTTCGCGGGCAGAGCCCGCTCCCACAGGGGCCGCAGTGCGCCGCGAATCAGTCAGCTGAACCAGTTTTTGCCGGCTGGCTCTGACTGGAAGGTCCAGGCGACGAAGCGGCTTTGCTTCTGGCCTTGGCCCATTTCCACCACTCGGACCTGCACGGCATTGACCTTGCCAAGGGCTGCCTGAATGGCCGGTAGGTTGGACGCCTTGGACACCAGCGTCGAGAACCAAAGCACCTGCTGTCCCACGGCCACGCTTTCGTTGATCAGCTGCGTCACGAAGCGAATCTCGCCGCCTTCACACCACAACTCGTTGTTCTGACCGCCAAAGTTGAGCACGGGCAACTTGCGCTTGGGATCGGCCTTACCCAGCGCGCGCCATTTGCGCTGGCTGCCGCGGGTCGCTTCCTGCAACGACGCGTGGAAAGGTGGATTGCACAGGGTCACGGCGAACCGTTCTTCGCGGCCCAGCAGTCCCTGGAGAATCTGTCGAGGCTGCGTCTGCTGGCGCAGGGAAATGGCTTTGCCCAGTTTGTTGGCCTGCACGATGGTGTTGGCCGAGGCCAGTGCCACCGGGTCGATGTCGGAGCCCACGAATTGCCAGCGATAGTCACTGTGGCCCAGCAGGGGATAGATGCAGTTGGCACCTACACCCACGTCGAGCGCCCTGACGCCAGCGCCCCGCGGAATCTCGCCGCCGTTGCTTTCGGCCAGCAGGTCGGCCAGGCAGTGCAGATAGTCGGCCCGTCCGGGTATGGGCGGACACAGGTAGCCGTCCGGAATGTCCCAATGCTGAATGCCATAGAGGGTCCTGAGCAGCGCCCGGTTGAACACCTTTACCGCCGCAGGATCGGCAAAGTCGATGCTTTGCTTGCCATACGGGTTGAAGATGACGAACCGGGCAAGGTCCGGATGGCTCTTGATCAATTGCGGGAAGTCGTAGCGACCCTGGTGGCGATTGCGCGGGTGCAGGGTGGGTTTTGGCGGGGTGGACATGGGAGGTTACCGGTGGGGGCAGGGGCCTCTTCGCGGGCAGAGCCCGCTCCCACACAACACCCTTGTGGGAGCGGGCTCTGCCCGCGAAGAGGCCAGCAGACGGATTACAGACTGGCGATCCGCGCGTGCTGTTCGGCCAGCTTGGTCAGTGCCTGTTCGGCTTCGGCCAGTTTGGCGCGCTCTTTGTCGATGACGGCAGGGGGTGCCTTGTCGACGAAGGCTGCATTGGACAGCTTGCCGCCCACGCGAGCGACTTCACCGTTCAGGCGCTGGATCTCCTTGTCCAGGCGAGCCAGTTCGGCGTCCTTGTCGATCAGCCCGGCCATGGGCACCAGCACTTCCATTTCACCGACCAGCGCGGTGGCGCTCAGAGGCGCTTCCTGGCCATCGTCCAGCACGGTGATGGACTCCAGCTTGGCGAGCTTCTTGAGCAAGGCATCGTTTTCTTGCAGACGACGCTGGTCCTGGCTGCCGGTGTTCTTGAGGAACAACGCCAGCGGCTTGCCCGGACCGATGTTCATCTCGCCGCGAATGTTGCGCACGCCGAGCATCAGGCCCTTGAGCCACTCGATATCGTCTTCGGCGGCGGTGTCGATGCGGCTTTCATTGGCCACCGGCCATGGCTGCAGCATGATCGTCTTGCCCTGCACACCGGCGAGCGGCGCCAGGCGCTGCCAGATTTCTTCGGTAATGAACGGCATGAACGGATGCGCCAGGCGCAACGCCACTTCCAGCACACGCACCAGGGTGCGGCGGGTACCGCGCTGGCGCTCCACCGGAGCGTTCTCGTCCCACAGCACCGGCTTGGACAGCTCCAGGTACCAGTCGCAATACTGGTTCCAGATGAACTCATAGAGTGCCTGGGCAGCTAGGTCGAAACGGAACTGATCCAGATGACGCGTCACTTCGGCTTCGGTGCGCTGCAACTGCGAGATGATCCAGCGATCGGCCAGGGAGAGCTCGTAGGCCTCGCCGTTCTGGCCGCAGTCCTCGCCCTTGTCGAGCACATAGCGCGCGGCGTTCCAGATCTTGTTGCAGAAATTGCGATAGCCTTCGACACGGCCCATGTCGAACTTGATGTCGCGGCCGGTGGACGCCAGCGAGCAGAAGGTGAAGCGCAGGGCGTCGGTGCCGTAGCTGGCGATGCCGCCTTCGAACTCGTCGCGGGTCTGCTTCTCGATCTTCTTCGCAAGCTTGGGCTGCATCATGCCGCTGGTGCGCTTTTCGACGAGGGCTTCGAGCTCGATACCGTCGATAATGTCCAGCGGGTCGAGCACGTTGCCCTTGGACTTGGACATCTTCTGGCCCTGGCCATCACGCACCAGGCCATGCACGTAGACCGTCTTGAACGGTACCTGCGGCGTACCGTTCTCGTCCTTGACCAAGTGCATGGTCAACATGATCATCCGGGCGACCCAGAAGAAGATGATGTCGAAGCCGGTGACCAGCACGTCGGTGCTGTGGAATTTCTTCAGGAACTCGGTCTGTTCCGGCCAGCCCAGGGTGGAGAAGGTCCACAGGCCCGAACTGAACCAGGTGTCCAGCACGTCGTTGTCCTGGTTGAGCACCACATCGGCGCCCAGGCCGTGCTTGCTGCGCACTTCTTCTTCGCTGCGGCCGACGTAGACCTTGCCGGACTCGTCGTACCAAGCGGGAATGCGATGGCCCCACCAGAGCTGGCGGCTGATGCACCAGTCCTGGATATCGCGCATCCAGGAGAAGTACATGTTTTCGTACTGCTTGGGCACGAAGGCGATGCGGCCGTCTTCCACAGCGGCGATGGCAGGTTCGGCCAGCGGCTTGGTGGACACGTACCACTGGTCGGTCAGCCAGGGCTCGATGACGGTGCCGGAGCGATCGCCCTTCGGCACTTTCAAGGCGTGGTCGTCGACGCTGACCAGCAGGCCGGCGGCGTCGAACGCGGCGACGATCTGCTTGCGGGCCTCGAAGCGGTCCAGGCCGGCGTATTCGCCAGGCAAGGTGCCGTCGACGCTGTCGTTCAGCGTGCCGTCGAGGTTGAACACCTGAGCGCTGGGCAGAACGTTGGCATTCTTGTCGAAGATGTTGAGCAACGGCAGGTTGTGCCGCTTGCCGACTTCGTAGTCGTTGAAATCGTGGGCCGGGGTGATCTTCACGCAGCCGGTACCGAACTCGGGGTCGCAATAATCATCGGCGATGATCGGAATGCGACGGCCTACCAAGGGCAGTTCGACGAACTTGCCGATCAATGCCTGGTAGCGCTCGTCGTTCGGGTTCACCGCGACCGCGGCGTCGCCAAGCATGGTTTCCGGACGTGTGGTGGAGACGATCAGGTAGTCGTTGCCTTCGGCGGTTTTCGCGCCGTCTGCCAGCGGGTACTTGAGGTTCCAGAGGAAACCCTTTTCATCGTGGTTTTCCACTTCCAGATCGGAGATGGCCGTGTGCAGCTTGGTGTCCCAGTTGACCAGGCGCTTGCCGCGGTAGATCAGGCCGTCTTCGTGCAGGCGCACGAAGGCTTCCTTGACCGCTTCGGAAAGGCCGTCATCCATGGTGAAACGTTCGCGGCTCCAGTCGACCGACGAGCCGAGGCGACGGATCTGGCGGCTGATGTTGCCACCGGACTGGTCTTTCCATTCCCAGATCTTTTCCAGGAATTTTTCCCGGCCTAGGTCATGGCGATTCAGGCCCTGGGCTTCGATCTGGCGCTCGACCAGCATCTGCGTAGCGATACCGGCGTGGTCGGTACCCGGCTGCCACAGGGTGTTGCGACCCTGCATGCGGCGGAAACGGATCAGGGCGTCCATGATCGCGTTGTTGAAGCCGTGGCCCATGTGCAGGCTGCCGGTAACGTTCGGCGGCGGGATCATGATGGTGTAGGAGTCGCCGGCACCTTGCGGGGCGAAATAGTTCTCGGCCTCCCAGGTCTGGTACCAGGAAGTTTCGATAGCGTGCGGCTGGTAGGTCTTATCCATGCGCGGCGGGACCCTATAAGGCATTTATTCAAAGAAAGCCGGGAAGTATAGCGGGGATATGGCGGCTATGGGAGGGAGGCGGGCTGCGTAGGAGCGGTCCGTGGCCGCGATGGGCGCGATTCGGTATAGCGGATACACCGTAGCGCCTGTTTCGCGGCCGATGACCGCTCCTACGGTGGTAGGCGAACGGTCCGTGGCTGCGAAGGGCGGGTGAAGGGGATCAGGGCTGGTTCAGCAACCTTTCCATGCGGGCCTCGAGGCGGCGCTTGATTTCGGTTTCGATGTGCGGCGCGAAATCGTCGATCACATCCTGCATGATCAACTGAGCGGCGGCGCGCA
>Ga0308158_10000686_pt1 | contig 47996 bp, 42 predicted proteins | sample PhyBR2_FD_201038 | JGI IMG/M metagenome (GOLD analysis project Ga0308158, IMG submission 201038) | Phyllosphere microbial communities from UC Gill Tract Community Farm, Albany, California, United States - DLSLB.R2 | ecosystem: Host-associated > Plants > Phyllosphere > Unclassified | place: USA... | reverse complement strand
GCGTGCCTTCGGCGCCGGCCACCTCGACCGTCGACCGGAACGGTGTGCCTGGCTCGAGCCAGTCGGCGCGCAGATGGCTGATCGCGCCGTTCGCGTGGGTGAGCGTCACGTGCGCCGACACCGGGGGCGCGACCCGGCCGCCGACCGCGGGCGGATCCTGCGTCGCCGACACCTCGACGACCGAACCCGCCAGCCACAGCGCCTGGTCGATGTCGTGGATCATCAGGTCGCGGATGACCCCGCCGCCGGCGTCTTCAGCGTAGAACCAGGCGGAGTCCGGGGCGGCGACCGTGCGCCGGAACGTCAGCTCGGTGAGCGTGCCGACCGTGTCGATGCTCTCTTTCAGCGTGCGGTAGCCGTCGAAGTACCGCACCACGTGCGCGGGGAAGAGCCTGACCCCGGCCTCGTCGGCGGCGTCGATGAGCGCCCGCGCGTCGGCGGTGCTGACCGCGAGGGGCTTCTCGCACACGACGGGCCGCCCGCGGGCGAAGGCCGCGCGCGCGATGTCGAGGTGGGTGGAGGTGGGGCTGATGATGTCGACGACGTCGACCGCGTCGATCAGCTCGTCGAGTTCGCCGATGATCCGGATGCCGAAGCGGTCGGCCAGCAGATCGGCATCCGTCCTCCGCAGGATCGCGACCTCGGCGCCCAGGGCCAGCCAGCCCTCGATGTGCGGCGGCGCGATGCCTCCCGCTCCGACGATCCCGACTCGCAGCGTGTTCTCCATGTGCCCGAGCCTACGTCGCGCCTCCCGCCGCCGAGACCCCCACTTTCTGCCGCCCTCCTGCCGCCGCCCCCGCCGTCGAGACCTGCGCGTGCCGCCGCCGTCTCGCCGCCGCCGCCTCCACCGAGACCTGCACGCTCTGCCGCCGCCACCGCCGAAACCTGCACCTTCTCCCGAGACCTGCAGTTGCAACCGCAGGTCTCGGCAACAGGTGCAGGTTTCGGCGAAACGCGAGGGCATTACGTGCAGGTTCGGCGACGAGAGAGCGCGCAGAGTGTGCAGGTCTCGGCGAGACGCGAGCGCGCTATGCGCAGGTCTCGCCAGTGTCAGCCGGCGAAAGGCAGGGTGGGCAGGCCCCGCACACCGAGGTCGACGGCGAAGAGCGAGCCGGCCTCGGTGCCGTGGTCGGGGTCCAGGCCCTGCGCCGACGTCGTGATGAACAGGGTGCCCAACCCGGTGCCGCCGAACGTGCAGGCGCTCACCTGGGGAACGGGCAGCTCGATCCGCTCGATCAGCGCACCCGATGCGTCGTACGCGTGCACGGCCGAGCCGCCCCACAGCGCCACCCACACATTGCCGTCGTGGTCGATGCAGAGCCCGTCTGGTGCGCCGACCTCGGAGGGGATGGCGACGAGGGGGCGCCGGCCGACGAGCTCGCCGTCCGACACGTCGAACACGTCGACCCGCCCGGTCGCGGTGTCGGCGTAGTACGCCTGCGAGCCCTCGGACGTGAAGCCGATGCCGTTCGAGACGGTCACCTCTGGCAGCACGGTGCTGATCGACAGGTCGGCGTCGATCCGTCGCAGCGACCCGCGGCCGGCGGCGGAGTCGTATGCCATCGAGCCTGCGAGCAGCCGGCCGTCGGGGTCACAGCATCCGTCGTTCATCCGCACGCTCGGGTCGTCGCCCAGCCGTGCCACGGCACGGGTCTCGCCGTCTGCCTCGTCGGCGAGGTAGAGCGTGCGGGCGCCGGCGGCGACGAAACCGCCCGTGCGGCGCGGGCGCACGAAGGCGACGAACTCGTCGTCGACGTGCTGCCTGACGACACCGTCGTCGCGCAGCGTGAGAAGGTCACCGGCAGCGGCATCCACCCACCGCAGCCCGCCCCACGCCGCCGCCCAAACCGGGCCCTCGGCGTGACCGGCGATCGGGCCGGTGACGTTGTGCGCCCTCACGACTCCTCCCGCGGAAGGCGCATCGGCTCCGGTTCAGGCAGGACGTCGGATGCCGGTGCCGAGCCGATCTGACCGGCGACCTTCTTCTCGAGCACGTCGACGGCCTCGTCGGAGATGAGGATGAGTCCGTCGAGCTCTTCGCGCACGCGCTTGTAGGCGAGATTGCGCTCGGCCTGGGTGGCGGCGTCGTCGAGGGCGACGGTGAGGAGGTGGCGGGCGCGGTCGAGGCGCTTGCGCTCGACCTCGCTGAAGTTCGCGTCGCGCAGCCGGCGCGCGTCGCGTTCGGCGACGTCGAACGCCACCGAGTAGCTGCCGACGGCGTCGAGGTACTCGGCGATCTCGGCTTCAGTCAACTGGGCGTCCGCCGATGCGGGGCGCAGGGTGTCTGCGGTCTTCTTGGCGCGCAGGAAGGCGGCCGTGAGAGGCTGGCGCCCGTCGCTCATGGCGGGGAAGGCGATGAGCTTGGCCACATCGAGCTCGTACTCGAGCCAGCGGGCGGTGATCTCGTCGTGCTCGGCGAACAGCTTCTCGAGCAGCTGCCGGGTCGATGCGCGCTCGTCGGCCGCGACCTGACGCGCGGTCTGCCTGGGCGGCAGCGGGGCGCCGCCGCGGGCGGCGAGCTGAGCGGCCTTGATCTCGCCCTTCAGGCGCAGCGTCTCGAGCCGGCGCTCGTGCCGCCGCTTCGATGCGCGCTCCCACGACTTGCCGATGCCGCCGGCGACGCCCATGAGCGGGAAGACCAGCCACCAGTAGCTGCCCGCGAAGACCCAGAAGCCGTGCATGAACTGTTCCATGATGCCCTCAGCCTACTTCCGCCTCTGGCCAGCCGCGGGGCGGATCCAGGCCGTTCACAGATACCCCCGGGGGTATCGCGTAGGCTGGGCGGGTACCGAAGACGAGGAGAACATCATGTGCCGAGCAGTGACCTGCCGCCAGTGCGGAAAGACGACGTGGAGCGGCTGCGGTCAGCACGTCGAGAGCGTGATGGACGGCGTGCCGTCGAGCGACCGGTGCCGCGGGCACGAGAGCACGCCCGGCTTCTTCGCCCGGCTGTTCGGCAAGGGCTGACCCGTGCGCGTCATCATCATCGGCGGTGTCGCCGGAGGCATGTCGGCGGCGACCAGGCTGCGGCGGCTCGACGAGCACGCCGAGATCATCGTCGTCGAGCAGGGCGACCACGTCAGCTTCGCGAACTGCGGCCTGCCGTACTACGTCGGCGGCGTGATCACCGAGCGGGAGTCGCTGCTGCTGCAGACGCCCGCCTCGCTGCGGGCGCGGTTCGCCCTCGACGTGCGCACGGGCGCCGAGGCGGTGGCGATCGATCGGGATGCCCGGATCGTCAGCATCCGCGACGTGACCACCGGCGCGATCGTCGACGAGCCGTACGACCACGTCGTGCTCGCCACGGGCGCGGCGCCGCGCGATGCGTTCGAGCAGACCGCCGGGGCGCCCGTCGTCTCGACCCTGCGCACGATCGACGACGTCGACCGCATCACTCTCGCGCTCGCCGACCTGCCGTCCGCCGGCCGCGCGGTCGTCGTGGGCGGCGGGTTCATCGGCCTCGAGGCGGTCGAGAATCTCATAAGCCGGGGGCTCGAGGTCACCCTCGTGCAGCACGGCATGCACCCGCTCAGCCCCCTCGACGTCGAGATGGCCGCGCTCGTCGTCGACGAGCTTCGCGAGCATGGCGTCGACCTGCGGCTGCGCACCTCGGTCGAGTCGATGGATGCCGACGGCGTGCACCTTGACGACGGCAGCACCGTCGCCGCCGACATCGTCATCGATGCGCGGGGCGTTCGCCCTGCGGCATCCATCGCGATCGACGCTGGGCTCGCCGCCGGCCCGACCGGGGGCATCGCTGTCGACGCGCTGCAGCGCACGAGCGACCCGCGCATCTTCGCCGTGGGCGACGGCGTCGAGAAGATCGACGCCGTGTCCGACGAGCCCGCGCTGGTCACCATGGCCGGCCTCGCGAACCGTCACGGCCGCACGGCCGCAGACGCGATCGCCGCCGACGCCGGCCTGCTCGACCGCCATCCGGCCGACGCGCTGCCCGCGCTCGGCACGGCGATCGTCGGGGTCTTCGATCTCGCCGTCGCGATGACGGGGTGGAGCGAGAAGCGGCTTCGGGATGCCGGTCGAGCCCACCGCGTGATCCACGCCCATCCCGCGGATCACGCGGGTTACTACCCGGGTGCCGAGCGGCTGACGATGAAGCTGCTCGTCGATCCGGCGACCGACCTCATCCTCGGTGCGCAGGTGATCGGGCGCCGCGGTGTCGACAAGCGCATCGATGTGATCGCCACCGCGATGCAGGCGGGGCTCACCGCGTCGCAGCTGAGCCGGCTCGAACTCGCCTACGCGCCGCAGTTCGGGTCGGCGAAAGACCCGGTGAACATGCTCGGCTACATCGCCGACAACGCCGCGACGGGGCTGACCGACGGCATCCAGTGGCACGAGCTCTCTGCGGCGGTGGCCGACGGCGCCACCGTCGTCGACGTGCGCAGCGCGGGCGAGCACGAGGCGGGGGCCATCCCCGGCAGCGTGAACATCTCGGTCGACGAGCTGCGCGACAGCCTCGACCGGCTGCCGGCAGGCGAGCTGATCGTGCACTGCCAGGTCGGGCAGCGAGGGCACACCGCGGTGCGCCTGCTGCGCCAGCACGGGAGAGAGGCCCGCAACCTCGACGGCGGGTATCTGACGTGGTCGGCAGGCACCCGGATGCTCGCCGCCGACCGCTCTCTCGAGAAGGAGTCCGCATGACCACCGCACCCGATGACGAGATCCGCAAGGTCGTTAACCGGCTCAAGCGCGCCCGCGGTCAGCTGAGCGCCGTGATCGACGCGATGGAGACCGATGCCGACTGCCGTGACGTCGTGATCCAGCTCGCGGCCGTAGGCAAGGCCATCGATCGCGCGGGCTTCGCGGTGATCAGCACGGCGCTGAAGCACTGCGTCGCCGACGATGCGGAAGAGGGCGCGCCCAGCCTCGACGAGCTCGAGAAGCTGTTCCTCACGCTCGCGTGACCGCCGGGTCGGGGTTCACGTCAGCAGCGTGAACCCCGACTCGTATCGCGTCTTGCCGAGCGCGGCCATGATGATCTGCAGGAATCCCATGGCCTCGAGCTCGCGCGCGCGGGTCAGCGGTCCGGCATCCACCGCCCGCATCCCGGCCCCCTCGATCAGCTGTGCGACGGCGATCTTGGCCTCTGCGTAGTCACCGGCGTACAGCACGGTCGTGGTGGTGGTGCCGTTCGTTCCGGTGGTGAGCGTCTCGCCGAGGTTGACGTTGAACGCCTTCACCACGGCGGATCCGTCGGGCAGCATCTTCGCGAGTTCGGCGGCCGTCGACGAGTCGGCGGGTGAGCGCAGCCGGTCGTAGGTCGAGAAGTCGATCGGGTTGCTGATGTCGATCACGACCTTGCGGCTGAGCTGATCGCGGTAGTGCTGCAGGATGCCCGGGTACGCGCTGTACGGAACGGCGAGCACGACGAGGTCGCCGGTCAGCTCGTCGCCCATGACGCCGTAGTCGTAGCCGTCGCGGGCGGCGGACGGACTCGTGGCGCTGCGCTTGATGATCTGAACGGCGGCTCCCGCCCTGCTGGCGACCTCGGCGATCGCCGCGCCCATCTTGCCGCTGCCGATGATGCTGATCGAGGTCATGCGACCTGGTCCTTCCTGAATCGGGTGAGCGCCTCTTCGGCGACCTTCTGCGCGTCGTAGTCGAACACCGCGCTGCGGCGGAAGTCGCGGCCGACGCGGATGTCGGCGTCGCGCTTGTCGAGGTTCTCGAACTCGTACTGCGCGTCGAACATCGCCCCGGCGCGGCGCGACCCGTGCTGCAGGATGGCGGTGCGCTGCATGCGCACTGCCGTGTAGCGGCGGAAGGCCTCGGGGATGTCGGCGATCGTCTCCGCTGCGGCGAGGAACGTGGCCAGCGCCATGCTGTCTTCTATGGCCTGGTTCACGCCCTGTCCCTGGTGCGGCAGCATCGTGTGCGCGGCGTCGCCCAGCAGCGCGATCGGGCCGCGCGACCAGTTGGTGAGCGGCTCGTGGTCGAACAGGCCCCACCAGAACGTCTTCTCGATCGAGCTGATGAACTGCTGCAGTCGCGGGTCCCACCCGTCGCCGGCGAACTCGGCGGCGAGCTCGCCGACCTCGGCCGAGCCTGACCACGGGCCGTTCAGCGGCCGGTCGCTGGGCACGCCCGCGACGAAGTTGAACAGCCTGCGCTGCTGCAGGGGATAGCACATGAAGTGCCGGCTGTCGCCCATCCACACCTGGCTGATCATCGGCCAGTCCTCTGGCAGACGCGACGCGTCGACCACACCGCGATACACGATGTAGCCCGAGTAGACCGGCTCGGGGTGCTGCCCGACGGCCCGTCGGACGACCGAGTGGATGCCGTCGGCGCCGATGACCGCATCGAACTCCTCGCTCACGCCGTTCTCGAACTCGACGCGCACGGCATCCGGTCCCTCCGCCGACGGCACCGTCACGACCGCCGTCAGACGGTGGCCGAGACGGATGCTCTCGGGGTCGATCTCGCGCGCGAGGATGTCGATGAGGTCGGGGCGGTACATGCCGATGTTGCGGTACTGCTTCGCGGAGTCCTGCCACGCGGCATCCGTGACCATCTCGCCCATCGCGTTCAGGTACACGCCGTGGCCGTCGGGCACGGCACCCGCGTCGCGCACGCTCTCGTACACGCCGAGGCGGTCGAGAACGCGGGCGGCGTTCGGTGCGACGGTGACACCCGCCCCGACCTCACCCAGGCGGCCGGCCTGCTCGAACACCGTGACCTGGGCTCCGGCGATGCGCGTGAGGGCGATGGCGGCCGTGAGGCCGCCCATCCCTCCGCCGATGATCGCGATCCTGGTGCTGTGGGGTGCCATGCGGGTCTCCTCGTGCTCTGTCGGTCTGCGTGCGGGGCGCTCTCAGCGCACTCCGGCCAGGTCGGCGGTGTTCTTCGACTCGAAGACGGTCGCTCCGGTCGCCTGCTCTGCCTCGTTGCCTGGGCCGAGATCGATGCCGCTGCGGTCGCGCAGGCAGAGCGTCGCGCCCGCGCCCAGCAGGGTGGCGAAGAGCAGGTACGACGACACGGCGACGGTGGTGCCGGTGGCGTCGAGCAGCATCTGCGCGATCATCGGCGCGAACGCGCCGCCCAGCACCGCGCCGAGAGCGTAGGTGATCGAGACGCCGGAGAAGCGGATGGATGCCGGGAAGATCTCGGCGTACCAGGCCGCCAGCGGGCCGTAGGTGAGGCCGAGGCCGGTCGAGATCAGCAGCAGGGCGGTGTAGAGGCCCGGCAGGCCGCCGGCGTCGACGAGCCAGAAGACGGGGAACACCACGGCGGCCTGCAGCGCGAAGCCGATGAGGAAGGTGCTGCGGCGGCCGATCACGTCGGAGAGGTAGCCGGCGAACATCGTCGAGAAGAACCAGACGGCGGCCGCGAAGACCGCGGCGACGAGCACGTCGGTGCGGGCGAGGTCCTGCACGCTGATCGCGTAGTTGTTGAGGAACCCGCCGGTGGTCATGTACCCGAGGGTGCCGTTGCCGACGAAGACGAAGGCGGCCAGCAGCACGAGCTGCCAGTGCCGGCGGAACAGGGTGATGATCGGCAGGCTGGCCTGCTTGCCTCGCTCGGCGATCTCGGCGAAGACCGGGCTCTCGTCGACCGACCGGCGGATCACGAAGCCGACGACGATCAGCACGACGCTCAGCAGGAACGGCACGCGCCAGCCCCACTCGAGGTAGGCGGCGCCGGGCGAGATGACGCCGGTCATCAGCGCGGTCACGCCCGAGGCGAGCATGAACCCGAGCGGAACGCCGAGCTGCGGCCACGATCCCGCGCGGCCGCGGCGGTCCGCGGGCGCGTGCTCGACGGCCATCAGCACCGCGCCGCCCCATTCGCCGCCGGCTGAGAGCCCCTGCAGGATGCGCAGGATCAGCAGCATGATCGGTGCCGCGATGCCGACCTGCGCGTAGGTGGGCAGCACGCCGATCAGCGTGGTGGCGCCGCCCATGAGCACCAGGGTCGCGACGAGCATCGCGCGACGGCCGATGACGTCGCCGTAGTGACCGGCGAGGAACGCACCGAGCGGACGGAAGAGGAACGAGATGCCGACGGTGGCGAACGAGAACAGCAGGCCGAGGCCCTTGCCGGCGGGTTCGAAGAAGAGCTGGGCGAAGACGAGCGCGGCGCTCGTGGCATAGATGAAGAAGTCGTACCACTCGATCGTGGTGCCGACGATGGTGGCGAAGGCGATCCGGCGCTGTGATGCCGGTGTGCCGGTGGCGGGTGAGGAGGTCATCGAAATTCCTGACGTCGTTGTCTGCCCTCGATGACGAGGGTCGGGGAGGGTTTTGCCCATGTTCCCGCGGTCACGAGTGCGTGTAAATCACAGTTATTCGAGGAACTACTTCGGCTAGCCTGAAGATATGGCCGACGTCAGCCTGCGGCAGCTCGAACTCTTCGCCGCTCTGCCCAACTTCCCGACGCTCAGCGCGGCGGCTGCCGACCTGCACATCTCCGAATCGGCACTGTCGCAGGCGATCACAGCTCTCGAGAACGCGGTCGGCGAGCAGCTCTGCGTGCGGCGCAAGGCCAGAGGGCTGACACTGACCCCGGCCGGTGTGCAGTTCGCCAAGCGTGCCCGGCAGATCGTGGCCGATACGAATGAGCTCGTGCTGGCGGCCGGCGACGGCGACGAGCTGCGCGGGCCGGTGAAGCTCGGATGCTATGACAGCTTCGCCACGAGCGTCGTGCCCGAGCTGCTCGAGGGCTTCCCCAAGCGGCACCCCGGTGTGCACGTCGAGATCATGGTCGGCACCAATGAGGAGCTGCTGTCGGCGCTCGAGGCGGGCAGGCTCGACGTCGCGCTGGTCTACAACGTGTCGCTGCCGCTCGGGTACAGCCGCCGCAAGATCTACGCGACCGAGCTCGAGGCGCACCTGCACCCCGATCACCCGCTGGCGTCGGCTGAGACGGTCGACCTCGCCGATCTCGCGGATGAGCCGTTCATCCAGTACGACGCGACTCCGGGTGTCCGCAACGTGACCGACGCGTTCACGGCTCGGGGTCTCTCGCCGCGGGTCGAGGCGCGTGTGGCGCAGATCGGCCTCGTCGAGGCTCTCGTGGGCCGCGGGCTCGGCTACGGGCTGCTGATGTCGCGGCCGAACACCCTGCCCGTGAGCGTGGAGGGGCTGCCGGTGGTCATCCGGCCGTTCGACCCGCCGGTCACCGTCTCGCACGTGGTGGGCATCTGGCCGGCGGACATGCAGCTCACGCCTCGCGCGTCAGCCCTTCTCGACTTCGCCATCGAGAGACTGGGCGGGTACGGCCGGGCCGACGTGATTGCGCCGTAGCGGCGGCGTCTCCTCGGTACTCACTTCTTCTCGGCGCAGGGCACGCAGAGCTGGGCGAAGGGGCGCACCTCCAGGCGACCCTGCGGGATCGGACGCCCGCAGTTCGCGCAGATGCCATAGTCACCGGCATCCCACCGGGCCAGCGCGTCGTCGTACTGCCGCACCTCGTCTGCCGCCGCCTCAGCCAGGGCGGACAGGCGCGACCACTCCGACGACAGCGTGACGCCCTCTGGGTCGTGCTCGTCGTCATCGTTCGACCCCTGGCGGTCGTGCACGAGTTCGGCGAGGGCGGATGCCGCGTGCGCGGCCCGCGCGACAGCATCCGCTCGCTGCTCGGCCAGCGACTCACGACTGATCATCCGCACACCCTAACGCCCCCGAGGCGGGTCGTCGCGGGGGTTGCCAGGCGTGCAGCCGTGCGTGACGATGGGAACGCCGAATCGACGGGAGACATGATGCAGCTGGGAATGATCGGACTCGGACGAATGGGCGCCAACATCGTGCGCCGTCTGATGCGCGACGGGCACGAATGCGTCGGCTACGACGTGAATCAGGAGGCGGTCGAGGCGATCGCCGCCGACGGGGCGGTCGGCGCGACCGACCTGCAGGACTTCGTCTCGAAGCTGCAGACTCCCCGCGTGATCTGGCTGATGGTGCCCGCGGGCCTCACCGGCAAGATCGTCGACCAGGTCGCCGACCTGCTCGACGAGGGAGACATCATCATCGACGGCGGAAACTCGAACTACCGCGACGACGTGCGCCGTGCTGCGGCGATGCGCGAGCGGGGCATCGAGTACGTCGACGCGGGAACGAGCGGCGGCGTGTTCGGACTCGAGCGCGGGTACTGCCTCATGGTCGGCGGATCGGATGGAGCCGTGCAGCACATCGAGCCCCTGTTGAAGACCATCGCTCCCGGCGTCGGCGAGATCGAACGCACGCCCGGCCGCACCGGCGAACTGGCTCCGGAAGAGCAGGGATACCTGCACTGCGGCCCTGCCGGCGCCGGCCACTTCGTGAAGATGGTGCACAACGGCATCGAGTACGGCATCATGGCCGCGATCGCCGAGGGACTCAACCTGCTCGAGAACGCCGACGCCGGTGTGCGCGAGGCCGAGCACTCGGCCGAGGTCGCCCCTCTCGAAGAACCGGAGTTCTACCAGTTCCCGATCGACACGTCGAAGGTCACCGAGCTGTGGCGCCGCGGGTCGGTGATCTCGTCGTGGCTGCTCGACCTCACCGCCACAGCGCTGAACGAGAACCCGACGCTCGACGGTCTCGCGGGCCGCGTCTCGGACTCGGGCGAGGGCCGTTGGACGGTCAAGGCAGCGGTCGACGTGGGCGTTCCGGTTCCCGTGCTCGCCGCGTCGCTGTTCGAGCGGTTCGCGTCGCGCGACGAAGACCGGTTCGCCAACCAGGTGCTGTCGGCCATGCGCCTGCAGTTCGGCGGGCACAAGGAGCTGCCGGCCGGTGACGTTCTCGAGGCCGGCGGCCGCAAGTCGGAGTCGAGCGACCGGGGCCAGTCCGACACCGCCTGACGCTTCTCACCTGCCGGTGAGGTCTTCGGCGAGCATGACGAGGATGCCGCTCGGCCCGCGCAGGTAGGTGAGCCGGTAGGCGCCCTGGTAGTCGGCGACGCCGCGCAGCGGGTGGCATCCATGCTGCGCGGCGATCGCCAGCGCCTGGTCGAGATCGTCGACCTGGAATGCGACCCGGTGCATGCCGATCTCGTTGGGCAGCGTCGGAGCCGTCTCGATCGCATCGGGATGCACGTACTCGAACAGCTCGATCCGGCCGCCGCCATCAGGCGTCTGCAGCATGGCGATCTTCGCGTGGTTGCCGTCGAGCCCGACGGCCGTGTCGGCCCAGTCGCCGCTGACCTCGTCTCGGCCGACGACCGCGAGCCCGAGCGCGGTGAAGAACGACACGGCCTCGTCGAGGTCGCGCACGGCGATGCCGACGTTCTCGAAGCGGATGGTCATGCCCGGGATGCTACTCCCCGGCGCCGCGACGGGTCAGTGGGTGCTCGTCAGCGGCGACGGCTCAGAGCGTGTCGTCCTCATCGGTGTCGCCCTCTTCGGTGGCGTGCTCACGCACGGCCTCTTCGTCGACCTGCGCCGGCGGGGTGTCCTGAAGGTAGGCGCGGTCGTCGTTGGGGTCGCCGGTGCCGTCGTCCAGGCCGTTCTCGAGCAGCTCCTGCTCGTCGTTCTGGTTCTGCTCTTCGCTCTGGGGCGTGCTGTCGCTCATCGCTGACTCCTTCGATCGGTGGAGTCCACGATCGAGCCCCTGTAGCAGCCGCGGCGAGAGGGTTGACAGCAGGGTCAGCCGAACAGCAGGGTGAGCGCCGTCACCCCGCCGCCGCCGATGATCAGTGCGCCGATCGTGATCCACGCCACGATCCGGATGCGGCGGCTGCGGCGCTCGCCGAGATCGCCGTAGTCCTCGTCGGTCGGCACGTTCGTCACGCGACCGGCTCGGTGACGGTCGGGCCGAACACCGCGGGCAGCGTGCCCCGCGAGGTCTCGCGCAGCTCGTCGACCGAGATGGTGAAGACGTCCTGCACCTCGAGGGCGGGCTCGGTGTCGGTGACGCCGATGCGCAGCACCGGGTAGTCGCGACCCTCGCACAGCCCGCGGAACTTCACGTCCTCTTCGCGCGGCACGGTCACGATCACGCGGCCGGTCGACTCCGAGAAGAGCGCGGTCGCCGCATCCACCCCATCCCGCTCCATCAGCTCGGTCAGCCAGACGCGAGCGCCGACGCCGAAGCGCATGACGGCCTCAGCGAGGGCCTGACCGAGGCCGCCCTCAGAGATGTCGTGCGCCGACGAGATCAGCCACTCCTCACGGGCGGCACCCAGCAGGCCGGCGAGACGACGCTCGGCGGCGAGGTCGACCTTCGGCGGCAGGCCGCCGAGGTGGTCGTGCACGACGTCGGCCCAGGCCGAGCCCGACAGCTCGGTCGAGGTGACGCCGAGCAGGTAGATGTTGTCGCCCGCGTCCTGCCAGCCGGACGGAATGCGACGCGAGACGTCGTCGATGATGCCGAGCACGCCGACCAGCGGGGTCGGGTGGATCGGCACGTCCCCGGTCTGGTTGTAGAACGAGACGTTCCCGCCGGTCACGGGGGTGCCCAGCTCGTAGCATCCGTCGGCCAGACCGTCGACGGTCTGCCCGAACTGCCACATCACCTCGGGGTTCTCGGGCGAGCCGAAGTTGAGGCAGTCGGTGATCGCGGTCGGGGTGGCGCCCGTCACGTCCACGTTGCGGTACGCCTCGGCGAGGGCCAGCTGCGCACCCGCGTACGGGTCGAGCTGGCAGTAGCGGCCATTGGCATCGGTCGACACGGCGAAGCCGAGGCCCGACTCCTCGTCAACGCGCACCATGCCGGCGTCGTCGGGGAAGGCGAGGGCCGTGTTGCCGCCGACGTAGTAGTCGTACTGGTTGGTGATCCAGCTGGTGTCGGCCAGGTTCGGCGAGCCGAGCAGCTGCAGGAACTGCGTGCGCAGCACGTCGGCGTCGTTCGAACGGGGAAGGTCTTCTGCGGCATCCGCCTGCAGCGCGTCGATCCACGTCGGGTACGCGACGGGGCGGTCGTAGACCGGGCCGTCGACGGCGACGGTCGACGGGTCGACGTCGACGATGCGCTCGCCCTGCCAGTCGATGACGAGGCGGCCGTCACCGGTCACCTCGCCGAGCACGCTGGTCTCGACCTCCCACTTGCCGACGATCTCGAGGAAGGCGTCCAGCTTCTCCGGCGAGACGATCGCCATCATGCGCTCCTGCGACTCGCTCATCAAGATCTCTTCCGCGGTGAGCGACGGGTCGCGCAGCAGCACGTTGTCGAGCGAGACGTGCATGCCGCTGTTGCCGTTAGCCGCGAGCTCGCTGGTCGCGCACGAGATGCCGGCCGCACCGAGGTCCTGGATGGCCTCGACGAGCTCGAGCTTGTACAGCTCGAGGCAGCACTCGATGAGCACCTTCTCGGCGAACGGGTCGCCGACCTGCACCGCAGGACGCTTGGTCGGACCGGTCGAGTCGAAGGAGTCGGATGCCAGGATGCTGGCGCCGCCGATGCCGTCGCCGCCCGTGCGGGCGCCGAACAGCACGACCTTGTTGCCGACGCCGGTGGCGTTGGCGAGCTTGAGGTCCTCATGGCGCAGCACGCCGACCGCGAGGGCGTTGACCAGCGGGTTGGCCTGGTAGACGGCGTCGAAGACCGTCTCGCCGCCGATGTTCGGCAGGCCAAGGCAGTTGCCGTAGAAGCTGATGCCGCTGGTGACGCCGTGCACGACGCGCGGGGTGTCGGGGTGGTCGATGGCGCCGAAGCGCAGGGCATCCATCACCGCGACCGGGCGCGCGCCCATCGAGATGATGTCGCGGACGATGCCGCCGACGCCGGTCGCGGCGCCCTGGAACGGCTCGATGAAGCTGGGGTGGTTGTGCGACTCGGCCTTGAAGGTGACAGCCCAGCCCTCGCCCACGTCGACGACGCCGGCGTTCTGGCCCATGCCGACCATGAGCCGTTCCTTCATCTCGTCCGAGACCTTCTGGCCGAAGCGGCGCAGGTAGTTCTTCGACGACTTGTACGAGCAGTGCTCAGACCACATCACCGAGTACATGGCGAGCTCGCCGGAGGTGGGGCGGCGGCCCAGGATCTGCTTGATGCGGGCGTACTCGTCGTCTTTGAGCCCGAGCGCGCCGTACGGCTGCTCCTTCTCGGGAGTCGCGATGGCGTTCTCGACCGAGTCGGGAACGTGGGTGGTGGGGGTGTTCGGGGTGGTCACGCGCACTCCAAGAGAAAGGGGCCGGCGGGCAACGCCAGTCTACCGGCGAGTCGCGGGGTCTTCGTGCCCGGCGGCGGTGGCCGATGCGCGATGCGTCGCTGAGCAGAAGTTCCGCCGGGTGGTCCGTCACAACTCCGGAGAACTGCGGCCGGCGGCGCCCGCAACACGCGCCAGCCTGGCGGGCAGGGGTGGATCTCCGGAGTTCTGACGCCGCACCGCCGGCAGCGATGAGGGCCCTACAGCTCCACTGTCGCGTTGTCGCCGCCGTCGTAGCGCTCGCCGGTGATCTTCGACTTCACGAAGCTGAATGCCGTGGCGATCTTGCCGCCGGGGCTGTCCCAGTACTCGGCCGACTCGGCGTCGAACTTCAGCACGCCGACGGCAGGGTCGTCCGGTCCGTCAGGGAACCATGCCTCGACCATCGGGTTCCACAGCTCGCGGATCTTCTGCCGGTCTTCGACGAGCCGCGCGGTGCCCGACAGCGACACCCACGACGAGTCGCCGCTGAACGAGACGTTGACCGGGGCATCCGGAACGAGGTCGGCGATGGGGCCGGCCACCTTCGACACGAGGAACCACAGGTCGCCGTCGAACTCGGCCTCCTGCACGGTGAGCGGGTGCGCGACCAGCTTGCCGTTGTCGGGATCCTGCGTGACGAACATCGCGAACCGGAAGTCCTTGATCAGCTCTGCGACCTTCTTGTGCTCATCGGTATGAGTCATGGCATCGCACCCTTCGCGTCGAATTGCGTCGAAGCGTCCACCATGCCGCGCATTCGGGCGTCGGCACAGGGGGTTGAGAGGCGAGCCCGAGTCACCTAGACGCGGTTGTACGCGGCGCCGTCGAACTGGGCGTCGGCGATCGCGACGGCAGCCGACGCGGTCGTCACGACGCCCGGCTGCAGCGAGTCGACCGGGATGTCGCGGCCACGAAGCCCGCCCTCGCAGATCTCGATCGAGGCGAAGCCGGGCACCTCCAGCGCGTCGGCGTCGCGGGTCGCGCCGCGGACTGCGGGTCCGTTGACGATGATCCGGATGCTGTACTCCGGCCGTGCGTCGTGCAGGGTGTGCGCGATGCCGATCGCGCGTGAGATGTCGTCCGGGCGGTCGGAGACGTGCAGGAGGACGGTGCGCTGATCGGTCATGGCTCGGAGCCTAGACGACTGCACCCGCACCCCGTCGGGTCATTCCGGTTCCGGTGCCGCACCGGGGATGAAGTACCGCACGGGAGACAGCCCGGTGCGCACGATGGCGTCGCCGCCGGCATCGAGGAACTGGTCGAATGTCGCCACGCTGAGTGTGCCCGACCTCTCGGCGATGATGACGTTGTCGACGACCGGGAGCAGCGACGCGACCCCCTTGGGCCAGGCCGCGAACGTGGTGGTGACGCCGGTCTCGAGCACCCGGATCTTCGGGATGAGGAAGCGCACGTCGGGGCGCTGCAGTGCCTCGCCCTGCCGTTCGTAAGCGCGCACGCCGAAGAGGCGCAGCACGCGCTGGATGCGCATCTCGAGCGCGGGATACCGCTGGATCCAGTCGAAGCCCTCCCAGCCCGCCGGCGTCAGGGCCACAGGATGAGCGCTGACCAGCGGACCGCCCTGGTCGTAAAGCCGCTCGGCGAGGTCGAGCACGCGCGCGACCGCGGCCTCGTCGTCGGCGCCCACGATCGCGACGTGGTCGCGGGCCAGAGCGAACAGCACAAGTGCGCCGGCCAGCGCATCCGCCGGGATGCGGCCGGGTGAGACCAGCACGGATGCCGAGACGACCTCGTCTTCGATGAGGATCATCCCGTCGTCGACGGCGGGGATCGACCCGGCGGATGCCACAGCATCCGCCACCACGTCGGCGAACGAGCGGGTCCAGGTCTCGACCTGCCCCTGTGTGATCGCGGACCCGGACGGGTCGTCGAGGCCGACGAACAGCTCGGCGCCGATGTACTCGACGCGCGGGTGGGCGTCGCCTGGCGCGGTGACGGCGAGCACGCCGAGCTCGCTGGCTGCGTAGATGCGCGCCACAGTGTCCATCCCGGAATCCCCCCGCGCGTTCGTCACGATGTCTCGTCCTGCTCTGCAACACTATCGGCCGGGTCCGACGCCGCCGACGCCGGCGGCACGACCTCCGCCGGGCTCCACCGCACGTCGATCCGGGCGGTCGCGCGATGCGTCCGCCGGTCGGACACCCACGCGATCGGCACCAGGTGCAAGGCCAGGGTCAGGTCGCCGCGGTTCTCGTCCCCGGTCCAGACGAGCGTGACACCGTGGGCGGGATCGACCTCCCACCAGGTAGCCTCGGTCGCACCTGCTTCGCGCAGCGCCGCCGTGTAGGCCGCGACCTCGTCGTCGCCGGTGCGGGCCAGGTCGAGCGGGATGCCGCGGCCGGCGCGGTACTCCCATGCGCCGTCGACATCGCCGGCCAGTGCGCGCATGCGACTGCGCTGCTCGCGGGGATCGCCGTGCTGCGTGCCGTGCTGCGCGGCCAGCGGCACGATCGTCGCGTCGCCTCGCGTGAAGCTCGGGATGCGGCCGGTCGGCACCTCCGCTCGAGCCTCGTCGCCAGCGCCAGCGACGAGCGCGTCGACGTGCCGGGCGACGACCTCCGCATCTGCGGGGACGCGCCACATCGAATCGCCGGCGCGGCCTGCGCCTGCGCCCGCCGCGAGCACCGAGCGCACGTGCGCCTGCGCGGCGGCGGCCGCACCGTCGCCCGTGCGCGTCACCTCGTCAGGCCGGGATGCCTCGACGAGCGGATGCCAGTCGCCGAACTCCGGGACGGGTTCACGCAGCTCATCTGCGATCGCACCGTCGACCTGGGTGAACTCGTCGTCTCTCCCCGGCGTCCGCACCGTCAGCTCGAGCACTCCATCGGTGGAGATGTCCTGCGTGACGGTGATCACGTCGACGAGCGGCACCTGCTCCTCGCCCGCGGGGTAGAACCGGTCGACGATGCGCCGGCGGACGAGCATCCCGTCGACCTGCTCCCAGGTCACCCTCCGCACCAGCTTCTTCCGCGAGGTGTGGAAAGAGACGGTGAAGCGGAACGCCTTCGCAGAGACGTCGAGCGTCCACGAGATGGGGTCGCCGGCCGGAACGACCGTCAGGCCGCGACCCTGCTCGTACTGCTCGTGGGCTTCGTCGTCGGGGAGGTAGGGATTGTCGCCGAGGGCCTCGAGACGATAGATCTCGAATCGGCGGGGGTACAGCACGGAGGTCATCCGGATGCCTGCTGTCCGCTGAACACGAACTTGCTGAAGTCACCCCAGGTGCCGCCCACCGACGGGTCGTCGGGGGTCGAGTTCGGATGGATGGAGAACGACGTCTCAGGTGTGCCGTCTGGCAGGTAGCCGCCCGGGATCCACTGCGGGTTGGCGCCGTTCTCATTGCCGTGCGGCACGTGGAAGTCGCCGTTCTGCAGCTCGGTCAGGGTGAACTCCGCCTTCACGATGTCGACGGGGTTCCCGTCCGTGTCGACGAAGAAGTTCTCGCCGAGACCCAGCGCGGCGCCGAGCTCCTGAGGCGTCTTGGCCTCCGCCTGAATGCGGTCGAACTCGGACTTGGGGAACACGAAGGTCTCGCCGCCGTTGCCGGCACCGTACTTGTCGAGGTTCTTCTGCGTGTAGAAGCGGACGGCGCCGTCTTCGAACCGAGCCTTGTGCGCGTCGATGTAGTCCTTGTCGAGGTACTCCGACGGCTCCGGTCGGTTGCCTTTTCCGGCGTCGACGATCTGGTTGGGCGTCGGCCCGTCCTTCTTCCACCCGTTCTGCAGCGCGTCGGGCACGACGTCCTTGTCGTCGAGGGCGGTGATCTCGACGCCGTCGCGCTTGGAGTTCGCGCCGTGCTTGCGGAACATCTCGGCGAGCTGCCTGACGTGGATGGGGGTGTCGTCGAGTGCCCTCAGCAGTGGTTCGACGGCGTTCTTCAGCGGGTGTCCCATGGTCAGCCTCCCGTGATGTTCAGGCTCGACAGGTCGGCCATGAGCTGTGCGGTCAGTGTCTCGACGTCGGACGCGTGCTGCTCCATCTCGCCCTCGGCCTGCTCGAGCGCCTGCAGATCGGCGTAGAACTCGTCGGGGTCGCCGGCGACGGCTTCGACGATGGGGGACTCGAGGGCGGCAGCGATGACCTGAGGCAGCTGCTCGGCGAGCGGTTCGATCGCCATGGGCAGCAGCTGGTTCATCAGCTGCTCGACAGCGATGTCGACCGCGGCGTTGAGCAGCTTCTTCTTGATCAGCAGCATCGGACCAGCGCCCAGGGCGGTGACCGGGTTGGTGAGCATGCCGACGAGCGTGATCATGGTGGTGGTCACGTCGGCGATCACCTTGATCTTGAGACCGAAGACGACGTCGGCGGCGATGTCGATGCCGCCGGGCACGGGGTGCAGCAGGTCGAGCAGCTTCTCGAGGTTCTGCGAGCGGTTGGTGTTCCAGGCGCTCACGTAGGCGGGGCCCGCCTGCCCGCGCATCGCCGCGACCATGTCGCCGTTGACCTTGCGGTCCATCTGCTGGATCTTGCTCTCGAGGTCACCGCGGAAGTTCGAGATCATCACCCCCGCACGACGAAGTTCGTCCTCGTCGATGTCGGGCCAGTCGAAGCCCAGTTTCTCCATCACCCAGATCAGTTCATCCGGCAGCATCATCCCCACAGCACGACCTCCACGCTCCAGGCTATTGGGTCTGGCGACATCCTCTCGATGGGGAGAACCACCCATGCCGTCGAAATGGCTCGGCCGCCGCTCATCGTTACGATGTCTGCGGCGCTCCTCCCCGGAACGCGCCAGGGTCGGGATCGTCTCGGCCGGCTCGTCATGAAGGATGCCGATGAAGCTCTTCCGTCTTCCGCTGCTGGCCTGGATCGTCGTCGCGATCGTGCTGGGCATGCTCGTCGGGCCGGTCATGCCGGTGTGGCTGGGCAACGTCTTCCTGACGTACAACTCGATCTTCTCGGGCCTGCTCGGCTTCGCGGTGCCGCTGATCATCTTCGGTCTCGTGACGCCCGCTATCGCCGAACTCGGCCGGGGCGCAGGCAAGTGGCTCGGACTGACCGCGGGCATCGCCTACGCCTCGACGGTGCTCGCCGGCCTGCTCGCCTATTTCGTGAGCCGCTGGCTGTTCACCGAGTCCCTCAGCGGTACCGACTCGGTCATCTTCGATGAGAAGTCGTCGGCGTTCGCGCCGTACTTCTCGGTCGTGCGCGAGGCGAGCGGCGGGGCGACAGAGATCGTGCTCGCGCCGGTGATCGACGTGATGTCGGCCCTTGTGCTCGCGTTCGTCGTCGGCATCGGGCTCACCGCGATGCGCGGCGGCGTGGTGCTGCAGGGCGCGATCGAGTTCCGCACGATCGTCGAGGGGCTGATTCGGCGCATCATCGTGCCGGCGCTGCCGATCTACATCTTCGGCATCTTCATGGAGCTGTCGAACAGCGGCTCGGCCGTCGACGTGATCAGCAAGTTCCTGCTCGTGGTCGTCGTGTCGTTCGCGCTCACGCTCGTCGTGCTTCTGCTGCAGTACTCGGCGGCCGGCGCGATCGCGGGTGTGAACCCGTTCAGGGCGCTGTGGGGCATGCGCGACGCGTACGTCACGGCCCTCGGAACGTCGTCGTCGGCGGCGACGATTCCGGTCACGCTGGAGTCCACGAAGCGGAACGGGGTGACGGATGCGGTGGCCGGATTCGTCATTCCGCTGTGCGCCACCATCCACCTGTCGGGCTCGATGGTGAAGATCACCTGCTTCTCGATCGCCGTGCTGCTGCTCTCGGATGGAGATGTGAGCCTTGGGTCGTACCTGCCGTTCATCCTCATGCTCGGGATCATGATGATCGCAGCCCCCGGTGTTCCGGGTGGTGCCATCGCGGCGGCAGCAGGACTGCTCGTGCAGATGCTCGGCTTCGGCGAGGCCGAGGTGGGTCTGATGTTCGCCGCGTACATCGCTCTCGACAGCTTCGGCACGGCGACCAACGTCACCGGCGACGGCGCGATCGCCCTGATCGTGAACAAGCTCTCGCGCGGGCGGCTCGGTGCGGATGCCTCAGAGTCGGCCTCCCCGGTCGTTGACCGAGCGCACACGGACGACACCCCGCGTACCGCCCTCTGAACGCGGCACACCCTGTGACCCCGCCACCCGCGATGTTCCGCCGTCAGATCCGCATCCACGTCGATCGTGACAGCGTCGCCGCCGGCGACGACATGCGCTCCCACGCCGCCGACGTGACGGCTCGGCGCGGCTCGCGCCTGAGCGAGATCATCGACGGCGTCACGCCCGACGTGCGGGTTCCCGGCTGGTCTTGGGTGGTGATCGTCGATCGCGAGACGGCGGCGGTGTGGTCGGTCGACGGCGGCATCCGGATGCTCCTGCCCGACCGCACGGTGACAGCCGAGTCGCTGGACGTGTTCTTCCGCTACTTCATGCAGATAGACGCCGACTGGCTGTTCGCCCGTCTCGCCGACGGCGCCCGCCCGAACCGCGACGCGCTGACCGCGGAGTGGCAGCGCGCGAGGAGTTGACGGCGTCGGACGTCGCGGGCTGAGCCCCGAGCCCCGGCGAGAGATCAGAAAGGCACCTCCCGGGCATCCGGCAGGTGCCTTTCTGACCTCTCGGCGTGCTTACTGCACCGACCACCCGCCGTCGGAGGCGACGATGGCGCCGTTGATGTTGACGGCGTCGTCACTGAGCAGGAAGGTGATCGACGCGGCGAGGTGCTCTGCGGTCGCGACGGTGGGGATCGCCTGCTGGAACGGCGCGAGGCGTGCCGAACCGTACTCCGACATGTGCGGCGGCATCGGGATGCCGGTGGCGACCCCGCCCGGTGCGACCGAGTTGACCCGGATGCCCTTCGGCCCGTACATGAACGCCGCCGACTTGGTGACGCCGATGATGCCGTGCTTGCTGGCGGTGTAGGCGTTGCCGGAAGCGTTGCCGCGCAGGCCCGCCTCGCTCGACACGTTGAGGATGGCGCCGCTTCCGGCAGCCTCCATGATCGGCAGCACCGCTCGCATGAGCGCGAACGGCGCGGTGAGGTTGATGGTGATCACGCGATTCCAGACGGCATCGGTGGTCTCGCCTGCCGGCGAGAAGTCGTCGTTGATGCCGGCGACGTTGGCCAGTCCGTCGATGCGGTCGCCGGCGGCGGCGATGACAGCGTCGACGGATGCCTGCTGCGTGAGGTCTCCCGCGACGGTGACCACGTCGTGGCCGGCGAGGTCGGCCTTGAGCACGTCGAGCTTCTCGGCGGAGATGTCGGCGGCGATCACGCGGCCGCCCTCGCGGGCGATGCGGGATGCCGTGGCACGTCCGATTCCGGATGCCGCGCCCGTGACGATCACGGTCTTGCCCGCGAAGCGGCCGGGGGTGATGGTCTCGACCCAGCCGGCGGCGGTGTCGTCGGCGGGCATCTCGCCGCCGTTCGCTGCACGCACGAGGTCGTCGACGACCGACTGGGGCATGGCGCCCTGGCTCATGACGACGAGCTGCTGCAGCGGCAGGCCGAGCACGGGGGTGAGCTGTGCGGGGTCGGCACCCGACTGCGCGAGCAGGCCCTTGATGAGGTCGCCGCCGATCGGATCGTTCAGCCAGTCGCCGATGGTGGAGTGTGCGGTCAGGGCCATGATCTCTCCTTATTGGTGCATCGGGTGTTTCGCAACGGTGCGTCTATTAATGGTAGCGCTCGGTAGGGTCGAGTGGTGGCCCGACCTCGAAGTGAAGTCGCCCGCCAGGCGGTGCTGGCGGCGATGCGCGGTGCGCTGCTCGCCGACGGGTATTCGGCTGTCTCGATCGAGGGCCTGGCCGCCGAGGCCGGAGTCGCCAAGCAGACGATCTACCGGTGGTGGCCGTCGAAGGCGGCGATCCTCGGTGAGGCGCTGCTCGACGGGTCACTGCCTGGCTTCGATCTGCCCATGACCGACGACCTGCGCGCCGACCTGCGCTCGGTGCTGTCGTCGCACGGTGAGGAAGCAACGGCGCTGGCCCGTGCGCTGATCGCGGTGACCGCCACAGATCCCGAGGTGGGGCAGAAGCTCAATGGCCGGCTCGCTGCTCCGCTGCGCGAGTGGACCGTGGCCAGGTTGGCTGCCGCCATGGAGGCAGGTGAGGTGCGAGCCGACGTCGACGCCGCCGTGGCGGCTGATCAGCTGATCGCCCTCGGGTCATACGCGGCTCTCGTCGGCGGACCGATGGAGGCCGAGCGGGTGGATGCGGTGGTCGACCTCATCGTCCGGGGCATCGGCCGCGGCGACTCGCCGTCGTGAGCAGGATCAGACCGACCGGCTGAGCACGACGTCGGCTGGCGTCTGCAGCATCCGCCACCCCTCATCGCGCGCGGCAGGAGCCGACAGCACGTCTGCGTCGGACAGGATGCCGAGATCGATGCCGGTCATCGCCGCGATGTCGGCCACCGGCACCTGGAACGTGCGGAACGCGCCGAGCGGCGGCGCGGCGAGCAGCCCGTCGCGGGTGTCGACGAGCTCGCGCTGGTCGAGCACGAACCCGGCCGAAGCCAGGCCGCTCGGGCCGAACCACGCGGCGATCTTCCAGAACCGCAGCGGGATCCGGATGCCACGGTACGGCGGATCGTCATCACCGAGCACCGGCGCAGTGAAGACCGAGATGCGCTGATCGGTCGTCTCGGCGTACCCGAGCACGTGGTCTTCGAGGCCGAGCCACAGCTCCTTCGACTGATTGAACCCGGCCGCCTGCGGCGCGGCGTTCGAGTAGAAGAAGGTGGCTTCCATCGCATCCGCCGCGTTCTCGCCCCAGCCGGGGTCGCGTCGCCGCACGAGGTGCCCGCGGTCGAGGTCGTTGCGGGCGTATACCTCCGGGCCGGTCTGGGCGCTCTCCGGCACCCGCGGATCCAGCTGCCAGTCGCCCGACCGCGGCAGGTCGCGCAGCAGCGCGCCGTCGATGTTCACGGCGGTCACGGCGGCGAGCCGACGCTCGGCATCGAGCAGCACCGAGAAGTGCGGGTAGGTCAGCTCGCGCGCGTCGGGGGCGGATGCCGGAAGCGGCACCTGCACCGTGAGGAAGTCGGGATCGTATCCGTCAGCCATGAGGTCATGATGTCGCATGCGTCCGACACCGTGCAGGTGCCGGCGGAAGCAACCGTCGACTCCCCCTAAGTCCTCACCCTGTAGATCTACGTTCTGGTGGATTTGTTCGATTTGTGCGATTTGTTCGTTTTCGAGGGTAAACTGAATTCACACTTTGGAGGAGCCATGAGCGTCGCGATTCATCGCCGTCGATCCGTCGACCCCGTCAGCCCGTCCGACGAGCAGGGCATCGCAGGCCTGGCGCGGTTCATCGAACGTGAGGCTGTAGAGCGATCCAAGCCGCGTCTGGTGGGCCCTGATAACGACTCGATCGAGCTGCCCGATGAGGTCTACGAGGTTCTCGTGCGAGTGGTTTCCGCAATGCGGGCGGGGAATGCGGTGAGTGTGGTTCCTTACGCGATGCGTGTGAGCACCCAGGAGGCAGCCGAGATGCTCGGCATCAGTCGGCCCACTTTCATCCGTCTCCTCGAGAAGGATGAGATTCCGTTCGAGAAGCCAGGCCGTCATCGGCGGATCAAGTTGGCCGACGTGCTGGAGTACCGCGACCGCACCCACAGTCGCGGCCAGGAGAACCTTGACGCGCTGACTGCCGAGGCGTCGTCGAGCGGTCTCTACGACAAGGCGCAGGCCGATTACCTCGATGCGTTGAAAGAGGCGAAGAAGAGCTCCAGATCGGAATAGGTCATGGCGATCTTCGCGGCAGTACTCGATGCGTGTGTCATGGTGCCTGTGACCGTATGCGACACCTTGTTGCGCCTGGCCGAGCAGCAGATGTTCCGCCCGATCTGGTCGGAACGCATTCTTCGCGAAGCGTCGCACGCCATTGGCCGAGTCCATCCGGACCTTCCAGAATCGTCCATCGAGCGTCGGGTCGCGTACATGAACGACGCATTTCCCGGAGCGATGGTCGACGACTTCGCCGAGATCGAGGCGGGTCTCGAACTGCCCGATCCGGACGACCGCCATGTCCTGGCGGCTGCGCTTCGAGCGCAGGCTGACGCGATCGTCACAGCCAATCTCAGGGATTTTCCGGCCTCGACGATGGAGCGCTTCGACGTTGAAATGATCACGCCCGACGACTTCCTCCTGAGTCAGCTCGATATGCGCAGTCCAGCAGTCATGGATGCCCTCACCGCCCAAGCGGCGGCGACCCGCAACCCGGAACGATCACTCGAAGACGTGCTTGCCGCGCTCGCCCGTGCCGGTGCCCCGGCCTTCGTCGACGAGGTGCGCGGGCGGCTGTAGCGCAACGCCGGTGCGTTCGAGGCGACGGCTTCCCGCACCCCGAGACCGCTCTGAAGTGGCTCTGTTGCGGGCCCCCGAGCGGGAGTACGATCCGGCGGTGTGAGGGGTGTTCGTCTGGGGCTCCTCGCATCATCTCGATCGTCAGCGTGCGCCCCGCGGGACGCGGATCGGAGACAGCCATGTCTGTCCACTTTGCAGACCTCGTCCGTGAGTCGAGTCGCGAACTCAGCCTTCGCGAGCTGCTCGAGCAGCCGGTCACCGAGCTGATAGGTGTGAGCGCCGGGGCAGCATCCGCCCTCTCGACCCTGACGATCGGGTCGATCTTCGACCTGGGCACCTCGTCGGTGTTCGCCCGCGCGTCGGCCGCGCTCGCGGCCGCCGACTCCGACGTGCAGCTCGTGCCGCAGGACATCCTCGGCACATCAGGAGCCGGCGTGCCCCCCGAGGACGTGCCGGGCCTGCCGATCGGACGGCTGCATGGCGTCTCGCAGGCCGTCGCGTCGGCCCTCACCGCCGCGCTGTCGGTCAGCACCATCCGCGAACTCGCGCTGTGGCCGCCACGCCGCGTCGCGCACGAGATGGTCGGCGTCGCACTCGGCACCGACCTCGGCGACACTGAAGAACGAGCCGCCGAAGAGCTGCGCCCGGCGTTCGGCGAGTACCCGACCGAGCGCGTCTATTACGACACGCTCTTCATGCTCGGAACGGATGCCGCGCAGGCGCAGCATCCGCTCTCCGCGCCGCTCTCGCTCGCCAAGCTCGCCGGCGGCGGACTCGCCTTCGGAGCGCCCGCTATCGGCGCAATCGCCACGTATGCGCAGTCGTGGTTCGCGCAGGGACTCACCCTCGGACACATGGTGCACTCGCTGGCGCTCGCCCCAGGAGAGGCGACCCGGCTCGCGGTCATCGACTGGACGCGCAAGACCACGACGACGGCGAGCGAGTCGATCGACGAGGGTGAGCGCCTCACGAACGCCACCAACCACGTGCGGGCGATCAGCGAAGTGCAGAACGCGGTGGCCGAAGAGATGCAGGAGGGCGGCTCGATCGCGACGGGATGGTCGACGTCGTCGAGCAAGTCGAAGGGCTTCGCGGCCAGCTACGGCGGAGGCATCGCCGGAGTGGCGGGCTCGATCGGCGGAGCGCTCGGGTTCGGGGGCGGCGGCTCGTACACGAGCCAGTCGTCGGAGACGGAGTCCGAGGCGACGAGCGCGTCGTGGTCGGTCGGGTCGCGCTCGGTTCTCGCCGAGATGAACCAGCGGGTGAACGACCGCACCGAGCAGTTCGCGACCTCGGTGCGCAACCGCAGGGCGACTGCCGTGCGAGAGGTCTCGCAGTCGGAGCACGAGCAAGTCAGCACCCGGATCGTCGCGAACTACAACCACATGCATGCGCTCACCGTGCAGTACTACGAGGTCGTGCAGATCTACCGCGTCACCGTGCAGCTGAACAGGTTCGACCGCGCGCTGTTCCTGCCGTTCGAGCTGCTCGACTTCAGCACGCCATCCGGTGCCGATCTCGTCGCGCGCTTCCGGGGAGAGCTGCTCGCAGGTGCGCTCACGCCGCGCGCCGCGGATCTGCTCATCGACGACCGCGGACGCATCGAGGTGCACAGCGCCGTGCGGGTGCCGAGGCCGATCACCGTCGCCGACGTCGCCGTGGCGCCGGGGACGGTCGGGGCGATGACCAGGGTGGCGATGCGCAGACCGGGCGGCGAGGCTCCGCTTCCCGAGGAACCACCCGAAGATCCGCCCGAGGTGCCGCCGGTCGGTGACCCGGTCCGGCCGCCGCGCACGGTGACCCGGTTCACGGTCGTGCGTCCAGGGCCGATCGCGGAGGTCATTCCCGGTGACGCGCGCATCACCTCGATCGCGTTCGACGATGTCGTCGTCGATCGCGTCCGGCTCGACCAGCCCGGGGTCGCGGCCGAGGCGAGCACGTTCATCGTGGCGGCGGGCACGGGGCAGGTGGACTTTCCGCAGGGTGTCGCCGCACGCGGCATCGACACGATCCACATCGCCCGCGATTCCGCTGCCGCGGCTGAGGGCTCGATGGTCATCCGGTACGAGTCCGAGGGCCAGCAGTCGTTCGCCGTCGTGCCGATCGCCGTATTCGCGACCAGCGCCATGCAGAAGGTCTGCTTCCTGCACGGGGATGCTGTGGGGCGCCGCGCCGAGCTGCTCGCCCACCTGCAGGCGAATCGCAGCCACTACACCCGCGTCGTTCTGGGGTGTCTGGATGCGGCATCCCTCGCCCTGCTGCTCGCCGACGTGTCGTGGCAGGGGAAGCCGCTCGCCGACCAGGTCGAGCCGAACCCGATCGCCGTGTCGGGCAACTACCTGGTGCTGCGCGCGCCGGCCGAAGACGACGAGGCCAGCGGGCTCACGCAATTCGCGACCTGGGGCGAACTGCTGCGCGATCGCAAGGTCGACTTCGGCACCCAATCGACCCGCCTCGTGCCCATCCCCACCGCCGGCGTCTTCGCCGAGGCAGTGCTGGGCCGCTCGAACTCGGCCGAGAAGCTCGATATCACCCGGTTCTGGAACTGGCAGGATTCGCCTATTCCGCTGCAGCCGCCCGAGATCTCTCCGGTCGCGACGGGTTCGCGCGGAACGACCGACGATCTGAAGCCCGGGCAGCTGGGCGCACCGGTGCTGGGCATCTCGGCACCGACGGTGCTGCCCGAGCCGGCCGGGCTCTCGGCGGCGCTCAGCGCACTTGCGAACGGAAGCATGTTCCGCGACATGGCCGGCCTCGCCGGCACGCAGGATGTCGCGAAGGATGCATCCGCCGGAACCCTCAACGCCGCCACCGAGGCGGGGCGCATCGCGAGCACGAACTTCCAGGCCGCCACCACTCAGGCCACCGAGATGGGCAAGGCCGCCGCGAACATGTTCACCGCGATCAAGTCGGGTGAGGCCGCCAAGGGTCGCGAGGCGGGCATCTCGGGCGACGGCGCCCGCATCAACCACGGCCGCGACATGGACGAGCGCGGGGTGACGGCGGGCGGTGGCTCTGGCGTCTCCGCGGGCGCCGGTGGTTCGCTGCTCGACGCGGTCGGCGGGTCGTCCGCCGATCCGTCCGGCGACCCCACCGGTGGGACAGGCACGTCCGACACGGCATCCGGCGGCTCGGGCGGCACCGACTTCATGCCGGGGCCGACGGGCTTCCCCCGCGAGCTCGGGTTCGCCGATGACGCCTCGTCGGTCTCGCCCGACCGTCTGGGCGCTGCGGCCCGCCAACTGGGTGTGCCGATGATGCTGGCCGACTTCAAGACGAGCGGATCGAGCACGTCGATCCGCTCGTCGAAGACCCTGCTGCTGAAGACCCTGCGGACAGACGCTCTGAACGCCGGGATCGCGCTGCGTGGCGTGACTCTGCGTGACCTGGCGACGCATCCGAACGGCAAGGCCTATGCGGCCGTCGAGTTCGGCGCGTGGACCGACGACGCGAAGAACATCTATGTCAATCTCTCGGCTCTGCAGAAGATGATCGCCGACGCCGTGGCGAACGGCGTGCTGCTCGCCGATGCCGAGGACTTCGTGCGCGGCGTCGGTGTGCTCACTCTGCGCCACGAGGTGCAGCACACCGTGCAGTTCACGACGCTCACGTCGCGGGCGCCGACGTTCGCCGAGATGATCACGGCCGAGGCGGCTGCGTACAAGGGCGATGTCACCTGGCTGGGCACGCAGGCCAGCAAGAACCTGCTGACGAACACGTATGGCTGGGATGCCGCGACGCTCGCCGACGTGACCACCTCGAGCGCCGCGCGTCAGGCCGTGTTCGACGCGTTCGCGGCCGACGCCTCGCTGAACGACGAAGCGAAGCGCCGCGATGCGCTCAAGGCCGGCGCGAACGGAGAGGCCTTCCTGCCCGACGAGATCCTGGTGGGAGGCAAGAAGAAGAAGGACTACGTGGCGCGGCAGCTGTATCGCTGAGCTGCGGGCTTCGTCCCTCGGTCGTTGAGCGAGCGAAGCGAGTCGGAACGTCGCAACCCGACCTCTGAGCCTGTCGCGCCCGGCGTCAGTGCCCCGGAGCTTCTGCAGGCGGCGGGGTCGGGGAGCCGGCGCGAGCGCTGGTCCGCTCCCGGCGGCTCCGGATGCGGTAGTCGAGCGCCACCGGTGAGACGGGGCGGTCGACGGCGAAGGCGCCCGTGCGCACGATGTCGGCGCCGAGCTCGGTGAGCGCTTCGGCGATGCGGTCGACCCGTTCGGGCGAGGACTGCTCAGGTCGTGCGGTGTGGGCTCGCCGCAGCATGGTGCCGATCGTGTGCACGTCGGCGATCAGCGTGCGGGCGTTGCCCTGCACGTCGACGCCGGGTGTGACGACCGTCGCGTCGGGATGCGAGTAGAACACGCACGTGTCGATAAACGGCAGCTCGCCGACCCGTGGGTTCAGATATGCGTGCAGGCGCGACGCTCCGACGCGCACCTGGCGGGCCGGTGAAGAGGTTCCCGCCTCGACCCGCAGCCCGATCGACGCGTCGTCGCGCTGGCGCAGATGAACGGAGAACGGCGGGGTCAGCTGCTTCTCGTCGAACATCGCCGCGAACGGAGCGGCGAGCTGCGAGGGCCGGGTGCCATCGAAGACGAGCCCGTTCCAGTACTTGCTGTCGATCACGAGCACGGTGTTGTCGGTGACGACGACGTGGTCGATCTGGGCGCAGAACGACCGTTCGGGTGAGGCGACGGCGAACACGACGTTGGTCGCGACGATCGCGTTCAGCGAGGCTGCCTCGCATGCCTTCACGAGCGACTCGCGGGAGTTGAGCTCCCACCGCATTCCGCGGGCCGCGAGGTGCAGGGCGCGGTCGCGCAGCGCATCGCTCGCAGCCTGGCCTGCGTGCAGCGCCATGACCTGCTGCTGGTGATCGGCGGCGACCGCGGCGAGGTGCTGTTCGTGCAGTTGCGCGTCTTCCGCGCGCTGCGCCTGCCACGTGCGGCGCTGCCGCCGGTACAGAACGAGCGCCACCAGCAGCAGCACAACCAGGGCCAGCGCCACCGCGTACGTCGTCGTCGTGTCCACGCCCTGAGTAGAGCAGCATTCGCCGACGTTTCCGAGCCTCGAGTAGACACGCGTAGATTCGTGTCCATTCTCGGACCTCTGGATGATTGACTGCCCTCATGGATTCCGACACTGAAGTCGATACCGCTGGGGCGCCGAGCCCGGCCTGGATCTCTCTGGTCGTCGGCATCATGGCATCCGTCGTTCTGCTCTTCCCGTCCTGGGTGGGAGGCGGCCGGCTGCCGCTGCAGAACCTGTGGCACGAGCAGACGATGCCGGAAGACATGCCGTTCTCGCTGTTGCCGCTGAGTCAGTACTACGCGCTGAGCATCTTCGTCATGTTGCTGCTCGGCGGTGTGGTCGCCGGTCTTGTCGTGCGGATGCTGAAGGCGTGCGCCTGGCCGGCGGCGCTGGGCGTGCTGCTCGTGCACCTGATCGTGACCGTGCAGAGCTTCGCGGTGGTGGCTAACGGTCTCGGCCTCGCCGACGGCTCGGCCGGTCCGCGCGAGATGCTCTACTTCGGAGGGATGCTCGGCGGCGTGCTGATCGGGATGCTGCTGGCGCAGGTCGGATGCTGGATGGCATCGCGCCCCGCCGTGCCGCTGCCCGCGCTCGCCATCGCGCTCGCCGCGGTGCCGGTGCGCAGCTGGATCGGCTTCATGATCGCGTCGTTCAACCCGATCACTGGCTATCCGCAGGAGGTCGGCGTGGTGCTGCGGTGGGTGCCCGCGGTGATCGTCGCGGCCGCCCTGATCTGGTGCGGCGTGCGTCCGCTGTCGCGCCTGGTGGTGTGGGTAGTGGGGCTGCTCGCGCTGTGGGTGCTGCCCGCGGTGTTCACGGCTCTGAGCTACGCGCTCGGGATGCGGGTGCTCGACGGTGACGTGAGGGAGATGGTGCAAGCAGCGGCGCAGGTGTTCCCGATGGCGCTCGGGGTGGAGGTGTGGCCGGTGGTTGTGGCGCTGGTGCTTGCTGGGGTGGGGACTGTGGTGCGCTGGAGGAGCGCCAGCTCCCCGGTCGTCGAGCGAGCGGAGCGAGTCGAAACGTCGTAACTGGGACTGAGCGGTGATCTGCTCTGCCCCCTCGCCCGCGCCACCCGCTCTGCTGCCTGAGTTTCCCGGCGCCTGCGCAGTGGGGTTCCGCTACCTTTGCCTTTGACCGGATATTCCTTCTGTGGTCAGACCAATTAGGATTCGCTTTTACCCATTTCTGCCCGCATTCTGAAATTTCGGCTGAGCGAAAGCGGTCGTTTGTATCGCCTGCGCGGGAGGTCCGAGAGCGCCAAGATGGAGCGTTTTGGGCGAAATCTGCCTCGTCGGAAAACTGAGCAATCTGCTCGCTGGGGGCACCGGGGTCGGGCGTAGCGAGTCTGCGGGCCGGAGGGTAGCGCCACGAGCGGCATCTGGTGTCCAGCGTCATCGCCGGAGACGCGTGCCCGAGCCGCTGCACGGCCTTCATGTTCGCGCAGGACCGATCGCGCGCGACGCGGCAGTGTGTCGCAGGTCGTGCGGAGTGAGCAGCGGAATCGGCGGGTCGAACTCCTGCGCATGCCGTACCGCGTTCGCGAACCACCCTTGTTCCCGAGTTCCGCATGTGATTGACCCCGCCGCCGAATAGTAGCCTTCCCGACCCGATGCCGGCGCGCGCTTGCTCGATCATCGGCGCGAGCCGCTCGGGGTACGGGACCGAGCGCTTCTCGCGTGTCTTGGGCGTGCCGATATGGATCTCTACGCGATCATCGCTGCGTTCGCTTCGATGACGAAGCGCCGGCGCAGCTTGTTCACGCTGCACACCCGGAGCCCCGTAGCGTCGCCCAGGGAGGCCCGTGTACGCCAGCGTCAGGACGAACGTCAGACACGCGGAGCACGCCGCCAGCGTCGCGACCTGGTCATGCGTGGGGTAGACCCGACGCTTGCCCGCCCCGCGGCGAGGAAGCTGCGCACGTGCGGGGCTGGATTGCCAGTGGTTGGGGCGCCGAGTGCGGGGTGCGGGACGAGTATCTAGCGGAGATGAGTGGTCCGACTTGGGACCCGCGCCAGCGTCAGTAGAGCATCGGCATCCGCAAGCTGACCCGTCCGGGCCGGGCAAAAACCCAGGGCGCGCTGAACTCTGCGCCCGGTCTGATGAGCGAGTCGGCGGGGCGAGCCAGAATGTGCTCATTTCCGCTGTAACTTCGGGGAGTCAAGTTTGCCGCATGATAGGGGATTTTTGTGGCGGGGTTTATTTCAGAGCGACGCTTAAGGGACGAATACGAGGACGTCCGTTGGACCATCGCCGACGAGGATTACCTCGCTGAGGTAGTCGCCGTTGTGGCGCTTGGTCAAGCGACCCATGCCGCATCGCTGATCGCTGCGCTTGAGCCGATGGCGCCAGCCTTCAACACCGACCAGTTGCGCACCATGGCTATCGCAAAGCTGCAGATTCAGCCGGGAACCGATTCGCAGATGGATGCCAGGCGCTGGCACCGGGATGGGTTGCTGTTCGAGGTGCTTTCTTGGATCGGTCTCCTTGAGACCTATCCCGGCGAGCGATATCTGATTCGAGACCCCCACTTGGGCGCCACGACGCAGGGGCTCGACGGATTGCTGCTCGAGCTTAATGCCGGACTGGATGAGCTGGTGCGGGCGGTGATCGTCGAAGACAAGTGCTCTGAGAATCCGCGGTCGACCTTCCAGTCCAAAGTGTTGCCTGCCTTCCAAGAGCATCATGCGAATAAGCGCGCGCCAGATCTCGTAGCCACTGCAGCAAGCCTCCTGAGTCGGCTGGCCGATTCCCGGACGGCCGTTGAGCGTGCAGCGGCGGTGCTCGACTTGCGCCGGCGCGGGTACCGCGGGTCGCTCGCCCTGGAGACCGGATTCGACGCTTCGAGTCGACGCGACGGGCTTTTCGCAGGCTACGACTCGCTCGAAGGAATGGTGCCGGCAAATCGCGAAGGGGGTGGGTTCGTCGTGGGTGAGGAGCTGAGGACATGGTTCGATGAGTTCGCGCAACGCGTGGAAACAAAGCTCATAGCAGTGGAAGGGGGCGAAGTTGTTTGACCCCGAGACTGAGGCACTCCTTCGTGAAGCACCCGCCCTCGAAGGGCTCTCTCCCCATGATCTCCCCGAACTTTTCACCGAGGCCTTCGCGCGGCTAGCTGCCGCTCGCGTTCGTGGCGACTTCACTCGCGAGGCGCCATCAGGCTGGTCGATCGAGGCGATCGCCGACGTTTACGAGTTGATTGCGACGACTTCCACAACCGCAGAGATTCGCGTACCCGCCGCTTTTGTGGCCGCTACTGCTCAACAGCTGTTGGCACAGGCCGGACGACTGGGGCGAGACGATCTCCCGTCATCGACGCTCGTAACGCGCGATGCAGTTGCACCGGAGGTGAGCGCCCCCCTGCTCTTCCTGATTGCCAGACAGTATGCGGACGCCGCGGATGCCGCCTCTCGCATAGTCCTACCCGCCGCCGCCGACGACCCATTCGGGAGACGGTTGCTGCACGCTCTCTCCCTTCTAGGCAGGGGTATGGTTGCTAGTCTCGCGGACTTGCCCGACGTGGAGGCCCAACGCTCGCAAGATCTATTCGCTAGATCGGAGGAGAGCCTCAAGCTGGCCCTGCTGCACGCGACCAAGTTGGTGGCAGCCGCCCTGCTAGACGCCGACAACGCCGCTGATCCAAGGGCCTTCATCGAGCGGATCATCCTAGCCTGCGACGGTCCCACGGCTGGCCTCGGTCATCCGGTCTCGAGCTTCCCGGGGTATCAACAAGCCGCGCGACTGCTTCTGCTCGCTTTCGATGAATTTGCAGCAAGTGCTTTGGTGGGTGTCCCCACCCCGCCGCGAGTGAACCCCGCGTATTGGGAAGCATGGGTTCGTCACCGAGCACGGACGGCGCCATTCGTCTGGCCTAATCATCGCGGTGCTGTCGAGGCAGGCTTCCACAATCCCGGCACATCCGCGGTTCTCGTCCTTCCGACCGGTGCAGGAAAGACGAGCTTGGCGAGTATGAAGATCGCATCGGCGTTGGGGCAAGATTCGCGCGTAGTCGTGCTTGCCCCAACGCACGCACTTGTAGAACAACTCACCCACGACTTCGACGCGGTATTCGTGGAGCCCGCGGATGCAACGGAGCCACAACTCGGGTCGATCTCCGTGATGACTCCCGAGCATTGCCTCGCCTCGATGTCGTTCCAACCTGAGGCGTTCGACGACGTCTCGCTAGTTGTCTTTGACGAGGCGCACTTGCTTAGCATGGAGTCCGGCACGCGACGATCCATCGATGCGATGCTCGCAGTGTTGATGCTCACACGTCGCGCGCCGCGCGCGGATCTCCTGTTCCTCTCAGCGATGTTGAGGAACGGTGACGAACTGGCTTCATGGGTCGGTGCCATCACAGGACGCCCGAGCATGTTCTTCGAGCCGCTGTGGAAGCCAAGTCGCCAGGCCCGTGGAGTGGTGATCTATCGAAAGTCGGATCTGGCGGCAGTGCGAGCCGCAGCTGGCGCGGTGCAAGCGGAGCAAGATCAACGCGCTGACTCAACTGCAACGACCCTTCGCGCTCGCGCTCGCCAGCAATTGCGCCTCGAACCATTCGGCTTGTTTGGTCTACAACATAACTGGCTAGGCGAGACGAGCGCGAATGTGACAATCCAGCAACTCATTGATCGCCCCGTCGCTATGGATGGAAAGCTCGACCAAGGCACGGTGAAAGTCATGCCGAGCGTCAACCGGGTTGCCGTTGCGCTAGCTCAAGGCGCCGCTCACAGTGGACTCAAGTCGATCGTCTTCGCGAATGTTAAGAGCCATACGGTCGCGATTGCTCGCGAGATTCGGGAGCTGATCCCGATCGATCCGGACCCCCGCGACGGCACCGGCGACGATGACCTCTGGGAGGATTTGGCGACCGAGCTCGGCGGACTGGAGCACGCATTCAACTCGCCCGGGAGTTCCGCCGTTTGCCACAACAGCATGATGCTTCGAGTCGAGCGACTGCTCGCCGAGCGGGCATTCAGACGACCGACCGGCGCGAAGGTCGGGACTGCTGCACGAGTAGGTGACATCTGATCTGGCTTGCCCGTGGGGGTTGGCCTGGAAGGATGTTGCTGTGCCTAAGCCCTACCCGAGCGAGTTCCGTGACGACGTCGTGCGTGTCGCGCGCAACCGCGAGCCCGGCGTGACGATCGAGCAGATCGCGAAAGACTTCGGGGTCCACCCCATGACGTTGCAGAAGTGGCTGCGTCGCGCCGACATCGACGAGGGCGCGAAGCCCGGCCAGACCCGGACCGAGGCTGCGGAGATCCGTGAACTGAAGAAGCGGAACCGGCTGCTGGAGCAGGAGAACGAGGTCCTGCGGCGGGCGGCGGCGTATCTGTCGCAGGCGAACCTGCCGGGAAAAGGCTCTACCCGCTCGTAACGGAGCTCGCCGACGCAGGGATCCCTGTGACGGTGACGTGCCGGGTGCTCAAGCTCTCCCGCCAGCCCTACTACCGGTGGCTGGCTGACCCCATCACCACGAGCGAGGTGGTGGAAGCGTATCGCGCGAACGCACTGTTCGACGCCCACAAGGATGACCCCGAGTTCGGGCATCGGCTCCTCGCTGACGAGGCCCGCGACGCGGGTGAGGCGATGTCGGACCGGACCGCGTGGCGGATCGCGTCGAGCAACGGCTGGTGGTCCGCGTTCGGGAAGAAGCGGGGCCGTAACGGCAAGAAGCCGGGCCCGCCGGTTCACGACGACCTGTGCGCGGTCGTCGACGAGTACGGCCGGACCCGGCACGTCTTCGCCGCCGACGCACCGAACCAGCTCTGGCTCGTCGACATCACGGAGCACAAGACCGCGGAAGGCAAGCTCTACTGCTGCGCAATCAAAGACGCGTGCTCCGGCAAGATTGTGGGGTACTCGATCGACTCGAGGATGAAGTCCCGCCTGGCTGTTCAGGCGCTCGAGAACGCCGTCCAGGTGCGCGGGGACGTCGCCGGCTGCGTGGTCCACAGCGACAGGGGCAGTCAATTTCGCAGTCGGAAGTTCCTGCGTGCGCTGGCCCGTCATCGCCTGGTCGGATCCATGGGCCGGGTCGGCTCGAGCGGGGACAACGCCGCCATGGAAAGCTTCTTCGCGCTGCTGCAGAAGAACGTCCTCGACCGCCGCTCCTGGACCACTCGCGAGCAGCTGCGCATCGCGATCGTGACCTGGATCGAACGCACCTACCACCGGCGCCGACGCCAGGTCCGCCTGGGCCGTTTGACGCCCATCGAGTTCGAGACCATCATGAACACGACCGTCGCCCTGGCGGCGTGACTAGGACCTGTCACCTAACCGTGCAGCAGTCCCGTCATTGTAGCCACTCCCACGCTTGCACAAGGGATGAACCTCCCTGCAGACCTAGCGATCCTGGCAAGCGAAATGCGGGCCAGCGCGCAGCGTGGCCGAGAGGCTCTGGCTGCCCACGAACTGATGAACGCAGCGGCGCGAGCCGGCCGCGCGGGCCACGTGGCAAACGGACTGGTCATTCTGATCTCCGAGACCATACTGGGCTTTGAGCCCGGAGGGCCGCTCGGTAGACAGCTGGTGGACCGGCTCGAAGCTATCCTTCCAGGTGACGACCGCAGTATTGACTTGATCGATCCTCTACAACATGTACTTGATCGACTTTCGGCTGGACGTACGCACGATCCCGACGTTGAGTACATGCTGAACCGACTCAGCTTGGAGGGTGTTGTCGACAGCCCTCATGCGATCGGAGTTGCCGACCGCAGCTTTGCAGCGTTCCAGGCGGCGCGCGCCGGAGTCGGACCACAGTTTCAACAGCAGATCCAACGGATGCAGCAACTCGTGGCTCAACGGGCCGACGCCTTTGAAAGCGATGAGTCGCTCCGTGTAGTTGGAGCTCAGACAGGCCTATCGTTGGAGTTGCTTGAAACGCTGAGGGACCGCCTCGAACGCACGGTCGAGTGGCCGAGCAGCGTGTCGGGATGGGTCTCGTGGGCTTTCGACTGGTTCAGGTCCGACGAGCGCGTGACCCGTCAGCTTTTCGGGACCGAAACCGGTGCGCTGGCCCAGGCCGTCGGGAGACCCCTTACCCACGAACTGACACTCTCCGACATGAACCTGCTGGAGGCGGGAGTTCACGCATGGATGTCGGGCGCGCCGCTGCAGTCGATAGAGCGAGCTCTTGGCTCGACCGGCGAAGGGGTGCACGTTACATGCATGCGCGCACGCAGCCTCGTAACGAAGGCCATACCACTCTCGGTTACTTTCGCCACCAGTGTGATTGGACTAGTTGCAACTGGAATGTCGCGAGAGTTGAGCACGAAATCCGCCTTGGTGTTGGACTGCCTGGTTCCGTCAGTTAGAGAGGGCTTCGACCAACCGTCTCTTGTCGCGTTCGCACAGGTCGGTGGTCAGCGCAGCCTGCGAGTGAGGAACCACCTTCGCTTCCGCAGTCATCCTGGGTTGCCGGCGCTTGAGGAATTGGCGGAATCGCTTACGGATCTAGTCCCGTTGGTGCGTGAACATCTTGTTCGAGGCGAGTAGCAACATCGCGAACTGGGAGTCACGTCGGTAGCGTGGAGGAGGTGGTGACCGCGAGCGAGTTCGGGTGTTGATCCCGAATACGAGCAGCAAGGGGACGTGGCGATCGTTCATGGGTCCGACACGGCTGCCGTGACCGCCGCGATGTGAGACCGCATCATGTCTGATCTGTTACTCCGACATCCGTGAAGTCCAGCTCGTCCTCGCTGGGGATGAACTTGTCGAAGCTGACGATCGAGGGCGCGGACTGAATTGCGGAAGCGCGTTGCACAACAGCGATCGGACCTCTGAACTCGTGCACCGCGACGTGCATCTGCTGCCACACGGAGGAGTGATACTCCACAGCGGCTTGGCCCTCCCATTCGAAGTGCGCCACCACCTTGAAACTGCGCACGTCGTTTCCGGAATCGTCAAGAACTACCTTCAGCCCTGCGTCCGTGAGCAGTTTCTCCATCCATCCCGAGTTATACGTGGCCGTGATCAGCAGGCGGTTCCGCAGTATGTCCCGAATAGCACGCTGAGGAATATCCCATAAATAGAATGGTTGCACGTGGGCGCTCCAATTATCTTCCTCATCGTCCGGTAGGTGGGAGACGGTGATGCTGTTCCTGTCTTTTGTCTCCTCATGCATCAATCCTGCGACACGCGCCGGCATGGGGGATGCGACAATGTCGTCCTTCGTTACCGCTGTGGGGTTATAAAAGAGCGAATACCCAACGAACCTGCCGAGCTCAAAATATGCGTAGCCGTCTCGGCGTGCCGCCCGAATAGCGCGACGCAATTCCGCCCAATGAGGCTGCTCTTCATCGTTCAGCTGAAGGGAGAAATGGTACTGCTCTCCGATCTTCGTGTACTCGTGGAGCGGCGCATTCTTGCTAGCCGTCGCTCGATCCATCCGCTCCATCTGACGTTGAATTCGTCTATCAGGACGACGGGATCTGATTGGTGCCCGCGGCGGTTCCTCCTCTGATTCTGAGACCCGGGGGGACGGAAGCGGTTCGTTGCCAATAATAGTGACCTGAATCTCGATGGCGCTCTTGCCATCCTCGCCGACGCTCTCGCTTAACCGGGTTGTCTTCAGTTCTACCGTTCGGAATATTGCATCGCTTGACTTACCAGATTGGGAGGGGAGCGTGAATGTTACGTCGCCGATTCGAAGCACGCTAGTGATGTCGTGGATGATCGGGATCCCCCACTCTCGGCTAGTCGAGTTCTTCGCGAACTCGAATGCGCCGCGGTGGCCGTCGGACCACTCGATGGGAATGGGCACAGGGTCATTATCGCTAAGCGACTGGATCACCTGCCGATTCTGGAGAAGAGTGCTCCACGCGACGGCGTCGCCAAGCCTCCGGGCATACCACCTCAAACGTCGAAGCGTCTCAAGGTGTGAACGGCTCTCTCCGCCCCGCTTCCGCTGCTTGGCTTTCCGAATTTCACGCTGAAGGTCCATCTGTAGCTCGAAGATGTCGCGTTGCACCTCATGGAAGTGCACTAGGCCCTCGCCGGAGAACAGCTTCTCTGGCTTCACCCGACCGGCGAGCAACTCGAGTCGGCGCGTATACCCATTTGTCGCGCGTGTGTCAGCGTTCATCCGACAGGACCTGTCATACCTGGAATCGTATCGACGCCGAAGGGCCCTCACGCTGCGCAGTGCGCGTCCGTCAAGCGTCGACACCGAAGGCGCACAGTAGCGGCAGGCGGGAGATCATCCGACGCGGGCTGAGTTGGATCGTGGTTCCGCTCTCAATGCCGAGCCTGATCGTGCGGTAGTCGATGCCGACGAGCTTCGCGGCATCTTCGTTGTCAGAGCCAGAGATTCTCGAGACCGGTTCATGGTTTCACCGTCCTGTGAGCCAGCAGTGTCAGTCTCCTTCGTCGCAACGCACCACAAGCGTGAGCCAAGATCGAGAGTCCTCTTTGCGGCTCTTCGACGACCTGGAATTAGTAGTCTTCGTGGCAGACGTTCCAGGGTGGAGCGGTGGAGCGGATGCCGCACCCCGTGGTGACGTTCAGGCCAGCCTCATTACAAATCTCGACGAACTAGGCTTGTCCTCAGGTCGAAGCTGACCCAGAACGACCGCCGAAGGGGACGATCAGTCATGGCGCACAACGTCGAATCCGCTGAACTCCGGGACATCATCCAGACACTCGATCCCGAGGTGAGGCCGGCCGTCGAAAGCCTGGTCTCCCGGCTCGATGCGGTGGATCTCGCCGAGCGCGAGCCGCGCGACGTGGTCGGCGCGGCCGTGGCGATGCGGTCCCTCGCATCCCGAAGGCAGCGGGGTGAGACGCACGTCTCGGTCTTCACTCCGACGCTCAGCGAGCACGGCTGGACCTCGCGCCGCACGATCGTCGACATCTGCACCGACGACGCGCCCTTCCTCGTCGACTCGATCACCGCCGCGATCGCCAGCCAGGGCCTCGCGGTGCACCTTCTTCTTCACCCGCTGGTCGCGGTGCGTCGCGGCGACGACGGAGAGCTTCTCGAGACGGATGCCCACGGCGGAGAGCTCGAATCGTGGATGCACCTCGAGGTTGATCGCGTCCCCACCGACGAGGGCCGCGATGCGCTCAGGCAGAAGCTCGAAGGGGTGCTCGGCGACGTGCACGCCGCGGTCAACGACTGGACGGCCATGCGCCGCGCGTGCCTCGACCTCGTCACCGACCTGCGCACCGAGCCGCCCGCCACGGCCGACCCCGCCCACATCGGCCCCGCGATCGACTTCTTCAGCTGGCTCGCCGACGACAACTTCACCTTCCTCGGCTACCGCGAGTACCTGCTCGAGACCCAGGACGGCGAAGACGTGCTGGTGCCCGTGGCAGGGTCGGGCCTGGGCATCCTGCGCAAACCCACCACCGCCGTCGCCCACCTGCGCCCGGAGGCTCAGCGCACCGCTCGCGAGCCGCGTCTGCTCACGATCACCAAGGCCAACTCGCGGGCCACCGTGCACCGCGACGTCTACCTCGACTACGTAGGCGCGCGCATGTTCGACGACGCCGGCAACGTGATCGGCGAGCGCCGCTTCCTCGGCCTGTTCACTTCCGGTGCTTACGCGGCCTCGGTCACGACCCTGCCGATCGCGGCCGACAAGGTGCGCGCCGTACTCAAGGCATCCGGATTCTCGCCGATGTCGCACTCGGGCAAAGACCTGCTGCAGATCCTCGAGCAGTACCCCCGCGACGAGCTGTTCCAGGACTCGGTCGAGCACCTGCTGAAGATCGTCACCGAGGTCACCCGGCTGAACGAGCGCCGTCGTGCCCGCACCTTCCTGCGGCGCGACGAGTTCGGCCGCTTCGTCTCGGCCCTCGTCTACCTGCCGAAAGACCGGTACAACACTCCCGTTCGCCTGCGCATCGAGGCCGTGCTGCGCGAGGTGTTCGGCGCCGAGCACGTCGACCACGCCACGCGCGTCGTCGACTCGCCGCTCGCCCAGCTGCACTTCATCGTGCGCGTGCCCCGCGGCACGTCGCTGCCCGACGTCGACGAAGACGAGGTGCAGGCGAAGCTCGCCGACGCGGTGCGAGGGTGGGACGAAGGGCTGGTGGATGCCCTGCACCACGCCCACGGCGATGATGAAGCCGCGCGCCTGCTGGCCGACTACGGCCAGGCGTTCCCTGCCGTCTACAAAGAGACGGTCACGCCCGAAGAGGCTGTCGATGACGTCGAGCTGCTCGAGAAGCTGCGCGACCAGGAGTTCGCGGTGCGGCTCAACGTGCCCGAGAAAGACATCCCCGGCAAGCGCGTGCTCACCCTGGTCTCGCACCGCGAGTACCCGCTGACCCGGGTGCTGCCCGTGCTCACCGACCTCGGCGTCGACGTCGTCGACGAGCGCCCGTACAGCGTGACGATGCCCGACGGCACGACGTGCCACGTCAGCGACTTCGGCCTCACCGCCGAGGGCATCGACCGCTGGACCGACCCCGCCTGGGGTGCTGTGTTCGAAGACGCCTTCACCGCCGCGTGGACGGGCGCCGCCGAGAGCGACCGGCTCAACACCCTCGTGCTGCAGGGCGATCTCGACTGGCGCCGCATCGTCATCCTTCGTGCCATCGCGATGTACCTGCGCCAGAGCGGTTCGGCGTTCTCGGTCGAGTACATCGAGAACGCGCTCGTCGCGAACCCCGCGATCGCCACCTCCCTGGTGCGCCTGTTCGAGCTGCGCTTCGACCCCGCCGTCGAGGGTGACCGCGACGCGCAGGCCGACGCCGTCGAGGCAGAGCTGCTCGAGGCGCTCGACCAGGTCGCGAGCCTCGACGACGACCGCATCCTGCGTTCGATCGCCGGCGTCATCAAGGCCACCTGGCGAACGAACTTCTATCAGACGGCATCCGACGGCTCTCCGAAGCCGTGGGTGTCGATGAAGCTCGACTGCGCCCGCGTTCCGGGCCTGCCGAAGCCTCTCCCGATGGCCGAGATCTGGGTGTACTCGCCCGAGGTCGAGGGTGTGCACCTGCGCTTCGGCAAGGTCGCCCGCGGCGGCCTGCGCTGGAGCGACCGCCGCGAGGACTTCCGCACCGAGGTGCTGGGCCTGGTCAAGGCGCAGATGGTGAAGAACGCCGTGATCGTGCCGACCGGGTCGAAGGGCGGGTTCTACGCCAAGCGTCTGCCGTCGCCGTCCGACCGCGGCGCGTGGCTCGAGGCGGGCAAGGCGGCGTACCGCACCTTCATCCGCGGCCTGCTCGACATCACCGACAACCGCGTCGGTGCCGACATCGTGCCTCCGGCGGACGTCGTGCGGCACGACGGCGACGACCCCTACCTCGTCGTCGCCGCCGACAAGGGCACTGCGTCGTTCTCCGACATCGCCAACGGCATCTCGGAGGAGTACGGATTCTGGCTGGCGGATGCCTTCGCCTCTGGCGGCTCGGCAGGTTATGACCACAAGGGCATGGGCATCACCGCCCGCGGTGCGTGGGAGTCGGTCAAGCGGCACTTCCGCGAGATGGGCGTCGACACCCAGAACGAGGACTTCACGGTCGTCGGCATCGGCGACATGTCTGGCGACGTGTTCGGCAACGGGATGCTGCGGTCGCGGCACATCCGTCTCGTCGCGGCGTTCGACCACCGCCACGTCTTCATTGACCCGAACCCGGATGCCGAGGCGACGTTCGTCGAGCGCGAGCGCCTCTTCAGCCTGCCCGGCTCGTCGTGGGACGACTTCGACCGCAGCATCATGTCGCCCGGCGGCGGCGTGTTCCCGCTGTCGATGAAGTCGATCCCGATCACGCCCGAGATCGCCCAGGCCTTCGGCCTCGACCCCTCGGTGCAGAAGCTGACGCCCGCCGAGCTGAAGAAGGCGATGCTGCTCGCGCCCGTCGACCTGCTCTGGAACGGCGCCATCGGCACCTACATCAAGGCGAGCGACGAGACGGATGCCGAGGTCGGCGACCGCGGCAACGACGCCGTCCGCGTCAACGGTCGCGACCTGCGCCTGAAGGTGGTCGGCGAGGGCGGCAACCTCGGCGTGACGCAACGCGGACGCATCGAGGCGGCGCAGTCGGGCATCCGGATCAACACCGACGCGATCGACAACTCCGCCGGCGTCGGCACCAGCGACCGCGAGGTCAACATCAAGATCCTGCTGGGCATCCTCGAGCGCGACGGCCGGCTCGACCGCGAGGCGCGCAACGAGCTGCTGCAGTCGATGACCGACGAGGTCGCGGTGCAGGTGCTGCGCGACAACTACGAGCAGAACGTGCTGCTCGGCAACTCGCGAGCGAACGCCGTGGTCATGCTACCCGTGCACGAGCGGCTGATGGAGTGGCTCGAAGAGCGCGACGAGCTCGACCGCGAACTCGAGTTCCTGCCCAGCCGCGCCGAGGTGGCCGAGCGCATCGCCGACCAGCAGGGTCTCACCCGCCCCGAGTTCTCGGTGCTGGTCGCCTACGCGAAGCTGGCGCTGAAGACCGATCTCGCGGCAACAGGACTGGCCGGTGACCCGTGGTTCGAGCGCACTCTCGCCGAGTACTTCCCTGAGCCGATCCGTCGCGCCTACGCCGGCGATCTGGATGCCCACCCGCTGCGCACCGAGATCATCGTCAACTCGGTCGTGAACTCGATGGTCAACCGCGGCGGCATCACGTTCGCCTACCGGGCGGCCGACGAGACCGGGGCGTCGAGCGAAGACATCGCGCGCGCCTATGTCGCGGTGCGTGAGATCTTCGACCTTCGCGGCTTTGTCGTCGCCGTCGAGGCGACCGACAATGTCGTCTCGACCGAGGTGCAGACCAGCCTGTACCTGACGTTCCGCCGGCTGCTCGACCGCGCCACCCGCTGGTTCGTGCAGCACCGGCCCGACGGCGTCGACATCGGCGCCGAGATCGAGCTGTTCACCGAACCCGTCACGCACCTGTCGGCCAACATCGACCGGTGGATGCAGGGCGTCGACCTCGAGCGCTTCGAATCGCGCACCCGCGAGCTGCAGGAGGCCGGCGTCTCGCTCGAGCTCGCGCGCCGCGGTGCCGGCCTGCTCGACGTGCTCTCGCTGCTCGACATCGCCGAGTGCGCCCGCACCCACGGCTGGACTCTCGAGGGAGTCGCCGGACTCTACTTCGCCCTCTCCGCCCGCCTGTCGTTCGAGCAGACGCTGACGAAGATCACCGCGCTGCCGCAGGCCGACCGCTGGGGATCGATGGCGCGCGCGAGCATACGCGACGACCTCTACGCCGTGATGATCGAGCTGACCGCGACAGTCGCCGCGGCGACAGATGACGGCACAGCCGATGAGCGGGTCGAGGCCTGGCTGGAGCAGGGCGGAGCATCGACCCGGCGCGCGGTCGACGAGGCGATCGCGGCGGCGACCGCGCAAGACGGCGAGGGTCTCGCGACCCTCTCGGTCGCGGTGCGGAGGCTGCGCTCGCTCGTGCGGTGAAGGATGGTTCCGGATGCTTTGCCGCCAAGGGTGTGAGATCAAGATGTCAATCTGATCTACCCTCTGGATGGCAACTCGACAAGCTGTGAACCGGCATTACCGTGCTGATTGCTCTGTGATTTTGCAGTGATCGGTCAGCGGGCGGATACTCATCCCGTAATGAGCTCCTCTGCCGAAGCACGTGCAACCGCCCCCACGACCATCGCCGTCATCGGCGCCGGCCGTCTCGGCGGCGTGCTCGCGCGGGCGCTGATCGACGCCGGATTCACGGTGCACGGCCCGCTTCGGCGCGGTGACGCGATTTCGGCATCCGATGTCGCACTGCTGGCCGTGCCCGATGCCGCGATCGCCGCCGCAGCATCCGCCGCCCGATCCCACGCCCGCCTCGTCGGCCATCTCTCGGGCGCGACGGGCCTCGATGACGTCGACCTCAGCATCCACCCGCTGCAGACCTTCACAGGGGCGGAGGTGCCCGACGTGTTCCACGGCATCGGCGCCGCGGTCGCCGGACGGAGTCCCGAGGCTCTCGCCATCGCACAGCAGATCGCCCGAGCCCTCGGCGCCCGCCCGTTCGAGGTCGACGACGCACACCGTGCGGGGTACCACGCCGCGGCATCCATCGCCTCGAACCTGCTGCTCACGGTGCTCGACGCCGCCGAACGGGTCGCCGCGGCGCAGGGCATCCCCGATGCCCGCCGCCTGCTCGAGCCGCTCGTCGCCCGCTCGGTGCAGAACTGGGTCGAGCGGGGCGCAGCCGCCGCGCTCACCGGACCGATCGCCCGCGGCGACGACGACACCGTCCGCCGCCAGCGCGATGCGATCGCCGCCTCGACTCCCGAGCTTCTTCCCCTGTTCGATCAGCTGTGCGACAGCGCCCGAGACCTCGCCGGAAAGTGACCCGATGAAGATCCTCCGCACCATCACCGAGATGCGCGCCGCCGTGCGCGAGGCGCGCGCCGAGGGCCGCACGGTCGGGCTCGTGCCGACCATGGGCGCCTTCCACGAGGGGCACCTCTCGCTGATGCGCGCGGCCCGCGCGCAGAACGACCTCGTCGTCGTCTCGCTGTTCGTGAACCCCACGCAGTTCGGCCCGAACGAAGACCTCGCGGCCTACCCGCGCGACGAGGCCCGCGACGCGACGCTCGCCGAGGCCGAGGGCGTCGACATCCTCTTCGCCCCCACTGCCGACGAGATCTACCCCGACGGCTTCGCCACGAGCATCCACGTCTCGGGCATCACCGAGGTTCTCGACGGCGCCGCTCGCGGAGCCTTCCACTTCGACGGCGTCGCGACCGTCGTCACGAAGCTGTTCGGCATCGTCCGCCCCGATGACGCCTACTTCGGGCAGAAGGACGCCCAGCAGATCATGGTCGTGCGCCGCGTCGTGCGCGACCTCGACCTCGACGTGCGCATCGTCGCCTGCCCCATCGTGCGCGAACCCGACGGGCTCGCGATGAGCTCGCGCAACGTGTACCTCGACGAGCGCGCCCGCCGACGCGCCGTGGCGCTCAGCCGGGGACTCGACCAGGCATCCGCCCTGGCTGCCGACGGCTTCCGCGACGCCCTCACCCTCACCGGCGCCGTGCGCCGGATGCTCGCGCACGCCGACATCGAACCCGAATACGTCGAGCTGCGCTCGCTCGACGTCCTCAGCCCCGTCAGTGAACTCGACGGCGAAGCGCTGCTGGCCGTCGCCGCCCGCGTCGGCGGCGCGCGCCTGATCGACAACCACATCCTGAAAGCGAGCAGCTGATGCGCCGCACCATGCTGAAGTCGAAGATCCACCGCGCCACGATCACCGGCAGCGACCTGAACTACGTCGGCTCGATCACCGTCGACGCCGACCTGCTCGACGCCGCCGACATCCTGCCGCACGAGCAGGTGCACGTCGTCGACGTGAACAACGGCGCCCGCTTCGAGACCTACACGATCGCGGGACTCCGTGGCAGCGGCGTGATGCAGGTGAACGGCGCCGCCGCCCGCCTCGTGCACGCCGGCGACACGATCATCGTCATCTCGTACGCCGACTACTCGCGCGAAGACCTCGAGAGCTACGAGCCGACCGTCGTGCACGTCGACGGCGACAACAGCATCATCCGCATCGACGACCTCGTCGACCAGTTGCTGACGGAGGAGCGAGTATGAGTGCCCACGGCACCACCCGCCCGCTGACGATCGCCGACTTCTCCGCGAAGAAGCAGGCAGGCGAGCCGATCGTCATGGTCACCGCCTACGATCACCCGAGCGCGCAGATCGTCGAAGAGGCCGGCGTCGACATGGTGCTCGTCGGCGACTCCGCCGCCATGACCGTGCTCGGCTACCCGTCGACCGTGCCCGTGACGGTCGACGAGATGCTCATGCTCACCCGCGCCGTCCGGCGCGGACTCACCACGCCGCTGCTCGTCGGCGATCTGCCGTTCGGCTCGTACGAGGCATCCGACGCGCTCGCAGTCGAGACCGCCCAGCGCTTCGTGAAAGAAGCAGGCTGCGATCTGGTGAAGATCGAACGCGGCGGCACCACGGTAGACCGGGCGCGCGCGATCGTCGCCGCAGGCATCCCCGTCATCGGGCACATCGGCCTCACCCCGCAGACCGCCACCGCCCTCGGCGGCTACCGCGCGCAGGGGCGAAGCGCCGAAGCGGCTCTCGCGCTGATCGACGACGCGCTCGCCCTGCAGGACGCCGGATGCTCGCTGCTCGTCATCGAGGCCGTGCCCGCAGAGGTGACCGAACTGCTCATGCCGCTGATGCGCATCCCCGTGATCGGCATCGGCGCGGGGGCGGATGCCGACGGCCAGGTGCTCGTGCTGCACGACCTGCTCGGCATCTACGACGGCCCCGCTGCGAAGTTCGTCAAGCGCTACGCCGACCTGCGCTCGGTCGCCGTCGCCGGCGTCGGCGAATACGCCCGCGAGGTGCGGTCAGGCGCGTACCCCGCCGCCGAGCACGGCTACGGGATGCCCGAGGGCGAAGCCGACCGGCTCCGGGAGCTTCTCGCGAAGGGGCGCTGAGCCCGCCGCAACGAGCGCAGCGCGTCGCGCGGTGAATCGTTCTCTGCGACCGATGGATCAGAAATATTCGAGAGTACAGTTGTACATTGCACTGTCATGCGGTTCTATGGGAACCCTGCAATGGCGCTACGACAGAAAGGTCTGATCCTGTGACCGCACCGAAGAGGCTCGCCGGGTTCATCGCCGCGGCGACGGCATCTCTGCTCTTGATCTCAGGTTGCTCCGCCGGGGGAGGAGGCGACGCGTCTTCTCAGGCCGGCACCGGCGGCACGCCCGAGGTCGGCGGAACCGTCCACATGCTGCAGAACGCGGACTTCTCCTACCTCGACCCGTCTCGTGGGTTCGACGGCGGAGTGAACGCGTTCTACCGCCTCATCTACCGAGGCCTCACGATGCAGGCAGCGGGTGACGCGAAAGACCCGAACGCGATCGTCCCGGATCTCGCCGAGTCTCTGGGTGAGGCGTCGGAGGACGGCCTGACGTGGACCTACAAGCTGAAGGACGACATCTTCTTCGACGATGGCACGCCCATCACCTCGAAGGAGATGAAGTTCGGCATCTCGCGCTCGTGGGACCCCCAGGTCGGCATCGGCTCGCCCTATCTGCGGCAGGTCATCGACGCTCCCGAGGGCTACCAGGGCCCGTACGTCACGGGCGACCTGCCGACCATCGAGACTCCCGACGACAAGACGATCGTCTTCCACCTGAAGAAGCCGTTCCCCGAGTTCGACAACGTGCTGGCGCAGCCCAACGCCGTGCCGTTCCCCGAGGGCACCGGCGCCGGCGACGAGTTCGTCAAGGACATCATCGCCTCGGGCCCGTACACGCTCGCCGAGTACACCCCCGGCAGCTCGATCATGCTCGAGCGCAACAAGTACTGGGACGACGCAACGGATGACGTGCGCAAGGCGTACCCCGACAAGTGGGAGTTCGAGATCGGCATCGACGTCGCGACGATCGACGAGCGCATGATCGCCGGGCAGAGCGACGACAAGAACGCCATCGCGGGCACCGTGAGCGCGGCGACCCTGCCCCGCCTGCAGACCCCGCAGCTGAAGGAACGCGCCATCACCGCCGACGCCTTCTGCACGACGTACATGTCGATGAACACCACGAAGGCGCCGTTCGACGACGTCAACGTGCGCAACGCCGTCAACTGGGCGATCGACCGTTCGGCGCTGGTCAACGCGAGCGGCGGAACCCAGCTCGCCGACCCGGCGTACACGATCATCCCGCCGGTGGTCAGCAGCTTCAAGGACTTCAACCTGTGGG
>Ga0308158_10000685_pt1 | contig 48019 bp, 41 predicted proteins | sample PhyBR2_FD_201038 | JGI IMG/M metagenome (GOLD analysis project Ga0308158, IMG submission 201038) | Phyllosphere microbial communities from UC Gill Tract Community Farm, Albany, California, United States - DLSLB.R2 | ecosystem: Host-associated > Plants > Phyllosphere > Unclassified | place: USA... | reverse complement strand
CCAAATTTAAATCAACTACTTCAGAAAAATCAACTGCACAGTTCAGACTGCAATTTATGTCAGGAATGGACAGAGCAATATATTATCTTGCGAAGCTCAATGTAAATTTGGTACAAAAGGAGGCTACAGTTCTTAAAATTTCAATCACTGATCCTATTTCTGACAAATCGGTCGATATTTTAAATAAGATTGCTGTAAATTATAACCGTGAAGCAATTTTAGATAAGAATTCTGAAGCACAAAAAACAGCTAGTTTTATTGATGAGCGTATTAATCTCATCAGTAAAGAATTAGGTACCGTAGAATCTCAGAAAGAAGATTTTAAGCTTCGGAACAATATTGCCGATATTCAGACTGAAGCACAGCTTTCTTTGGAAACAGCCATGAGCAGTCGCCAGAAGCAGCTTGAGAATGAGTCTCAGCTAGAGTTGGTACAAAGTCTGCTTAGTTCTGTTAACAAACAGGGAACTTATCAGGTTTTACCACTTAATGTTGGTTTGGCTGACCAAAATATTGCCTCTAACATTGCGCTATATAATCAGTTGGTCATTGATAGAAACAGATTACTTGAGAGTTCCACGACAGTCAATCCGGTTGTTCAGAATATTACAAGTCAGATTAACAGCATGCGAAGCTCTGTTATTCAAAGTCTACAGAAAAGCCAATCAGCACTTCAGATCTCAATAGGAACAATTGCTGGTGAACAAAACAAATTGTCGGGTAGAATTTCTAAAATTCCGGTTCAGGAAAAAATGTTCCGTAGTATTGAAAGACAACAAAATATTAAAGAACAGCTCTATATATTATTGCTTCAAAAACGAGAAGAAGCTGCTATATCATTGGCAATTGCTGCTCCTAAAGCTCGGATTGTTGATGATGCTTTAACGAACCCGATTCCGGTCTCTCCGAAAAAAATGATTATTTATCTCGGAGCATTGATTATAGGGTTGCTAGTTCCTTTTGCCATTATTTATCTTTTAGAATTATTTAACAATAAAATTAAAACTAAACAAGATCTTGAAAAACTGCTTGATGGAGGAACTGTAGTTGGAGAGCTTCCGTCGTTACAGAAAGGCGATCCTGAAATTGTTCAACTTAATGATTTATCTCCTTTAGCAGAAGCGTTCAGGATTTTAATTACCAACATTAATTTTATGTTGCCAAAAAACAAAAAAGGCAATGTGATTTTTGTAACCTCAACGGTGAAAGGAGAAGGTAAAACATTTACTTCAGTTAATTTAGCGCTTACCTTAGCATCGCCGCGGAAAAAGGTAATCATTATTGGTTCAGATATTCGAAATCCACAGTTACAGAGATATAATGAAAGCAGAAGAGGATTGATTGGTCTTTCAGAATTTATGTATGATGACAAGATGGATGTTTCAGAAATTATTCATCCCACTTCGTTCAACCCTTATTGTGATGTGATTTATTCAGGAGCTATCACTCCAAATCCTACAGAATTATTATCTAACGGAAGATACGAGGAACTGGTAGAATCATTAAAACCAATGTATGAGTACATCTTATTAGATACAGCTCCTTTAATGCTGGTAACAGATTCATTTTTAATTGCTGATGTGGCAGATATTACAGTGTATGTTACCCGTTCTGGTTATACTGAAAAAGAATTGATAAGCTTTATCAATAAGCAAATCAAGGATAAAAAAATAAAAAATGTAGGTTTGGTACTGAATGATGTTAGTAAAATGAATAGCGGATATGGCTATGGTTATAAATATGGCTATGGTTACAGTGCTGATTCGGATAAATCATGGTGGAAGAAACTATTCAAAAAATAAAATTAATTAAAAATATGTTTATAAGTTGATATCCATCAGCGGTAAGCAGATAAATATGCCCAAATTATTATTTGTCAATATTCAGTAATAATCTTAGGTCGTTAAAAGAATGGAAAAAGAGCAAAAAATTGTAATAATTGGTCTTGGCTACGTAGGGTTACCTTTAGCCAGGCTTTTTGCAACAAAATATCCTGTTGTTGGATTTGATATAAATTCGCTCAGAATTCAGGATCTTCAAAAGGGAAAGGATAGTACTTTTGAAGTGGATGATGCGGTATTACAGAAGGTTTTATTAAAGGAAAACCCTTTCTCCAGTAATAATACAAAAGGTCTTTTTTGTTCTGCAAACATTGATGATATGCAAGATGCAAACATCTATATTATTACGGTTCCTACACCCATTGACAAACACAACCGTCCGGACTTGACTCCTTTGTATAAATCAAGTGAAGCGGTTGGGAAAGTTTTAAAAAAAAATGATATTGTCATTTATGAATCGACCGTTTATCCTGGAGTTACTGAAGAAGAATGTGTTCCTGTTCTTGAGAAAGTATCTGGATTGAAATTTAATACAGACTTTTTTGTAGGATATTCGCCTGAACGTATTAATCCTGGAGATAAAGAACATACGGTTGAGAAAATATTAAAGGTGACATCAGGTTCTACCCCGGAAATCGGAAAAGTAGTGGATGATTTATACAAATCGGTAATTATTGCCGGAACTCATTTGGCTCCCACCATTAAAGTGGCGGAAGCTTCTAAAGTAATTGAAAATTCACAACGTGACCTCAATATTGCATTTATGAATGAGCTGGCGAAAATATTTTCTTTAATGGATATTGATACGCATGATGTTTTGGACGCTGCGGGTACAAAATGGAATTTTTTAAAGTTCAAGCCTGGTTTAGTGGGAGGACATTGCATTGGGGTAGATCCGTTTTATTTGGCTCAGAAAGCTCAGGAAATTGGATACTATTCAGAGTTAATATTGGCAGCGAGAAGATTAAATGATTCTATGGGGGCTTTTGTCGCTTCAGAAGTTGTTAAATTAATGATAAAAAATGACATTAAAGTAAAAGGCGCAAAGATTTTGAATCTCGGAATTACCTTTAAAGAAAATTGTCCTGACATCAGAAATTCAAAAGCGATTGATGTTATAACCAACTTACAGGAATATGGAGCGGAAGTTGTAACTTTTGATCCTTGGGCAAATTCTTCTGAAGTCCATGACGAATATGGTATCGATTGCTACTCTGAATTAGAAAATGTGTCTTTGATCGGTAGAGAGGTGTCTTTCAAATATGACGTTGTAATTCTTACGGTTGCACATAAGGAATTTTTAGATTTAGATTTACAGCAATTAATTAAAGATAAAGGTGTTATTTATGATGTAAAAGGAGCATTGAAAAAAGATAAAATTAGTAAAAGACTATAATTCAAATGAAAATTGTGAGGAGTAAAAATCTAATTATATTTGGAACGAGACCAGAAGCTATTAAAATGGCTCCTTTAGTTAAAGAGTTCCAAAAAAACAGCAAATTTGAAACTAAAGTATGTGTAACTGCACAACACCGAGAAATGCTGGACCAGGTTCTTGAATTCTTTGATATAAAACCAGATTACGACCTCGACCTTATGAAACCAAATCAAAATCTCTACTCATTGACCGCAGAGCTGATGATAGGACTTCAACCAGTTCTGGAGGATTTTAAACCCGATTATGTTTATGTTCATGGAGATACTTCTACTTCCTCGGTAGCAGCATTGGCTGCCTTTTATGCGGGAGCTAAAGTGTGCCATGTTGAAGCGGGATTAAGGACCCATAATAAATGGTCACCTTTTCCGGAGGAAATGAACCGCCAGATTACAGGGCGCATTGCCGATTATCATTTTGCCCCGACGGTACAGTCCAAGAAGAATCTGCTAGCAGAAAACACATCATCAAACCATATTCTAGTGACCGGAAATACAGTGATAGACGCATTGCTTTACAGTAGCAAAAAAGTAGGATCATTGGATAATACAGAAATTCAAAGGCTCAAACAGTTGGTTGATTCTGAGCGTAAACTCATCCTTGTTACCGGTCATCGACGCGAGAACCATGGCCAGGGCTTTATCAACATTTGTCAGGCATTGAAGGAAATTGCAGATACCCATCCCGAAGTACAGATTATTTATCCAGTTCATTTGAATCCCAATGTACAAAAACCGGTGTATGAAATTTTGGAGGAGGTAAGTAACATTCATCTTATTGATCCTCTAGCTTATCCCGCTTTTGTTTGGCTGATGAATCAAGCCTATATCATAATTACCGACAGCGGAGGCGTGCAGGAAGAGGCACCAAGTCTCGGAAAGCCAGTTCTTGTGATGCGAGATACCACAGAAAGACCAGAGGCGGTGGATGCGGGTACAGTCATCTTAGTTGGAACTGACAAACAGAAAATTATAGCAGAAGTCGATAGCTTGTTGGCAGATGCTGAACGATACCAAAACATGAGTGGACTTCATAATCCTTACGGAGATGGACTGGCCAGTCAACGCATTGCCGAATTTATAAAGAATTTAAAGTAAAAAAGAGACACTTTTATGAAAATACAAGTAGTAACCATTGGCCTTGGATATATTGGCTTGCCAACTTCGGCTTTAATTGCTGGAAACGGAATTGCAGTACACGGCGTTGATATCTCGCAACAAGTCGTTGATACTATTAATGCGGGAAAAATCCATATTGTAGAGCCAGATTTAGATAAGGCGGTTGCGGCAGCAGTGAAACAGGGATTTCTGAAAGCAGATATCAAACCGGTAATCGCGAATGTCTATCTAGTGGTGGTTCCAACTCCTTTCAAAGGAAACTTTGAACCAGATATTTCCTATGTACAGGCTGCAACAGAAGGAATCATTCCTCTATTAAAAGTAGGAGACCTATACATAATCGAATCGACTTCACCGGTAGGGACTACTGAAAAGATGATGGACTTGATATTCAGTAAAAGAATTGAACTTAAAGATAAAATCTTTTTGGCTTACTGTCCAGAACGGGTACTTCCTGGGAATGTAATGTATGAACTCGTCCATAATGATCGGGTGATTGGTGGTGTAAACGAAGAATCCACCGAAAAAGCACTCGCATTTTATGCACAGTTTGTAAAAGGAGAACTGCATGCAACCAATGCACGAACCGCGGAAATGTGTAAACTGACCGAGAATGCATCTAGAGATTCACAGATTGCTTTTGCAAACGAATTATCACTGATTTGCGATAAGGCTGACATAAATGTATGGGAATTAATTCAATTGGCCAATAAACACCCACGAGTGAATATTTTACAACCAGGTTGTGGGGTAGGTGGTCATTGCATTGCTGTTGACCCTTATTTTCTGACTGCAGATTTCCCGATGGAGACCCGTATGATTGCTCAAGCAAGAGAAACCAATAACTATAAATCTTTTTGGTGTGCCGATAAGATCCGAGAAGCAAGAAAAGATTTCAAACTCAAAAACAACCGCGAACCCACGATTGCACTAATGGGACTGGCTTTTAAACCCAATATTGATGACCTGCGCGAGTCGCCGGCTAAATATATTGTTCAACGTGTATTACAAGATGCTAATGATGAAGAGTATTTTATCGTGGAACCCAATATCAAAGAACATAATATCTTTAAACTGACTGACTATCAAGAAGCGGTAGAAAAAGCTGATATCGTTGCTTTTTTGGTAGCGCATGATGAGTTTAAATGTTTAGTGATAAACAATAGTAAAATAGTGTTAGACTTTTGTGGAATAAAAAAATGAAAAAACCAGAACTGATAAACCTTCCCAAAATAGTAGATCCCCGAGGAAATCTCTCATTTTTTGAAAGTCCAAGACAGCTTCCTTTTGAAATTGCTCGGACTTATTGGATTTATGATGTTCCCGGTGGCGAAAATCGGGGAAGTCATGCGTTTAAAGAACAGCAGGAATTTATTATTGCACTTTCCGGAAGCTTTGATATTGTCCTTCATGATGGTAGCGAAGAAGTCAAGTTTTCGTTGAACCGATCGTATTATGGACTCTTTATCCCTAAACTGTACTGGAGAAGATTGGAGAACTTTTCCACCAATGCATTAGCATTAATCGTATCTGATAAACATTTTGACGAGAAAGATTATATCCGAGATTTTGAAAAATTTAAAAAGTTGCGTAATGAGCAATAAATCTATATTTGACTGTTCAGTTATTGATCTCGGCAAAATTAATTTTGCGGAAGGAAATCTTACAGTTGTCGAAAATATTTCCGCATTTCCATTTGATGTAACCAGGGTATTTTATCTTTATGATATAGCTGGTGGTGAGAGTAGAGGAGCTCATGCGCACAAAGAATGCCATCAATTTTTAATTGCAGCAAGTGGCAGTTTTGAGGTCAGTCTTGACGATGGTATCTATCAAAGACAAGTTTTCCTCAACCGTCCCAATATAGGATTGCACATACCACCCGGAGTTTGGGCATCGGAAATTAATTTTTCCTCAGGAGCGATATGTTTGGTTTTAGCTTCTCATACCTATAATGAAAATGACTATCTTAGAAATTACGACGATTTTTTAAAATTTAGAAATGGCTAAAATACACCCACTTGCTGATGTTCAGACTGAGCAAATTGGCGAAAGTACCTTTATTTGGCAGTTCTGTGTGATTTTAAAGAATGCAGTAATTGGAAATAATTGCAATATCAATTGTCAGGTATTTATAGAGAATGATGTGAAAATTGGTGATAATGTGACTATCAAGCCCGGTGTACAGATTTGGGATGGAGTTACTTTGGAGGAAAATGTATTCATCGGACCTAACGTGACTTTTACGAATGATTTGGTGCCTAGATCTAAGCAATACCCAGAAACTTTTGTAAAAACATTAGTGAAAAAAGGAGCTTCTATCGGAGCTAACGCTACGATTGTTGCCGGAAATATGATAGGAGAAAATGCATTAATAGGTGCAGGAAGTGTAGTAACCAAGGATGTTCCTGCCAATACAGTTTGGTTTGGTAATCCAGCAAAGCAAAAAGGAGTCATTTCCCCTGAAGGAAAAATCACCTATTATTAATTAAGTCTAAAATGAATTCATTTTATAAATTGAAAATTAACTAATAATTATTATGGTAAAATTCCTAGACCTTCAAAAAATCAATCTTGTACACCAACAAGAAATTGAAGAAAAGCTGTTGCAGACTTTCCGTTCTGGATGGTATCTGTTGGGAAGCGAAGTGAAGTCTTTTGAAGAGCAATTAGCTGCCTATACTGGAACGAAGCAAGCCATCGGAGTGGCCAATGGTTTAGATGCGTTGCGTCTTATCCTGCGTGGCTATATTGAAATGGGTGTAATGCAAAAAGGGGATGAAATCATCGTGCCTGCAAATACTTATATTGCCTCCATTCTTGCAATTTCAGATAATGGGTTAGTGCCAGTTTTGGTAGAACCTGACCTTTCTACTTATAATATAGATATTGCAAAAATTGAAGAGAAAATAACTTCAAAAACAAAGGGATTTTTAATTGTTCACCTGTATGGAAGAGTGGTATGGTCCGAAGCATTGAAAGACCTTGCGGTAGAACATCAATTAAAAATAATTGAAGATAATGCCCAAGCCATAGGCGCAGAGTGGAACAGCGTAAAAACCGGGAATTTAGGCGATGCGGCAGGATTCAGTTTTTATCCCGGGAAAAACTTAGGCGCATTGGGAGATGCAGGAGCTGTTACCTGCAATGATGAGGAACTAGCAAAAGCGATTCGTGCATTGGCCAATTATGGGTCCAACCAGAAATATGTTAATATTTATCAGGGACTTAACTCGCGCTTAGATGAAATGCAAGCAGCGGTACTAGGCGTTAAGTTGAAATACATTGATGCGGAAAATCAACGAAGAAGAGCAATAGCCAAACAGTACATTGCAGAAATCAAAAATCCGGATATCATTCTTCCGGAAAATCCAGCCAATGAAGCAGAACATGTATGGCATTTATTTGTCATACGAACTGCCGAGCGTCTAAAGTTACAGAATTACTTGACGGAAAATGGAGTACAAACTTTAATTCATTATCCCATTCCGCCCCACAAACAGGAAGCATACAAAGAGTGGAACAATTTATCGATCCCTATTTCTGAAGCGATTCACGAAGAAGTGTTGAGTTTGCCGATTAGTCCTGTGATGACTAGTGAAGAAGTGCAGAAAGTAATTCATCTGCTTAACAAATTTTAATATTCATATGAAATCCTATCTTTTGTTAATCCATTTTAAACTGCATTCATCATTTAGCAGGTGGAAGTATTTTATTTATCCTAATCTTTTTTCGAGGGCAAAATACTCTTGCGCCACTAATCCAATTTATCAACAGAAAACAGAGATTACCGGTGTTGGACGGATAACGATTGGGAAAAACTGTGGCTTTGGATATAGAATCGGAGGGTTTTGGAGAAATGGAAGTATTGAATTTCAAGCGCGCTATAAGGATGCAGAAATTATTATTGGAGATAATGTATTCACAAACAACAATATTTTCATCTGTGCAGCAAATAAAATTAGTATTGGAAGTCATACGCGCATAGGACAAGGAATAATGATTACAGATTTTGAAGCACACGGAACCGATCCCAAAAATAGAAATAAAGTTGGAGAAATTGGGACGGTGGATATTGGGGAAAATGTATGGATAGGAAATAATGTTACTATCCTGAAAAATTCTAAGGTTGGAAAAAATACTATTATTGGTACGGGAGCTATAGTAAATGGAGTTTTTCCCGAAAATGTACTTATTGGTGGTGTACCGGCGAAAATTCTAAAATCATTGTGAAGGAATCTAAATCATCATATAAAGAAATTGTAAAAGCAACTTCCATTTTCGGAGGGGTACAACTGCTTAATATTGTAATTCAATTACTTCGCTCAAAAGGAGTCGCAGTACTGCTAGGTCCAACTGGAATAGGATTGATGGGATTATTTAATTCTACTCTTTCATTAGTAGCTTCTGCAACAAATTTTGGCTTGGCTTCTAGCGCTGTAAGAAGTATTTCAGAATCAAATAATTCTCAAAATAATTTTGAAATTAAAGAGACAATATCTGTTGTTCGGAAACTTATCTGGATAACAGGAACATTAGGATTTGTAGTCACCATTATATTATCTCCATTGTTAAGCAATCTGACCTTTGGAAACTATGATTACACCCTGCCATTTGTTGCTTTATCTATAACTTTATTGGTGAATCAAATAACAGTGGGGCAGTTGGTTTTAATGCAGGGTCTGAGGGAGATTACATTGTTAGCAAAAGCGGGAATTTATTCCTCTGTTTTGGGATTGGTGATTTCTTTACCTCTATACTATCTTTTTGGAATTGACAGTATAGTGCCTGCCATTATTCTTTCTTCTTTTGCCGCATTAATCGTTCAGTACTATTTCGCCAGAAAACTAAATTTTACTACAACTTCTATCTCATTAAAGCTGGCATTTCAGAAGGGAAGACCCATGTTAAAACTTGGTTTTATCCTCAGTCTCAGCAGTTTTATTACTATAGGTACTTCTTACATTGTCAGAATTTATATTTCCAATATAGGTGGAATCGCTGAAGTAGGGTTTTATAATGCTGGTTTCGCAATTATCAACACATATGTAGGGATGGTCTTTTCTGCTATGCTTACTGACTATTACCCTCGTCTAGCGGAAGTGAACAAAGACCAAAACAAGTGCAATGAATTAATTAATCAGCAGATCGAAATAGCAGTGTATATCTTATCTCCATTAATCTGTATTTTTCTAATTTTTATCAATTGGATTGTGATTGCATTATATTCGAGTAAATTTTTACCAATAACTGATATGATACATTGGGGAATCATGGCCATTTATTTCCAATCTTTGAGCTGGGCTATCGGGTTACTACTTTTAGTGAAAGGAAATTCCAGACATTATTTTTGGAACGAATTTATTGCAAATTTATACTTACTAGGTCTTAATGTTTTAGGATATTATTATTTTGGTCTTAAGGGACTTGGGATAAGTTTTTTAATAGGGTATATTTTGCATTTTTTACAGATATATTTTTTTGCTAGAAAGTATTACGGCTTCAAACTTGAAAGAAATAATATACAAACCTTTATCATCAATTTGTCCGTTGGGATACTTTGCTTTGTTTTATCGGTAAGACTTGGAGACCAACTTGTATACCTAATTGGAACTCCTATTATCGTTGCTATAACTATTTTTTCGTTTTACAAGGTAAATAAGAGAATTGGTTTACTTGAAATTGTTAAAAGTAAATTTAAAAAATAAAAAGTTGAAGAGAAAAGTTTCAGTAGGAATCCTAACCTATAACCATGAATTGTTTATTGCGAGATCATTGCACAGTGTTCTCGCATTGAAGTATGAAAATCTTGAGATCTTAATTTCTGATGACTGCTCTACGGATAAAACCTACAAGATTGTTGAAGATATCGTTTTATCTACGAAAACCATTCATACTGTTGTTATGAATCGCAATACTGTGAATGTGGGATTAGCAGGAAACTTCAATAAAACATTTCGCGACTTAGCAACTGGGGACTTCTTAATTACTTTGGGTGGCGACGATATGATAAAATTGGATTATATAGAATTAGCTCTTAAGCATTTTGAAGAAGAAAATGTTATGCTGCTTGACTTTAACGGAACCATTGTTAACGAAATGGATGAGGTAAAAGGGATAGCAAGCCATCTTATAGGTCACCGTAAATTGTTCTCTTTGGACGATTATATAAATCTTCGACCCATAAGTACATTTGCTCCTGGCAGAATGATAAGGAAGGAGTTAGTACAGTCTTTCCACCCAATAGCTAAGCAATGCCCAACGGAGGATTCAATTTTAGTACTTCGGGCACTATTATTAGGGAAAGCTCTGCGACTAAATGAAAATTTTATCTTTTACAGACGGCATCAATCTAATGTATCTACGCCTAGTAACCTGATGAAAATGTCACATATCCAGATAATTTTGCAATATCTTAAAGATGTTCAGTACGCATTAGAAATAGGAATTATTTCTGAGAGGCAGTTTAAAAAATTATTAAATATAATTAATTATGAGTTAAAGAGAAGGGAACTTCAATATTCTCCTGTTAATCGATATGTGAAGAGATTAAAACTCATTGCATTACGATTGGTAGTAAAAATGAGGTTTTAATTTTCATAACTCTGTCGCTTTAAATAAGCAATAATAAAAAATGAAAGTTTTAGTACATATCTATTTAGCCGATAATTTAGGTGATGATCTTTTTGCGAAGATCCTGCTTGAAAGGTACCCCCATGTTCAGTTCTACTTCCTACACGAAAGTGCACGGTACGAATTTTTGGAAAGTTATCAAAACGCCCATGTTATTAAACTTCCAATATTAGGGAGAATTAATTTTGCGGTTTCCAATTATTTCAGTTCGAAATTGGCCTTTTACATATATTTGAAGAAACTAAAAAAAATATTTAAGGAAATTGAACCTTCTTTTTCTGCATTTCTCGTAATAGGAGGATCTCTTTTTATGGAAGGAAAGAGTGAGTATTTGAAAAAAAGCTTTTACAACATTGTTTATGACGTTTTTAAAAAGAAACCAAAGTTTATTATAGGAGGAAACTTTGGACCGTACCGGAACAAAGAATATTTAGAATTCTTCAGGAAGATATTTTCATCAAGTACTGATGTTTGTTTTCGCGATGCATATTCATATGGTTTATTTCCGGATATTTCAACTGTACGACTTGCTCCGGATGTAGTTTTCAATATTATAAATGAACATGTTAAAAAGGATCCAAAAAAAGTAGGAGTTGTGCCAATATCTTTAACTAGGAGACCTGCATTAAAAGAGTTTTCTACTATTTATAACCTCTTTCTCTCCCAGCTCATCAGCAAGTTTTCAGATCATGGTTATGAAGTTACAATGTATGCCTTTTGTAAATCTGAAGGTGATGAAAAAGCAATGGAAGAAATATATTCCCTTGCAATTTCTAAAGAAAATATAGACATTATTAATTATGAAGGCAGAAAAATTGATCAATTTTTACACCATTTTTCGACCAATTCGTATGTGGTTACTTCCAGATTTCATGGTATGATATTGGGTTTAATTTATGGCATTAACACGTATCCTATCTCGTACAGTAGAAAATTAGTAAATGTTTTGGATGATATGAATTTTACAGGCAGTTATAAAGATATTGAAAGGATTGTAAGCACTAATGTAGATGTTGCTTTTGATGAGATATTAGCAAATCATTTTAATGTACAACAATATCTGGAAGACAAGGATAACCAATTTAAAATTTTAGATAGCTATTTCAATGACTAATCCCAAAATCTCAATCATCGTACCCTACTATAATGCAGAATTATATCTTAAAAAATGTATTTCTAGTATATTAAATCAAAGATTTTTCGATTTTGAACTGATTTTAATTGATGATGGTTCGACCGATCAAAGTTATGTGATATCTCAATCGTTTGCTGCAACAGACAATAGAGTAGTGTTGCTGCGAAAGGAAAATGGAGGCCAAGGTACAGCTAGGAACTATGGTCTAGATTACGCAAAGGGTGAGTATATAGGATTTGTTGACAGTGATGATTATATTGAGCCTGATATGTATGAGGTACTATACAATAATTGCGTTAACCATAATGCCGAATTAGCTATTTGTGGATACAAAGTATTTCGAAATATAAAACTAGCACCCACCAATTTACACACTACTCCCAAAAGAGTTTTCAGCAAATTTTCGCTCATGGAAACTTATATATTAACCCCCTTAATTTCCAGTGGCCCGTGCAATAAACTTTATAGTAAAGTACTATTTGAAAATGTTAGGTTTCCCTCCTTAAGAGTTGCAGAAGATGCATTCGTGTTGCCCCTTATTTTTGTGAATGTGAAAACAGCTGTATATGTGGGAAAGAGTTTGTATAATTGGAATTTAAGAATGGGAAGCACTGAAAGGAGCGTATTTACCCCAAAACATTTGGCTGCAATTGATGCAGTGGATTCCTTAGCGACGATCATTAAAAAAAATTATACAGAACTTATTCAGCATTTGCCAGGAGAACGTGTAAAAGTCCGTCTAAGTATTCTGGAACATATTGTAATTTCTGACTCTTTCATTCAGTATAATGATATTTATAAAAACCTTTTACACGAAATTTCTATAGAAATTAATGACAGTCGCGAGTTTTTCAAGGAATGTCCTTATATTTTTAAAAAAGCATTGTTTGCCATCAACTACAACTTATTATTTCGCATTAAAGTTAGATATGTAGCCCTAATAAAGAATTTTATAAAAACCTTAATTTCAAAACTTTGAAGTCTTCATCACGAATAAACGTTTATCTCAGCACAATTAACTTCGTTTTGTGCTTTGTAGGCTATCCGTTAGCTGCGAGTTTGTTTCTTCCTGCGACAGCTGATATAGAAGGTATATCTCGTATGGTTACAGTTCCATATAGGGCGCTTGCCTTAGTCATTGCAATAATTGTTCTATTGCTCAATTATAAAGTTAAAGGTGCACAGAAGGTTCTGGCATTAAATGTTTTTTGGATATTTTGGATGTTTTTTATTGCAAGGGTTTATTATGATGTAAATTTGCGATCAGATGTTTTATTAAGTGATGTTAGTCAGTTATGGCTTTACATTTTCGGCATCTGCTTGCTGCCCATGTATGCCATACAGAAAAGTTTTTATTTTATCAATACAGATTTAGCATTGTCTTGGATCATAGGAGGCGTATTTTTAATATTAGTCACTGCACTATTCAATAATGATAGCCAAATTTTGAATTCAGGAGAAGTTGCAGAGAGGGTTGGTGCTTCTATAGCAGTTAATACCATTACATTTGGCCACATCGGAGCTATGGGAGTGATACTTTCATTATTTATGTTACAAAGGAAAAAAGGAGGTTATAAGAAAAAAATATTTTATCTTTTTATAATAGCACTGTCTGTATTTACTTTATTAAAGGCTGGTAGCAGAAGTCCTATTGTTGCCTTATTAATCGTTTTGCTTTTTTGGGTTTTTGCCAAAGGCAAATACGTAATACAGTCAATAATAATTACCTTATTTTTAATACTTCTTATTGTTGTTTTTTCTGACAATATTTTGCATTTGATGGGAAAGATTTCTCCAGTAATAGAATTGCGAATGAGGGCAACAGTAGATGGGGGAGATACAAGCGGGAGGGAATTGTTATTTTATGAAGCGTTTGATTCATTTGCGGAGAGCCCTTTATTGGGATCACAGTTTGCCTTCATAAGGAATAATAGCTTTGTAAATTCTCATAATATTATTATGGATGCCTTGATGGGTTTGGGATTTTTAGGTGGATGTGCTTTGCTCTATGTTTTATTGAAGTCCATTAAAGTTTCATATCTAAACACACATTTTAAGAACCCCACTTCATGGATCAGTTTAATATTAATACAGCAAATAGTGATATGTGTTACATCAGGAGCATTATATTATGAACAGTTGATCAATGTTCTTTTGGTTTTTACATTCACTTATATTGCAAGTTTTCAGCATCAAAGAAAAATGGTTTCACCAAGGTGAAAAAATGATGGATAATCTGAATTTCTTATCTTTGTTTGAAAGCATAAAGATTACCTTAATTCAACTAACAAATAATTTTCAAAAAAATGTGTGGTATTTTAGGAGCATACTCGTTTAATAAGAATAAGAAAATAGCAAGACAACGTATTGATAATGGATTGCGCATGCTACATCATCGTGGGCCAGACTTTCAAAAAAATATTTTGTATAATGATAGTTCCGTTGCTCTAGCTCATACAAGATTAGCAATTATTGATTTAACAGAGGATGGTAATCAACCCATGGAAATTGCTGATTATAGGATTGTTTTTAATGGCGAAATTTACAACTACATAGAAATAAGAGCAGAATTAATTGAATTGGGATACACATTCAATACACGTAGTGATACTGAAGTATTGGTTAATGCATACGACAAATGGGGTGAAAACTGTGTTAATAGGTTCAATGGAATGTGGTCATTTGCTATATTCAATACCAAAACAGAAAAATTATTCTGTTCTCGAGATCGGTTTGGCGTCAAACCCTTTAACTATTATCTTGACGAAAATATTTTTATTTTCAGTTCTGAAATAAAGGCTATTCTTGAATATGATGAAGGTTTTAGAAGACCCAACTATAACTCAATTGGTTTATTCTGCAGGGAAGGTATTTGTGGGGAAATTGAAGAAACATGGTTTGAAAACATAAAACGATTAATGCCTGGTCATAACCTTGTAATTGAAAATAAAAAGATTAATATTTATAAATATTACCATTATCCTACCAAAATTCAAAAAATTTCATTTGAGGAAGCTAAGACTAAATTTCAAAATATTTTTTTTGATGCAGTGAAGATCAGGATGAGAAGTGACGTTGCTGTGGGGACTACTTTGTCGGGAGGATTAGACTCCTCGAGCATAGTTTCGGCATTGAGAACGTTTTTCAATGGGTCTCACGATACATTTACCGCACATTTTCCTGGTTTTAAGGATGATGAGTATGTAAATGCTGAAAAGACAAATAGACATCTCTCACTCCAAGGCAATCCAATAGAGATTGATTATGGTGATCAATATTTAAATATACTTAATAAAATAGTTTATCATTTAGAATCAGGGCATCTTTCGCCTTCCGTTTTTCCTCTTTGGAAAGTTTATGAAAAATCAAAAGAGAAAGTGACGGTAATACTGGAGGGACAAGGAGCAGATGAATTAATGGCTGGCTATATTACCTCATCTTCAGGACCTTTTTTTGTTGAAAATATAAAAAGGTTAAAGATCAGAAAACTTATACAACAAGCAAAACTTATCCATCATCATTACGGGATCAAAAGCGTTGCTGTATTGTCGCTTAGAATTTTTTCCCCTTCATGGTTAAGAGAAGCATTAAGGCGATATGTTCTGAAATACGAGGGTGTTTTTGATGGTAATTTAAAATATTATAAATATCCGGATAGAGCTGAAATCAAATCTGATTCATTTTTAACACAGTATCTGGAAGAATCGCATCAAACCACTTTGGTCAACCTACTACATTATGGCGACGCCCTCTCGATGGCATACAGCTTAGAAAGCAGACTGCCATTTATGGACTATAGACTTGTGGATTTCTGTTTTACTTTACCAAGTGATTACCTCATTAATGATGGTAAAGGCAAACATATTCTTAGAGAATCACTGAAGGATCTTTTGCCACCTCATATTTATAATGATCATAAAAAATTGGGCTTTCCGTCTCCGATAGATGCTTTTTTTAGGGAAAACAAGAATTTAATCAGAGAACTTTTACTGAATGACAAATCAAAATCCAGAAACCTTTATAATATGGAAAAGTTAGCAGTTCTTATTGATTCTGTTGGAACTAGAAACAATTCTGAAAGAGTAGTTTTCCGGTTGATTTGTGTTGAATTGTGGTATAGAAACTTTATTGATAGATCATAATGCAAAATATAAAAGTTTTAATGTTGGTGAACTATATCCCTCATTACAGATTGCCCATATACAGTAGGTTGGCCGAACGATTTGATTTAACTATTGCTCATTATGCTGATCAACTATTAGATGATGCAGATCTTAACTTTAAGCAAGTTTTATTAAATCCAATATTTTTTGGAGGCTTAAAAGGTTTCAAAGAAAATATTTATAAGTTATCAACCCAATATGATGTCGTGATATCGCTTGGTGAGATAAGAGTGCTACCCAATATGCTTTTAGGTTTCAGAAAGAGAAATTTTGGTTTAATTTATTGGGGTATAGGAGTAGGGGCGTCCTATAGTAAAGGATTTGATTCAGCTTCGCCGGCAGACATCCTTCGATTTTGGCTTATGCGTAATGCTGATGCCTTGTTATTCTATTCAGATTATCCAGTGAAGAAGTACATCGCAAAAGGTTTTGAAAGAGAAAAACTCTTTGTAGCTCACAACACCGTACTTGTTAAAGAGAGAATCGAAATACCAGAGAATAAAAAGCATTTTATCTTTGTTGGAACTTTATATAAGCAGAAAAAAATTTATGAGCTTCTGGCCGCATATGAACTTTATTTAAGGACATCAGCAAATGTTTTACCACTTATCATAGTGGGTGATGGCGAAGAAAAAAATCTAATACAGGAATGGATTGAGAAAAAAGGATTCGAAGATGTAATAATACTAAAAGGTCAAGTAAATGATCAGGATATTTTAAAAGAATTATATAAGAATGCCGTTGCATGTATTTCGCCAGGACAAGCAGGCTTAACCGTTCTTAACAGCATGGCATACGGAGTTCCTTTTATAACTGCAGAAAATGCAATAACTGGCGGAGAAATATTTAATGTGATTCATGAAGAGACTGGGATTTTATATGATGGAGAAACCGAATCGTTGGCAACTATTATGAAAAAAATAAGTGAAGAAAAGGCCTATAGTAGAATATTAAGTAGAAATGCGCAGGATTTTTATTTTAATAAACGAACCATAGATATAATGGTTAACGGTTTTGAAGATGCAATTCATTATGCAAATAGAAAACAACAAAATTATAAAAGTTAAATATTTAGAATGGTATTCTTTTTTTTATTTGTAATTACTTAAAGAATCTACCAATTTTTATAATTTAAATAACAACATTTAGGATAGGGGTTAATAATAAATTGCCTGTTCGCTAAAATATAATAAATGAAAATTTTACATACAGTCTCATCTTTTGGTAAAGAATCTTATGGTTTAGGTAGCATAAGCATGGGAATAGCCAAAGCACAGTTTGAATTAGGAGAAGATGTTTATGTCTGGAGTTCAGATACCAAAGATGATATTGTTTGGGCCTCGCAAATATATGATTTCCCGCAAGAAAGATTAATGGGTTTTATGCCTAACTTCCCTCCTCTTAAAATCTCAAGCAGTGAGTTAAGTGAGGCATTAAGGAATAAAAGTTTTGAAATTATCCATCAACATAGCTTATGGACATCAAAATCATTGTTAACTTCTTTATTTAATAAAAATGGAGCAAAAACATGTATTGCGGCTCATGGAACCTTATCTGAATTTGCTTTAAAAAAATCCAAATTTAAAAAAAAAGTTGCTTTGGCCTTATTTGAACGCAATAACTTAAATAAAGCCACTGTTCTGCATGCTACCTCAGAATATGAAATAGATGATTACAGAAGGATTGGGCTAGAAAATCCTATTGCCTATATTGAAAATGGTGTAGGTTCAGCAATTATGCTTGAGAAAGGTGATGGCGAGGCGTTCAAATCGAATTATCAACTACCCAGAGATAAAAAAATCTTACTTTATCTTTCGAGAATAACTCCAAAAAAAGGTTTGGATATGCTCCTGTCAGCGATCGCCGAGTTAAAAGAAAAGTTCGATAATTGGATATTGGTTATTGTAGGAAATGACGAGTTTAACTATCAATTAGAAGTTGAAAAAATAATCAAACTATTAAATTTAGGAAACAAGATTTTCATAATTGAACCACAATATGGTAAAGCTAAATATAATGCCTTTGACGCAGCGGATTTTTTTATTTTACCGTCTTATTCTGAAGGATCTCCAATGGTCGTTGTAGATGCTTTAGCATATGGTTTGCCTGTAATAACAACTAAGTCCTCTAGTTGGAAAGAATTAGATGAAAACAACTGTGGATATTGGGTAGATATTAATAAGGATGCAATAAAACAATCTCTTCTAGGAATGATCACCTTAAATGATCATCAACTATTCGAATATGGCGAAAATGCAAAAAAATTAGTCAGAGATAAATATTTATGGGATGAAATATCAAAAAAAACTATATTACTTTATAACTGGATGATTAATAAAGATTCGAAACCTGATTTTATTTATTAGATTATGAAATACATTATACTTGGAGGAAATGGTTTTATAGGTTCTTATATTGTAGATATATTGGTCGAAAAGGGTCATGAAGTTACTATTTTTGATAGGGGTTCAGAAAAATTTAGAAATTCATTGTCAAATGTTAATTATGTTTACGGGAATATTGATGACCATGATTTAATTAAAGAAAATTTTAGGGAAAAAGATATTCTGATACATTGCGTAAGTACAACTGTACCGTTCACGTCAAATAATAATATGGAGTTTGATATTAAATCCAATTTAATTAATTCAGTAAAAATATTTAGAATTGCTTGTGAACAAAATATTAAAAGAATAATATATTTATCAAGTGGAGGTGCCATTTATGGCGAAACCGAAATAATGCCAATTACTGAAGATTCTCAAACAAATCCTATATCATCCTATGGAATTACAAAGCTTGCAATAGAAAAATATTTGGCTTATTTTTCTTCAAATTATGGCATAGAATATAATATTATTAGACCATCAAATCCTTATGGGCCGAGACAGAATCCTTTCGGAAATCAAGGTGTTATTTCAGTTTTTTTAGGGAAAGTTTTAAGAAATGAGAGTATAGAGGTGTGGGGTGATGGTGAAATCGCTAAAGATTATGTTTTTATAGAAGATCTTGCAGAGTCTATATATGAAGCTTCAGTATCTCAAAAAACATCACAAATTTTTAATATAGGTAGTGGAACAATAATTTCAATTAATGAAATTATCAACACTATCAAGGAGGTTACGAAGGAAGACCTTATAGTAAATTATTATCCAACAAATAAATTTGACGTACAACATTTTTGTCTTGATATAGAAAAAGCTAAAAACATATTGAATTTTAAACCTAAAGTTAATCTCAAAGAAGGTATTAGTTTGACTTGGGAATTCGTAAAAAGCTTAAAAGAAAAATAACAATCATGAAAATACAAAATAAAACCCTCCTCATCACCGGCGGTACCGGATCTTTTGGAACAGCCGTTCTAAACAGATTTTTACAAACGGATCATTTTAAAGAAATCAGAATTTTTTCTCGTGATGAAAAGAAACAGGATGATATGAGAAATTTATACAAAAACGATAAAATCAAATATTATATCGGTGATGTAAGAGATTTTTTTAGTGTAGAGCCTGCTACTAGAGGGGTAGATTATATCTTTCATGCAGCGGCTTTAAAACAAGTACCATCTTGTGAATTTTTTCCTATGCAGGCAGTTAAAACCAATGTCGAAGGAACGCAAAATGTTATACGTGCAGCAACGGCTAATAAAGTACAGAAGGTAATTTGCCTGTCAACCGACAAGGCTGCATACCCAATTAATGCAATGGGAATCTCCAAAGCAATGATGGAAAAAGTAGCGGTCGCAGAATCTAGAAATACAATTGAAACTGTAGTTTGTCTTACGCGTTACGGTAACGTCATGGCGTCAAGAGGTTCGGTTATTCCTTTGTTTTTAAACCAGATTCAAAAAGGTGAACCTATTACTATTACAGATCCGAATATGTCTCGTTTTTTCATGTCACTGGAAGATGCGGTAGATTTGGTGTTATTCGCTTTTGAACATGCAAATCCGGGAGATTTATTTGTTAATAAAGCACCAGCAGGAAGTATCGGTGATTTAGCTAAAGCTTTAATCGAATTAACAGGAAAAGTAGTTCCTGTAAAAGTGATAGGAACTCGTCACGGCGAGAAGTTATATGAAACTTTATGTACTCGTGAAGAAATGGCAAAAGCTGAAGATATGGGAGATTTCTACCGTGTTCCTGCCGATAATCGTGATTTGAATTATGCACAGTATTTTTCTGAAGGTGAAGAAGAAGTTGCTCATATTGAAGATTATCATTCACACAATACAGAACAACAAGGAGTTGAGGGGCTTAAAAAGTTGATTTCCACATTGCCTTTGATCAGAAAAGAAGTGTTCGGGGAAGATGTGATGCAGTATCCGTATTAAAATGTAAAAAGGAAAAAGTTAAAAGAGACAAGTAAACAGGAGTTAATGCTTTTAGAGGGAAAGAAACATCAGGACGATAGAGGAGTTATTACGTTTAATAACGATTTTGATGCTTCGAAAATCAAAAGAATCTACACCATTGAAAATCATTCGGTTGATTTTGTTCGTGGTTGGCAAGGTCACAAAGTTGAACAACGATGGTTTGCCTGTATGAAAGGAAGTTTTGAAATTTCTGTGATTGTAGCAGATGATTTCATAAATACTTCAAGAGATTTAACAATTCAGAAATATCTTTTACAAGATGATTTGTTAACTTACTTGCATATTCCGGCTGGTTGTATTACCGCAATCCAATCTAAATCTCAAGGAAGCAAATTATTAGTTTTGTCAGATTACGGTTTAGGAGACATTGCTGATGAATATAGATACAGCTTAGAATATTTTAACAATATATAATTTAAATAAGAGTATTTTAGCATAGGCTGATGAAGCCAGTAGCTAAAAGCCAATAGCTAAAAAGCTTTTAATTATGAAAAAAGTTGGAATTACGGGTCAGAATGGTTTTGTCGGAAGACATTTATACAATACTTTAGGGCTGTTTCGTGAAGATTTTCAGAGAATTGATTTTCAGAAAGAATATTTTGAAGACGAAAATAAATTAGATAAGTTCGTTGGAGAATGTGATGTTATTGTGCATCTCGCAGCAATGAACCGTCACGAAAGTGAACAATTCATCTATGAAACCAATGTAGTTTTAGCCCAAAAATTAGTTGATTCACTGAAAAGAACACACTCAAAAGCTCATGTGATGATTTCCTCTACCACACAGGAAGAAAGAGATAATCTTTACGGAAGATCAAAAAAAGATGGCAGACAAGCTTTGGCAAACTGGGCAAATGAAAATGGCGGAAAAATTACTGGCTTAATTATTCCTAATGTTTTTGGAGCATTCGGAAAACCTTTCTACAACTCTTTTATTGCTACATTTTGTCATCAGCTGACGCATGGTGAAATGCCTACAATTGCTAATGATGGAGAAGTAAAACTAATCTATGTTCAGGAATTGGTGGATACTATGATTAATGAAATTAGAGATGGAAACAACAAACCTGAATTCTTCATCGATCCTACTTCAACTAAAAAAGTTTCTGAAGTTTTAGCATTATTAAATGATTATAAATCTAAATATTTTGATGCTGGAGAAATTCCTGCAATCAATGATTCTTTTGAACTTAACTTATTCAATACTTTCCGTTCCTATATTGATCATACAACCCATTATCCGGTAAAATTCACTCAGCATACAGATCCTCGCGGAACATTCGTTGAGGTCATCAGGTTAGGAATTGGTGGACAGTGTTCATTTTCAACTACCGTTCCGGGTATTACCAGAGGAAATCATTATCACACCAGAAAAATAGAACGTTTTGCGGTGATTAAAGGAAAAGCATTGATTCAACTAAGAAAAATCGATACTGACGAAATATTAGATTTTTATCTTGATGGAAGCGAACCTGCCTATGTAGATATGCCGATTTGGTACACCCATAATATCAAAAATATAGGAGAAGAAGAATTATACACAATTTTCTGGATTAATGAAGCATTTAACCCAGAAAACGCAGACACTTATTTTCTGGAAGTATAGTTGTTGAAATTAAAAATTATCACATGAAAAACATCATTATCACCGGCGGAGCGGGATTTATAGGTTCACACGTCGTAAGAGAATTTGTAAAAAATAATCCTGATTCTAAGATCATCAATCTTGATGCGTTGACTTATGCCGGGAATCTTGAAAATTTAAAAGATATCGAAAACGAACCTAACTATGTTTTCGAAAAAGCAGATATCACTAAACTTGAAGAACTAAGAAAGGTTTTTGAAAAATACAATCCGGATGCAGTAGTTCATTTAGCGGCAGAAAGTCACGTTGACCGAAGCATTACAGACCCAAACGCATTCATTAACACCAACGTCAACGGAACCGCCAATCTTTTGAATTTATGCATCGAATTCTGGACATTAAATCCGGATCACACACACGGAAGATTTCCAAATGAGGCGAGAAAAAACTTATTTTACCACGTTTCTACAGATGAAGTTTATGGAAGTCTTGGAGAGACAGGATTTTTCCTAGAAACCACTCCTTACGATCCGCAATCACCTTATTCAGCAAGTAAAGCAGCATCTGACCATTTGGTGAGAGCTTACGGGAACACGTACGGAATGCCGTTTATTTTATCCAACTGCTCCAATAATTACGGTCCCAATCATTTTCCGGAGAAGTTGATTCCGCTTTGTATTTCTAATATTATTAATGAAAAACCACTGCCAATTTACGGTGACGGAAAATATACAAGAGACTGGCTGTTTGTGATCGATCACGCCAAAGCAATTTACCAGATTTTCAACGAATCCAAAACCGGAGAAACCTACAACATCGGCGGTTTCAACGAGTGGCAGAACATTGATTTGGTGAAAGAATTAATTAAGCAGATGGATGAAAAGCTGGGAAATCCTGCAGGTTATTCAGAAAAACTGATTACGTACGTAAAAGACAGACCTGGTCATGACAAACGCTATGCAATTGATGCATCAAAACTGAATAAAGATTTGGGTTGGAAACCTTCTGTAACATTTGAACAAGGATTAGGAAAAACAATCGATTGGTTCCTAGAAAATAAAGAATGGCTGGAAAATGTGACTTCCGGAGAGTATCAGAAATATTACGACGAGCAGTATAATTAATACAAAACACCAAATTCATGAAAGGAATTATTTTAGCAGGCGGTTCGGGAACAAGATTATTCCCACTGACAATTGCCGTAAGTAAGCAACTGATGCCGGTTTATGACAAGCCGATGATTTACTACCCGCTTTCAACATTGTTGTTGGCAGGAATTAAAGACATCTTGATCATCACAACCCCCCATGATCAGGCCGGATTTGTCAAACTTTTAGGAGACGGTTCACAAATAGGATGTAATATCGAATATGTAGTTCAGCCAAGTCCTGATGGTCTTGCACAGGCTTTTATTTTGGGTGATCAATTTATTGGTAATGATTCTGCTGCATTGGTTTTGGGAGACAATATCTTCTACGGTTCAGAAATGGGAACTTTATTAAAAAACAAAACCAACCCTGATGGCGGTGTCGTTTTCGCTTATCACGTTGCCGATCCGGAAAGATATGGCGTGGTAGAATTTGACGATCAGTTTAAAGCTGTTTCTATTGAAGAGAAACCTACGCAGCCAAAATCAAATTATGCCGTTCCCGGATTATATTTTTATGATAATGAAGTGGTAGAAATCGCTAAAAATATTAAACCTTCCCCCAGAGGCGAATTGGAAATAACGGACATCAATAATGTTTATTTAAGTAAAGGTAAGCTTGAAGTTGGTGTTTTAGACCGTGGTACTGCCTGGCTTGATACCGGAACATTTGATTCTTTAAATGACGCTTCAGAATTTGTACGCGTGATTGAAAAAAGACAGGGTTTCAAAATTGGATGTATTGAAGAAATCGCTTTCAGAAACGGATTCATCAATGAAGAAAGACTCTTTGAAACTGCTTTGAAGTATGGTAAAAGCGGTTATGGAGAATATTTAAAGAGAATAATTAAATTATAATTTAAATGCTTGATACATAAAGTTGATAGTAAAAAAAATACAATGAAGAAACTTAAAGTAATGACGGTTGTAGGTACCCGTCCCGAAATTATACGATTATCAAGAGTTTTAGATGCTTTAGATGCCTCCGAAGCAGTAGAGCATATCATCGTTCATACCGGACAAAACTACGATTACGAACTGAACCAGATCTTTTTTGAAGATTTAGGACTTCGTAAACCGGATTATTTCTTAGAAGCTGCAGGAAAAACAGCTACAGAAACAGTAGGAAATATTTTAATAAAAATTGATCCTTTGCTGGAAGAATTAAAACCTGATGCATTTTTGGTCTTAGGAGATACCAACTCTTGTCTGTGTGCGATCCCAGCAAAGAAAAGACACATTCCTATATTCCATATGGAAGCTGGAAACAGATGTTTTGACCAGAGAGTTCCGGAAGAAACCAACCGTAAAATTGTAGACCATACTTCTGATATTAATTTAACCTATTCGGATATCGCAAGAGAATACCTTTTGAGAGAGGGACTTCCTGCAGATAGAATCATCAAAACGGGTTCACCAATGTTTGAAGTTTTGAATCATTATTTACCTCAAATCGATGCTTCTGATGTTTTAACTAAATTAAATTTAGAAGAAGGGAAATTCTTTGTAGTATCCTCTCACCGTGAAGAAAACATCAATTCTGAAAAAAACTTTAGAGGATTAATGGAATCTTTGAATGCGATTGCTGAAAAATATCAATATCCGATCATCGTTTCTACACACCCGCGTACAAAAAACATGATTGATAAAATGCAGATTGAGATGCGTCATGAGATTCAGTTTTTGAAACCTCTGGGTTTTCACGATTATAATGCCTTACAGAAAAGAGCATACGCTGTACTGTCAGATTCCGGGACGATTTCAGAAGAGTCATCAATCTTAAATTTCAGAGCATTAAACATCCGTCAGGCTCACGAAAGACCTGAAGCAATGGAAGAGGCAAGCGTAATGATGGTAGGCTTATCTCCTGAACGTATTTTACAGGGCTTGACGCAGGTTTTACAACAAAAAGTAGGAGCAGAAAGAAATTTCAGACCTATTTCTGATTACTCGATGCCGAATGTTTCAGATAAAGTGGTAAGAATTATTATTTCTTATACAGATTATATTAAAAGGACTGTTTGGTCAGAAGAGATTTAATAAACGTGAAGATTTTAATAGTTACCCAATATTTTTATCCTGAAAATTTTAAAAGCAATGATTTGGCGTTTGAAATGAAAAACCGTGGGCATGACGTTACCGTACTTACTGGTCTTCCAAACTATCCCGAAGGTAAAATATTCGACGGGTATGGTGCATTTAAAAATAGAAAACAAATCATCAATCGAGTTAAAATAATCAGATCACTCTTATTGCCAAGAGGTAAAGGCGGAGGTCTGAGTCTGTTCATCAACTATTATAGTTTTGTCTTTTTTGCGTCAATAAAAGCTTTTTTCTTGGGTTTGAATAATCGTTTTGATGCAGTAATTGTACATGAACCTTCTCCAATTACACAGTATTACCCGGCCTTATTAATAAATAAAATTTGGAAAACACCGGTTTATTTTTGGGTGATGGACTTATGGCCCGAAAGTTTATCCATCGCAGGTGGTGTCAAAAATAAGTTTGTTCTGAATTATTATACCAAAGTTGTAAAAAAATTCTACAGAAATTCAGAAAAAATTCTGATAACTTCGAAGGGTTTCCGAGGGGCTATTAATGAAAAAGGAAATTTCGATCATAAAATAGTATACTTTCCCAATTGGGCGGAAGATGCAATCTCTGAAGGAAATAAAGATTATCCCATTCCGCAGATGCCTGAAGGATTTAAAGTAATGTTTGCAGGAAATATTGGAGAATCTCAGGATTTGGATAATATCATGAAAGCAGCCCAAGAACTGAAAGATAAAAAATATATTCAGTTTATTTTGGTGGGAGATGGTAGAAAAATGCCGTTTGTTAAAGAATTCGTTGAGCAAAATAATCTGAATGACACAGTACATATCATGGGAAGGTTTCCGGTTGAATCTATGTCAAGCTTTTTTGATAAAGCAGACGTGATGTTGGTAACACTGAAAGATGATCCTATCTTTAACCTTACAGTACCTGCCAAGTTACAGGCATATATGAGTGCCTCAAAACCAATTGTGGCAATGCTCAATGGCGAAGGTTCAGAAAACATCATTGATGCTGATTGCGGTTTTACAGTTCCAGCAGGAGATTATGTGGGATTATCAGAAACGATACTTAAGGCGTCTCTCTTATCTCAGGAAAAACTACAAACTTTAGGACAAAACAGCAGATTATATTATGAACGTTACTTCAAAATGTCTGCATGTATTTCAAATCTGGAAGATATAATATCCAAATCATAATAATAACTGTGAGTAAAGAATTATCAATGAATGTTATCATAACGGGAGCTACAGGTTTTGTTGGACAAAATCTTTCAAAATATTTACAAAGCCAAAACCATCATGTTCAGGCATTATCGTTAAGAAACTCTTGGGTTTTAGCAAAAGATAGCGATGCCATCATTCATCTTGCTGGGAAAGCCCATGATACTGCGAATACATCCTCGGAAGAAGAATATTTTAAAGTGAATAGGGATTTGACGATTCAGCTTTTTGAAGAGTTCCTAAATTCAAATTGCAGAGACTTTTTCTATTTCAGCTCTGTAAAAGCAACGGCAGATACTATAGATGGAGTTTTAGATGAAAACTATATTTCTAACCCGAAAACACCTTACGGGAAATCAAAATTGGAAGCCGAGAAATATCTGCTTTCCCAAAAATTACCAGAAAATAAAAGGCTTTTCATTATTCGTCCATGCATGATTCACGGTCCTGGCAATAAAGGGAATCTTAATCTTCTGTTTAAAGTGGTAGAAAAAGGAATTCCATGGCCATTGGCCGGTTTTGAAAATAAAAGATCTTTTCTGAGTATAGATAATCTTAATTTTTTAATGGGTAAGATGCTTTTGAAAGAGGAGTTGCCATCTGGAATCTATAATTTTGCTGATGATAAATCAATTTCTACAAATGAATTGATCTCTACTGTAAATGCAGCACTCGGAAAGAAAGCCAGATTGTGGAAAATTTCTAAAAATCGGATTGAAAAATTCGCAGCCTTCGGCGATAAACTCCGTTTACCTTTAAATTCGGAAAGACTGAAAAAGCTGACTGAATCCTACGTGGTTTCCAATCAAAAAATAAAAGGTGGTTTGGGAATTGAAAAACTTCCCCTGTCGGCAGAAGAGGGTCTAATAAAAACAATAAAAAGTTTTAAAACCAAATAATTAATATTTGAACTAAGCATATGATACGCATATTTGATTTTCTTTTTTCATTCGTTGGTCTACTATTTTTGTGGCCTGTCGGAGTAATTCTATATATCATCGGATTATTCGATACAGGATCACCGATTTTTGTACAGGAAAGAGTGGGACGTTATAAAAAACCATTTAAGCTCTTGAAATTCCGTACAATGCCTGTGAATACCAAATCTGTGGCAACACACCTTTCCAAAGATATAACAATCACCAAATTTGGAAGTTTTCTGCGTAAATCGAAACTCGATGAGCTACCGCAGCTTGTCAATGTTTTAGTAGGGGATATGAGCTTGGTAGGCCCGAGACCGAATCTGTTCAACCAAAAAGAATTGATTGAGGAGAGAGATAAAAGAGGCGTGTACAATGCTGTTCCCGGAATTACAGGTCTTGCACAGATAAATGAAATTGACATGTCAACTCCTGTTGAACTGGCAGAAAAAGATTTCGAGATGCTTAAAAGTTTAACGACATCGGATTATTTTAAATATATTTTTGCTACAGTTGGCGGAAAGGGGCAGGGTGATAGGATTAAAAAGTAATCTCTTTCGGCGGTCATTATGATTAATTTTTGATTTCAATTTACAATATTGATTAAGAAAAATTGGCAGCCACCATCTCATATGTTGGGAAATGAAATCCAATTTATTGAAAATACTATATATAAAAATTTAGTTACTTCTCACGGTGGTAATAAGACCACTGCTAAAAAAAGGTCTATATATTGTTTTTCAGATAAAAACAGTGTGTTACTTAAGGTTAACAAAAAAATGAACAGGTTTTTGCCTGTTCTTTCTATTTTAAAGAAAATATAAAGGTTTATTAAAGTCAAAATTGCTCTTGTTCCACTTATGTTGGTGAAAATATTGAAAAACGAATAATGACAAACAAAACTACCAATATGTAAATTGTGAAAAGTAAAACAAGGGAGTTTACTTTTTATTTTTTACAAATTCCTCATAAGTTTGAGACTTTTCATTTTCCCAACTGGTATTTTCAATAAGTTCATGAATATTTATTCGGAGTAATTTGGCTATAGTGTGAAACTCTTCCAATGATGGTTGTCTTCTATTATTGCGCCACAATGAAATAGTAGATTCTGATTTCTTTAATATCTCTGCTAGATATCTATTTTTTACTCCCTTTTGATCGAAAATTTCTTTTAATTTATTAAGTTTCATAAAATTTCTTTAAAAAGTTTTGCGTTTAACGTAAAACTTTATATATTTGTAATATTGATAAGCGAACATTCAACAGTCTTAAAAACTGTACGAATAACGATGTCACTCGTTCTAAATCCGCCAGATTGCCACGAGTTGACGAGTGTTCGCCTTATACTGGTATTTTGTATATTTGCAAATATTCCAGTAGGGCGTTCCTCGTACAAGACTTTGAGGCAACCTTAATCTTTAAGGATGGTTTCTGGCGGAACCATGATCAGAGTTGCGAGGACGTCCTACTGAGTTTTAGGATTTCTTCTCATGCATCGTTCTATATAAAATATATTTATGAGGACGACATTTTCAACCATGCTGCTTATTTGCCCACCGGAATAGTTCGTTGGCGTTGCAGATGAAAAAAACTTACAGCTCTGTACCAACACTGCCCGCAATAAAGCAGGAGGAGAGGTATAGCCTCACTAATTATCGCCACACTCCGAAATTCCTTTAATAGTAAAAGGAAAGATAAAGTACGCTTTAAACTGACACCTTAAAAGTACTCGCTTTCTTTTAATTTTCCAAATTATTTTCAGTACGAAGGGAATTTAATACAAAAAATAAATAGTGAACGAATCTGCTCGGCCAGAAGGATAGAGCTGTTTTTATTGATTATCAGATGAAATTCCTTATTTGAGATGCATGATACAATAGGGTGTACAACCTATTGCAGCTTTTAAAGCTTACACGGGACAAATTTTCATACCTATTAATTAATGCTTTCCGGTGTCTTTTGGTCACTGCTCAAAGACCTCACCATGTCCTTTTTCAAACCAAAAGGCACTTAGGAAAGTTTTGTTTTCAAATACATGAATCCGGTAGTTATGGCTTCGGCAGGCTCAGCCTGAACATTCGCAGCCTGTTAAATTAAAGAAAAATGAAATAGAACATCAGGCTCAGCCTGACAAGAAAAGTATTCAATAAAAAAGCCCCTTCCATAAAGTTTGAGACCTGGGAAGGAGCATTGGATTGAATCGTTTAATTAAAAACATTACAAAACTATGAAAAAATCCTATAATACTATAGGAAGTATTGGCTTTGCCTGTATGTTGACCCTTGTTTACGGCAGCCTAAAGGCCCAGACCAAAACCGTCACGGGAACAGTAACCGTGAATGACCAGCCTCTTTCAGGAGTTTCAGTCTCCCAGGAAGGAAGTGATCAGACCACTGTCACGGGTATACAAGGCAACTACCAACTCCAGATCACAGGAGAATACCCTGTTCTTATCTTCAGACATCCTGAATATGCAGAACAGAGAATCTCCGTCAACAACCGGTCCGTCATCAGCATCACCCTCGACCATAAAGTAAAAGCCATCGAAGAAGTCGTCCTCAACGCCGGCTACTACAAAGTCAAAGACAAAGAAAGAACCGGAAGCATTGCCAGGATCTCCGCTAAGGATATCGAAAACCAACCTGTGACCAATGTTTTAGCAGCAGCGCAGGGGAGAATGGCGGGAGTGAATATCAGTCAGAATGGGGGAGCACCGGGAGGAGGATATCAGATCCAGATCCGTGGCAGAAACAGTCTCCGGACAAGATCCAATTCGGAGTTTGATGGAAACCAGCCTCTGTATGTAGTGGATGGAGTAGTGCTGGGTGGAGAAGTTCGTACTTTATATGCGGGATCATCGATTCCTACGGGGAGTATTAATCCACTGAACAGTATTAATCCAAATGATATCGAAAGCTTTGAAATCCTGAAGGACGCTGATGCTACAGCCATCTATGGTTCGAGAGGGGCCAATGGAGTAGTACTGATCACGACTAAAAAAGGAAAAGCAGGAAAGATCAGTCTTTCTTTTACGAGTAATTATGGGCTGAGTTCTGTCATTTCCAATCTGAAGATGATGAACACCGAACAGTACCTCGGTATGCGCCGCAAGGCTTTTGCGAACAGCAATGTATCCGTTTATCCTGCAAATGCTTATGATGTGAACGGTAAATGGGATCCCTTGCGCAATACGGATTGGCCTGATCAATTGATCGGTAATACCACCACGATTTCTGATATCAGAGTGTCAGTAAGTGGTGGAAGTGAACAGACCGGATTTTTGGTAAGCTATGGGCATACAGAACAGACGACTCCTTTCGGGAATGGTTTCCGATACAAGACCAATACGCTGTCATCATCAATTTCCCACCGTTCCAAAGACCGGAAATTTGATCTGAGTGTTTCCAATATATTTTCAGTCCTGGATAATAATATCGTCAATGCCGATATTACAAGACAGGCTTATCTGTTATCACCCAATGCGCCTGCATTATATCTTCCTGATGGCAACGTCAACTGGGAAAACGGAACTTTTACCAATCCCGTTGCTGCGTACAAAAGCACGTACAGCAATGAGAGCAAACAGATGATGACCAATATTACGGTATTGTATGAGATCCTTAAAAATCTGCGGTTGAAGTTAAGCAGCGGGATCAATTATCAGAATTTTGAAGAATGGTCATTGCAGCCGCATACGATGTATAGTCCCACGACAAGTCTGGGAATTTCAAGTGCTACCTCAAGAGCCTATCAAAGCAATCAGAGCAGATTTTCGTTGATGCTTGAACCGCAGCTGACATGGGATTTTGAACAATTGAACCATAAGATCAGTGTTATTGCCGGATCAACGATTCAGCAGGACAGTTATGATCAAGGATCTATGACCGGCACAGGATTCGAAAGCAATGTCTTTATCCAAAATATTGCTGCTGCCAAAGTTAAGACGATCGGTGATCATCTGACGACAGAATATAAATATGCTGCGGTTTTTGCTAGATTCAATTATCAGTACCGCGATAAATACATCGTTAACCTGACAGGGAGAAGGGATGGCAGTAGCCGTTTCGGACCCAATAACAGATTTGCGAACTTTGGAGCAATAGGTGCGGCTTGGTTATTTTCAAAGGAGAATTTCTTTAAAGATGTAAACTGGCTGAGCTTTGCTAAACTGAGAGGAAGCTATGGGGTGACGGGAAGTGATAACATTGGGGACTATCAGTATCTGGATACCTATACCGTTTCCACATTAATTTATAATGGAACTGCAGGATTGATCCCGTCACGATTGTATAATCCTGATTACAGCTGGGAAAATACTTTCAAACTGGAGACTGCAGTGGAAGCAGGATTCTTTAAAAACAGACTGAACCTGACCGCATCATGGTATCGAAACCGATCTTCAAATCAATTGGTGGGGTATCAGCTGCCTGCGATGACCGGATTTACGTCCGTTCTTGCCAATCTTCCCGCTGAGGTTGAAAACAAAGGCTGGGAATTTGAACTGAATGCGGACCCTTTGAAAGATACGGAACTGAAATGGAATACTTCTTTTAACATCAGTTTTCCGAAGAATAGGCTGCGCTCTTTTCCGGGATTGGAAGGATCGACTTACTCCAATACATACATGATCGGAATGCCAATCACGATTGTTAAGCTGTATAATCTGGAAGGGATAGATCCCAAAACTGGAAAATACATTTTCACCGATTATAATGGGGATGGAAAAATTTCAGCACCGGATGACAATAAGGCGGTAGAGAACTTGGGTGTCAGGTATTTTGGAGGGTGGTCTAACAGGATTAATTACAAAAACTTTGAGCTCTCATTTCTGTTTCAGTTTGTCAAGCAGAAGAGCCGAAATTTTAATTCCATTATGCCCTCACCGGGATTGATGAACAATCTTCCAGTAGATGTTCTGAATGTGTGGTCAGCAGAAAATCCGGATGGAATTTATATGCCTTATCAGTCTTCTGTCAATACGCTTCATACGACCTTCCAGAGTTCAACGGCATCCGTTTCTGATGCATCGTTTATCCGTCTGAAAAATGTTCAGCTGGGGTATCAGATTCCAGTATCCCATACCTTTTTCAGAAATGCAAGAATCTATGTTCAGGGTCAGAATCTTTTAACCTTTACAAAATACTTTGGCTATGATCCCGAGTATCCTTCCATGAGCTTTATTCCTCCTTTAAAAACCTGGTCGATGGGCGTGCAGCTGACTTTCTAGTGAATAGGAATGAACCCTGTTTTTTAAAATTTTTAATTATTTAATCTCTTTGCGCAAACAATGAAAACAACAATAAAAACCTTATTATATGCAGGACTGATCGGTACTATGAGTATTGCAGTATCCTGTGAGAAGATGATCGATGCAGAAATTCCTGCCAATCATATTGCTTCTGAAATGGTCTTTGCAGACGCACAGACCGCAGAGGCAGCTTTAGCAGGAATCTATGCCGGACTTTGGAGCAATTCTCCTGTTGCAGGAGATCAGCTCAGTCTTTTGCTGAGCCTCTACACCGATGATCTGGATTTCTATGCGCCCTCAGCAACCAATGGGGTGAATGAGATCTTCCGCAACCAGTTGATCCCGTCCAATATTGTGGTCTACGGACAGTGGGCATCCGCTTACCAACTGATTTATTATTGTAATGCAGTCATTGAAGGCTGTGAAAATTCAGCATCGATGTCTGTTCAGGATAAGAACAGGATCAGTGCAGAGGCACTCCTGATACGGTCGCTTCTTTTTTCATATCTACAGCAGGTTTTTGGTGATATCCCGTATCCGGTCACAACCAATTACCTGATCAATCAGTCAATCTCCAAAACTCCCTCTGCTGAAGTATTGGAAAGGATAGAAAGCGATCTTGATGATGTGATTCCTGCTCTTTCTGATCAGTACCGAAATACTGAACGGATCTATCTGAATAAAAAATCAGCGCAGCTGTTGCTTGCAAAAGTGTGTATGCTTCGAAATAAATACTCAGAGGCAGAAGATCATCTGAAAACGGTGATTCAGAGTCCGCTGTATCAGGTTCAGAATGATCTGACCAAAACATTTAAAAAAAGCAGCACCAATATGATCTGGCAGCTGAAGCCTGCGAACAGTGGAGATGCAACGAAGGAGATCTTTGCCTATTACTTTGATTATGTTCCACCCTATAACTATGCCCTGTCCAATGCTTTGGTCAGCAGTTTTTCAACAGCTGACCAAAGAAAGTTACGGTGGATGATCCCTGTTACGGTTGGATCTACGACCTGGTATAGAGCTGCCAAATATAAAAATCTGACCGGAAATACAGATGAATATTCGGTGGTACTGAGAATTGAGGAAGCTTATCTCCTGCTGGCTGAATCACTGGCAAAGCAAGGCAAAATAGCAGAAGCAGTTCCGTATCTGAATACCATACGGCAGCGGGCTGGTCTGAACGCATTACCTGTAACCGTGGCGCCAGACGTGCTGCTCTCTGAGATTTTGACAGAAAACAGAAAGGAGTTCTTCACAGAGACCGGGCATCGTTTCTTTGATCTGAAGCGGTTGAATCAACTCGATCAGCTGAGCAGTGTGAAGCCCAACTGGAAAGCCAGTTTCGAATTATGGCCTATTCCCGAAAAAGAGCTGCTTCTCAATCCTAATTTAAAACCGCAGAACAATGGATATTAAACGAAGGTGGATGCGCTTAGCCGTGTTGTTGAATGTGCTTTTTACTTACTGTTGTTTTGGGCAATCGATCAGTAAAGTTCCGGATTCTGAAGAGAAGGGATACAATACCTATAGAAATCTTCAGCTTTCAGAAAAAGGACAGTGGCTGACGGTAAGGAAATATTATAAATCTAATTTAGATACGATATTGGTTTTTAATACTGCGAAGAGTAATCGGATTTGGACGAAATTGAATAAGATGAATGTCAGTCAGGGTTTTTTAGGCGAAAAGGCATTGTTTGCTCAGGGAAATGGAGTCGCCGAATATATTCAGCTGAAATCTCTTAAAAAAGTTGCATATCAGAATGTCCTCAAATCGGAAGTTCTTTCGTTGTTGCGAAGGTATGTTATTCTAAGCAGCGACCAAGTCTTATCAGTATTTAATGATGATTCCAGTAAGATAATGGAGGTTAAGGATGTCGTTGATTATGCTACGGATGGTCAATCTGTTTTAACAGCTATAACCAAAAAGGGCAAGTTGTATGAGATCTTTACTATCAAAGATGTTCAACCTGTAAGTGTGTATCAGTCAGTTAATGAGCTGTCTGCCATTCCGCAATTTGAGGTAGGTAAATATTCTGCCTTTACTGAAAAGGACGGGGCAAAGGGTAAAATCAGAACTGTACTGATCAACACTGAAAATTCGTCGGTCAGCATTCCTCTTAAAGATTATTATACAGATGCTGATTTTTTAAAAGTAACTCCGATAAATCACACCGATCTGGTATTGATTGAATCGGATAAAAAAAAGAGACCTGAGAAAAGTTTTTCAGAGATTAGATACGGCAATGATCCTTATCTGGGATTTCGGAGGAGAGGGTTGTCAGAAAGTCAATATTGGATTTGGAATAGCCAGACGGGACTTACGGAGATACTTCCTATGACTCTTTATTCTGACTATATTCCCATAAACAATGAGCGCTATTTATTAGCTATCAATAAAAAAGAGCAGTTTGATTATAGGTTTTCCAAGTCTCTTTTCGCACTCTTTTTATATGATCGTATCATGAAGACTTCTTTAGAGATAGCTACGGGAATCCGAACTGTTATCATCTCAGATCGGGGACGTTATGTGGTGATGGAAAATGAACTGAATGACGAGTGGGAGTTGTATGATACGGATCAGAAAACTAAAAAGATGCTGGGTAAGAATATGACGCAACCTGTTTTTTCTGACGATCAGAGAATGGTAGCCTTTGAAAGTACAGATGGGATCAAAGTGTATAATTTGACAGATGATAATTTTTTGCCGTCTCCGCTATCGGGTCGTAGCATCAGCATTAAAAAGAAGAATTTTTCATCTGTTTTCGGAAAATACCAAACAGATTTTACAATCAGTAAAGAAAAGTTTTCTGAATGTCTGGTCGTTAGGTCGTTACAAAAAGAAAATAATATAACTTCTTTTTATCATTGGAACGGTAAAAAGATGAAGCGTATCACTCATGAAAATCCAAATTTCACAATAGATTTTAAAGATGGCGGGCTTTTTAGTGACACAGCTTTCTCCATAGAAGAATTTTATAATAAAAGCCCTGAGGTATTTCGGTATAATGCAAAGACGGGAGATAAACAATGTCTGACATGCAGTTCCGGAGTTCAATCTGATCTTGGATTTACGAGACAATTGGTGAGTTTTAAAAATTCATCGGGGCAGAATTTGAAAGGGTTGGTGTTTTTCCCTGTTGACATGAAGCCTAATCAAAAGTATCCAATGGTTGTAAGAATTTATATGAGACAGGGTGATATGAGTAATAAGTATCTGCATCATGGTGGAGATACAGGATTTAATGCAAGAAAGCTGCTGGAAAAAGGATATATTGTTTACTTCCCAGATATTGTGATGGATCAAAAAGGAAGTGGTCTTTCGGCATTGGATTGTGTGCATCGCTCATTGGATGCCTTGGCCGGAAATGCGCACATTGATTTTGATCGTATGGGACTGACGGGGCATTCGTTTGGAGGGTATGAAACGAATTTTATCGCCACCCATTCCGACCGTTTTAAGGCTTACATTTCCTCAGCAGGAGTAGCTAATCTCGTCAGTCAGTATTACACCTATAACTTAGATTTTGAGATTAATGAATATTCAAGAATTGAAAACGGACAATACGGAATGAAAAAGAGTTACGCAGATGATCCGCAGTTGTACAACAACAATAATCCAATTTTATTTGCTGATCAGGTGAAAGCTCCAATGTTTTTGTGGTCGGGTGAGAAAGATGGAAATATTTTACCTTCCCAAAGTCTGCAGTTCTTTACCGCATTGATGAGATATAGGAAAGATGTAGTTGCTATTATTTACGCAGATCAGGGACATGGATTGTCTAAAGGAAGTTTGGCTCATAAGGATGCATTGGAGAAATCGATGGAATGGTGGGATTATTTTTTGAAAGGAAAAAAGAATGTTGACTGGATTAATAAGCAGATGATAAATGAACATGATTAAACGGCATATAATGATAGTAAATAAGTTAATTAGTATCTAACAGTTGTTTCCTGTTTTTAGATTAAAGTTAATGGAAAAGGACGCTTTAAAGCGTCCTCCTTTGTTATTTAGTTTCTGGAATTTTGTACAGAAATGATCCGCACATGGTAGGGTTATCCGGACTGTGCAACTGTGTAACACCGTCAACATTCCATGTGCAAATTTCGTCTGATTCTACATTATCGCACTGTTGCTGTGCGTTTACGCATACGGTCTCGTTGGGACCTACGTTAACAATTCTGTAGCCTGCAGTTAATGCTTTGGCTTTCTCACTGTTTGCATTTCCTGCAAACGCTGCTCCTGATCCCAGTGATACCAGGATGGCAGGAAGAATGAACTTTTTCATAGTAATAAAAGTATTAATGATTTGCGCCTACTCTTGGTCAGGGTTTTCGGCGTTCCCCTTTCTGAAGTACTTCGTAATTAATCCGGATATTTTATATTTTGTCAGCTGATTTTCATTGATGGTGAACAGTAAATCATCTTTAATGAAAAACGTGCTTAATTTTTTGCTGTTTTTTCGGTGGATGTAAAAGCTGCCTACATACAATTGTGAATCCGTTTTGTACACATCAATAACATCAGCATTGTCCCATGTAGATTGGGATTCTAGTTTCCCCATTCTCAATGAGTGAATAAAGACTAGTCCTCGATGAGCAAAAGAATGATTATTGATTTTTATAGGTGGTTGACCCATTTTCCTACTGCCATCTTTCAACGTGACACTTTTAATATGAGCGGTGGTTACGGTGTCGACCGTATGCAGCTTATGTTTGATGTTCAACTGATGATCCATGACAATGAACTGATTTCTGTATGCATAGACATATAGTATTTCTTTTTGATGTTGGTCATTGAGTAGCATTCCATCCAAATCAAAAACGCCGTCAACCTGTTTTTCGAGAATATTTGAATGCATGATAAATTTGGGATTTTTATGTAAATCTAATTGTCCAAGCACAAAATTTTTAGTCTCGGCACTCTGAGCACGAACAACAAATGATGTTGAATTAATTATACCGATGTTATTAAAGTATGCATCTTGAAAACTAATAACCTGAGCAGTGTCCGCCTCGATGTCTCCTCTGTAAATAATGGGAACTGTACCGTCAGTAATGTATACATTTGAGCCGTTGACCTTTAATGATATATTCCTGAATTCAAATTTTGATGGATTAAGTTTTACATAACGTTTAGCGAGTTGAGATAAATCCGTATCGGTTTTAGTTATGGATAGGGGAAAAATTCTGTTACCCAAATAGATATTACCATTATGTTCTCCTGCAAAATAATAGGATTGATTGTCGAGCGTCATGTTTTTCGTTTCAGTAATGGGGGGAAGTAAATATCTTCTCTGAAAAGCGTTTTCCGCTTTGATGAGACGTTCAGATGAAAGGAACATGATAACAACTGTTCCAATGCTCACAATATTTGTTACACTGAGCCAAAATAAAGATTGTTTGTTAGATTGTTGTTTTAAGTGACGGTCAATCAAAATTCCAATTATTCCTGAAATGACACAGATGATATTAAAAATAAGATGTTCTGTCCATCCAAGCTTTTCAAGAATACCGCCGCATGAACAAGGAACAAAATCACTGTAGTTGAGAATAAGGTAGATGTAGATTGTAAATGCTGACATCAATGCAGTAGATGAGTATAATCCTAAGAGATTGCTCTTAGGAAATATGAGCAGAACAACTATTACAATTTCTAAAACAATAACTGCAAATGAAACAACTCCTGCATAGGCACTAAGAAGTGGAGATTGTGCAATCTGAACCTGAAAATTCTCAAAATCGATTGCCTTGCTGATAGCAGCATAGCAAAAAAGTAAAATGAAAAAAGAAACCACAAAAACCGGGAAATACTTTAGAAAATTTTTCATAACCATTGCTTTTAATAATTAAAACCATTTATCCGGCAAATACTAAGACCCATCGTACTTTAGTACCGCAGTAACTGGGCATTTTCATTCCTTTTGAAAGAGGAACGGTCGTCTTAAAATACCCCATACTCTGCCAAATTCCACTGATCGGACATGGTTGACCTGTTGCACAAAAAGAAGAAGTATGGGGATTCATTGATAATAATGTTTTACAAAGTGAAAAAAATAGGGATAACGGATAAAAATACTGTAACCATCGTCCCTTAAACTACAGGAAACAGCCTCCCTTTTTCATGTTCAGGCTCTCGAATTGCAGACTGTAGGAAAGTGTCTCCCTTTAGGGCTGGGGACAAGCATTTTCCGCTGTCTGAGGCTCTCAAATTCGCAGACTGTAGAAAAGTGCGTCCCTTTACAGCTGGGGAAAAGCACTTTCCGCTCGCTGAGGCTCTCGAATTGCAGACTGTATGAAACTGCCTCCCTTTAGGGTTGGGGAAAAGCACTTTCTACTACCCAATCATGCCCATCCCGTATCGGGGGATCAGGGTCCAGGTGTACATCTTGTAGGGAATCCGATTCCTTCATTTGTACTTGCGACTCTGAATGAAATGAATCTTGCTCTTCTAAAAGTTCTTCGTCAGAAGATCTGCACTGATGAATGATAAGGGTACATAGCGATAAACTGAATATTAAAATTGATTTTTTCATGTTGTTTGGAATTTTGATTAAAAAAATTCCGGCCGGATCATTGAGAATTCTGAAGTCAAATGTAGAAGGGTACTGAGCAAATAAAAAGCGTTTCAGGGAGCCTTTCGTGAATAAAGACGTCTTGATTTGCGAATGAGGACAGACAAAAAATAGGCTTGAGATCCTTTAAAAAGGCGCAATCTTTTACAAATGGCTTCATGGGAACGACTTCCCGTCACTTCTTATGGATAGAGAAGAATTTTTTTTTAATTTTGAATAAACCCCATGCACTTCATATGATAAACCGTTCTGTTTTTTTTCTCATTACATTCCTGTTTTCTGCTTCTGTATTTTCGCAGAAGACTTCTGGTAATTCATATATCGGGATAAGAAAAAAATACGAAAAAATGGACACGGATGATGAAAAGGCTTTACCGTTTGTTCGTCAATATATCTCAAAAGCGAAAGCCGAAAAGAACTATGAAAAATGGGTACAGGGGTATAGGGATGGGGTTCAGTTTTCAAAGAAAGTTGACAAAAAAATGAACTATGACGATTCTACAATTGCTGTGGCATTACGATCCAAAAATGCAGGTTTAATAGCCAACGCCTACTTGGGCAAAGGAATTGTGTTCTATTTCAATATCAAAAAGTTCAAACCGGCATTGGAGCAGTACTTGATAGCACAGGAGTATGCAGACCAGACAGATGATGGATACCTTAAAAATAAGGTTTTGTACCACATCGGAGTGGTAAAGTCTTATTTGGGTTACTATGATGAAGCATCTGAACACTTCAGGCAATGCCTGATCTATTCCGAAAAACAGATGGAGAAGGAAAAGAATGCGGAGACAGTATATAATTACAAAAAGGCCTCTTTCAATAGTATGCACCAGCTGGCGGTTACGTACAGGCACCTTAACAAATTTTCGGAAGCAGATAGTATAATTAGAAAAGGGTTGATGATGTCAGATAATGCGGATTATCAACTGGAGCATGCCTATTTTTTGAAATGCAGAGGCATACTGGAATACAGGAAAAAAAATTACAATGATGGAATCTACTATTTTGAAAAGTCTTTACCGAAAATTTTGGAAAGAAATGATTTCGCATGGGCTTCGGTAATTTATTATTACCTCGGAAATACCTATTGGATAAATGGAGATAAAGAAAAAGCACTGAAAAATTACAGGAAGGTAGATTCTGTCTTTACTGTCCATCAGTTTATACTTCCTGAGATCAGGAATACTTACGCATCTATGATCAAATACTATGAAGAGCAAAAGGATGTAAAAAAAGAACTTTTTTATACCAAACAATTGCTGAAGGTAGACAACATGCTTCAAAAGGATTTTGCTTATTTATCATCAAAGATTCACCGTGAATATGATCAGAAAAAATTACTCGGTGAAAAAAAGAAATTGGAAAAATCAAACCTTACCGGTTTTAGGTTGATGCTCTTTTTTATTGTTCTGTCAATCATATTTATGGGTGTTTTGATCATTAATAGGAAAAATAAAAAAGAAATAGCACGGAAATATGAGCTGTTACAACAGAAATTTCAGCAAGGGAAAATGAAAAATAATGAAGAATCTAAGGAAAAGAGAAATACAGCTTTACCTGAGGATATATTGAGCGATATCTCTGTAAAGCTGAAAAAATTTGAAGATGAGGGAGGTTTTAGATTGGTGGGATTAACATTACATGGGTTGGCGAAAAAATTGGGTACCAATTCAAAATACCTCTCAGCCTATATCAACGATGTTAAGGGGGTAAATTTTAAAACCTATATTAATGAATTACGAATTGGTTATATCATAAAACTATTGAATGAAGATGATCAGTGTATCAAATACACCATTTCGGCCATGGGCAGAGAAGTGGGATTTCAGTACAGACAAAAATTTTCCGACGCATTTCTGAAAGTCACCGGCATCCGCCCCACCGACTTCATCAAACAAAAAAAACAGGAAAACTCCAATTCACCCTCATCTTAGCCCCTAAGCCCTAACCTCGAAACCTTGAACCTCCAACTCGGTGGCTGGGCGTAGCCGAAGCTATAATGGTGATTTCGACTCCGCTCAATCACCAACAAAAAATCCCACCCATCAGGAAATAAAAAAAAAATGAAACCAAAATAAAGTCCTTAACCAACTCGTAAATACCGACCTGGGAATAATTGACGTTAAAAACTTTAAGTGGAAATCGTAAAAATCAGAATGATTTTCAAAATTTCCACTGTTTGAAGAACGACACAAAGTGCGAACCGAAAAACCAATATTGATTTCGCTCAAGTTTTTGGAAATTTTAGATTGGAATATAAAGTTTGAGTCAATTAATCCAAGTCTTGAACTTTTGGTTCTTTTGTTTCAAGACAAACCTTGAAAAGGTTCGCTGAATCAAATAAAACAATAAACAGGAATAGAAGCAAAAGAACAGAAATCCCCCCTGATCATTAATTATATTTTTTATTAAACAATAAATCCATTAAACCTCAACCCCTCAACCATTTTCGTAATTTTCCAAAAAAAATCGGATATGGTACAAAAAACACTTTTTAAAAAAATTCAGGATTTACATGATAAACTCCTTCAAAACATCAAAGAAGCAAATACACAGTATGATAATTGGATTGGCATCTGTGAAGCGTCCTTAATGAAAGTAGATGAATAAGTAAGGATCTTGAAGTCATTGATTGTTGATAATCAATTTCAAAGTATTGCAGATGAAGTTCATTTTTTCAAAGATTGGAAACCTCTTTTTATTTCAAAATTCATTTATTATTCAAAAATTTTAAGCATTGAATCCTATAGACCTGAGGCTGGGGATAAAGTTTTGAGAAAATATTATGAAAACGAACAGGAGAAATTAAAATCCTTTTACAGAGATAATGCAGATTTTTACAGTTACTACAGACGGAATGCCACCTATCTGGATCATAAATACTTTGTGAGAAATTCTTATGATATGAAGATGAAGCTGTCTTTCAGTTTTTATAATTTCGACTCGGGATTCACAACCTCTCATGATCAGTATATTGCCCATATTATAGCAAATAACAGGATCGAAGAATACCTGCGAGATGAGATGGATAAGATTGGAAATGCTGTTTCAGAAAAAAGCACCTTTAATTTCACCATTATCATGGTCTTCATCAAAAGTTTCCCTGATTGAGCTCATATACGGTCTGCATTTAATGAGGTGTTTCAACGGCGGAAATATAGAATTAAGCGAAATTACAAGAACATTTGAAAAAATGCTGGGAGTAGATTTAAGCAATTTCCATAAAATTCTCGGGGAAATCAGGCTTCGGAAAACAGGACGTACAAAATTCCTCCATTTGCTGGAAGAAAATCTCGAACAGCATTTCACCTACCTTGATGGATAAAAATGGCTCATTAATAAACCAAAATAACACAAGAACAACAACATCAATAGCCGGCATTTTGCCGGTTGTTGTAATTACGAATGTGACGAAGTGAAATAAAGAATCTCATTTTCATTCGAGATCCCTACCCTTGATTCAAATAAAAAAATGACACCAAAATAAAGTACTTCATCACTTCGTAAAAACAGACCTTAAACTTTTAGCGTTAAACAAATTGAAAGCAAAGGCCACTAAGAAAAGTTTATTGTTTGAAGCGCGACTAAAATTTGGAATAATAGAACTGATATCGAATTCGCGCAAGTTTAAACTTTTCAGCATTGGCTCAATTTGTAGCGTAAAAGTTTTAAGTCTTGATCTTTTTCCTTCTTTTGGATCAAGCCAAACCTTGAAAAGGTTCGCTGATTCAAATAAAATAATAAACAGAAATAGAAGCAAAAGGACTTTTAAAATATTCTACGTGCTAAATTCGTCTCGTTCATAATAAAATCTGGTAAAGCGTTAGGAAATATGACTTAGAGTCTGAAGCGTTAAAAAAAATAATGATGAGAACGTTAATAAAATTCTATTGTCTGAAGCGCGAGACAAATTTTGAGATAAAGAACTAACTGTGAATTCGCGCAAGTTTAGAATTTTTAGAGAACAGCATTGTTTTTTAGCTGAAGAATCCAAGTCTTGAATTTTTGGTTCTTTTGTTTCAAGACAAAAGAACTAAAGATTTAATTTTTTTCAGCTCCTTTTTCTAGAACCTTAATCAACAATAAAAAAGACCACACAGCAGAAAGAAACATCAAAAAAATAAAGTACTGCATCGCCTCGTAAAAACTGACCTTAGGGTCGGGGAAGAAAATTCTTTTAGGTTCGGGCAAAGCACTTGGTGTACTGGTTGCTGAATATGGTTGTCGGTGGCTGAAACTCTCAGAACCACGAACCAGAGGAAAGTACCTCCCTTTCTGATGCTGAGCCTGTCAAAGTAAGGGTTGGGGAAAAGCACCTGCTGATTGGAGTGCTGGGTTTCTCAATGTCAAAAACTAATTACTGAAAGAAAAGAATCATGATAACTTGGAAAAAAAACATTTTATTTCAATGGAGATATATTAAATTTGCTTTTTTAAAATAATTCCATGCAAAATAAAATATGGCTTTCATCTCCACATCTTTCGGGAAGAGAAATATTTTTTATTGAGGATGCTTTTGAAAAAAACTGGGTTACCTCCCAGGGAGAAAACATTAATGAATTTGAACAGTCACTGTCGTTATTTCTAAAAAATGATGTTAGAATTTGTGCTTTAAATTCGGCGACTTCTGCTATCCATCTTTCATTATTAATGTTAGGAGTTAAATGTGATGACGAAGTTATTACATCTACTTTCAGCTTCTGCGCATCTGCAAATCCAATTACTTACTGCGGAGCAATTCCCGTTTTTATAGATTCAGAAAAAGATACCTGGAATATGTGTCCGCTCGCTTTAGAGGAAGCCATTGAAGACAGAATTTCTAAAGGTAAAAAGCCAAAAGCTATTATTGTTGTTCACCTGTACGGGATGCCGGCCAAAATGGATGAAATTTTGGCAATCGCTCAGAAGCATGATATTCCTTTGATAGAAGATGCTGCCGAAGCGTTAGGCTCTACTTACAAAGGGACAGCTTGCGGAACTTTCGGTCGTTTCGGGATATTATCATTTAACGGAAACAAAATTATTACAACTTCCGGCGGCGGTGCCTTGGTTTGCCATAATCAGGCAGATAAAGACCAGGCCGTATTTTTATCAACACAGGCAAGAGATAATGCACCTCATTATCAGCATTCACAGATTGGCTACAATTACCGCATGAGTAATATTGTTGCGGGAATCGGTCGTGGACAAATGGAAGTTTTATCCGATAGGGTGGAAGCTCGTAGAAAAATGCATGACTTTTATGTTGATATTTTTAAAGACATCGATGGGGTAGATGTTTTTTCTGAACCTAATGAAAATTTTTATTCCAATCATTGGCTGTCTGCAATTATTGTTGATGAAAAGACAGCAGGAAAAACCCGTGAAGATCTAAGGTTGGCATTATTGGAAGATAATATAGAATCTAGACCTTTGTGGAAGCCGATGCATTTACAGCCGGTCTTTGCAGCGGCTCCGTATTATGGAACAGATGTATCCGAAAAATTATTTGATAATGGCTTATGTTTGCCTTCAGGATCTAATCTTTCCGATGATGACAGAATAAGAATCGGAAAAGTGATAGGACTTTTTTTACGGAAATGATCATAGCCGCAAATAACTAAGATACTTGCCAAAACTAGAGCAGCAACATTTTGCTCTTCTAGTTTTTTATGATGAATTTGATCCTCATATGAGTAACTACATTCGTGTTGTTGAAATACAGATGCAAAAATTCTTTGGGGTTACCGTCTCTAAAAAATGAAATGGGATAACTCTAGGAACCGTTGGAATAGATACGTCTCTCATTTCCAAAGAGCATGAGTATTTGCTCTTGATTTTTCCCTACGGCCATATTTTGACGAAGAACATCTTGGATTAAATTTTTTCTTTTTTCAGGGTGAGATTTCCAGACACCACTGTCGAAAGTTTGATAGCGTAAATTAAAATAAGCAATTATCTTCTTCAGCATCGTAAAAATAATAGTTTATGATTTTTGATTTAATAAAGATAATACTATTTATTAAATTTAATGTTAAATAATGGGTAAATTTTAGCAGCAGATTATAGTGGTATCTGTATTTAAAAAAAATATATGATTGTCCGCAATCTGTCATCATTGAAGATACTTTGTATTGAGTTTACGCCTTTGTACAACTTAAAACAATGAGTATTCAAAATTCTTTGTTTGACCTTGCGTTACATTAAGCATTATGAAACATAGCGGATATTTAAAAAAATAGAACTTCAATTTGAAAATCATCATCTTTCCATATATTTGTAATCGATTTGGTACAGGTGAAAAAATACCCATGGTGGAAAGCAGTGATGGACTACGGACTAAGTTTCGCAGCGATGATTGTTTTAATGCCTTTTTTGCTTGTTTTATTTACTGTGGCATCTGTAGATACAGGTTTCCCCGGAATTTTTAGACAGAAAAGAATTGGAAGAGGTGGTAAAATTTTTATCATTTACAAATTTAAAACCTATCATTCTAAAACATTCACCAAATCAAAAATTGGTTGCTGGCTGCGAAAAACTAAATTGGATGAACTTCCACAGCTCTTTAATGTTTTGAAAGGAGATATGTCTTTAGTAGGACCGCGTCCCGATATTCCGGGATACTATGACGAGCTGAAAGGGGAAGACCGATTGGTGTTACAGTTAAAACCCGGTTTGACGAGTGAAGCAGGTATTGAATTTCGAAATGAAGAAGATCTTTTAGATCAACAAAAAAATCCGCTTAGGTTTAATGACGAAATTCTGTTTCCAGCAAAGGTAAAAATGAACTTAAATTACTATCATCATCTCTCTTTTAAAAAAGATGCACAGATTTTGCTTACGACATTCTCGGTTTTGAGTAAATAAGACCATCTAAAATTATGATGTATACAATGCGGTTGTTTTCGAAAATGACTTTTACCCTGGCGTTTTTCTTAATTCTTAACGTCAATGCCCAAACAGAATTAAAAGTGAATGCCCCTTTTTTACCCGTAGGAATGATTAACCTAGCAGTGGAGAAATCTTTAAATAGCAAATTTTCTTTACAGGCAGAAGGTTTTATATCACCTTGGAAATCGTTTGCAGGCAAAAATCTTCAAATCTACATGGGGACTTTAGAAGGAAGATATTATTTCAAAGAAATGATGAAAGGCTGGTATGTGGGTGCTTATGGAAGTATTGCTGCCTACAATCTTCAGAAATGGAATTATTTAAAAGCAGAACCGGTCTTAAATGATGACGGGACTCCGCAATTGTTAGCAGATGGAACGGTACGCATCACGGAAAGATATCAAAAAGGACTGGCTCTAATTATGGGTATAAGTGGCGGATACCACTTTACCATCAGCGAGAAATTAGGATTGGATGTATATGCAGGTATAGGAACGAGCCAGTCAATTTACAGAGGATATTTCAAAGATAATAACCAACGCTACGACAAAGCGGCCAATTGGAATAAAAGTGGAGAAGTCATCCCAACGAGAGGAGGGTTGATGTTGACGTATCAATTGAATTGATTTTTGAGTCAAAATATAGGTACTCTATATTCACCATAATTATTTTATATGATAAGTGAATATTCATTATGATTATTGAATTATAATTAAAAATTCAGATTAATACCTACCTTTTGTAAAATATAGATATATTTGCAACGTTTAAAAAAAACATTTAAAATAAATCATAATTCTCAAAAATATAGTCCAACAGATGGATCAAAAAAAAGGCAAGGAAATTAATATTAAAGAACTTATAGCTCCGTATTTAAAAAATTGGAAGTATTTTGTTGGGACCGTTTTCTTAATGTTGTTGATGGCAGTTTATTACATAAAATCAACATCTCCAATATATAAAGCTCAAACATCTGTTCTAATTAAAGATGCCAAAAAAATGTCGGCGGCGTCAGGAGATATTGGTGTTCTGCAAAGTATTGGTGGGCTAAGCGGTATGGGAACCAACAGTATTGAAAATGAAGTCGGTGTTTTTGAATCTAAGACCATTGTTTCTGATGTTGTAAAGGATCATAATTTTCAGACTCCTCTTTATGCAAAACAGACATTCAATAATCTTGAACTATACGGAGAAACAAGTCCGTATATCATCAATGTTATTCAGGAAAAAAAAGATAATGAATTGCCAAAAAAGTCAATATCAATAAAAGCGAAAGGCAATAATGTGATTCTTTCTTCTGATGAGTGGGACAAGGGCATATCCACTTCATTTGGTAAAAGTACCAGTTTGCCGTTTGCCGTAATTATGATCCGCAAAAATCCGGAATATAAAGTACAGAAAAAAGTAGACTTATCAGAGGTGTACTTTAATTATAGTGATTTTGATAATACAGTTAATGATTTTCAAGAAGCTTTAAATGTTGATTTATTAGATAAGGACGGAACGATTATAAGTCTATCTGTGGATTTTGAAAATAAAGCTAAAGCTAAAGATTTTCTGAATGGTTTAGTAAGACAATATAATGTCTATGCTATTAATGATAAAAATATAGAATCTACTAAAACCAAAGATTTTATAGATAAGAGAATTTTATTGATATCAAAAGAACTTGGAGATGTAGAAACACAGAAAGAAG
>Ga0308158_10000684_pt1 | contig 48182 bp, 50 predicted proteins | sample PhyBR2_FD_201038 | JGI IMG/M metagenome (GOLD analysis project Ga0308158, IMG submission 201038) | Phyllosphere microbial communities from UC Gill Tract Community Farm, Albany, California, United States - DLSLB.R2 | ecosystem: Host-associated > Plants > Phyllosphere > Unclassified | place: USA... | reverse complement strand
TCATCGTGTTCCCAGGCTCCAACTGCGACCGCGACATCGCCGTCGCGCTGGAGGAAGTGACCGGCGTCAAGCCGCTGATGGTCTGGCACGGTGACGCGGACCTCCCCGCGGATGTCGGGCTGGTCGCGGTGCCCGGTGGCTTCTCCTACGGCGACTATCTGCGCTCGGGCGCGATCGCGGCACGCTCGCCGATCATGCGCGCGGTCGTCGAGCAGGCGGGCAAGGGCCTGCCCGTGCTCGGCATCTGCAACGGTTTCCAGGTGCTGACCGAAGCGGGGCTGCTTCCCGGTGCGCTGATGCGCAACGAGGGGCTGAACTTCGTCTGCCGCGACGTTGCGCTGACCGTCGAGACCGCGCAGTCTAGCTTCACCTCGGGCTACACGGCCGGCGAGCGCGTCTCCTTCCCGGTCGCGCACCACGACGGCAATTACTTCGCCGATACCGAGACGCTCGACCGCCTCGAGGGCGAAGGCCGCGTCGCGTTCCGCTATGCCGAAAGCGTCAACGGCTCGGCGCGCAACATCGCGGGCCTGCTCAACGACAAGGGCAACGTGCTCGGCATGATGCCGCACCCCGAACGCCGCATCGAAGCCGCGCACGGCGGCACCGATGGTCGCCGCCTGTTCGAAGGCCTGATGGAAGCCGTCAGCGCCTAAACCGCCAGTGCATAGACCGTCATCCTGGGCTCGACCCAGGATCCAGAGTCAGGAACGGAACCGTCTTTGGCTCTGGATCCCAGCCTCCGCTGGGATGACGGACCGTCAAACCCGCGTGCGGAACGGCGAGAAATCCGTCTCTTCGTCATAGACATCGACCCCCTCGCGGTGCTTGAGCCATCCCACGGCGAGATACGTCAGCGGGGTCAGCAGCACCTCCCACGACACCTTCAGCGCGAACTGGCTGACCATCACCAGCAGCATTGCCTCGACCGGCCAGTCGGGCGCGCCGTAAAAGGCGAGCGGATAGAAGATCAGGCTGTCGAACGCCTGCCCGACGATCGTGCTGCCGATCGTGCGCGTCCAGAGCATGCGGCCCCCCGTCCAGATCTTCATCCGCGCGAGCACGAAGCTGTTCGCGAACTCCCCGACCCAGAAGGCGGCGATCGACGCGAACACGATCCGCGGAACCTGCCCGAACACCGACTCATACGCGGCCTGCCCGGTCCACCCGGCATCGGGCGGCAACGCGACCACGACCGCGGACATCACGACCATGAACAGCATCGCGCCGAACCCCGCCCAGATGCAGCGGCGTGCATAGGCGTAGCCATACACCTCGGTCAGGATGTCGCCGAGCACGTAGCTGACGGGGAAGAACAGGATCCCTGCCCCGAACGGCCAGACCCCGATCAGCGGCAGATCGATGACCGCGCGCTTGCCCGCCCCGATGACGTTCGACAACAGCAATATGGTGACGAATGCCGCCATCACGAAGTCGAAATAGCGGAACCGGCCGCGCTGTACCGCATGCGCCGCGACGGGTGCGGGGGGAACGTTTTCGACGATATTCATCGCCGGGTTATGATCATGGTTCCAAGCCCGCGCAATGCGCGCTAATCGGTGGCCGTGCGCGCCCGTAGCTCAGTTGGATAGAGCAAGGAGCTTCTACCTCCTCGGTCGGGGGTTCGACTCCCTCCGGGCGCGCCATCCCCAGCCAGAAAACCGCAGATTTCAGCCATTTTCAGCGGTGTCGGTGTCTAACCTCGCTGCCCGGTTAGACATTTCCCAGCGCGCGAGGATGCCGATTACGTCGTCGGCCATGCTGCGCTGGTTGGCCGCTTCCGTGTAGCGAGCGACCTCCTCATCCTTCCGATGACCGGACACCGCCTTCATGGTCTGGTTGCCCTGGTTGAGTTCGGCCATGCGTCGCATGATCGCCTTGCGCAGTCCGTGCGCCGTGCAATGAGGGAGCCCGGCCGCGTCGCACTTATCGCGGAACCAGTTGCCGAAACCCGCTCGGGTGAACGGACGGCCCTGTTCGTTGATCAGGAAGCACAGGTGGTTCTTTGCGGCGGGCATCGCCACGATCGCCTCAAGAAGCTGGGGCGCGACCGCGATCCATAGGACCTTCCCTGTCTTATCCTGTACAACCTTAATTCGGCCGTCGACGATGTGCTGTCGGCCCATGCGGATCGCGTCGCTGCGGCGCTGACCGGTCCATAGCAGGAGTTCGAGCGCTAGACGGGCATTGGTGCCTAGCTGGTGGCGCGCGCGGTACTGATCAATCTCGTCTTCGGTCCAAGTATGATAGCCGGCGGATCGCTGCTCGACCGATAGCTTGACATGATCCGCCAGCAAAACCGGGTTGGTCGGAATCATGCGCAGCTTCACGGCGAAATTGAACAGGCGCACCAGCTCCTTACGCAGTTTGCCGGCTGCGACCGGCCCGCCGATCGGGCGCAGGCCGCGCGAGGTCTGCACCATCTTCTGCTGCATCTTCGCCGTCACGATCGCGTCAATGTGCTCAAACCCAACTCGGGCGACCGGCAGTTTGCCGTATTCCTCACTGAACCGGCCGACGATGCTGCGGACCTTGCTCTGGGTGATCACGGTAGGGCCAAGGCGCGTCGGGGTCGCGAAGTAGCGCGCGACGAGGTCGGCGATCGTTCCCGGAACGGCACGGTCGACGGCAACCGCGACCGTCTCGCTGGCATCCATGAATGCGCGATACTCGGTGCGGAAATCCTCGGTGCCGAGAGCCGACTTAAAATAGCCGCCACCAAACCCTTTGCGGCGGAAGCGTAGCCGCTCCTTGCCGTGCCGATCCTTGAAGCTGCTGACGTATTCGGGAAGGAACCGGCGTCGTGTCATATCGCAGTGTCTTTTCCAGGATCGTTCGTTCGGTCAGGCTTTGCCAATGACTATATCCCAAGGGTTCGGATCGGCAGGAGGGGCGACCGATTCGCTGAGGATGACGATCTTTCCGTTCGGATCAATCTCAATGCGACCGACCATCATCCCGGCCTTGGTCGCGCCGCGCACCGCGCGCGTCACGTCGGCTTCTTTGAAACGTGCTGCGGCGCTCATGCTGCTGCCCTTTCCTGCGCGGCATAACCCATGCCTTGCAGCTGCTGATTGATCATCGTGATGAAGCGTCGACTCTCGTACCTGGGACGCTCCTGCCACCAGAGCATCGCCTCGATCGCGGCTGCATAACCTTCCCAGTGGAGGTATGGCAGCACTCGCAGCGACCGAGTGTCGTGCGAATCGTGGATCCGCCACAGCTCGTTCAAAGTGAAATCTCCGATCGCTGACCCGTATTCGTGGACCATCGCCATCCGCGCCTGATCCCGGCGTTTCTCGGCGCCGGTCAGCACGGCCTTCAGATCCGCGATCTTCTCGACGTCGGTCGTTGAGTCGAGCGGCGGTAGCTCCATGCGGGCGTACGCCTTCCAATCGACGGCAAGGGCGGTCGAGATCCGAAGCCGTGCCGCAGCGGCATCAGGTGACAGCTTGCCGGCGTCGACCAGCAAGAGATCGCCTCCCGCGCGGTTCCGTCGGACGTCCTCGGCAACCAGCGCCATTTCGGCGTAGGCGTAGAGGAAGCGGGGGCGCTCGATCATGCCGCCAACTCCTCTTCACTCGGAAGATTATCGACCCAGATCCAAGCCTCTATGCGGGCTTCGTCCATCGTCGCGGCCTTCAAGGTGAAATCGCGGTCCCAGTCACCTGCATCCGCAAAAACGTCGAGCGAGCCATCCGCTTCGAAATGGATCGTCAATGTAATGCCGCGGTAGATCCATTCTTCAACGGGGCATACGCATTCCGGGTCCGCGTAGGCGTCCTGAAGATACGGCCACAGTTGCCATGAAAGGTCGGTCATGTGCGGCTGCAGCCAATGCACATGGGCTGGAACAGATCGATTTGACGCGGATCAACCGGCTTCGGGAATGCTTCACCCCAGCCGAAGCCATGCAGGCGGCGAGCTTCGGCATCCAATTGCCCGATCCATGTGCCCCACGCCGGATAGAGCACAGCAGCTTCAATGCGTTCCTGCTCGGTCTGCATGGTGCCGCACATGCACTCACCTGAGCGGCAAAGCTGCGTGGCAACCGGGTTGATCAGCGTGCCCCGGCTGTCCAGATAAGCGTCGCGGGTCGGCTGATCCCAATCGTGGATCAGGTTGACCCAGATGTTGCCGGGGCTGGCGGGGTCGCGGCGGAACGGTTCGAGGTTTGCCCTGCGGTTTTCGCTCTCGTCTTTTCGCGCGCCGTTGAGGAACAGCACGCGGACGCCCTGCTTGCCCTGGCGGATCTCTTTCGAGACCGCTTTGCGGAACGGCGTGGCCTTCAAGACGCGGTACGAGAACCCATGCGCGCCGATGCCTTTGCCGAAGAAGCCTTTTCGCAGCACGTAATCCTCGTAGGCCGTGCCCGCGTCTGCCTCGACGTAATCCCCGAGCGCGCCATAGGTGGACCGCACAAACGCCGTCGTATCAGGGATGCCGCAGCGAGTGTTGCCGTGCATCGCGAAGGTAATCTCCACGCCGAGTTCGCGGGCCACCTGATCGGAGGCGGCACTGTCCTTCCCGCCTGACACCATCGAAATGATGTGCGTGGGCGTGAACTGGTCGATTGCCGATCGCAGGATCGCAGCCGAACCCTCGATGGCCCGGGCGATGTTAATTGCGCGCTCGGCGACAATACGCTCGTTCTGCTCGATCGCCCACCGGTCGAGCGCGTACAGATCGCTCATGATGCCAGCGTAAGAATCAGCCGGATCTCTTCGCCGTCAGTCATATCAAGCTGATAGCCGCGTTCGTAACCGTGCTCTTTTGCCCATTCGGCGAAGATGCGGTTCAACCGCCGCGAAAGGTCTGCGCAGGCCTCATCGTTCCAGTGCAGCGGTCCGCCCTCCCCGTTCTCACCGAAATTCTGATCGTTGAGCGAGTCGAAACGATCAAAGACGGGCGCGATGTTGGGTTCGAAGACATCGAGATCGTTGTCGAACGGCTTTCCTTCCGCCACCGCAAACCGAGAGCCGTGACGCAGCTTGCCCTTTGCTATGGCCTCGTCGCGGGTAGCGGCTGGGCCAAACCAAAACTCAGATGTCACCGTGCGTGCGTGGTACCAAGGCATCAGAGCGCCCCCGCAGCATACGCCCAGGCCAACCGGCCAGCGATCATGATGAACAGCGTCATAGCGACGAATAGGCAGGCGGCGCCGATCCGATCCTGCCGAGCTCGCATTGAGCGAACAACGCCAATCCAGAATGGACTTTCGACGGGCGTCATCATGGCTGAATCGCGGCGCCGCATGACCGGGACATTGTCGGGCGCCGCGAACGGGAGGATCGTCACGCGCGAGCGGACGGTCCGGGATCGATCAGCGAGAACTGGAGCCGGGTTGTCGAGCGCGCTGAGGAACTGGTCAAAGGAACAAGGCTCAGCCGCCTGGCCGGTTTTGGTGTCGATGCGCATTCGCAACTCCCATCGGGCGGATTGCCCTTATGGGATTGCTAAATGCGATAATGGTATGTTTTTCGTCAAGCGAAAAGTTACCACTATGGTATTTTTAGAAAGCCAGTTGCATTCTGTTCTACGTTTGTTCCAATATGCGCGCCGGCAAGGGAGTGTCGGTGGATGTCGAAAATCGTTGCGTATTGGTACCGGGCAACCTGCTTCGGCAGCCCGTGCGGTCCATGGCGGACAACTCGGCGAGAGGTACGCGACGATCTAGAAGCGCAGGGCCTCGGCTCGCACGACGAACGTGGCACGTTTTTCGTGACCGTGCCGGGAGGTATTCAATCGCATGGCGAATGGATGGATTTTGAAGACTGGCTCCGTAACGGCCGAAGAGCCGCCTAGTCCGGCATCCTTGAGGCCTGCCATATAACCCGGCCAACAATCGTATACGTTTCGTCGCCACCCAGTTCGATAGTGCGATGTTTCAGATTGTTCGAGCATGGCTCAAGTCGCGCCGGATCAGCAAAGAAGCGCTTAAATGTCGTCTCGCCTGCGCTGTTGAGGACCACGTAGAAGCGCCGCGGCCAAAGCGCGCGATCCTCGGGATCGTAAATGATGCGCCCTCCGTCCGGGACGTACTTGTCCATCGAGTCACCATCGACATCCAAGGCCAGCGCGCGATCCGGGATTGACGGATCGGGCTTCGGCATTCTTCCGAGCGCCTGCTGAGAAGCTGCGCTGAAATTTCCCGCAGTCACCTTCGCAATGACCGGAATGGTGCCGACGGCAATACCTACAGGCTGGGCAGGATCTCCAAGCCAGTTACGGATCATGTCCATCTCAGGAGCCGTGAAACGCCGCCTGCCGGCGAAAGCCTTCGAAACGGCATTGGGCCAGATGCCGAGCAGGTTTGCGAGATCGACCTGTCGGTAGCCGACCTCCTTCATGCGAGCCTGGATGTCTTCGTATGCCATAGTGCGATCAACAGCACCCATCCCATAACGGCAATTACTATTATGGTATGTTTTCGCTTGATCTGAACATACCGTTATAGCATCAGACGCCGCATGGACCGATTTGCTTCTGCTGTGATCGATGCGCTCGGCGGTACCGCCAAGGTAGCCGAACTGATGCATGCCCCCGTTTCGACGGTGCATAACATGCGCACCCGACGTTTGACGGCATCCCGCCTCAACCACCTCCGGCGTATAGCTCAAGATCAAGTGCCCCCCGTTGATGTGGCCGTGATCGCAGCGGAGCATGGCGTTGAACTCCGATCTATCGGACCAGAAGACGCGCCGTCATGCGGCAATGTGAACGAAGTTTCCGCACAGGTGACGGCATGAAACCTGAGGAACTGGCGCTCAAGAGAGCCACCCAAGAGATGATCAAGGGCTGTGGTGGCTTAGAAGCGGCGCAGCCTTATGCGCGAGTCGGCACGTCGAACCTGAGCGACTACTACAATCCCAGTAAGCCTAATTACTTCGTCCCTATCGACGTAGTTGCCGATCTTGAGCCGCTCGCGCGCGCCCGTGACGGTTGGCCGCACGTAACGCAGGCGTTGTGCAAGACGATGGGTGGGGTGTTCGTGCCCTTGCCCGAGGCTGCACCGTCCAGCGCCGATCTTCTTTCTATGATGTCCGCGCTGTCCGCGGAATTCAACGACACAACAAGAGCCGTCTGCACGGGACTGTCGGACGGCACCTTCTGCCGAGACGATGCCGGCCGCTTAGAGCGCGAACTGGACGACGTCATTCGGGTTGCGGTGGGCATGCGCGCGCTCGCTCGGTCCATTTCTGGAGGTGATCGATGACAACAAAGCTTCGCCTGCATCTCTGCGTTCGTGTTCCGAACGAAGGCGCACGCCGTCTTGCCCATTGGATTCAGCACGAGCCGGTTGGCGCCTTGGGCAAGCTGCTGCGCAAGACCGGCATCGGCCAGATCACAATGGAGCGCATGATGTCGGGTGACGTCGTGCCCGATGCGCCGCTCGCCTATCAGATCTTCGCCGCCACGCGCTGCGCCGTGCCTATCAACGACTGGGACGCCAAGCCCGAGGGCGGCTGGTTCGATCGGGTTGCGCCGCGCGAGCATGACCGGAGGGCTGCGTGATCGCGATGGCAACCATGCAGATGCTCGCCGATCATGACGAGGCTCCCGGCATCGTCGCCAGTCCGATCCGGATCGCCGCGTGGATGGAAGTCGCCAAGCAGGGCGACGTCTTCACGTATGCCACCCGGCTATGCCTGCCCGTGAATTCGGCCGGAGCTAAGCGTATGCGTGAACTCGCGGCGCTGGGACTGGTCGTGCTCACGCGTCCGCGATCAACCATCGATCCAACCGTGTTCAACTATCGAGCGCAGCGGACTGGCAAGCCTACGCCGCTGACGCGGCCAGTGCGTGCCGTATTGACCGCGCCGTCCGCCAAACTGGTCGACGGCGAGGCCGAGATCGTCGACGCGTTGCTGCCCGTGCTGGAACGTTTCGCGCAGCATGCCCGCCCCTGCCCCACCGACAAGCAACTCGCCGACAAAGCGCGGCTAACTGAAGGCGCAGTAAAGGTCGGACTCGAGGCGATGGTCGCCGCTCACCTGATCAAGGTGCTGGGCTGCGCGGCACCGACCTATCGGCGTGTCGTCATTCTCGGCACCGGCGCCATCACGGGATTAGCAAAGTCATGACCATGGTCATCAACCGCGACTCGCTGCTCTGCTCGCATGAAGGGTGCCGCTAAGTAATGGCACACGCAAAGCTCAATTTGTCGAGCATGTTCGACTGGATCGAGCGCAACATTGAACACCATGTTGCGCAGCCGACCGACGCTCAGATCATGGCACGTTTCGGATTCAAGAATCCGGAAAGCGCGCGTACGCTGCTCGCTGAATTGGCCGACGCCGGTCGGATCACGATCAAAGGCTATGGCGCGACGCGTACCATAACGCTCGGGCGGACGAAGACCGCGCTCGCGCCGGCACCGCGGCCGCTGCCGGCTGCCAAAAGGGCGGATCCGGTCATCGATGCCGGCGTCGCCAAGATCACGGCGATCATCGCGCGCGGTGGCAACGCAGGTTCGGCGCGGGCTGCGCAGGCTGACGCTGCACTGAAGGCCGCAAGCGCGAGGTCCGCGCCCGCGCCCGCGCCGCGCCCGAGCAAGGCCTCTACCCCGCGTCCCGTCGCCGTGGCGACCGTCAAGGAACCCGCTCCTATGCCAGCGAAGACCATCTGTCTGCCCGCAAGCGCTGTGACCGCGATCGATGCGATCGAGCGGCTTTCCGCCAAGAACGGTATCACGATCGGTGGCGCGGCCGTGCTTCTGATCGAGCAGGCATTGGCGCCAGCATCGAACGCTGAACCCGAGCGCGAGAGCCTGACGATCGCCTCGGTCATGTCCGATCTAGACACGCTTCTTCAGTGCCTGCGGCGGCAAGCGAGCCGTCCCGATCAGTCAAGTGAACTCGCGGCCGCTGTAGAACGCGCTACTGATGCGGAAGCCAGGGCGATTGCGGCGGAAACGGCACTTGCGCGGATCAAGGCGGCACTCGCGTCGTGAGACAGAAGCTCGTCACCCAAGTGGAGCTTGCTGTGCAGCAGCTGCTCGACGCCCGCGAGGACGAGGTAACGGTCGAGGTCGTCCTCGACAGTCTGCCCTCGCATATCAGGTCCGCTGCACCCTCTCGCAAAGCCATTGTCCGTGCGGTCATGGGCGCAGGATGGAAGGCCGGACGGACGCGCGCTGGCACGGTCATCTATAGCCGGCCGGGCGCACCTGAGGGCGATGATGGAATACCCGAGGGCGACAACATCGCGGCCGATGAACTTCGCCTGCTCGTCGAGCGCGCTGAGCGGCTTGAGGAAGAGAAGAAGGGCATCGCCGACGACATCAAAGATGTCATGGCCGAAGCCAAGGGCCGTGGATACGATCCGAAAGCCATTCGCAAGATACTCTCCATCCGAAAAAAGACGAAGGAAGAGTATCAGGAAGAGGAAGCCATCCTCGAAGTCTACCTGCAAGCACTGGGGATGATCTGATGAGCAGCGTTAACAAGGTTATTCTCGTCGGTCACTTGGGCAAGGACCCGGAAGCCCGGACGTTCCAGAACGGTGGCGAGATCGTCAACATGAGTCTGGCGACGTCCGAGCGCTGGAAGGACCGCGCTTCTGGCGAGCAGAAAGAACGGACCGAATGGCACAACCTCGTGATCATGAACGAGGGACTGGTAAAAATCGCCAAGCAATATCTGCGCAAGGGTTCGAAGGTCTACATCGAAGGCACACTGCGTACGCGTAAATGGCAGGACACTACGGGCAACGATCGCTGGTCGACGGAGATTGTGCTGGGCGCGTTCAACTCATCGCTTGTGTTGCTCGACCGCCGGGAGGCTGATCCGGGCCGCACCGACTATTCCAGCTATGGCGACACGCGTGGCGGCGCTGGCGGGGGCGGCAGTGCCGGTGCTGGCGCGGCCGGCACGCGTGGCAGCTTTACCGATGATCTGGATGACGACGTGCCGTTCTAGCGCCTGCCGCTCTGCGCGGTCGCAGAGCCCTTCATGCGCTGGCAGACCGCAACAAGCGTCTGCCCTGGTCTGATCGGGGGTATTCGTGAGCGTCACCACAACATCGTCGTCTCTGCTTGAGGCGGCGCTCGACTATGCGCGCCGGGGTTGGCCGGTGTTTCCGTGCAGCCCGAAAACCAAGCGGCCATTGCTGCCGATGGACAAGGATGCGGACAACAAGCCGATCAAGGGGTCGGGCGGGGTCAAGAAGGCGTCGACCGATCTCGAACAGATCCGCGCTTGGTGGGATCAATGGCCGCGCGCGATGATCGGCGTAGCCGTAGGCGAGGCTGGCTTGCTTGTCATCGATTTTGACCCGCGCACGGACACGGTCACCGATGAAGCAACTGGCGAGGTTATCAGCGAAGAGGTCTGGACCCTCGATCGCCTGAAGGCGGCATTGGCGGATAAGATCGGCGCTGCGCTGCCTGACACGCTCGTCGGGATCACCCGGTCGGAAGGCGAGCATCACTGGTTCAAGATGCCCGCCGGCGCGCCGATCGGCAACGTGGGCAGCCTGCCGAAGCATATCGATGTTCGCGGTGCCGGCGGTTACGTCATCGTCGCCCCGAGCCATTTTGTCGGCAACGACGTCGACGCTGCCGGCGATTATCGCTGGCTGGTAGACGGCAATGCGTCGCGTATTGCCGAGCTTCCTGCCGCGCTGGTCGACCTGATGCGAAAGCCACCGGAGCGGACGCCGGCGCCGACCTTCGTGGCGTCGTCAGGCGATCGGATGCCTGTCGCTGTCGATCTCGACGAGGCGCACCGTCGATATGCCCTGAAGGCGCTCGATGCGGAGATCATCGAACTCTTGCAGACGCCAAAGGGCGGCGGTCGTCATGGTGGCCGTAATCAGGGTGCCTACCATGCGGCGTTCAACCTCGGACAGTTCGTTGGCGCCGGTGCCCTGTCTGAATCAATCGTGCGGCATTCCCTGCTCGATGCCGTGCGAGGTTTCGATCCCGGCGCCTATCAAGCGCACGCGGCTGCGATCGAGAACGGCCTTTCAAACGGCATCGCAAAGCCTCGCGACCTCAGCGCCGTAGGCGCGCAGACAATGCGCGGCCGCGATAGCGGCCGGTCTGCATCATCTTCGTCTTATGGCCCGGATGTTCCGCCACTCGATGCCTATGCCGAAGATGTCGGCAGGTTCGAACCCGCACCCGCACCCGCGGGAGAAGAGATTTCCGAGTCCTTCCAAAGCGGAACCCAAAGCATCGCCAACCAAACTGGGGGGTCAGGGGGGCGCATTGCGCCCGCTAAGGACGATGCGCTGGATCGCCAATGCGCGTTGTATCAGGCTACCGACCTGGGGAATGCTGAACGATTTCGGACGCGGCACGCGTGGCGCTTTCGTTTCTGCAACGAACTAGGTTGGTTCGTGTGGGACGGGAAGCGCTGGGAATTACTGTCCGAGGAGAAGGACAAGATCCCGGGGAAAGTCAGTCTTGCCGTGTTCGATACCGTGCGCTCCATCCGTCACGAGGCGGATCTCGTCGCAGCGAGCGGGCTAAAGGAGGATTTACCCGAAGACGCTACCGACGAGCAGCGCATTGCCGCGCTCGACTTCATCGTCCGCTGGAAGGGCAGCGGCGATAACAAGGTGCCTATCTATTACAGCGACACACTGCGCGACCACGCCAAATCTAGCGAGGGCTCGCAGCGCCTCGGGTGCATCGCCGGCCTCGTGAAGTCGTTCGTCGACGTTGCGATCCGGGCCGATGCGATGGACGCCGACCGCATGGCGATCAACCTGCTCAATGGCACCCTGCGCCTGACGCAAGAGGGCAAACGATGGGTGATGGTCGAAGGCGCGCTCAAGCCGATCACGATGGGTGACCGCTGGGGCATGCGTATGGACGAACATCGTCCGGAGGATCTGATCAGCAAGATCGCCAACGTCGTCTTCAATCCTAAGGCTGTCTGCCCGGACTACGATAACTTCCTGGCGGTGGTGCAGCCCGACGATAAGATGCGGCGTTTCCTTCACCAGTGGGGCGGTCTGAGTGTCACCGGGGACATCAGCGAACAGAAGCTGGCGTTCTTCCACGGCAAGGGACGCAACGGCAAATCGACCCTCGTCGACGCATGGAGCTACATCGCCGGCGACTATGGTGGATCGGTCGGCATCGAGACGTTCCTCGATCAGGGCCGCGGCCGTAAAGGCGGTGAAGCTACGCCAGATCTGGCGCGGTTGCCTGGCATCCGTTTCCTGCGGACGTCGGAACCGGAAAAGGGCGCCAAGCTTGCCGAGGCCCTGATCAAGCTGATCACGGGCGGCGAGCTCATCGACGCACGTCATCTCAACAAAGGCTTCTTCTCGTTCCTGCCGTCCTTCAAGGTGACGATCTCGGGTAATCACAAGCCGAAGATCACCGGCCACGATGACGGGATCTGGCGGCGCGTCATGCTGGTGCCGTGGGACGTGCAGATCGCCAAAGAGGCGGTCGACAAGGCGTTGCCAGAAAAGCTGAAGAAGGAGGCGAGCGGCATCTTGAATCGGCTTATCGAAGGGCTGCTAGACTGGCGCGAGCATGGTCTCATCGAGCCTGAAAGCGTGCTGGCTGCGACGGCGAAATACCGTGAGCAGAGCGATCAGTTGGGCCGGTTCCTCGATGAATGCACCAAGCCGGTCGACGGTGCGCGATCGAAGTCGTCGACGCTCTTCGAGTTGTTCAAGGCATGGTCGAAGGAAACCGGCGCGGCCGAGTGGCAGACGCAGGGCTTCTCGAAGGCAATGGAGGATCGCGGTTTCGAGAAGAAGGCCTCGAACGGGATGCAGTGGCTCGACATCGAGATGACGAAATCGCCCGCCGACTATGCCGACACGGCCGCTGGGCGTTCGCAATATGCCGACGATCCCGGACCCTACCCGGATGATATGCCGCTGTAGGCTGGATTTGGAAGGGGTTTGCCTTCCGGCTGGAAGCACGATTGGAAGGACGAAAATGGCGGATTTGTGCGGGTTTGGAAGGGGTGGAATAACTTTGCTTGGTCCTCCCCTCATGTGCGCGTGTGCGCGCACATGCGCACACGAAAGACCCTGAATTATCCTTCCAATCCTTCCAATCTCTCTCATCACTCTCTTCAAACAATCAATAAACGGCGGAAATCCGCCATTTCTGCAAACACAAAGGACCGTTGCAATGGAAGGACCGAGGCATGACACGATCTCTCCGATGGAAGGTGCCGCCCTTCCACAGGGCTTCATGTCGTTCGATGACGTGCAGGACCGGCTGGTCGAGGCGATGCTGACGTGCTGGCGCTATCCCGATCGCGAACGCGGATGGCAGACGCTGCGCTGTGCGTGGCCGGAGATCAGTCGCGACGTCTGGGCCGGTGACTATGACGCACGCGGCGGCGACGGGACTAGCGGCGACGTTGCGCTCCGGCCGGCATCGCAGACGCGCACGGAGATCGCGGAGATGGACGAAGCGTTCGGCTGGCTCGATGCGGTTGCGCCCGACGATCGCAAGCTGATCGGGCTGGCTATCCGTGAACTGGCGCGCGGGCGTCGGGAGATACCGTGGCGCTCGCTGATGCCGCTGCTGGGCATCCGCATGGGGGTGACTGGTGTCCAGATGCGCTACTCTCGCACCATCACTGCCATTTGCCACGCTGTGAACCGCAGAAACCCTAGCGCGGACGTGTCAACCGGCTGAAAGTACACACTCGCAACATTCTCTTGTGGTCCTATCGAACCAAAACCCCCTATTTATTGACACGCTGGGTTGGGCCTTCGGGTTCAGGGCAGTACCTCCCACCGTTGAAACCCCCCTCGAAGGGCGGCGCGACCTAGGTCCCGCCGCCCTTCGCTGTTAAGGCGCAAGCGCATGGGCCGACTGAAGAGCCTGCCTCCGCGCTTATCCGCGCCCGCATCCCGGTTGTCATACCTGCCGGGTGACCGTCAGGCGTTCGATCGGGACCGTGATCAGCAAGGCTGGCGCAAGTGGTACAAGACAGCACGCTGGCAAAAGCTGCGCATGTCCGTTCTCGTCCGCGATCTGTTCACGTGCCAGATGCAAGGATGCGGCAAGGTCGAGGGCGACACGTCGCAGCTGGTGGCCGATCACCGTCGTGCGCATCGCGGCGACGAACGGTTGTTCTGGGACGAACGCAACCTGCAATGCCTGTGCAAGCCGTGTCACGACAGCACGAAGCAGCGGCAGGAGCGGCGCGGCCTCTCCTGACCTGAGGGAGGGGGGGGGCGAAAGTCGGCAGGGGCGCCGGCCCCTAGACCGCTAACGTTCTCACGTGGAGATTTTATTTCGTCATGGCTGATTTTTCGGGTCTCGATCTCTTCGGTGATCCCGTCCAGCCGGACCGGGAGGCGCGTGGAAGGCCGGAGCATTCGTGGTCTATCGCGAACTCCAACAAGGTGCTGATCGCGTTCGCGCGCGGTCTGACGGTCAAAGAGGCGGCAGTGGCGATCGGGGTTTCGGTCCCGACGCTGCGCAAACATTATTTTGCCGAGGTCGCCAAGCGGCAGGCGGCGCGGGTCCGGATGGAGATCGCGCAGCTGGCCCGCCTCAACGACGCCGCGGCAACCGGCAACGTCGCTGCCGAGAAAGAACTGTTCAAGCGGATGGACAAGGCGGCGCTCGCCGAGTTGGCCGAACGCGTTGCAGATCGCGGCTCGCGGCCACCCGCGCCGCAGCCTAAGCTTGGCAAGAAGGCATCGGCGAAGGCTGCGGCCGATCTGGTCACGGGCAAGTTCGCCCCGCCGCCCCAGCCGAAGCTGCTCAATTGACGCCGGTTTGGTCGACAGCCTGCCGAGACTGGGAAGATCGGATTGTCCAGCGTCGCTCGCTGATACCTTTCGACCCGCTGTTTCCCGACGAAGCGGCTGCCGCCCTGGCGGTGTTCAAGTCGCTGCATATCGTCGATCTGCCGGGCAAGCCGACGTTCGGCGAGGCGTGCGACCAGTGGGTGTTCGACTTCGTGTCGGCCATCTTCGGCGCGTACGATCATCAATCGGCGCGGCGTCTGATTCGCAAGTTCCTGCTGCTGATCTCGAAGAAGAATTCGAAATCGACCATCGCCGCGGGGATCATGGTCACGGCGCTGATCCGCAACTGGCGGTTCAACGCTGAACTGTTGATCCTCGCGCCGACGATCGAGGTGGCGGGGAACAGCTTCGACCCTGCTGCCGGCATGGTCCGCCACGATCCGGAATTGAACGCGCTGCTGCATGTCGTTGACCACCAGCGGCTCATCAAACACCGGACCACGGAAGCCGAACTGAAGATCATCGCCGCTGACAAGGATGTCGTCAGCGGCACCAAGGCGGCGTTCGTGTTGATCGACGAGCTTTGGATCTTCGGCAAGCGGGCCAACGCCAAGGCAATGTTGCGTGAGGCAACCGGCGGTTTATCCTCGGCGCGCGAAGGCTTCGTCATCTACCTGACGACGCACAGCGACGAAGAGCCACGGGGCGTCTTCAAAGACGAGCTCGACCATTTTCGCGGCGTCCGCGACGGCACGATCAACGATCCTGCCAGTCTGGGCGTCCTCTACGAATACCCGCCAGCTATGCTGGATCGGGATGAATACCTTAAAACCTCGAACTTCTACGTCACCAACCCGAACATCGGGCGGTCGGTGCATGAGGATTGGATCGAGAACGAACTCGCGCAGGAGCAGCGTGGCGCAGGCGAAGGGTTGCAGATCTTCCTCGCGAAGCATCTCAACGTGGAGATCGGCACGCGGCTTAGCCGGGATCGCTGGACTGGCGCCGAGTTCTGGGATGGCGCGATCGACAAGACGCTGTCGGTGGTCGAACTGATACGCCGCTGCGAGGTGATCGTGGCCGGCGTCGACGGGGGCGGCCTGGACGATCTGCTCGGGCTTTGCCTGATCGGTCGCGAGAAGGGTTCGAAGCGTTGGCTGGTGTGGTGCCATGCCTGGGCGTGGTCGATCGTGTGGAAGCGTCGTCAGGACATCGCCACCAAGCTCAACGAGCTTGTCGGCGAGGGATCGCTGACCAAGTGCCTGATGCCCGACGACGCTACGATCGACATCGAGCGCGATGATGCCGAGGAAGAACTGACCGAGGATATTCGCGGCGTCGTGGAGATCCTCGTGCAGGTCCGCGACGCCGGCCTGTTCCCGGAGAAAGAGGCCATCGGCCTCGATCCGGTCGGCGTGACCGCGATCGTCGACGAACTCGCGACGAAGGATTTCACGGACGAGCAATTCTCGGCGATCGGGCAGGGCTTCAAGCTGTCCAGCGCCGTGAAGGGTTCGGCACGGAAACTCGCAGCGCGGACGATGCGACACGATGGCTCGGCCATGATGTCGTGGTGTGTCGGCAACGCGAAGATGGAGCCACGCGGGACGAGCGCGGTCGCCATCGTGAAGGCTTCGGCCAGTGCGAAAATCGATCCGCTCGCCGCGATGTTCAACGCGGTGATGCTGATGACCAGAAACCCGGAGGCCGCAGGCGGCTTCGTCTATGAGGAAAGGGGCATGTTGATACTCTGATGCCCAGTCCAGACGATTACCGCAGCCGTGCCGGGGGGTTCAATTCCTCCCATGGGCATATGGCGATAGCGCCGGTCACCGGGCGCCCTGCCCCGTCCAACGTGACGGACGGCCGCTTCTTTGGCGACGATACGTGGACGTCACTCGTCGCGGCCATGCCGATGGAAGCGAACACCGCCGAGACGGCCGCGCGGGTCGCGGCCGTGTTCTTCTGCGTGTCGATCATCGCGGAGGCGGTCGGCAGCCTCGCCCTGGAGTTCAAGGACGACAACGGCACGCGCGACGACTTCCCGCTCGCCAACGTGCTCGCGTATGAGCCGAACCACTTGCAGACTGGCGCCGAATTCTGGGCTGCGATGGCCTTCACCTGCGTGCTGCGCGGCGAGGCGTTCGCGGAACCGACGGTCGGCGTCGACGGGCTGGAGATCTGGCCGCTGTCGCCACTTCGCACGACGGCGAACTGGGGCGAGCGCAGCATGTCGGTCGACTATGCGTCCGAGACCGGCATGCGCCGTTTGCTGCCTCAGGAACTGTTCTGGTTCACCGGTTTGGCGGATGGGGGGCTGCGGCCGCTCGTGCCGTGGAAGCAGGCCAAGGGCTCGATCGATTTCCAGCTGGCGCTGGAGGTCGGATCGCGGGCGTTCTTCCGCAACGATCGTCGGCCGTCCGGCATCGTCACGACGGAACAGAAGCTGACCGATGCATCGGCCGACCGGCTGGCAACAGGTGTGGCGGCATGGAAGCGCGGTGGCACTCCCGTGTTCGAACAGGGCGTCAAATACACGGCGGTCGGCAGCAACAACGTCGACGCCCAGCTGCGCGAACTCTTTGCCCAGCGCACGCTTGAGATGGGCCGCTATTGGCGCATCCCGCGGTCAATGATCGGTGACGATGGCGGCAACGCCGGCAACAATGAACAGGATACGCGGTCCTTCGTGAACTGGGCGCTTCGGCCGCTCACCCGTCGCATGGAACAGGCAATCACCGTGCGGATGATCCCGCCGGATCTTCGGCTTCAGAAGGTCCGCGCGAAGTTCAATCTCGACAGCATGCTGCGCGGTGATGCCGCGACCCAGTGGCGCAACGCCGTGCTGGCGCGCACCGCGGGCATCCTCAGCGTCAACACGATCGGCACGCAGTGGTTCGGCCAGCCCCGCATCGATGCGGACTGGGCGGACGATCCGCGCGCACCGCTCAACAGCAATCGGGCAGCCGATACCCTCACGGGCGGCGAAACATCGCCGCAAGACAAGGTGGAATAGACGATGGATCAGTTCATGGCGTCGTCGGCCCTTTGGGCGATGCACCCGACCTTTCTCGCAGCCGCGCTGAAGCAAAGCGGCGTCGAGGCTCTGCTACCGGATGCCCTCCGGGCATTCGCGGGTTCGCTCAGCGGTCAGCAGGCGGCAAAGCCCGCCGATCCGATCCGCGAGGGCTCGACGATCATCATGCCGATCACCGGCATGCTGGCACCGCGCGGGCTTAGTGGAACCACCTATTACGACACGATCGCCGATCGCGTCCGTGAGGCCGCGGCCGATACCAAGATCGGCGCGATCGTCCTCGCGATCCGTTCGCCTGGCGGTTACGTCTGGGGCTGCGCGGAAGCCGGCAACGCGATCTTCGAGGCGCGTGATGCCAAGCCCGTAATGGCCGTTGCCGATCCCTACTGCTTCTCGGCTGCCTACTGGCTGGCAACGCAGTGCAGCGCGTTCTTCTGCACGCAGTCGGGCGAGGTTGGTTCGGTCGGGGTCCGGTCGGGCCATACCGACATGTCCGGCTTTGAAGAGAAGATCGGCATGAAGACGACCTTGATCGCGTCCAGCCCGGACAAGATCGCTGGCAACAGCCATGCGCCGCTCGATGACGATCACCGTGCCGACGTTCAGGCGGCGGTCGACGAGTCGAACGTCGCGTTCGCGGCTGCCATCGCCCGCGGTCGCGGCATGAAGGCAAGCGATGTCGCGGCGGTGCATGGCACCGGCAAGACGTTCTCGGCGTCACGCGCGCTCGCGAACGGCGCGATCGACGGCATCAGCACGCTGCGCGAGGTCGTCGCCAAGTACAACACCGGCCGCGCCCGCCTGTCGCTGATGCGACGGCAGGCCGCGGCGCTGGATCTCGCGCGAGCGATTTAAAGATCCCCTTCTGGGGTTGAGTAGGGCGGCGCCATCCGGCGTCGCTCGTCGTGGGCGTGCGCGCCCGACACAGGGCCTGCGGGCCAGAGGATGACAGATATGCGGAAGTTCATGCTTCTGGCGGCCGGTTCGACGGCCGCCTCCATCGGCGCCATGACTGCAACGGAACGCCGTCACGGCCGCTATATGCGCGATCCGAACGGGCATCCGACGGGCGGCGGGGCGGTCAACATCGCGGTCCTGCGGACCGAGGCCCAGCGCATCTCCACCGGTATCCAGGCGCGACTGGCTACGGCAGAAACCGAGAACCGCGACCTCAACGCCGAAGAGCAGACCGCGCACGACACGGAGATGGCGCAGCTATCCGGCCTGACCCGGCGCATCGAGCGTGCCCAGACCGCGATCAGTGCCGCATCCGCGATTGGCGGCGTCACCACCCCGCCTCCTGCCGGTGGCGGGCAGCAGGAGCAGCGCCAGTCGCGCATCACGTTCACCGCTACGGCAGAGAACGGGGGTTTTGCGAACCTTGCGGATTTTGCGCAGGCCGTTCGCTGCGCAAACCCCGCGGCCGGGCAGAGCTTCCGCATGGACGATCGTCTCGCCGCGCCGGGCAACGTCCACATGGAACAGGGCGATGCGGCCGGCAGCTACCTCGTCCCCGCCGAATTCCGGCAGCAGATCGTCAACCTCGTGTTCAACGAGGGGAACGATCCGATCATGGATCTGATCGATCCGGATCCAACCGCGTCGAACCGCGTCGTCGGCCTTGGCGACGAGACGACCCCGTGGGGCAACAGCGGCATCGTCGCTGCATGGCGCTCCGAGGGCGAGCAGATGCAGCCCAGCCGCATGTCGCTCACGCCGCGCGAGACCAAGCTGAACGAACTGTACGCGTTCGTCCTGGCCACTGAAGAATTGCTGGAAGACGCGCCGCGTGTTGCGACGCTGCTGACCAGCCATGCCGCAGCCGCGATCCGGTGGAAGGCAGCCGATGCTTTCATGTACGGCGACGGCATCGAAAAGCCGCTGGGCTGGATGGAGTCGAAGGCGACGATCGCGGTCGCGAAGGATCCCAATCAGACGGCTGCCACGATCAGCGCGTCGAACGTCGCCCGCATGTGGGCGCGTATGATCATGCCCAGTCAGGCCAGCTGGCTCGTCAACAGCGACGTCATGCCGACGCTGATGGACATGAAGAACAGCGCAGGGCTGCCGCTGTGGTTCGGCAACTATCAGGAAAGCCCTGGCGGCGTCCTGCTCGGTCGGCCCGTCGTGTTCAACGAGCACAGCCGTTCGGTCGGGCAGTACGGCGACATCCAGTTCGTTAACCCGAACGGATACGAGGCCTTCCGCAAGCAGAATGGCGTCAGCTTCGCCGACTCGATCCACCTCTACTTCGATTACAACATCCGCGCCTTCCGCTGGGTGTTCCGCATCGGCGGTCAGCCGGTGCTGTCGAAGCCGGTGGCCCCCGCGAACGGTGGCAACACCAAGTCGCACTTCGTGGCGCTCGCCGAGCGCGCCTGATCCTCGACACCGGACCCGCGCCCAGCGCGGGACCGGTCGGATCGTCCGGCCGGTAGCTTTGGAGACTGAACAATGCTGGGTAATCTCGACCCATCCGCCCGCGTCGCTATCGTGGGCGTCATTCCGGCGCAGCAGGCTGCGCCCGGCGTGGTCAATTCGGGCTTCGTGGACATGCGCAATTTCTTTGCCGTGCTCGCGTCGCTCAACATCGGCGTGATCGGCGCGGCCGGAACGGTCGACGCCAAGATCGAGCAGGCGACCGATGCCAACGGCACCGGCGTCAAGGCCGTCCCCGGCCTCGCGATCGTGCAGCTGGCGAAGGCAGGCGGCGACAACCGTCAGGCAGCCATCAACGTCCGGCAGGAAGATCTCGACAAGAACGGGGGCTTCAAGTTCGTCCGGGTGTCCGTGGCGGTCGGCGGTGCCGCCACCTTCCTGTCCGCCTCGCTGACCGGCTTTGACGCGCGCTACGGCGCCGGCAGCGCCAACCAGCTCGGCACCACCGCAACCGCGATCAGCTGAGGAGCTAGAACATGATCGAGTTCATCCAGAACTATGTGACGAAGGCGCTCCCGCCCGAGTCCTTCAAGGACGGCGAGCAAGTCGAGCGCTCGGCAGAAAGCGAACTGTATTTCGTTCGCCTCGGCGTCGCCGGCTACCTGATCGATGGCAAGCTCGTCGATCAGGACTACCAGCCGATTGTCCGCCAGCCGGTCATCGTCGTCGCCACGGCCGATCGCCGCTTTGCAGCTGACACCGGCCGCGGGGGCGAAGCTATCGGCCTTGCGGCGCCGCAGCGTGCGACGAGCGGCCCCGGCAACGCGGTGCTGCTATCCGGCCAGCCGGACAGCATGACGCTCGGCGGTGTCGAGGTTGACCAGCTGCGCGGCGACATCGCGGCGTCGGCCAGTCAGGTCGATGAAGGTCAGACCGCCAACGAAGGCGAGATGGATCGCCTCAAGGGGCTAATCGAGGCCGGGAACGATGCGTTTCGCGAAATGAACAACTCGCATCTGGCCGACAAGGACGAACTCCGTCAGCAGATCGAGGCGGTGAAGAGCGACTTCGACGCTCTGACCGGCGAACGTGACCAGGCGCTTGCCGACCTGAAGGATTCGCGCAGTCAGCACGAAGGCCTCGTCCTCGAATATCAGGCGAGCCGCGAGCAGCTGGCAACGGACGCCGCGCGGATCCTCGAACTCGAAGGCCTGCTCGCGGATGCGACCAAGTCCGCGAGCGATGCGCCGGGCGGCAAGTCCGCGCGAACCAAGTAAGGAGACGGGGCGGTGGTCACGATCATACCCGCCGCCCCGCTCGACGGGCCGGCGGTTCTCCCTGATGCGCTGGTCGACCAGTACGTCAAACCCGAGGCCGGTCAGGCAGCGCTATTGGATGCCTTCCGCCTCACGGCGCTGACATGGGTCGAGCAACATACTTCCCGCTCGCTCGTGCGGCGCCGCTGGATCGCCATGTTCGATGGTTTCGACGACATCATGCGCCTGCCCCGTGATCCGGTGCGCAGCGTCATCTCGCTGGCGTATGTCGACCAGAATGGGATTGTCGCCAATGGCGAAGGGCTGTGGCGCATCGCAGGCGCGCGATTGCTGCCCGCAATCAACACGACGTGGCCGATCACCGCCGATCGCGGCAGCGCTGTGACGGTGACATTCGAAGCCGGCTATGACGATGTCGCCAGCGAGGCCCCGGCCCTTCAGGTCGCAGCCTTGTTGCTGATGAAGCATCTCTTCGACGGCGGTTCGCTCAACGACGTTCCAGCCACCGTCACGCTGCTGCTCGATGCGCAGTACCGCACGCCGGTGATCGGCTGATGAAGCTCGATGCGCGCAAGCTCGATCGCCGCGTCGCAATCGAACGTCCGGTTACCAAGTCGGGGCTGATGAGCGCCGGTTCCGGATCATGGGAACCCGTCGCCATTGTCTGGGCCAGCGTCGAAGACGCGTTACCGAGCCGCGCCGAGCGCCTCGCCGACGGTATCAACGTCGCGTCGCGGCCGGCACGGGTCCGCATGCGGTACCGGGACGATCTCAACGCCGCGATGCGGTTCGTGATCGGCTCGCGCATCATGCAGATCGTGGCAGGCCCTGCCGAGCTTGGCCGGCGTGACGGGCTCGAGTTCATGGTCGAAGATTACAGCGTCGCGGGCAATCCCGCCTGATGGCGACCCGCCGGAGCAACGCCAGCGCGTTGCGAAAGCTGGAACAGATCCCCGGCCTGCTGGTGGAACGCGTATTGCCCGGCGCCGCTCGCGCGGGCGCCAAGGTGATCGCGGTCGAGGCGAAAACGCTACTGGGCGGCAAGCGTGCGGACGGCGGTGGAGGCAGCAAGGTTCTGATCGCCGACGCGGTCAAGGTTCGCGGCCGCAAGCGTGGTGGCCTGATCATCGCCCGCGTGCTGCTCGACGGCCCCGGCGCCTATGTCGGGCGCTGGCTCGAATACGGTACGGATCCGCACTTCATTAGCGTCGACCCGGCCTACCGGGACGGCATGACGGCGCGACGGATCAACAAGCGCGTCAAGGGTGGCGACACCGCCCTCCATGCCACGCTGATGATCAACGGCAGGCCGGTCGGGACGACGGTCTATCATCCGGGGGCCGCTGCGCACCCGTTCCTGCGGCCCGCCCTGGATACGAAGCAGGCCGAAGCCGTCGCCGCGGCGCAGGCATATATCAAATCGCGCGTGACCCGCGCCGGCATCGTCGGCAGCGACGGGGAGAGCAAGGAATGAGCGGCGTCGAGATCGTGGGCGGTTTGCTGCACGCATATGATGCGCTGACGCAGTTGGTGCCGGTCGAGCGGATCAAGGCCGGCGCGCTGCCGGACGGTATCACCCTCCCCGCCATCCTCGTGCGCACCGTCAGCGTTGCCGATTTCCAGCCGCTGAAACGCGGCGCCATGTTTCGATCGACCGAGCGGGTTTCGGTCGCGGTTCGCGCGGCGAGCTACGCCGAACAGAAAGCGGTGATCCGCCTCATTCGCGACGGCTGCGCGGGCTGGACCGGTGCGATTGCCGGCTGCGTGAACGTGTCGGTGTTGACCGCCGGGCTCGGTCCGGACGTCGGAGGCCCCGCCAACAGCTTCGAGCAGACTCAAGATTTCCGCGTCTCGTTTGACGCCCCAGCCTGAAGGAGAATGACGATGTCCACTGCCAAGACCGAGACGGCCGCCAAGAAAATGTACGCGACCCGCGATTTCAACGACGCGGGCGCCGAAAAGGCGTTCCTCGCCGGCAAAGTGGTCGAGGCCGACGAGGCCACGCTCGCGAACTATGCAGCGGCCGGTCTGGTCAGCACCGACGAGCCGCAGGCCGCCAAGGCCGCTTAACCCCTTTCGTCCGGCAACCGCCGGACGGATCACGCGCCGGCCCGCGCCGGCCTAATTCCCCAGGAGAATGAATATGGGTCTTCAGACCGGAGCGGGCTCGGCGATCGCGATCAGCGTCGCCGCGCCCGCCACGCAGGACGTCGCCGGCTATGCGGCCCTGACGTACACCGAGGCTGGCAACTGCGAAAAGATCGGCACGATCGGCGCGACGTTCGCCAAGACAGAGTTCCAGCCGCTCAAAGGCCCCAAGCAGAAGCTGAAGGGCAGCGCCGACTATGGTTCGCTTCAGCCGCAGTTCGCGCTGGACGAAAGCGATGCGGGGCAGACCCTGTTCCGTACCGCTGCCGACGAAGAGACCAACGCGCTCTATTCGGTGCGTGTGACCTACCAGTCGGGTGCCAAGCGCTATTTTCAGGGCCGCGTGTTCGGCTGGCCGGAAACGGTCGACGGCGCCGATCCCGTCATGATGGCGACCCCAACGGTCGAGATCTGCACGAAGGTCGTGCGCGCGCCGGCCGCCTAACCCCCTCCCGGCGCCCGCGACGCCGGCTCTACCCTATGTGTCGACCTGCCCCGCTATCGCGGGTTGCGGGGCGGGTCGGCGCACCATCTTCCCGCGAAGGATGACCCATGACCAAGATCTTCAATATCGCCGCCCTGGCCGTTGCCGCGACCGCCGCCCTGCACGTCAAGGATCCGAACGGCGAACCGCTGTATGCCGACGCCGAGCGCAAGCTGCCCATCAAGATCCACCTGCACGGTCCCGGCAGCGACATTGCCGGCGTGATCGAGTCCCGCCAGTCGGCTCGCACGCTCAAGCGTATGCAGGACAATGACGGCAAGATCACCTCCGCCACCCGCGAAGAGCGTGTCGCCGAGACGGCGCAGGATCTCGCCGAATTGACCGTGCGGTTCGAGAATTTCGATTATCAGCCCGAGGGGGCCACGGAACCGCTGGCAGGCGATGCCCTGTTCCGCGCTCTCTATGCCGATCAGTCGCTCGGCTTCATCACCAAACAGGTGGCGAAGTTCTTCGGTGACTGGGGAAACTTCAGCGCCGCATCGAAGGCGGCCTAACCCTCTACGTCCGGCAGCTGGCGTGGCTTAGCGCCACGCCGAAGCCGCCAGCGGGTTCGAAGCGGGCCAAGATCGAACAGGATCAGCCCCGCCTCAGCCGGATGGACGATCTCAAGCGGCGCAAACTCGCGCCGCAAATGCCGCCCAACCCGGCGCCCCATATCTTCGACTGGCTGATCGAGATCGGCCTGACAGAGGCTGCCGGGATGGGTGCCGCGCCAATCAGTTCGCGTGAACTGGCGGCATGGCAGGACAACACCAACGTGCGCCTGGCGCCGTGGGAAGCGCGACTGATCCGCGAGTTGTCGAAACAGTACCTCGCCGAAGGCCGGCGTGCCGAAGACGAGACGTGCCCGCCGCCATGGAAGGCTCCGGTCACCGAGCGTGAACTCGAAATCGAGGAAGCCCAGCTGCGCAGGCTGCTGGGGTAAACAGCAGGAAGGGTTGCCATGGTCGACGACGACTCTACTGGTCTCGGCGTAGATTTCACGATCAACCCTGCCGAATCGTTCGAGCAGATGGCGAAGCTGCTCGCGGTCATGTCGTCGGCCGAAGGCAAGATCCTTGCCAGCGCCACCAAGATCGAGGGCAGCACCTCGTACATGGTCAAGCTGGATGGCCCGGCCGCGAGCGTGAAGCAGTTCGCCAGCACCGCGACGCGCGAGATGAACACGGTCCGCACCGCTTTGGACGGCGCCGGTTTGTCGGTCGAGGCACTCGCCCGCACCGCCAGTCAGGTCGCGGGCATCTCGATCGTCGGGCCGGCGACGTCGCGCGATGCGGCAGCGGCCACCCGTGAGATCAATCGGACCGAGAAAGAGATCGAGCGGCTGATCGCGACCATGGACCGCGAGGCGGCATCCGTCGGCAAGACGCGTGACCAGCTGCGCGACCAGCGTATCGAGACGCTCGCTCTGACGGCCGCGGAGCATAACCTTGGCGACGCCAATGATCGCCTGCTGGCGAGCCGTCGCAACCTCGAAGCCGTCCGACAGAGCGCAGCCGAGGACAAGGGCGCGGCCGAGAATGCCGAGGCGGCAGCCGTCGCGCGTGAAGCGCAGGCCCTGCGTGAGGCGTCGCTTGCGTTCAACATGTTCGAGGCGGCAGCGCGCAAGGGCGCGGCAGCCCTGCGTGAGGTCGAAGCGGCGCAGGCCGCGCTCGCGCGTGACGATGAAGCGCAACGGCTCCGGTCGGCCGCACTCGGGCATGCCCAGTTCGAGGCAGCCGCCCGGCGTGGTGCGCAGGCCATGCGCGATGCCGAGGCGGCAGCCGAGCGGGATGCGGCTGCGCTGTCCCGTCTGCGTGCCATGATCGACCCGGCAGCGGCCGCGCAATCGCGCCTGAATACCGAGTTGGCCGAGGCGCGTCGCGTCATGACCGCGGCCGGTGCGTCCGCCGAGGATCTGGCGCGCGCCGAAACCATGCTTGCCGATCGCGCCGCCCTCGCGACACAGACGCAGGGCGCTATGGCCGGCGCTGCCCGCAAGAGCGGTTCGGCGTTGCAGACGATCGCCGTGCAGCTGCCCGACATCACGCAAGGGTTGCTGACCGGGCAGAAGCCGTTTCAGGTCTTCATCCAGCAGGGTTTCCAGATCGTGCAGGTCGCCCAGATGGGTCAGGGAGGCCTTCGCGGGTTCGGCAAGGAGGTGGCGGGGCTGGCGCTTCGCTTTGCGCCTCTGCTGGCCGGCTTGGCGGTCGTGACCGCCGGGTTTGCCCTGTTCACGCGGTGGGTGAACGACGGCGTCAAAACCGACACGCTGACGCGCGATCTCGGCAAGATCACCGGGGGCGCCAATGCCACCAAGGCCGAACTCTACAAGCTGAAGGAAGAGACCGTCACCTGGGCGGACACGTCGAAGGCGCTTTTCAGCGTCGTCGGCAAGGACATCTCGGACTATTTCGTCGGCGACATGAAGGGCATGTCGAAGGGCGTGAAGGGCGTTCTCGACGATCTGACGTCCTATGCCCGCCAGTCGCTCGCCGGGATCTATGCGGGCGTCGCCGGCACCAAGGCCTATCTCGGCGAGATCGAGAAGGGCGGCATCGTCGGGATCGGAAAGATGCTGATCGGGCAAGGCGATCCGAAGCTGCTCGAAAAGACGTACGTCGCTGCCTACGACGTCGCCGACAAGTACCTGACAAAGTTCGGCGCCCGTGTGAAAAAGAGCGCGATCGACAACGCCCGCGAGCGCATCGCCAAGTCGATCGGCTTCAATGACACCCCGGCCCCGAAGGTCGACCGGCATGCCGAGCAGCTGGCGCGCGATGCCGAGGCGACCGAAGCCCAGATCCGCAACCTGTATCTGCTCGCGACGGCATATGGCGTCTCGGGCGCCGCGGCGTTGATCGCCGAGGCCCGCGTGAAGGCGGAAAGCAAGGCGATCAAGCAGCGAGCCGACATCGAGGCGGCAGTCGCGCGCGAGGTCCGCCTCGCCGTCGCCGAGCGCGTCTCGGATGCCGCAAAGGGCACTGCCACGATGCGCGATCAGGCGGCGATTCAGGAGCAGGTCAACGCGTCCGTGGCAGCCGGCCTCGCGCCCGCCGAGCGCGCAGGCGAACTGATGCGCGACCGCATTGCAGATCTGCCATTGCTGGCAGCATTGGAGGCAGCTCAAAAAACGGGCGACATCAACGGTGCTGCGCGTGCCGAACAGGCGCTCGACGACCAGCGCACCGCGCGTGACCGTCTGACCGATGCCGAGCGCAGGGCCGCGATCCAGACCGCGATGTCGTCCGGCGAGAACCGGCTTGCCGAGATCCGCGAAGAGACGCGGCTGATTGGCGCGTCGGATGTCGTTCGCGTTCGCGCGCTCGCCACGCTGAAGGCGACGCAGGAAGCGACTGCCAATGGCTGGGTCGGTGCGGACGCGGCCAAGTATATCGCGCAACAGGTCACGATCGCCGATGCCGGCGAAAGCAACAGGCAGGCGCAGGATGCGTACAATGCCTCGCTAACCGCAACGGCCGATCTCTTTGATACGATCGACCAGAGCGCGCAGCGCGCGGCCCAGGGCATGGCCGATGCCTTCGGTAGCGTCGGGTCCGCGATTGGCGACGCGCTGACGATCATGACCGGCTATTATGCTGATCAGGCCCGGCTTCAGGAGGCGCACGACGCGGCCATTCGCGCGGCTGGCGACGATCAGGCGCGGATCGCCCGCGAGAACCGCCTGTATTCGCTGCGTTCGTCGTCACAGCAGATCGGTGCATTCGGCGACATGGCGAGTGCGGCCAAGGGCTTCTTCAAGGAAGGCTCGGACGGCTATCAGGCGCTCGCGGCCGCTGAAAAGGCGTTCCGCATCGTCCAGTTCGCCATGTCCGTCCGCGCCATCGCGCAGGACGCGATCGAGACGGGCAGCAAGATCGCCAACACCGTCGCGCGGACCGCGGTCGCGGCGACCGAGGCGGTGGTGAACGCGATCAAGAGCCTGCCCTTCCCGCTCAACCTCGCGGCCGGCGCGGCGACGATCGCCGCCCTGGCCTCGATCGGCGTCGGCATCGCCGGATCGTTTGGCGGCAGCAAGAACACGCTGGCGGCGAGCAATACCGGTACCGGCACCGTGCTCGGCGACCCGGCTGCAAAAAGCGACAGCATCAAGAACGCGATCGACGCGCTGAAGGAGGTAGACACCGTGACCAATACCTTCGCCCGTGAGATGGCGGCTTCGTTGAAGTCGATCGACAGTCAGATCGGCAGCGTCGCCACGCTCGTCGTGCGCGCCGGCAACATCGATGCGTCCACCGGCGTAACCGAAGGCTTCAAGTCGAACGCGATCGGATCGGTCCTCAGCAAGATCCCCGTCATTGGCGGCATTCTGGGTGGCCTGTTCGGGTCGAAGACCAGCGTGATCGGCAGCGGCCTTTATGGCGGTGCGCAGTCGGTCGGCGACATCCTCAATGGTGGCTTCGACGCGTCCTACTATTCGGACATCGAGAAGAAGAAGAAGCTGTTCGGCATCACCACGAGCACGAAGACGTCGACGCAATATGCCGGCGCGGACGCCGGACTCGAGAACCAGTTCACGCTGATCCTGCGATCGTTCAATGACGCCATCGCGTCCGCGGCCGGCCCCCTCGGTGTGGCGACGGGCGATGTGCAGGCGCGGCTCAATGGCTTCGTGGTCAACCTCGGCAAGATCGATCTGAAGGGCCTGACCGGCGAACAGATCGAAGAGAAGCTGTCCGCGGTGTTCGGCGCCGCGGCCGATGGCATGGCGGCAGCGGCATTCCCCGGCCTTCAGCAGTTCCAGAAGGTCGGCGAAGGCGTATTCGAGACGCTCGTGCGCGTGGCGTCGACGATCGAGGCGGTTGGCACGTCGCTCGATCTGCTCGGTCAGGGCGCGCAGACGATGGGCATCGCTGCCAAGCTTGGCCTGGCCGACCAGTTCGACAGCGTCGCCGACCTGACCAGCGCCGCGCAGTCCTATTTCGAGGCGTTCTATTCGAAAGAGGAACAGGCGGCTGCCAAGACGGCGCAATTCGCGAAGGTCTTTGACAGTCTTGGGGTGTCGATGCCGTCGACGCTGGCGGCATTCCGCCAGTTGGTCGAGGCGCAGGATCTGACCAGCGCGGCAGGGCAAGCGACGTATGCCACGCTCCTGAAACTCGCACCGGCCTTCGCCGACCTGCAAACGTCCATGGAGGGTGCCAAGAGCGCCGCGGACATCGCCAGCGAGCGGCAGGATCTTCAGCGCCAGCTGTTGGAATTGCAGGGCAACACCGCGGCGATCCGGGCGCTCGACCTTGCCAAGCTGGATGCCAGCAACCGCGGACTTCAGGAACAGGTCTATGCCATTCAGGATGCGCAGGCCGCGGCGTCTGCCGCCAAGGCGCTGTCCGACGCATGGACGTCGGTCGGCGACACCATCATGACCGAGGTCAAGCGTATCCGCGGATTGACGGACGCGGGCACGCCGGGCGGCTTTGCGGCTCTTATGGGGCAATTCAACGCCGCGACCACGGCCGCTCGCGGCGGTGATCAGGACGCAGCCAAGAGCCTGCCGGCACTCAGTCAGGCCTTGCTTGCCGCTGCGGCCGATCAGGCGACCAGCCGGCAGGAACTCGCGCGCGTGCAGGCGCAGACGGCTGCAAGCCTCGAAGCCACGTACGGCGTCGTCACTGCGCTTGCCAAGGGCGGGACCGCTCCGGCCACGACTGCGCAGGTCGTGGCTGCCACCACCGCGGCGCAGCCGGCGGGTTCGAGCGTGACCAGTGCGGACACCGCGAGCGCGATCGATGCGCTGCGGACGGAGGTCGCCCAGCTGCGCGCGGACATCAACACGGCAAACGCCGCGATCGTCAGCAACACCGGCCGGACGGCGAAGAAGCTGGACGATGTCACCGGCGCCAGCGGAGGCGACGCGATCAGCGTGGCGGCTGCCGCATGAGGGTCGTTCTCGATACCGGCGGTGTGATCGAACTCGGCACGACCGAGACGGCGCCCACGATCGGAATCACCGACTATAGCCGGCGGGTCACCGACGACTATGGCGTGACGACGGTCGTCGAGCGCGGCTTCGCGCGGCGCATGTCGGTCCGCCTCGGCGTCCCGTTCGATCAGGCGGACGCATTGCAGCGGACGCTTGCGGATCTCCGCGCCCAGCCGGCGACATGGATTGCCGACGAGCGTTTTGGCAGCCTGTCGTTCCGGGGCTTCTACAAGGATTTCAGCCTCGATCTTGCAACCCCTCCCCTCAGCCTTTGCACGCTGACGATCGAGGGACTGGTCGCGACAGAAGCATTCGTCGACACTGGCGAGGATCCCGCGCTGGACGGCGCCAGTTCCACGTTGCAGCTGCTGCGTCCGGTCGCGATCGGCACGGCGCAACTGCTCGGCAGCACCGTCGCCGAGGCGGACGCACCCGAATGGCAGCGTGACACGACGTATGCTCTCGGCGCGCGCGTCATCGTGGCTGCCACGCATCGGATCTATGAAAGCGTGGCCGGCGCGAACATCGGCAATGATCCGGCCAGCGCGTCGGGCAAATGGATCGACACCGGCCCGACGAACCGCTGGGCGATGTTCGATCAGGCGCTTGGCACTGCCACGCAGCAGGCCGGTAGCATCGTCGTGTCGATCGACGCCGGCACGCCTGACGCGGTCGCGTTGCTCGACGTCGTCGCCGACACCATCCGCGTCCAGGCACCGGGCTATGATCGCACGTTGCCGGCTGGCGACGGCGCGGTGACCTTCCTCGATCTGCCGCGCGCCGGTGGACAGGTTACGGTGACGATCGCCGGCCGCGGCGATGTCGCCATCGGCACGCTGCTGGTCGGTACCATCGTGCCGCTCGGCATGACGGAAGCGTCGCCAACCGCCGCGATCACGGATTTCAGCCGTAAGAACGTCGACGAATTTGGCGAGGTGACGATCGTCGAGCGGGCATGGGCGAAGCGGATGACGGCGAACGCCTTGATCCGCACCGATGCCGTCGATCTGGTCGCCGGGCGCATTGCCGCGGTGCGCGCGTTGCCATCTCTATGGATTGGGCAGGATGGGCTCGACAGCCTGACCGTCTACGGGTTCTTCAAGGATTTCTCGGTTGAGGTCGGCGAGACGGTCAGCAAGCTGGCGCTGTCGATCGAGGGCCTTAGCAAAGCGGCGCCTGTGCTGCCGTTCGCGCCCGGCGGATCGGTGGCATGGCCCGACGTTACGGATCCGATTGGCACGAAGCCGACGGACAATGCCGACGTCACCGGTGAGAACACGTCGAAGGACACAAACGCTGTCGGCGGGAAGCCTGCGAGCGACGTTCTTCAGTCGATCACCGAACTTGAAACGGTGACCATTCCCGCGGTGAATGCAGCTGTGGCGCAAGCCGATGCGCGTATCACGGCCGCGGCGGGCGAGGCAGCCGCGGCCGTGGCAGAGGCGAATGCGCAAATCGCCGCTGCGAACGGCCGCGTGACGGCCGCGCAGGCCACGCTTGATCAGGCGGTGATCGACCTCGCCAATGAAATCACGCGTGCGCAGGGCAAAGACGAAGAACTCGTCCAGCGGATCGACGCGATCTCCGCGGGTGGCGGTTACGACGATACCGACGTTCGCGCGCTCATCGAGCGGGCCGAAACCGTGCGCGCCGATGACGATCGCGCGCTCGCCAACAGGATCGACACGGTCGTCACATCCTATCAGGATCTCGACACCGCCACGAACACGCGCATCACCCAACAGGTCAGCGCGCTCAGCAGCGCCGATCAGGCGCTCGGTCTGCGCATTGACTCGCTGCAATCGACATACGTCCGCGGGATCACGCCGAATGCCGACTTCAGCGCCGGCAGCGCGAACTGGCTCAGCACCGGCTTCGACTTTCCTTCCTATGGCGATGGCAAGCTCGCGAGCAGCACGCCCGGCGTCTATTGCACCCTCTTCGGCGAGGCGATCCCGCTGCTGGACGCCAATCGGGCGTTTCGCCTGCATGCGAACTTCAGGGTCTTCGAAGCACAGCAACTGACATATTGCGGCCTGCAAGTCCTCGACTCGGCGGGCGGGTTCCTGGCCAACATCTATGCGCCTCGGTTTACCCAGATCCTGCAGCCCGGCACCTATGTCGTCGACGAACTCTATCAAGGGATCGATCCGGACCTGCCGGCGCCATCGTACGGCACAGGCGGCCGCTTCCCGCCAAACGCATATTCGGTACGGCCGCTATTCCTGGCGAATTACCCGGATGCGGGCGGGCCGTTTCCGGGTGGCTATGTCCAGATCACCAGCTTCTGGGTCGAGGATGTCGAGGCCGCGGTTCAAGTCGATGCACGCGTGTCTTCGGTCGCCACGACGCTGTCCGACGCGGACGGCGCGCTTGCCCGCCGGATTGATAGCGTCACCGCCGATTATCAGGGCCGTGACCTTGCCACCAACACGCGCATTACCGACACCGCGATAGCGCTGGCTGGCGCTACCGCCGCAGTCGGCGAGCGCGCATCGGTGCTCGAATCGCAGGCCAGTCCCTCGGGCGGCAACCTCGTGCCGAACAGCAGCCTCAGCACGCTTGATGGCTGGGTGCTGACGTTCAACCCGGGCAGCGTGTCGACCATGACCCTCAACCGGGCCGGCACGCCCTACATGATCGGGGGTATCGAGAATAACCTGACGCTCCATCGCCCCGATCCCGGCGCCGGATTGTGCAACGAGGCGCAGAGCGCGCCGTTTGCGGTTCGTCCGGGCTCTAGCATCCAGTTCTACGCGATAACGGCTTCCCACCGGTGCCGGGCTTGGGTCACCGTCTTCTTCTTCAATGACGACGGCTACGTCGGGTACGGCGGTGAAAACAACGGAGCACGCATCAACTTCGGCGGTCAGGACATCAACGGCTGGGACCTGACCGGCGTGCAGGAATACGTCGTCCCGCCCGGCGCTGTCCGCGCGACGATCGCGGTGCGATCGTACGATGTCGAGGTCGACGGCTACGCATGGTTCTCCCGCCCGTTCGTGACCGAGGTCAAGCCGGGAACGAAGACCTGGGTGCCGTACAGCGCTGGCAATGATCGCGGCGTTGCAGCGGCGACGAGAGCGCTGGTCAGTTCGACGGCAACCACGCTGGCCGATGCCGACCGCGCGATCGGTCAGCGCATCGACAGCGTCACGGCCGACTATCAGGGCCGCGACGCCAATACGAACGCCCGCGTCGATCAGGTTGCCACGTCATCGGCGAATGCCAATCAGGCCGTCGCAGATCTTACGACGAGCGTCTCAACGCGCTTTGACGGGGTGTACGGCACGCTCGGCAGCTACGACCAGCGCATCACCAGCCTGTCGACCGATCAGCAGGGCTATGTTGGCCGGACGAGCACGCTTGAGGCGCAAATGTCGCGGCAGGCGCCGAGCGCGCTCAACACCTTCACCGACGACGTCAACAATCGGCTGACGCAGGTCGATACGAATGTGAACGCGCGGATCAAGTCGAGCGAGGATGTGATCGCCGATCTGCCGAACCGGTACGCTGCGGCCTCGCGGACGGCCGCACTGGAAGCACAGGTCAACTTTGCTGCCGACAGCGGGCTTCAGCGGACGGTGAACGCGCGGATCGAGGAACGGGCCGCGGCTATCGCCGATGACCGGGCGGGCGGTGTAGCGTCGACGGTCGCGCAGCTGCGTGCCGAATATAACGGCAGCGCCGCAATCATCGCGCAGCAGGCTGGCGCCATTGCCGGCATTGATGGGCGGACCAGCGTTTATTGGTCGGTCACCGGCTCGACCCCCGACGGCAGCACTACGATTAGCCTGTCGAAGTCGGATGGCACGGCGGGCGTCTTCTACATTGGCGCCAATCTGGTCGTCGACGGCAACGCGATCTTCAACGGTACCGTGACGATCCGCGCGCTCGATCGCTCAACAATGACCGCGACGACCGCCAGTTCCGTTGCGGGTTCGTACGGCGGGGCAGGACAGGCCAGTAAACAATACGTCCCGAACCTCGGCGCGGACATGTTCATCCGGTCGGGTGGATCAATATACATCTCGTTCTCGGGCTTTATCGGTGGGACAACGAACGGTACCCGCGACACCCAGCCAACGTTTGAAATCCTGAACGCCGCGGACAACGGGATCTTGGCAACGGTTCCACTGCCGGAAAGCGGCTTTGGAAGCACAGGCCGCCTGGATAATTACACGATCCGCGTTCTGAATACGTTCGGTGAGGTGACCATACGCTGGAGAGTCGCTGTCAGGACGACCGAGCGCAACTGGTCGATCATCCGGGACCCGGCCCTCTCTGTCTACTGGACCGCGCTATGAAGAACCTCGCGCTGTACGAGATCGCGACTGGCATCGTCAGCGGCACGATCTCGGCCGACATCGTGCCCGCGCCGGCGGATGGCTATGCCTATGCCGAATATGACCCGACGACCGATCCGCGCGGGTTTCGCGTGGCATCCGGCAAGGTTGTGAAAGACAGCCTCGTGGTGCCGGTCGAGACGATCGAGCAGCTGCAAGCGCGCCTGCTCGCCGCGGTGGATGCCGAACGCGAGAAGCTACAAATGACCGTTCTTACCGACGGTGGGGCGAAGAAGTACGTCTATAATCGCAAGGCGATGGAGGCGATCGACGCGCGTACGATCGCGGCATCGCTGCTCAACGGTCTCGGCCTAAGCGACAAAAAGAAGCGCTTCCCGTTCGCCACCACGGAATCGATGCTGACGGGCGAACTTCTGACGACTGTGCTGGCACGGTACGACGTCGGCATGAACACGTCCGCCTCGGAGAATGCCCGGATCGAGGCCGTGGCGCAGAAAGCCAAGCGGGACATTCGAGCGGCAGCGACGATCGCCGCCAAGCGCGCCGCGTATGCCGGCATCAACTGGAATTGGTCGGCCTGACCGGCCGTCGATCGAGGAACCCAACATGAGCAATACCAGCTTCGCGGCCCAGGCGGTCGCGAATGGCCCCCGCACGATCGCTCAACCCAGCTTCGAAGGCATGGGCTGGCTCGTCGTCATCAACCTCGCCGTCATGACGATCGCCACCCTCGTCGGGATCATGGTGGTGGTGAAATTAGCTGGCGACGCATGGAAGCATCGCCGTCTCGATACCTGGCTGTCGCCGGCTTGGATCTATCGCGCGCTGGGAATCATATTCGCGTGCGGCATCACGATCCGCTGCGGTGCGGAGGCGCTGACGCTCTGGGGCTATGATCCCCGCGATCCAGCAACGTCCGGCATGTACGCGACGGTCAAGCGGCTGTTCGATCCCTTTGCAGTAGCGTTCGGATTGTCAGGCCTCGGGCTCTACATCTGCTCGGAACCGGGAATGATCGAGCAGCAGCGCAAGGAACCCTTCGCGATCAACATGTGGCTGGCGTGGCCGATGATCCGACGAATGCTCTGGCTTGGTGGGGGGACCTTTCTCGCTGCGGTCGGGGTGGTGTCGACGCGATGATCAGCACCGGGGGCATCTACAAAGGGGGCGCAACGATGGCGGCTATACTACCTGTCGCCGCGGCAGCGATGGCGCAGAAGGGCGCGACGATGTCCACGTCGCAGCCGATCGTACTCCACTTCCTTGGCTATCCGTTTGAGGTGGCAGGCATGATCGCCGCTGTGTTTGCCTGCGGCGCGGCGCGGTGGTGGATCGGTGCCGCTCAGGCGGTCCGAAAGGAGCATCGTTGGAGCCTTGATATTCCGGTATCGGGCATTGCCATCGCATTCTCGATCGCGATCGTGATCTCGCAGCGGCCCGAACCGCTCGGCGGGCTGCTCTACGGCGCCGGCTTCGGCATGCTTGGCGAGGGCATTTTCAAGATCGCGGAAAGCTACCTGAAGAAAGCCGGCACGGTGTTCGGGATCGATACCGACAAGCCGGAAGAATAACGGCCCGCCCAACCGGGAGGGGTTCTGGCGGGCCGACCGGACCACTTGGAGGTAATCCCGGCGCGTCAATAACGGCCGACCTGCTCGATAAGCTTCACACCAAAGGAAAAAACCATGACGACGGCATCAGAGCCGGCGTGGCTTCGCCATGCCCGGTCGCTTCTTGGTACCCGCGAGGCACCGGGGGCAGCGAATAACCCGACCATCATGGGCTGGGCGAAGAGGCTCGGCACGAAGGTTCTGGGCATGCTTTACAACGCCGATAGCGTGCCATGGTGCGGGCTGTTCGTCGCCCACTGCCTCGCTGAAGATGGCATTCCGGCCGCGCCGATCGCTGTACGCGCGAAGGCATGGGCGACGTGGGGCTCGAACATCGCAGCCGATCGCATCGCCCCCGGCACCGTGCTGGTCTTTGATCGAGCGGGCGGCGGTCACGTCGGCTTCTATGTCGGCGAGGACAAGACGGACTATCACGTTCTGGGCGGCAATCAGGGCGACCGGGTCAGCATCATGCGGCTCGATAAGCGGCGGTGCATCGCGCGGCGCTGGCCGGTCCGGCGCGCCGTCATCGGGAAGCCCCGCCTGATCACCTCAACCGCGGGCGTCCCCTCATCTTCGAACGAAGCATGACCTGGGCAGCAGGCTTGGCCCTGCTGCGGCGCTCCTGGTGGGCGGTGCCGATGATCGGCCTGCTGGTCGCGCTGCACTTCACCCGCGAGACGCTCGCCGATCGCACGGCAACATTGAAGTCAGAACGGGCGGCGTGGACGGCCGAGATCGCGAAAGCCGAGCAGCTGCGCGTTGCGGCGGAAAAGCGGTTCGCCGTCGAGCAATCCACGGCGCTGACGACCTTCGCCGACCGCCTCGCGAATCGCGAACCCATCATTCTCCGATCCACTGACACCGTGAGGACCTATGCGCAAACTGATGCTGGGCGTGCTGCCTGTCTGCCTGCTGACCGCGTGCGCGGGATCGACGCGCTCGACGCTGAACTATTCGCCAGTAATCCCGCCAGTCCCGGCGGAGGCCGCGAAGCCCTGCACGGCAACACCGGTGCGCCGGCAGCCGGACGGTAGCTCGAACAGCGCGGACGCGGAGGGCTCGCTTCGCGACGCGCGCGCCGATCTTGCCCTGTGCGACGTGCGTCGCGGTCTCGCCGTCGATGCCTGGCCGCGCTGAATTCCACCCCATCAACGTCGAACCAACAAAGGAAATACGATGATCAGCATCCCGTCGCTCGTCGGCGCGCCTACAGGCGCGTCACTTGCCGTCGCTCCGAACCTCGCGCGCGCTAGTGTTGCAGCAGGCGGTGGTGGCAGCGTAACTCCCACGCCAGCTCCTGCACTAGCGTTGTCGATCTCAGCACCTTCGATCGCCGCGAACGCTGCGATCGGCACGCTGGTGTCGAACATCAGCAACGTTCCGGCGGGTACGACGCCGACCGTCACGCCGAACGACGGGCGTCTGGTCATCGCGGGCGATCTTTCGGTAGGCTGGAAGGTCGTCACCGGCATGTCCGCTATCTCGGTAGGCTCCATCAACTTCTCGGTCGCTGCTGCGGGCGCTACCGCGGTAAGCGGTGTGCTGGCGGTGACAGCCGTTGCATCGCTTCTCCCTTCCGTGCCAACCACGGCAGCGTTCGACGGCACGACCGATTACATCGATTTGAATGGCCCTAGCGGTCACCGAGTCGGGAACACGCTGTATCCGACGATCGCCGCCATGGTAGCGGCTGGCATTTACACTCAGGTGACGCCGGGTGCTACTACGATGCAGCTAGGTGATCAGCTGCTGTTCCCGGCACCGCTGACCGGCACCTATACCGTCCGCGTCGAGGCAACGACGGGACCGGCCGCTGCAGCAAACGGCGTGGCACAGACGGCGGTTTCGCTCGAGGATGCAGGCGCGGTCGTCACCGACGAGGTTTTCCAGCTGCGTCGTCAGTATGTCGCCACCGGCGGCAACAACCGCGCAAGCATCCTGTCGTATCGCGGTGGCTCGGTGCAGGCCAATTACCAAGACCTCGTTAACACGCTCAACGCCAACAACGCGCCTGTGGTCATGGTCGGACAGGCCGCGCCAAATATGTTCCGGCTGTCTTATGGCGGGCGCGATCCCGTTGACCAGACGACGAATGCGACGCCGAGCACGGGCCTGACGCGCATGATTATCGGAAACCAGTCGGATGGCACACGCAGCTGGACCGGCACCATTCAGCGCGTCACCATCTACCTTGCTCCGTTCGTGTCGACCCAAATCAGTGCTCTTAGCATGTACCCATTCAGCGGCATCGTTGGTGGCGCCCATACCGGAAACTTGCACCCCGCAGGCCAGCAGTACGGCAACAAGGTTTATTACGGTCAGACGTACAGCAACAATCAGTCGATTGTTGAGATCGATGTTGACACGAAGGTTATGACGGGCGTGTTCAACGTCGGCAAGGCGTACACCGGCAACGACGATCACCGCGATCCTGCAATGAGAACGACGCCAACAGGCAAGTTCTTCAGTGCTTATACGGGTCACGGCGACGATAACATTTTACGTTATCGCAGATCGTCTGACGCGTCATTCCGTAACCTGGGTGCGGAAGTTCAGCTAAGCACGGATGGCCTTGGTGCGGCTTCGTACATAATGATCTACAATCAGGTATCGACCGGTCATATGTTCATGGTCTGTCGCACGTCGACGCTGAAATGGTCGTTCTTCAAATCTACCGATGACGGCGTGACGTTCAGCGCAGGAAAGGTGCTGACGACTCATCCAACCAAGCAGAGTTATATCTACGGTGAGTGGGCATCGGCGACCCGCCTGCGTTTCTTCGTCAACGAGAACTCGGCGCTGGAAGCAACGCTGCGTATCTTCGAATGGGACGTTGTTACGGGAGACATCTACGCTGCGGGCAACACGGTCATCGGCAACAGCGAGACTGGCGGCGCCAACTTCGACAACATGACTGTCTTCCGGCCGTACACCAACGGCCGTTCGTCGCAGATCATGTGCTTCGGAGCAAACGCTAATCAGGCCATTTACGCGCAGCTTGACGATCTGAATGAGAAGTGCCGCCAGCTGTCGATCTTCCTGCCTGCCGGGAAGGACCCGTTTACGCCGACTGACTGGGTCACGACCATTTTGTCACCTGAATACACTGGCGCCAGCGATCAGCGCCGGTTCAACGGGCAGGCGACGTTTAGCTATCGCACGGACCTCGCAATGCCTCGCATTTACGATGCAATTCGAGATGGCACCAACTGGCAAATCCGTCAGCTAGATGCAACCGCCGCTGACTTCTCGACCTTCACCACGAAGATCCTGCGGTCGGTGCCCGACACGGATTATAACGCTGCGATGCGGCCTCGAGCACCGTACGGCAGCGACGGCCGGCTCGACCTTTCCTGGCAGGAAGGTCGCTACGTCAACTATAGTGATTGGCTCCCGACAACCGTTGGCCGTCGCTGGGCGATCTAAGCTTTCAAGGAGAACTGACATGATCCGTTATTTGATGCTCCTGCTCGCCTTGATCGCTGCGCCCCTCAGTGCTGCATCGCACGTCACGCCAAAACCGAACGCCCGCGTCGGGTCGGCCGAGAAGCCGTACACTTCGTCTGGCTCCTACCGATGGATGGACGACAACAAGGGCGACCCGTCGGGCACGGTGATCGACCACGCGACGGTCAGCGCCAACCAGCGCGGGGTGAACCTCGAGAAGGAAAGCGCCAACATCACGATCCGCAACAGTGTGATTAGCGGCGTCAAGCCGCAGGCGAATACGATCTTCCCGGCCGGGATTTACGCCGAGCATGGCCGCAACCTCCTGATCGAGCGCACCACGATCCGCGACTGGACGACGATCGTGAACGGCAAATATCGGCAGGGCGATTGCATCGACGCGGAGTGGGGCTTTGTCGGCCTTACGCTGCGCGATGTGGTGCTGTCCGGTTGCACCGATGGCGGTTACGACAGCAAGGCGCGCAATGACCTACTCGACCGGGTCACGGCGATCGGAAACAAGAAAAGCTTTCGTCTCTGGTATTCAATGCACAAGGCGACCAGCATCGAGAGCATCAACCCGACCGAGGTGCATATCGAGACCAGCACGCGGACCGATGGCAAATACGGCATGGGTGCGGGCTCGCTGACGGCGCAGCGGGTGACGTTCCGGTCGACGGGGAAGCAAGCGCTGTTCTCGCTCGGGCCGAATGCCGTCATCAACATCACCGAGGGATGCGTAATTGACGTGCCCCCAGGCACGCCCTTCGTTCGCTATCACGACGGCGGGCGGGCCTCGAACGTGAAGCTGAACCTCAGCAAGACCTGCGCGATGGATGCCAAGGGCTATGCGATCAACACGCCCGTCGTGCCGGCGGCCGCGGCCCCGCGACGTGGCTTCGATGCGGGGCAAGTGCTAAACGATCGAGACGGCGACGGGCTAGTCAAGCTAGGTGCCGCTTGGGCGAAGAAGCTCAAGCTTCCAACTGGCACGACGGTCCGCTCGACTGGCGGCACTTGGTACGAGATCGCCAGGTAGGCACGGTCAGTGCATCAACCGGGGCTCGGCAGAGCGGCACTGACCTGTGCCGATACGCCCTTTGTCAGCATGCTCGCGACAGCCCTGGAACCTACGGCGTCGGGTTCTCAATATGCCGCGCCGCTGCCAAACACGGAGGCGAAAAGCAATGGGGGATTCCGTGACGCTCGTTAGCAAGGTGACCGCGCCCTCTGCTGCTCTTTCAAATGCGAAGCTGTGATTGCCGATCTCGTCCCTGCCCCGACGCGTTTTCGATGCCGGCGGGGGGGGGCCGGATAGCGATCACAACGGACCAACTCGGTTTTCTACCACAAGCTATCAGTCGGATAGTCCCAGTTATCATGCGCCTCACGTTCTGCATATTCGACAAAGCGAAGCAACGCTCTATCAATCCAGCCGAATATGTCCGCCACTTTCAGTCTTTCCTTATATCCGATGCCGGCTGCAATTCCTCACCGCTCCCTCATCGGAAGCACAGTATAACGCCAAGCTAAGATAAGATCCGGTATTTTACCGCCCTTGCATAGTGGCGGATATATCGCAATGCTCCACCTATCCTATGCTGTCGCAATAAAAGGCCTGCCGCAGGAATGGCGCCAGAACGCATCATTATGTCATAGTCGAGTTCGGCATACCGAACAGTAGCACGACCCAGCGCCGCATGATAATCCGCGTCTATCCCCTCTGATAAAGCGCTTGGAAAGCTGGAGATAGGCCTTGCAGACTTTCTCGACGTGGTCGCAAACCCTAGATCCGAGTCTTCAACATGAAAGATAGTCCGCTCGGATGGGTCCCAGTATATCGAGCCCAAGAACAGCACTCTGAGCCAGAGCCAACTGTCTTCTCCGTATCGACAGCCACCTTCCGTAAAATAGCCTCCGGCTTTATCAAACGCGCGCTTTCGGACTACTACCGATGACGAATGCATGGCGTCGACAGTCGCCTTCAGTACGCGGCCATCTGCCTTGGAAGGTGGCAGATAGAGGCCGGCGTTCGGGTACAGCCCAACTACCTTGTTCGGTCTCTGGCTTCGGAACGCACCCGCATCGTATCCGCAAACATATGCAACCGCGGCCGTGTTCTTATCGAGAGCATCAAGGGCTGCAGATAGATAGTTGGACTTCCATTCATCGTCCGCGTCGAGGAACGCGAGTATCGGCGCATTAGCTAGGGACGCGCCTGTATTTCGCGCCGCCCCGGGGCCAGCGTTAGCCTGAAGCACAACCCTTACGCGAGGATCGCCTATCGACGATACCGCCGCGCGAGACGAATCAGTGCTACCGTCATCAACGATCACTATCTCAAACGAGACATGATCTTGATTGAGCACCGAGCGAACGGCGCGCTCGATCGTATCTGCTTTATTGTACAGCGGCACGATAACGGAAACCGCAGGAGCAGAATTCACTTTAGCAAGCCACTGGTGACTTTGGTAAGCCTCATCATGAGTTCCTCCGCTTTCGCCTTCAGTATTGCTCCGTCGCTAAGATAACCCACACGGGAAGCATGCATAGAAAGCGCCTGGGCTGTCCGTTCCACGCGGCGCGCGTCTAAACCCGAACTATAGTGTTTGAAAGTTGGTCGCTTCATTATTCTGATAGGCATCTTATGCAGGTACTTTTTACGGAATGCCAACCTTCGCATAGCGGCATCGTCAGCGCCTTTTATGCGAGCTTCCAAATGCGCCATTGCATGATCAGAAGACGCAGTTTCGAGATAATTTACGCTATTAGATATTCGCTGAGCCCAGCTATCAAATGCGCCGCGAATCGATGGAATTGGCAAACGTTGAGGTTCGTAGGGAACTTGCAGGGACATTGACCAATCTAGCCATTTAAACGTGCTGATTTGATCGCTCGACGCAACCGGTATCCATGGCACACGCAAGGTGTCGGCGATTATTGCCGCGTGCATTGAGTCAGCGATAACAAGCTTGGCGGTGCGGATACGTTCGATAACTTGATGACTATCTTCTCGTGGATCGACAAGATCCACGCCCGCCAAATCACAAGACTCCTGCCACCCGGCAAAGTCCAATGCTGTGTGATGTGGAATGAAAATTACATTGCCACGTTCTGGCTCGGGGATCGGCGCAAGCTCTTCAAGCAGTGACAGGAGTAGTGCGCCGTCGGCCACAGCAGCCTCAGCTGGCAAGCCTAATACTCGGGCCGTTAGGGGGCCACGAACTGCCGCAACCACCCAACGATCGCTACCCCAATCAGCAGGTATTTTACTGTAACCGAACCCGCTACTAAATACGATGGTTCGCGACGAAGGAGGCATCGGGTTACCGATGATAGTACCGATACCGCTAAATAGCGTATCGCTACGATCATCCCATTGCCCCGGCGCCAACCGTTCCCAAAGCCACCCATTTAGGTCGTCACCGAAGTTGCCGTGCTTCGAATGATAGTAGAATAAGCGCACGGTATCTCACCTTCCATCGGGCATCACACATGGGATTCGTATCGATCAACGAAGCCGCATGCACTGCAATGCGCTACTAAAACAAATGTGTCGGCTCGGCTATGGCAGGATAAGGCCACACTCGCTTGCGTGCATCGCCCCCTCACCCCCCCCAACGGCAGTCGCTACCTTTTCCTAAGCCGCTCGCTTTGATAGCCGCCTCACGAAACGATCGGCCCCGAAGATTGCCAAGATCGACAGCAAAGCACGGCGGGATGACGATACGCACAGTCCGCCCCCCAGCGCGAATACGGCACCAAGCGCGAGCTCACAAACGGCAAGGCCCGCCGTTGAGATAGGGGTAACGTGAGAGGCAAGCGCCACTGCGCCGCTACCGACCCCTGCTCCAATTGCCAATGGAACGCCTGGTAATGCAGCTGATAGCTGATCTCTAACGGTAACTGGGCCTTTGCGGCCAGCCACGATCATTCTCAAAACTGCCGCCAATATGGTTGAAGCGGTGAACCCCACTGCGGTAGCAAATAGGCCGAATTGTACACATACAGCGATCGTGCCCAATCGAATCACCATTTCAATGAGGCCTAGGTTTCGTAATTCGCCTGCCCGATTTTGCGTGATAAAGAGATCACTGATTGAATAAGCGAGCGCGACCGCAAAAAGCGAAGGTGCGAGCCCCGCAAAAGCTACGCCCGCATTATGCCACCTTGCCCCCAGAAGCGTTTCTAGCAAAGGAACAGCCGCGATTGTCAGTGCAACCGACAAAGGAAATAGAAAGGTGCAAAGCTTGGTGACTAAGTCTAAATAAGCAATGCGATACTCGACAGGATCCGGACGAAGCCTTGTAAGCAAAGGCATAACAGCTTGGGCGATTGGTTGTACTAGGTTCGTGTTCGGAATTTTATATAGAGTCTGTGCTCTATTGTAATGCCCCAGCGGCACGGGCCCCAGAAAGTGCCCTAACAGGATTGATGCACCATTGTTTGATAGGAATGTCGATATTGAGAATATCGAGGCATTTGCGCCAAACTTTAAGAGTTCCGAGAGGTTTTCAACCTTCTGCGGCCTACCTGGCGTCCAACCACTACGAGTAACATACAAAATAGACGCCGATATTGACTGCGCTACACTACCACAGACGATCGCCCATACGTTACCCCACAAGAACGCAAGTACTAGCGTGGTTATAAATCCAATTGCCAAGGCTACAGAGTCTATCATCGCAACCGAGCCGAATCTTAGATCCCGCCCCATAAGCGCTCGGTGCTGAAGTGACAACCCTCCGATTACGAAGCCCACCAACGACAGATATATAACATATTCAACGATAGGCTCGTGGTAAAACCGGGCAGCAAAAGGAGCCATGGCCCCTAATATTATCGCCAGCGCTATTGTTGCTGCTGCATTGAACCAGAATAAGAAACTCATTTCCGCAGGATCTATTTTACCCTTTCTTAAAATAGCATTTGTAAGGCCAAATTCACGAAATACCTGGGCAAACGCCAGTATAACAACTGACATATTTGCAAGACCATACTCACGCGGATCTATAAGCCTTGCAACCGTTACCGTGGATGCAAATGTTACAGCTATACCAAACGCTCGACGTGCTAACAAAAGCAGTGGCCCCGACCTAGCGCGGCGCTTAGCCTCTTCTATTTCCACTTTGCGTCCCTAACGGTAATAACGTATCTTAGGCCAAAGCCTTGCTTTGAGGACTTTGGTTCGGTTAATTAACCAGCCTGCAGTACGATTCAATATTATTGAACTCAGACCCAGGCCGATTTATTTCTTTATATAAAATATGCTCTAACCCCGTGAAAAACGACGCAATATCAAACGTTAAGTAGTCGTCACTGATTTTCCAGATTGATCCCGCGCCATCTTCGGCTTCGGGAGCAAAGAATAGAGGCGCTCCCACTTCAACCCATGAATGTCTTGCTGCATAGTCGACAACAAGAAAAAGACAGTCAGCCTTCGCGTCCGCTTTATTCCTATCAACTACTTCATCGACGCATAGTTTAACTTTTGGCGCGCTGTATACGAGTTCAACCATATCGCGGTCTCCGCAAAATTTGAGACGTTCACGAAACGCCATAGCCGCTATTTGCGGCCAAACAATATCAGGTCAGCGGTGACGCCCCGCGCTGCTATTGAAGAACGCGGCATACAGGCACACCTCAAACCAGCGAAAATCGGTTAGCCATCACCAACCGGACACCGCAGAACGCCGTTGCCATTGCGAGCTAGGTTAGACAAGCCATGCCATTGATTTTGCACGATTGTTGAATGCCCTCCGGGCGCGCCAATCCTCGTCATTGGCTTGATCGCGACCAGCTGTACGGACCTACCAGCGTCCCCGTGAAGCCACCTGCGGTGCGCGTCGACAGGAACCGCGCATCGACCGTGTCCGCCAGCGTCCGACTGGTCCCAGCAATCGTGTAATCGAATGCCAGCGTCCCGCCGTCGGCACGAAGCGTCAGCGTCACCGGCCCCGTCTTCTGGAGCGGTGCCGATCCGACCAGCCGCTCGGCGCCCCCTTTGTCACGCGTATAGAGCGCGACGGCGGGTGTGCCGGCAACGCGCGTGATGCCGAAGAACAGATAGCTCGCGTCGCTCTGCATCGCGACCAGCCCCGCGCGGTCGCCGTCCTGTGAGGGGGTGAAGCGGACGGTGGTGCCGATCGTCGCGACGTGGTGCTGCTGACGGCGTCCGACAAAGCCGGGAACGCCGGTGATGTCGCCGATCGGCGCGCCGCCGGTGATCACGAGGTCGCCGCGATCGAGCGTGTAGAACGGCGTCCGCGGCGTCCGTACGCCGACCCACTGCATCGCGAGCGTCTGGCCGTCGAACTCGTCGACATAGCCGAAATCGCCGCTGGTCGGCAGCACGGGCTTCGCGCCGCGCGGCAAGGCCGGGGCGGTTGCGGCAAACGGGATCGTCTTCCCCCGCGGCAGGATCACGGGCCAGCCATCCTTCCACGTCACCGGGAGCAGGAACGTCTCGCGTCCGATATTGTAAAAGTCGCCAGTATAGGGGCGCACCGCAAGGAAGCTCGCCCACCATTGCCCGGTCTGCGTCTCGATCAGCGTGGCATGCCCCGCGGAGGTGATCGCATCGGGCCGATCTGCGGGAAGGTCGCGCTGCGTCAGGATCGGATTGCCGGCGTAAGGCTGGTACGGCCCGCGCAGCGACCTGGCGCGCAGGATCACCTGCGAATGATTGACACTCGTGCCGCCCTCCGCCGCGCTCAGATAGTAGAAACCGTCCTTGCGGAAGATATGCGGCCCCTCGATCCAGACCGGCTTCTTGGTGATGTCGACCCCGCCATTGATCAGCTGCGTGCTCTCGCCGACCATCTTGCCGGCTCGCCAGTCATATTCCTGGATCCAGATCGCGCGGTGCCCGTCGTACCGCGGCGGCTCGTCGGGCGCGCGGTTGTTGACGATATAGGCGCGGTCGCCCTCCCAGTAGATCGAGGGGTCTATCCCCTCGAACGGCAACCAGATCGGGTTCGACCAGGGGCCGGCCGGGTCTGTGGCGGTGATGACGAAATTGCCTTTGCACTCGACGCAGGTGTTGACGATGTAGAACACGCCGTCGTGATGCGAGATGTCGGGCGCGAAGACCGCCTGCGAGGTGCGCATCCCCTTGAAATCGAGTTGCTCGGGGCGATCGATCGCGTTGCCGATCTGCGTCCAGTTGACGAGATCCTTCGAGCGGAAGATCGGCAGGCCCGGAAAATGCGCGAACGACGACAGCACGATGTAATAGTCGTCGCCGACGCGCGTGATCGACGGGTCGGGATAATAGCCCGACAGGATCGGGTTGCGATACTCGCCGGGACCGACCGTCACGCGCTCTTGCGAGCGCCCGTCATAGGTGAACCGGCTGAACCGCGCCGGCTCAGCGGCGAATGCGGCCCCTGCGAGAAGCGGCAGGGTCAAGGCTGCTGACAGCGTTCGAAGTCGCATGGGGTAAAGATCCTCGTCCATTGGCGCGCGTCCACCTCATGGTGTGGTTCACGATTGATACCGCTCCCATGACAGTAATCGCATCATGCCGCCGGTGAAAAGGTCCATGGGGCGCCCACTGACGATTCTACCCCCCGGCATAGTCCTTGCGGATCACGCACAGCGATCTGTCGGCGCCTATCAACGCGGCAAACATGAGGGATGCCACTGTGATGACAACGGACCAGATCGATCAGGCGAAGGACGAAGACGACGCCGCCTATTTCCAGCGCCGTGCCGAATGGCATCGGGGCCGCGCGAGCGTCGCGGACGATGTCGCGACGCGCCGACTCCATGAGAAATTCGCCCGGATGTACCACGACAGGGGTACTGACTAACCCGGAGCAGGATGGTATTTTTGGCCCAATTATAGACACATAAATACCAGGAACTTGCGAACCGGCTCAAGGTTTAAGCGTCCGGTCCGGATGCGATGATGCGCCCGGCAGAGCCGGAGATGCAGCCTTGAAAAGAGTGATCGCGATCATCGCGCCGTTCGCACTCGCCCTGCCCATCGTTGGATGTGCGGCTCCGGCGACGCGCATTTCGACGGGCCTGCAGCGCTATGGCCTCGACGCCTCGCGCGCGGATTGCGTGGGCACGCGGCTTCAGGCCAATCTCTCGCTCGGCCAGCTCCAGCGTCTGGGCAAGGCGGCCACCGCCTATCGTCGCGACGACACGACGCCCGGCGTGCTTACCCCGTCCGATCTGATCCGCGTTGCGGGCGAAGTGAAGGATCCGGCGATCGCGCTGGAAGTGGGCAAGGCCGCCGCGGGCTGCGGCGTGCTGCCCTGAACCCCATCGATCCACTCAACCAAAGGATGACGACATGAACAAGGACGAACTCCAGGGCGGTACGCGCTACGTCGGCGGCAAGGTCGAGAAGGCCGTCGGCGACACCGTCAACAGCCGCGACTGGCAGGTCGACGGCGTCGTCGACCAGGTCGCTGGCGGCGCGCAGAACCTTTATGGCCGTGCGAAGTCCGCGATCGGCGACGCGGTCGACGGCGCACCCGAGCTTGCCGACAAGATCGGCGCCGAGGCGCGCGATGCCGGTGAGCGTGCTGCCGAGGCAGCGCGTCGTGGCGCGCATGCAGCGCAGGCATCCGCCGAGGATGCCCCCCTTCTCTGGGCACTCGGCGCTGCTGCGATCGGCTACGGCATCGCATGGCTCGTCCACGGACGTCGCGACTAAGTCATGGCGACGGCCCCTGTCCTCAAGACGCTTCGCGACTCCGCGGATCTGCGCCATCTGCGCCAGATCATCGCGGGGCTCGACGAAGGCGTGATCCTCGTCGATCCGGATCAGTCGATCCTGTGGGCGAACGATGCCGCGCTGGGGATGCACGGGGTCGACGCGGTCGAGCAGCTCGGCGGCA